>FWPU01008218.1_pt1 | contig 18061 bp, 17 predicted proteins | sample 2228361 | NCBI WGS metagenome assembly FWPU01 (sample SAMEA103939777, study PRJEB20133) | metagenome
AGTTGCTAGTAACCGCAGGTCAGCATACTGCGGTGAATACGTTCCCGGGCCTTGTACACACCGCCCGTCACGTCATGGGAGTCGGCAACACTTGAAGTCGCTGGGCCAACCCGCAAGGGAGGCAGGCGCCGAGGGTGGGGCCGGTGACTGGGACGAAGTCGTAACAAGGTAGCTGTACCGGAAGGTGCGGCTGGATCACCTCCTTTCTAGGGAGTACGCCCGAGCCATCGGGTCTCCCAGGTCGGTCGGCAGGTGGGAGGCGCAGCGGTCCCGGGTTGAGCATGACCCTGGTACCACTAGCCAGGGGGAGTTCCCCCGGACCAATGGCCTCTCCTTGTATCCCTGCCGTATCAACTTGTCTGAATTGCCAGTAAGCTCTACAGCAGGTTTCCTTCCACTATCCAGTTGTTAAGGGCCCACAGGCCAGCCGTAAACGGCTGGCCTGTCTTTTTCCCACGCCGTACGCCAGCCCCCCGGGGCAATGGCAGGGCTCGCCCTCTTATGCTATACTCTGCCCTGGGGCGCCACCGTGGGGCTGTAGCTCAGTTGGGAGAGCGCCTCCTTTGCACGGAGGAAGTCAGGGGTTCGAGTCCCCTCAGCTCCACCACGAAACCTTCGCTAAATTGATGCGAGCAATCGTCCCCATAGTGTGCTGGGCAGGTTGTGACCCACGTCCTGGTTGCAATCTGGACCAGGTTGCCGCAGGCGTCATCGTGAGCGGCCGTCGTGACCACCTGCTGTCGGCTGCCGCCGAGTCCATTGGCGACCGCCTCTTGAGTCTTCACCCGGCAATCTGAGGACTGCCGCCTGCAAGGAGGGTCGGCTTCGCGGCCGCCGAGGGGCTTCTTGCTCCTGGTGGCGGTGGCCCGCCTTCGCTGGTCTGCCCTTTGGGCTTAGCCCCGCCGGGCACTCTCAGCTCGCGGCTTTCTTCACAAGCGCGGCAATCCTTGCCTCCTCGGCCGCGGTCAACTCCTTCAGCGCGAAGGCCGTCGGCCACATGGCGCCTTCGTCGAGGTTCGCGGCGTCGTTGAAGCCGAATGTGGCGTACCTTGCTTTAAACTTGTACGCGCCTTGGAAGAAACAGACGACCTTGCCGCCCCTGGCGTACGCGGGCATCCCGTACCAGGTCCTCGGCGAGAGGGCTGGCGCGCTGGCTTTGATGATCTCATGGACCCGCTGGGCCATGGTGCGGTCGGGTTCCGGCATCTCTGCAATCTTCGCGAGCACGTCGCTCTCCCCGTCCGCCTTGTCCCCGCGCGCTTCCGCCTTCAGTTCCCTGGCGCGCTCCTTCATGGCCGCTCGTTCCTCGTCCGTGAATCCCTTGCTATTCTTGCCGGGTGCGGTGGTGCTCCTGGTGGACTTCTGCGTACCCTTGGCTGACTTCCTGGACGTCTTGTCGACCATTGCACTGACTCCAACTGATAGACTGATTTATGACTGAGGGTACTTGATTCTGGGCAGGGTAAACAAGCAATCTCTGAGGGCAATACCACCAGGTCCCGACAGGCCCGTGGGGAAGTACCGCCTCGCTCGAAGGTCCCGTCTGAGTTATACTTGAACGTTGCTCGCTATGGCGAAGCAGGGGCGGAGGTGTCTGGAATTCCCAGGGGCACGGTCATGACCGTCACATTTGAGCTGGATGGACAGGAGTTCATGGCACTGAACGGCGGCCCGGCGTTCAGCTTTTCAGAGGCCATATCCTTCATGGTGAAATGCGAAACGCAGGAAGAGGTGGACAGGTTGTGGGAGAGGCTCACCGAAGGCGGTGAGGCCGGGGAATGCGGCTGGCTGAAAGACAGGTATGGCGTCTCCTGGCAGATAGTCCCCACGGCCTTGGGCGAGATGCTGCAAGACAGTGACCCGCGAAGGTCTGAGAGAGTTACGGCCGCATTGCTCAAGATGAAGAAGATTGACATAGAGAAGCTAAGGCAGGCATACGGGCAAGAGTAGCTCGTGGCCTCTGCTTGAAGGAACCACATGACTTTTCCAGGAGTTCCCTATGGCACCCCTCAAGCGGCCACGCCATGAAATGCCGGACTTCGTCTACCAGGCGTTGGTGGAGCATGGGCTTCTGGAGGCGTACCGCAGCCGACCTCCGTACCAGCAGAACGACTACATCGGCTGGATAACCCTCGCCAGGCTGGAGCAAACGCGCCAGAAGCGGCTCCAGCAGATGCTGGACGAGTTGCGCCGAGGAGACGTGTATATGAACATGCCCTACCGGCCACAGAGGTCCTCCAGGCCATGACCCAGGCCCCGCCAGACCGCCTCGTCTTCCATGAAGTGGACAGTGGCCGGTGGGCTGACCTGGAGCGGCTCTTCGAGGCACCGGGAGGGCCGAAGTACTGCTGGTGCATGGCCTGGCGCTCCATGCCGCCAGGCCAGCGCCGGTCGGATAGCCTGGCCAAGAAAGCGGCCCTGGCCAGTCGCGTCCGCGACGGCGTGCCTGTGGGCATCCTGGGCTACCTGGATGGAGAGCCTGTCGCCTGGTGCTCCATCGCCCCACGTAACACTTACCGCGGCCTGGGCGGCAAGAGCGGCCCCGATGATAGCTCCGAGAACGTCTGGGCGCTGGTGTGCTTTTACGTCCAGCGCCGCCTGCGCCGCCAGGGTATCATGAAACGCCTTATCACTGCGGCGGTGGAGCATGCCAGGAGCAGGGGCGCGACGGTGGTCGAGGCCTATCCGGTGGAGGCTGACTCTCCCAGCTACCGCTTCATGGGATTTGTCAGCGCCTTCAGGGCAGCCGGCTTCCAGGAGGTGGGCACAGCCGGCACCCGACGCCACGTGATGCGCCTGGCGCTCCGGCCCGCACCCCGGCTACCCGCGCCCTGAGGGCAGGCAGCGCCGCACCCCCAGAAGAGGCTCAGCGCCGGCCAGGGCGGAGGATGCTCCAGGCCAGGTAAAGGCCCAGCACGGCCACCAGCAGCCAGCCCAGGCCAAACATGACCCGCGCCCACCACTCCCAGCCGGTGGGCCTGAAGGCCGACAGCAGCACCGCCACACCGTTGATGCCGGCCGCGAAGATGATGCCCAGCACCAGCCGGTTGATCAGCTGCTCCACCCTTCGCATCAGCGCGTCAACGTCGCCTGGCTGCACGCGTATGGTGATGTCCCCGCGCTCCAGGGACCTGATGGTGCGCCGCAGGTGCCGGGGCAGTTGCACGCCCAGCCAGGCCAGGTCCTGGCTCACCCAACGGAGGCGCGGCGCCCAGTAGCCCGGCGTGTACCTCCTGTACATCACCCCACGGGCATAGGGCACCAGCGCCTCGGCCATTCTGAACTCAGGGTCCAGCCTGGCGGCCACGCCCTCGGCCATGCCCAGGGTCTTCAGCAGCAGGAAGACATGGGTCGGCAGTTGCAGCCGGTGCCGGCGTAGCACGGTGAAGATGTCCCTGAGGGCCGGCCCGATGTGTAGCTCTCCCAGGGCTTTCCGGTAGTAGCGGGAGAGCAGCTCATGGACGTCCCGCTCCAGGATGCGGCGGGACACTCCTGCCCTGGGCGTGCAGACCTCCAGCAGCGCATCCACTAGCTGCTCGGTGTCCTCGCTGGCAACGGCCAGCGCGATGTCTTCAAGCTGCTGCTGGGTCCGCTCGTCCAGCGTGCCCACCATGCCAAAGTCAATGAGGCCGATCCGCCCGCCAGGCTCCACCAGGATATTGCCCGGGTGAGGGTCTGCGTGGAAGAAGCCGTGCTGGAAGACCATGGTAAGCAGCACCCCGGCGGCGCGCTGGGCCAGGTCCTTGCGGTCAATGCCCGCCGAGTCCAGGGCCACGGTGTCGCTCACCTTGATGCCTCGAATGCGCTCCATGGTCAGGACACTGCTGGTAGTAAGGTCCCAGTACACGCGGGGGATGTGGACATTGGGGTCGTCCCGGAACATCTGGGCGAACCGCTCGACGTTCTCGCCCTCCCTGATGTAGTCCAGCTCGGCGGTGAGGGTGTCGGAGAACTCCCGCACAAGCCCCACCACGTCGTACTGCTCGGCCACGTCCCAGCGCCGGGCGGCGGCCGCCGCCAGCTCGTGAAGTATCTGCAAGTCCTCTTCCACCTGCGCCACCGCGCCAGGCCGGCGCACCTTCACCACCACTTCCGAGCCGTCCAGCAGGGTGGCGGCATGCACCTGGCCGATGGACGCCGACGCCAGCGGCTCGGGGTCGAAGGCCGCGAAGGCTGCCTCCAGGGGCTGGCCCAGTTGCTTGACCACTACCTGCTTCACGGCCTCGAAGGGCAGCGGCGAGACCGCGTCCTGGAGCTTGGCAAGCTCCATAAGGTACTCCTGGGGCAGCAAGTCGGCGCGGGTGGACAGTATCTGGCCTAGCTTGACAAAGGTCGTGCCCAGCTCCTCCAGGGCTATGCGGACGTGCTCCGGCCTGGTGACGTGCCTGCGGTGCCTCAGGTGGAAGGGCACGAGGCGTCCCAGCCCCACTACATGGGTCAGGTAGCCCATTCCATGCCTGGCCAGCACAGTGGCAATCTGCCGGTAGCGGGCCAGGTGGCGGCGTCGCCTCCTTGGCTCGGCGGGATGGCTTCCTGTTTCAGTCGTGGGGTAGGTCATCGGTACAGCTCACATCCTGCGCGGCCGCGTCAGTGCGCCGATAGAAAGGCGGCAAAGGCGGACAGCGAGTTGACCAGCCAGTGGGTCAACGCCGGCGCGTAGATTGCCCCGGTCCTCAGGCGCAGGTAGGCAAAGAACAGCCCACCGAGGCCCGTCGCGGCCACTCCCCCCAGCACAGCCAGGCCCAGGAGCAGCGGGTGAACGAACAGCCCAGTGCCCCGCATCAGCTCCAGTGTGGGCGTGACGTGCCACAGGCCGAAGGCGACGCTGGAGCCGACGACGGCAGCGCGCACGCCCCGCCACCCGGCCCAGACGCCATGCAGCACCCCCCTGAAGTACAGCTCCTCCAGGAAGGCCGTGCCCAGAGGGATGCGCAGCATGGTCTGGTAGGCCAGGGCCGCCGTGGACACCTGGCCCCAGCCACGGGCGTCCACCATAGGCTCCATGGGCTGGGGCATAGCCAGCGCCAGGAACAGGGGCGCGGGCAACGCCAGCCCAAGCACCAGGCCCCACCTGAGCCCGAGCGCCAGGCGGTCCAGGGCCAGCCCCAGGTCCTTGAAGGAGAAGCCTCCCAGCCTTGCCCACGCCAGCAGCACGAGGCCCAGGGCAAGGTTAACAGGAATGTACAGCCGGTCGTGTGTCGGCTGGGGCAAGAGATTGATGAGGTTGTTGTAGAGCACCAGCAGGGCTGAGATGAGCAGGGCCAAAGATAGCGTCCTCCCGGCGCAGGGTATCCAGTTCCAGTTTACCTGAACGGCGGAACATATCCCACTGCCTCACCCCTGGCCGGGCCGCTGGGGTATCCCTGCCGGCACTGCTCACGCGCGATGTTACAGGGAAGCCTGTCCACAGTAAACATTCACACCCAGCGGCCAGCGTTGATTGACCAGGGGAGGCCAGTCCTGTAATGTATGGCGCAACAAGGCGTGCCGCTGGCCGCGGAAAGGAGGCCCGTATGGCTGGCCAGATGATTACCGTCGGGAGCGCCCAGGTCTATGCCCTGCTGGACGCTTATCTTATGAACGATGGCCCTGGCTTCTGGGCCAAGGTGCCGCCGGACGCCAGGGAGAAGTACCCCGAGATCTTCACGCCCGGCTCCAGGCTCCGCCATGACGTGACCCTGTACCTGGTGGTAAGCCAGGGCAGGCGCATGATCGTGGACATGGGCGTGGGGGCCAACTTCCCCCAGTACTTCCAGGGCCAGCGCGGCCGGCTGCTGGAGGAACTGCGGAGCGTGGGCGTGTCCCCCACGGACATAGACTACGTCTTCTGCACCCATCTCCACGGCGACCACATTGGCTGGAACTTCACAGTGTCCAGGGAAGGGAAGGTGGCGCCCACCTTTCCCAGGGCGCGCTACTTCCTGCCCAAAGCCGACTGGGAGTTCTTCCGCGACCCGTCCCGCTGGGAGCGCTACAGCTACGTCAAGGAGCTGGTGCTGCCCCTGGAGCAGATGATGGGCCAGATAGAGCTGGTCCAGGGAGAGCACCGGATTAGCGCCGAGCTGAGCGCCTACCCTACCCCGGGCCACACGCCCGGCCACCAGAGCCTGCTGCTGTCCTCGGGCGGCCAGCGCGCCCTGTTCCTGGGCGACGCCGCCCACGAGCGGGCGCAGGTGCAGGAGACCGACTGGCAGCCCAGGGCCGACTCCCACCCCGACCAGGGCGTCCAGACCAGGCGCCGGCTCATGGAGTGGCTGGCCAGGGAAGGGCTGACCGTCTGCGCCGTGCACTACCCCTACCCTGGCTTCGGCAAGGTGGTTGTGGGCGAGGGCCGGCGCTACTGGCAGCCATGGCAGCCCGGATAGCGTGGCGGCGGCCTGACGAATCTGGTACCATGTCTCCCACACCAGCAGGAGGGAGGCAGATGGCGACCGGAGTGAAGCCCAACTTCGTCACTGGCAGAAGCACCGTGTACACCACCGGCGGGATAGTGTGCTCCGTGTCCCCGCTAGCGGCTTCGGCGGGCATAGGAGTGCTGAGGGAGGGCGGCAACGCCTTTGACGCGGCCATCGCCACCGCTGCCGTCGAGGCGGTGACCGTCAACGCCGGCTGCGGCCTGGGCGGCGAGCCTTTCGTTCTCATGTACGAGGCCCGCACGGGCAGGACCTACGGGCTTTCTGGCAGCGGCAAGGCGCCCAGGGCGGCCAGCCGAGACTACTTCATCGGGCGCGGCTACAAGAGCATGCCCCTGGACGGGCCGCTTTCGGCCGCCATTCCGGGCGAGGTGGACGCCTACGTGAGCATCCTGGAGCGCTTCGGCACGAAGCCTCTGGCCCGGCTGCTGGAGCCTGCCATCGGCTACGCCGAGGAGGGCTACCCCATCCCGCCCCGCGCCGCCCGCGGCTACCAGTCCATGCTGGACAGGCTGCGCGTATATCCCGACACGGCGCGTATATTCACCAGGGACGGCGCGCCCTACAGGGCCGGCGATGTCCTTGTGCAGAAGGACCTGGCCAGGACGCTGCGCCGCGTGGCCCAGGGCGGGGCCGAGGAGTTCTACCGGGGCGAGACGGCCCGCGAGATTGTCCGGGCGCTCCAGGCCGCCGGCGGCCTGTACACCCTGGAGGAGTTCGCCCAGCACCGCACCGAGTGGTACGGGCCTCCTCTTTCCACCACCTACCGGGGCTTCACCGTCTATGAGACTGCCCTGCCCTCCCAGGGCTTCCTGGTCCTGGAGATGCTGAATATCCTGGAGGGCTTCGACCTGGCCTCCCTGGGCTTCTACTCGGCGGAGGCCGTCCATATCATGGTGGAGGCCAAGAAGCTGGCCTTCGCCGACCGCAACCGCTACGTGGGCGACCCGGCCTTTGTGGCCTCACCCGTGGAGGAGCTTGTCTCCAGGGAGTTCGCCGCCCGACGCAGGGAGCGCATTGACCTGGCCCGCGCCGCCGACAAAGTGGAGGCCGGGCCGCTGGCCGCCTCGGTGCCCGGCGACGACAATACCAGCTACTTTTGCGTCATAGACAGGGAGGGCAACGCCGTTTCCTTCATCCACAGCCTGTCCAATGCCTTCGGCTCCTGCTTCGTGGCCGGCAAGACGGGCGTGCTGCTCAACAACCGCGTGGGGCGCGGCTTCACCCTGGAGGAGGGCCACCCCAACGTCATCGAGCCGGGCAAGCGCACCATGCACACCCTCAACGCCTACATGGTCTTCAGGGACGGCAAGCCCTACCTGGTCGGCGGCACGCCAGGCGGCGACCGACAGCCCCAGTGGAACGTCCAGGTGATCACCAACGTCATTGATTACGGCATGGAGCCGCAGCAGGCCGTGGAAGCGCCCCGCTGGGTGAGCCTGCCCGGCACCGACCCCGAGACCATAGACAGGCCCTTTGTCCTGGAGCTGGACCACGGCATGCCACCCGAGGAAATCGAGAGGCTGAAGGGCAAGGGCCACCGGGTGCAGGTGCACGCGCCCGGCGCGCCAGGCGGGGCCGCCCAGCTCATCATGGTGGACCAGTCCACCGGCGTGCGCATGGCCGGCTCAGACCCCCGCACCGACGGCCACGCGGCGGCAGTATAGGCGGCGCTGGACATAGCAGGCGATGACGGCACCCAGGACCCTGAACATCTTCTTCGACGTGGACTACACCCTGCTGGCCGTGGACGGCAGCCTGAGGCCCCGGACCAGGGAAATCTTCGAGAGGCTCGTCGCCGACGGCCACCGCCTGTTCATATGGTCGGGCGTCGGCAACCGGACTTCCGACGTCCGCAGGCACGGGCTGCACGACCTGGTGGCCTCGGTCTTCGTGAAGCCCCTGGAGGACTTTGAGGCCGGGCTGCGCGCCTTCGGCGTGACGGTCCGGCCGGACTTCGTGGTGGACGACTACCCCAGCATAGTCAACGCCTTCGGCGGCGCCGTGGTGCGGCCTTACTACTTCCCTTCGCCCGAAGACGACGAGATGCAGCGGGTCTATCAGATTGTGGTAGACTATGTGACGAAGGGCTACTCCCAGGACGCGGCCTTCCGGCCCGGCCTCAACGGCCAGGGCCGCTAGCGGATGGCCCTCAGTCCACGGTCTGCCCGCCCGGGCAGGGACAGGCTGCCTGCGTCATGCCCATACGTCTGCTTCCGCCTGACGTCGCCTCCAGGATAGCGGCCGGAGAGGTCATCGAGCGCCCCGCGTCGGTGGTCAAAGAGCTTATCGAGAACTCCCTGGACGCCGGGGCGACGGAGATTGCCATCGAGGTCCGAGGCGGCGGCGTGGAGCATGTCCGCGTCGTGGACAACGGCTGCGGCATACCCGCCGACGAGGTGGAGCTGGCCTTTCAGCGCTTCGCCACCAGCAAGGTCGCCTCGATAGCAGACCTGGAGGCCATCGCCACCCTGGGGTTCCGCGGCGAGGCGCTGCCCAGCATCGCCGCCGTGGCTTCCGTGTCCCTGGTGACCCGCGCGCGGGGCGAGGACTTCGGCACCAGGCTGGACGTGGCCCAGGGGGCCGTGGTGAGGAAGGAGCGGCAGGGCGCCCCTCAGGGCACGGCGGTCACCGTCCGCCACCTGTTCAGGGACTTTCCCGCCCGCCGCAAGTTCCTGCGCTCGCCGGCCACCGAGACCTCGCGCATCCAGGCCGTGGCGGCCCGCTACGCCCTGGCTTACCCGGAGGTCAGGCTCCAGTTGACGGTGGACGGCTCGTTGGCCTTGCTGAGTCCCGGCTCGGGAGACCTGCGGGAGGTGGTCGCCGCTTTATATGGCCCTGAGACGGCCCGAGCGATGCTGGAGGTAGCTTATGAGTCTAGCGAGTCGGCGGGGCCAAGAGTACGGGGCCTGGTCAGCCCGCCGCGCCTGGACCGGGCCAACCGTGGCTACGTGACCTTCTTCGTCAACCGGCGCTACATCCAGAACCGCGCCCTGGGCTTCGCCCTGGAGCAGGCGTACCAGGGGTTCCTCATGGAGCGCCGCTACCCCATTGCGGTGGTCAACATAGGCGTCCCCTACGACGAGGTTGACGTCAACGTGCACCCTTCCAAGGCCGAGGTGCGCTTCCGGAGGGAAGGGCTGGTGTTCTCAGCGCTCCAGCAGGCCGTCCGGCGCACCCTGACCACCCACTCGCCGGTGCCGGAGGTCAGCAGGGTGCAGCCGTACCCGGGACGGCCTGCCCACCAGCCGGGGAAGGCATCGCTCTGGCCCACAGAGGCCTTCGCCCCTCACGGGCCTGAGCATGGGCCAGCCGCCAGCGCGCCGACGGGCAGCCAGCAGGGGGAGCAGGAGACGAAAGGCGCCCCGGGCACTCCGCCTCCCGTGGCCCCCCTGCCGAGGAAGGTGCTGCCGGTGCTGCGCGTCGTGGGCCAGGTGCAGAACACCTACATCGTGGCCGAGTCGCCCGATGGCATGTACCTGATAGACCAGCACGCGGCCCACGAGCGGGTAGTCTTCGAGAAGGTCCGGGCCGAGGCCCTGGCGCACACCTCCAGCGCCCAGAGCCTGCTGGAGCCGCTGACCATAGAGCTGGACGCCCGGCTCCAGGAGCTACTGGAGTCGCAGCGCGAGGTCATCGCGCGGACCGGCTTCGACGTGGAGCACTTCGGCGGGAGGACGTACCTGCTGCGCGCCGTCCCCAGTCTCCTGGCAGGCCAGGACCCAGGACAGGCGTTCTTGGACGTCCTGGACTCCCTGGCCGATGGAGGCGGCTACGAGTCCTGGGAGGAGCGCGCCGCCTACTCCATCGCCTGCCACGGGGCCATCAGGGCCGGCAAGAGCCTGACCTACCAGGAGATGACGGAGCTTACGCGCCTGCTGGAGCAGTGCCAGCACCCCCACACCTGCCCCCACGGCCGCCCCACCATGGTCCACCTCAGCGCGGGCCACCTGGAGCGCGAGTTCGGCCGGCGCTAGCCTGCCACGCCGCAGCTTACCGAGTTGATGGGCGGCAGCAGGTCGGCCATAAGCTCCCAGGTGTCGCCGTTGTCGCGGCTGTAGAAGACCTGGCCCGTGGTGGTGCCAACGTAAATGCCGCAGGGGTCCAGGCTATCGGTGGCCATGCCCTCGCGCAGCAGGTGCAGGTAGGCCCTCTCCTGGGGCAGCCCCCTGGTGAGAGGTTCCCAGTCCTGGCCGGCGTTGCGGCTCCTGTACACCCGCAGCCGGGCCTCTGAGACTATGCGGAATACGCCGCCAACGTTGTCGCCCGTCGCGGTATCCTCGGGCACCACGTACAGTGTGTCGGGGTCCTGGGAGTGCAGGCCCAGGACAAAGCCAAAGCGTGACGGCAGCCCCTCGGAGATGTCCTGCCAGGACTCGCCGCCGTCGGCGCTGCGGTACACGCCGCAGTGGTTCTGCTGGAAGAGGGCCGCCGGCCGCGCCGTGGGCGACAGCAGCTTGTGGACGCACTGTCCGAACTCGGGGTACCTTTCGGGCATGAAGTCGGCCCGGACGCCCTTGTTCAGCGGCCGCCAGCTCCGGCCCCCGTCCACGGTGCCGAAGACGCCCACCGCCGAGATGCCCACCCACATGCGCTCCTGGTGCGAGGGGTCCAGGACGATGCTGTGGAGGCAGAGGCCGCCGTTGCCGGGCTGCCACTTGTCCCGGCTGGGGTGCGCCGTGAGGCCGTCCACTTCGGCCCACGTGCCGCCGCCATCCTCGCTGCGGAACAGCGCCGCTGGCTCGACGCCGGCGTACACCACGCCAGGCTCGGACTCCCGGCCCGGCCTGATGTGCCACACGCGCTTGACGCTCAGCCCCTTGCCCTCGGCGAAGCGCGGGCCCTGGGCCGACTTCTGCCAGGTCTGGCCCAGGTCGTGGCTGCGCTGCACCTCAGGCCCCCAGATCTCCGAGTTGGCGGCGGCGAAGATGGTGCCGCCGTCCCGGCCATCGTAGGCCATGTGGTACACGCTCCAGTCGGGGAAGTGCGGCCCAGACACCGCCCACTTCCTGCGAGACTTGTCTGCCGATAGAATGAACGCCCCCTTCCTCGTGCCCACCATCACCAGCACCTTGCCGCTAGCCGTCGAGCTTCTCGCCATCTGGACAAGCACCTCCGGGTATGAGTTAGGGACACAGTACACTAGAACATTTGTACGTGTCAAGGTGTAAAGGGGCGAATTTTCGGTCATCCGGTCGCCGACCTGCCCCCGGCATTCAGGGGCGCAGCGCCGGGGGCGAGCAACTGGGCTCATGTCGCGCTTGCCGGGGTTTGACCATGCCCTGGGGATTTGCTAGGCTCCATTTAGAAGATGGCCCTTGCCCATGCGAGGGCACATACCATGCGGAGAAGACCAGGCAGCCATGGAACCGCTGGGCAGAATGCTGGTATTCCTGGGCATACTGATTGTGGTCCTGGGCGTGGTCCTCATGCTGGCGCCCAGGGTGCCTTTTATAGGACGCCTGCCGGGGGACATAGTCCTCCGCAAGGGCAGCGTGTCCTTCTACTTCCCCATAGTGACCTCCATACTCCTCAGCCTCGTGTTGACTGTGCTGCTGGACCTGTTTTCCCGCCTCTTCCGCGGCTGAGCCAGCGCCTCCGGTCACCTGGGCAGGGCCTCCGTAGCTGGGCCCTGCACGCCTGACGCTGGCCCCATTGGTCCCACACCTCGGACAAACCCTTCTCAAGCCTTGTGCAAACCCCTCCCTTCCCGACTTCCCACCTTCAGGCTGCTACGCTAGTTTCGGCCCTGATGCGGCACAACATGTCAAGTCTCGTGGGAGATGTCCCGTGTACCAGTACAGGAGCAGGATAACGCTGGCAAGCACCGCCAGGTACATGGTGGTGACGGCGCTAGCCGTGACGGCCTTATTGGCCTTGCTGGCCTGCACGGCAGGCCCTGGCCCCCTTCCGGCCGGCGGCCCGACGCGGGCGCAGGCCCAGCAGGCGACGGCGACGCCGCCTCCGGCGCGAGAGCCAGGAGCCACGCCGACGCCCAGCCAAGAGGCCGCGGCAGGCCCAGAGCGCCCCGCCGTGGCGCAGGCGGGCGGCAGCGTGGCACCGCCTGAGCAGCCTTCGCCCACGGCCAGCCCGCAGCCCCAGGGCAGCGTCGGTGGCCCGTCTCCAACTGCGTCGGCCAGCGTGCCGACCTCCACTCCCCCGCCCACCGCGACGCCTGTGGTCGCGCGGGAGCAGCCGCCCACGCCGTCGCCCTCCCCTGCGCCGACGCCTGACCCGCTGGGCGAGGCCTTCTTCCTGAAGGTGCTGTCGCCCGGCGAGGAGACCAGCTTTGTCGCCGTGCCGCGGGCGACCGTGGAAGGCATGACCCGCGTGGACGCCATTGTGAGCATCAACGACGACCTGGTCACCGTGGACGAGACGGGCCGGTTCCAGGCCGAGGTAGAGCTGGAGGAAGGCCCTAACCTGGTGGAGGTCGTCGCCAGTATTGCTTCTGGTGAGGAGCTATCGGCTGTCCTCACCATCTTCTACATGCCGTAAGGCAGCACTATGGAGGGATGTTGATGAGAGGTCTGTTTCGTTACTGGTTGGTAGCCAGGCTGGCAAGGCTGGCAGCGCCGGCGGCGCTGACTGCCTCCCTGGTGAGCGCGCCGGTCTCACCGGCACTGGCCAGCAGCCCGGCGGATGAGGGCGATGGCGGCAGCGTGCCGCCGGGGCAACTCGTGCGCCGCGGCCTGTCAGGCCCCGTTGTGGATGTGGGGAGCAGCTCTATCACCGTAGCCACCAGGTATGGCGAGGTGGAAGTCCGCATCGTGCCGGGCAAGACCATCATCCGCCGGCCGCCCGAGGGCATCGTCGGCATAGATGCCATCACTGTGGGCGACAAGGTGGCCGTGCTGCTGGACAGGTCCCCGGTGGAGGAGCCGCAGCCCGGCCCGGGGCCTGCGGGCACTCCAACGCCTGAGCCAACTCCAACTCCAGAGACTGAAGGTGCTGATGGGACAGAGGGTGCCGAAGGACAAGACGCCGAGACCTCTGAGGATAGCCTTGAGGGCGAGACGGATGAGGGCGAGGGTCCTGATGACCTGGACGATGAGACTGAGCTAGAAGACGAGGAGACTGAGGCCGGCGAATTCGACGAGGAAGCCGAAGAAGCCGAGGAAGAAGGCGACGAGTCCGATGAGGCGGAGGAAGATGACGCCGACGACCTGGATGAAGAGAGCGAGCTAGACGACCAGGAAGAAGGCGATGACGAGGCCGACGAAGGGGAGGAAGAGGGCGCTGATGACCTGGAAGAGGAAGGCGAGCTAGAGGAGCAAGAAGTAGGGGAAGAGTCCAGCGACTCTACTGAGGAAGAAGCCTCAGATGACTCCGCTGACCAGGACGATAGCTCCAAGGAGGCCAGCGAGACACCCAGCCCGGACGAGGGGACTGAGGCCGACGAGGGCGAACAGGCTGAGGACGTCGAGGAAGACCAGGACGCCGGCGAAGAAGAGGACGAGCTTCCGCTGCTGAGGTCGGCCACCGCGCTGAAGATTCTCGTGGTGCCGGGCAAGGCTACCCGCACCCACGCCCACGCCATCATCAAAGGCATAGAGAAGGGCAAGCTCCAGGTCATCGGCAGGGACGGCCAGGTCATCCTGCTGGACGATGCCTCGGGCCAGGGCGGCCTGGTAGAGGCTGGCGATGACGTGGTCCTGATAGTCCGCAGCAAGGACAACCGGCCGGGCCAGTACGAAGTGCGCGGCGCCATGCGCGCCACCGACCTCCAGGAGCGTCTGGACGAGTTCGCCCAGCGCATGGAGACCAAGGGCAAGAAAGAGCTGGTGGAGCGCATCAGAGAAAAAGCCAGGAAGTACGAGGAGCAGCTCCAGGAGCGCCTGGAAAAGCTGCGCGCCCGCGCCCCTGCTCAGGTCGCGCCGGAGATAGACAAGGCGCTGGAAAAGCTGCGCCACAAGGGCAAGCAGGCCATCGAGCGCGACGGTGGGGACAAGGATAAAAGCGGCCACGGACAGGACGGCAAAGAGCACGGCGGGAGCAACCGTGGCCCCGGCGGCAAAGACAGGTAGCAGCCGGCACGCCTGAATAGCATTTCAGCAGTCAGCTTCAGCGGTCAGCTTCCCCACATCCCATCCAGTGGGGTGGGACACTGACTGCTGATAGCTCACCCCGGCTGGCTTGCCATCAGCGCCTCTACTTCCTGACGCGTGGGCATGGCCTCCTGGGCGCCGGGCCGCGTGACGGCCAGGGCGCCAGCGGCGGCCCCAAAGCGGACCGCCTCCTTCAGGCCCCGACCTTCGGCCAGGGCAACCGTGAGCGCACCCCCGAAGGCATCGCCGGCGGCCACAGTGTCCACCACTTTTACCCGGTAGGCCGGCACGTGGCCGCTATCGTCCCGCGACGCATAGTAGGCCCCCCGCTCGCCCAGCTTGACCACAGCCGCTGCCGCGCCCATGTCCAGCAGCGCCTCGGCCGCGGCCCTGGCCGACGCCAAGTCCACCACCTCCACCCCCGTCAGCGTCGTGGCCTCGGTCTGGTTGGGCGTCAGCACGTCCACGGCCCTGTAAGCCTCCGGCGGCAGCGCCAGCGCCGGCGCCGGGTCCCAGACCACCCGGACGCCCGTGGCCCTGGCGTAACGCGCCGCCTCCAGCGATACCTCCAGCGGCACCTCAAGCTGGAGCATGAGGGCGTCGGCGCCAGCCAGCGCGGCCCTGGCGGCCTCAAGCTGGGCCTGGTCGCAGGCCATGTTGGCGCCATACACCGCGATGATGCGGTTCTGCCCGGCGGCGTCCACGATTATCATGGCAATGCCCGAGGAAGCCGCCGCGTCCTCGGCGACCCCGCTGACGTCAACGCCGCTGGCCTCCAGGCCGGCCTTCAGGACAGGCCCGAAGGCGTCCCTGCCCACGCGGCCCACCATCCTGGCCCTGGCGCCCAGCCTGGCCACGGCTACCGCCTGGTTGGCTCCCTTGCCGCCAGGGGCTGTGAAGAAGCGCTGGCCCACCACTGTCTCACCTGCCACCGGCACCCTGGCGGTGATGGCGACCAGGTCCATGTTGATGCTGCCCAGCACCACGATGGTGGGCTGCCTGCGGCGCGCGTCCATGGCACCTCCCCGTCTATGGCTGGCCTGCTAGCCGATGAGGCCCCGCTCCAGCAATTCCTCCAGCACCTGGGCCGCGCCGTCCTGCTCGATGGGCGGCGCCACCCTGTCGGCGGCCTCCAGCGCCTCGGGCACCGCGCCGCCGATGGCCACACCCAGGCCGGCCCAGCGCAGCATGTGGACGTCATTATAGCCGTTGCCGAAGGCTATGGTCTCCTCCTGCCGGACTCCCAGGTAACGGCACAGCCAGGCCAGCGCCTTGTCCTTGCCGCCATCGGGGTGCAGAATCTCGCAGAAATGGGGCAGCGAGCGCGTCACGTGGAGCCGGGAGTTGAACCTGCCCTTCAGCTCCAGGTCAAGGCGGTAGATAACCTCCTCGTCGCCCACCACCACCAGGCGCGTCAGCTCGTTAGCGGCGAACTCCCGCAAGTCCACCACGTTGACCGCCACCTGGTTGCGCTGGGCATACCCCTGCGCCCAGGGCGTGAGCTTGCTGGTATAGACCTGGTCGCCGTGGTAGCCGACGACTTCCAGGCCCCAGGACTCCAGGGCATCCAGGGCTGCCCGGGCCATCTCCGCCGTCAGCGGGCGGTGCCACAGCACCTTGCCAGTGACCGGGTCCGCAATGTGCGCCCCCTGGAAGGAAGCTATCGGGCAGGTCAGGTTGAGGTCTGCGCAGGACTTGACGGCGGAGCGGAACATCCGGCCAGTGGCGAGCGTGACGTGTGCCCCTGCTGCCACCGCCCTGGCGATAGCCCGGCGCGTCCGCTCGGAGAGCGGGTGCTCCTGGCTGCGGATGGTGCCGTCTATGTCCAGCGCAATCAGTCTGTAGCCCATGTGGCGACCATGTCCCCCGCCGCTGCTGGAAGCCAGGACTGTGGTAGAATTGGCGTCTGTCTGGAGTGTGGCCTGGGAGAAGGGACAAGGATGCGAAGAAGACTCTCGCCCCGTATGCTATGGTGGCTGGTAGTGCTGGGAGTGACCTTGTTCATCCTCATCATGGCCCTGCGGGACACATAAGAGAGGCAGCCCCATACCCTCGGGCCGCCCCTCAGCCATATGTTATACCATGCACACTGCCACTTGCGAAGTGGCTTACAGCCGCAACGCTCAGGCGGCAATGGCACCTGGCGGAAGGAGGGACTATGAAGATCGCAGGATTCAGCACCCGTGTGGTCAGCATTCCGCGAGAGCGAGGGCCACTGGGCGAAGGCCCCGGCTCCGCCGCTTCCAGCTTCGTGACCCTGAAGCTCAGGACCGACGATGGCATCGAGGGCATCGGCTACGCCGGGTTTGCCAGCGGCGTCATGCGCAAGGCGCTGAAGGCCGCCGTGGACGCGCTGGCCGAGGTGGCCATTGGCCAGGACCCGCTGAAGGTCGAGGCCATCGGGGCCAGGCTGCTGTCGCTGGGTGGCGGCGGCGCCCCGGCCGGCCTAGTCACCCGCGCCGTGGCCGCCATTGACGTGGCCCTGTGGGACATCAAGGGCAAGGCCCTGGGCCAGCCGGTGTACAAGCTGCTGGGCGGCTTCCGCGACCGCGTGCCCACCTACGCCAGCGGCCATCTCTGGCGCACCTACGACCTGAAGGCGCTGGCGGAGACGGCGCCCCGGCTGGTGGAGCAGGGCTTCCGCGCCATGAAGTTCCGCCTGGGCGGCGAGGACAGCCCGGCCAAGGAGACCGCTCGCATGCGGGTGATGCGCGAGGCCGTGGGCGATGGCATTGACCTGATGATTGACATCAACCAGGGCTGGAACGTCAACCAGGCCATTACCCTCGGCCGCGAGATGGCCAAGTACAACATCTTCTGGCTGGAAGACCCCATCCAGCACCAGGACTACGAGGGCCTGGCGCGCATCGCCGACGCCCTGGACACGCCCATCGCCGCCGGCGAGTACCACTACGGCATTGTCCCCTTCCGCTACATGCTGGAGCACCGCTCGGTGGACATCGTCATGGTGGACTTGCTGCGGGCCGGCGGCATCACCCAGTGGATGAAGGTGGCCCACATGGCCGAGGCCTTCAACCTGCCCGTGGTCAGCCACCTGGCGACGGAGGTACTGGTGCACTGCGTCGCCGCAGTGCCCAACGGCCTCACGGTGGAGCACATGCCCTGGACCTTCCCCATGTTCAAGGAAGTGCCCCGGGTGGAGAAGGGCGAGCTGGTGCTGCCCCAGACCCCCGGCCTGGGCGTGGAGTTCGACGAGGACGCGCTGAAGAAGTACGCTGTGGAATAGGCCGAAGAGGGAAGGCCTCTACTGCGAGCGGGGGCCATAGGGCCAGCTACCTGGGCGCCAGTGTAATCGCCCGTCATGTCTGCTATGTCTGGGGTTTCTCTCCATCGGCCGGAGCGTGCTGGTCCTTCTCGTTCTGCCTGGAGGCCAGGTCCACCAGCAGGCGTCGGATATCCACGCCGGTGGCGGCCGCGAAGGTCTCCAGGAACTTGGCGATGGTGCCAGGTGCAACGTCCACCAGGCGTGTAATGGTGCTGCTGTTGGCCCCGTTTCCTGTATCAATAAGGTATCTGTTTCAGTTTAGTGGGTAAGAAGGGTAAGCCAAGGAGTGCAGGGCTTGCACCCAGGGCCGACCT
>FWPU01008220.1_pt1 | contig 18055 bp, 20 predicted proteins | sample 2228361 | NCBI WGS metagenome assembly FWPU01 (sample SAMEA103939777, study PRJEB20133) | metagenome
ATCTGCACCAGGTGCAACTATATACTTGAGCATAATGGCACTCGGTGCTATTATGAACGAGTTAGGCGAAACGGCGGGCTTAATAGAAAGAGGATATAATGACTAGCCAAAAAATAAATTTCAAGACTGAGGAAGAACTCAAAGAGGCAATTTTGCAGGAAAAAGCAAGAGGAACTCCTGATTTAGAGATTGGTAAGAAATATGGAGTTACATTTAGATATATTGAACGACTTATTACCAAAACACAAGGTCTCAATATTAGTGCTTTAAAAGTTTCTAAAAAAATAAGAACGCTTTATCCGAAAGACTTCAAAGAAGAACAAACCACAGTCTGGAGTTTTAAACAAAGGGGCAATTGGGCAACCCATAGCGGAGAGTACAGAGGCAATTGGTCTCCTTATATCCCTAGAAATGTGATTTTCAAATATTCAAACCCTGGGGAATTAGTTTTAGACTATTTCTGTGGTGCTGGAACAACCGCTGTAGAATGTAAACTTTTAGGAAGGAAGTGCATTGCATTTGATATTAACGATAAAGCCATTGAACTGGCAAAGAAGAATATAGATTTTAGCATAGAAACAAAGCAGTTAACTTTTATTGATGAAAAAAGCCATTTGAAAATTTACGAGCCGGAATTGTCAGTTGGTGATGCAAGAAATTTATCATTCTTGCAAGATAATTCCATAGATTTAATCTGTGCCCATCCTCCTTATGCAAACATTATTCATTATACTGATTCTAAAGAAGGTGACTTGTCATTTTTTGATATAGATGCTTTCTTAAAAGAAATGTCAAAAGTTGCAAGAGAGAGTTTTAGAGTGCTAAAGCCGGGAAGACAATGTGCTATTTTAATAGGGGACACAAGAAGAAAGAAACATGTAATCCCTTTGGGTTTTAAACTTATAAATGTTTTTTTAGATGCAGGCTTTAAATTGAGAGAACTTGTTATTAAACGGCAACATAACTGCAAAACAACAGGATTTTGGTATGCAAATAGCATAAAATATAACTTTCTTCTTTTGGCTCATGAGTATCTACCAATTTTTGAAAAACCTAAGATGCCTCTTTCTTTAAGGACAAGAGAAAAAGAGATTGATTATGGTTTGATTGTTCCTACCTTAGAGAAACCACTGCTAAAGAGGAAATTAGAGAAATTTGAAACTACAACAGTATGGATCTTGCCAGAGAAAGATTTTGAAGCACGATTAAATAAAAATGTGATAGATAGATATTCAAAAGGAAAAGGCTATTCAACCATAACTTTTATTTCTCATTCTAATAATGAGACGAATTTTACTGAGAGAAATAAACAAAAGGGTAAAGAGTTACTTTTTATCAAATCACCATTTTTGAGTAATAATCCTTCTTACTCAAACATTAATTTGTACTTACGGAAAGTAAAAGAAATTGTCAATCGGGAGATACCTACAATAGCCCGTAGTGGATTTATAGTAATCCAAACACAAGATGTAAGAATAGATGGATACATAGAACCTCTTGCTAAAAGACTGGTAGATGGATTGATGAATGATAATTTATGGCTCAAAGAGCTGGTAGTTGTTACTCGAGAAGGGTTAAATTCAAACTTTCAAAATTCAAGAGACTATTTAAAAATAGTCCACCAGTATCTACTTGTATATGAGGTGAAAAAATGAAGAAATTTTTTAGTCTATTCAAGACAATCTATTACTATCTGGAATCCTCTTACAAAATATGGAAAGTCAGGCGGTCACAAGAAGATGACCTTGTTTATACAACCAATGCAAATGTTCAAATCGGAGTTTATCCTGGTAGAAAACCAGAGTCTTCTTATGATTTCATTGTAAAATTTAAGGAACCAGACAAACGAGAACGCACCCCTGCCCATGTTCATTTGATCGTGGAGATGTATGTCAAACATGCTCATAATCCATCATTAACCTTAAAACTGAAAGAGCATATTTTGACAATGCTCAGGGAGATAAAACCTATAAGCTCGTTCCCACCAAACCTCCAGTTTTTCAAGCCAGAGCATATTGAGCCATTTAAGGACTTAGATAGGGTCGGAGAATTTACGGTAGAATTTTTGCTTGTCGTCACAGAGCTTATGGCAATACAAGAAAGAACAAATTATCCAGAAGGTTCTCTAACAGAAAGTCTTTATAAGGACTTTGGGGTTAAAGACCGTTTTTCTGTAATTCAAAAGGCGGTATTGAAGAGATTAAGATAACATGAGAAGAATTTACATTGAAAAAAGCCCGCCGCATCACCTAACAGCGGATAAATGGCTCACTTTGTTCGCCCAAATTCGCCTATTGGCGAACTTCTTTTATCCGCAAAACGTTAGGCAAAATTGCCTACAAAAAGAAAGGAGGATTAACATGAAAGTCAAAAACAAAAAGGCTGTCTATCTTTTAGGAGGAGTTCTGCTGGCAATATTAACAGCCAGCAGTGTATTTGCCCAGGAGGATGTGGAGGGAAGCAAGGACCATCCGCTTTTTACAAGGATGGACAATTTTTATATTGAAAATTACCACGAGGAAAAATTCGATCAGGCTGATTTCAGAGATGAAAAGGGTAAAAGAATTAGTGTGGAAGGAAAAGTATATAAAATTGATTATGCAATAAAAGAAGGATTTATTCCTCCAAGCGCACTGCAGGTTATCAGAAACTATGAAAACGCAATCAAAAAGATTGGCGGAGTTACGGTATATCAGGAAGGCCAATATGAGATATGGTTAAAATTGGAAAAACAGGGAAAGACCTTTTGGGTTTATGTGGATTCTTGGCATGGCGGTGGAAAAGGAGAGACTTACGGGCTCACGATTGTTGAGAAAGAAGCGATGGCACAGGAGGTTGTAGCGGATGCGAAGAGCCTTATGAGTGATATTCAGGCAAAAGGTCATGTCTCTGTCTACGGAATCTATTTTGATTTTGACAAGGCGGAAATAAAACCGGAGTCTGAGCCTGCCATCAAGGAGATAGCAAAGCTTCTTCAGGAGAATAAAGCTCTAAAACTCTATGTTGTTGGTCATACCGATAATATTGGAAACATTGACTATAACATGAAGCTTTCAAAGGCGAGGGCAGATGCTGTGGTGAAAGAACTTACAACAAAATACAAGGTGGGTTTGGACAGGCTCAAGGCATATGGTGTAGGTTCACTTGCACCAGTTGCAACAAACAAGACAGATGAAGGACGGGCAAAGAACAGACGAGTGGAATTGGTAGAACAATAAATTAAAAGGTTCCCTCCTTCTCAACACCTTGAGGGTGTAAGAAAAGGAAAAACTAAAACCTCTTAACCCATATCTCCTTTGATTCCCCTGTTCTGTAAAAGTCTTTTATTTCAGCCTCCTTCTCGAAACCCATTTTTCTATAAAATCCTCTCGCCCTTGCATGCCTTTCAGAGGTCTCAAGAACTATAACTCTTGCATTTCTCCTTCTTATTTCATTTGAAAATTCTATAAACAAAACCTCTGCTAATCCTGTTCCCTGAAATTCAGGGTCAACCACTATCCATAAAAGATCTATAACACCCTCAGAAAGAGAATTTTCTGAAAAAAGTATAAAACCTAAAAACTTATCTCCATTGAAAACTCCTATACCCTCATATTCATCCTTTTCAATCTGTCTAAAAACATCTAAACAAACTCTTCTGTCCTTCTCATTAAATTCTTTTATTTTACTAATAATTTCTTCAGCAAAAATTATATCCTTTTCCGAAATTTTCCTTATTTTTAAATCAATTACTACACTCATATTCTTTTTTCTATAATTTTTTCTATAAAAGAATCATAACAAATACCTCTATAATGAAGAGACTTATAAAAACCTGAATCCTTTGAAATATCAGGATTGGGATTTGCCTCAATAAAATAAATATTCCCTTTTTCATCCATTCTTAAATCTATCCTTCCATAATCCCGCATCTCAAGAATTTTGAAAATCTTTATTGAAATATTTATTATCTCTTTCTCCTTTTCACTATCAAGAACTGCTGGATACTTTACAGGAGTCTCAATATATTCCCTTGCCTTTTTTTCCCATTTTGATTTATAGGTTAAAATTTTTGGCTCCCCTTTAAATATTACCTCCCCTATACCTATAACCTCCTTGCCAAAAATTGAAACATTGAATTCCCTTCCATCAATGTATTTTTCTGCAAAAAAATCAATTTTAAGTTTTTTTAATTCTTTAACCCTTTCTATATAATCCCTTTCATTAAATACCACATTTTTATTTTCAATAAAAAGACTTGAATCTTGTTTTCTCGGTTTTAGCATTAAAGGCAAAAACTCCGGTTTTTTTCTATCAGGTAAAAAATAAGGGGGTGTTTTTATTCCATAATGGGAAACAATTATTTTTGACTTTATTTTATCAAGACAGGTATAAAGACAAGAGGGAGAGGAACCAGTATAGGAAATTTTTAAAGTTTCAAGAATTCCTGCAACCCAAGCTTCTCCCTCAGGATTTCCCTCAAAATCCTCACAAAGGTTAAAAACCAAATCAAAATCCCTTTTTTTAAGAACTTCTATCCATTTATAATCCTTATCAACAGGTAAAAGAAAATAAGAATATCCAAGATTTGAAATAGTTTCTGCAACTAAATCAACTTCACCCATTACACCCTTTCTATCAGGCAAATCTCCTTTCCCAGGCTTATTAAATAAAACACATATTCTTTTTTTATCCTTTGATTCCATATCTTTCAAAGGCACTTTCTAAAATGCCCTTTATAATATCTTTATAAGTTAAACCCATTTTATAAGCCATTATAGGTAAATCACTTGTTTCAGGATTTAAACCAGGAAGGGGATTAATTTCAAGAAAATAAGGGTTATAATTTTCATCAAGCCTGAAATCAAACCTTGAGAAATCTCTTAAATCAAGAAAATTTTTAATTTTAACTATTTTCCCTTTTATTTCCCTTTGAAGTTTTTCAGGGATTTCAGGTGGAACTATGTATTCAACCTCTTCTTTAAAATTTCTCTTTACTTCAAGAGAGTAGAGAAATTCTGAATTTTTAAGTTTTTTTGATCTTATTTCCATTAATCCGAAAAATTTTATTTTCTTATTTCCTATTATTCCTGCTGTTATTTCCTCACCTCCTATGAATTTCTCAATAAGAACAGGTTCCTTATACTCTTCAAGAAGCTTTTCTGCTCTATCCTTTAATTCCTCAAGACTTAGAACCCTTGAAGAAAGCCTGAGTCCTATACTTGAGCCTTCATTTTTAAGTTTTAAAACACAGGGGAAATCTTTAAATTTAAAATTTTTAAGTTCCTTTTTATTTTTTATTACCTTAAAAGGAGGAGTTTTCACCCCTATTGACTTTGCAAATCTTTTACATATTTCCTTATCAAGGGTTATATTTAAGGCAAGAGGGTCAGAACCTGAATAGGGAATGTTAAGCATCTCACAAACAGAAGGAACATGACCCTCCCTTGACCTTGTTCCAAATCCCTCTGCAATGTTAAAAACAAACTCTATTTTTTCCCTTAAAACATTCTCAATAAATTTTTTTCCACTTTCCATTAAAATAACTTCATAACCTAAATCTTCAATTGCTTCCTTTAATGCTTTAATTGTGATTTCAGAATCAAATTCCTCATAAACATCTGAAGGAAGTTCTGATGGAATACATTCTGGTTTTAAATCAAAGGAAATTCCTATTCTCATATTTTAAAATTTCAGAACATAAATAGGATGAAGTTTTGCAACAGGTTTAAGAAGAGAAAGTTCTAAAGACCTTATAAAAACTTTTTGTCCTCTGTATTCAAAAGGCAAATCTCTTGGAGAGCGGATAAATTCAACACCTTCTGTTCCCCATGTTAGAAGAATTTCAAAAAGTCTTTTACCTTCAACTTCTCTAACTCCTTTAACCTTTAAAATATGGGGAAAATTGTAACCAGAACCATGAGGGATTATGTTTGTTCTTTTAAGGGAATCCATTATATTATACTTTTTTGCCTTTTTAACAAATCCTAAGGATTTAATAACTTCTTTTTTAATATTGGGAATTCCTTTAACAAGATAAGCAGGTAGGTCGGACCTCATAACAAAGGGAAAAATCTTATTTTCATCATCAAAATAATGGGCTCCAAGAAGAATTTCCCCCTTATTTAAAATTCCCTGATGGGTCTCATTTGAAATAATATCAAAAGAACCAAAAAGACTTTCTCCTGCTATAACTCTTTTTCTTTTTGAAAATTCCTCAGCATAAAAGTAAAAATCGTAATACTCCTGTGTATCTTCTCCTTCAAGGTAATAAAGTTTACGAAAGGGGGTTTCAAGAACCTTTGTTTTTTCCTTCAGGGCTTTGCTTACATCAAAATAAAGCCCTATCCCCTTTTTTGTTTTATCTTTTAATTCCGAAGAAGAGGTATGAAGTATAAAAATATAGGGAGGAAAAGAATTTTCCTCAAGAGGTTCAACTTCAAAAACATCAATAAAATGATTTGACTCATAAAAATCCCATTTTATTTTTATTCCATCAATTTCAATCTTACTTTCCTCAAGTTTTAAAAGTCTTTCAACAATGATCTCCTCTGAAGGGAGAGTATTTATTCCTCCCACAAGCATTCCACAAGCATTTGGTTTTATATCAAGGGGAAAGATTTCTAACTTTTCTTTTGAACCAAAAACAACCTTCCCACCATATCCAAATCCCTGATTCCACCTTATCTTATTTCTTGTAATTGTGATATCAGGGGTTCCTATAAAATGGGGAGTCTTTCTCAATCCAAATTCATTCTGCATAAAAAGGAGCTTTGCAATTCCATATCTCATATTCATTTTACACATTTCCTCTGCAACATCTCCAACACCCATTGAAAAAATAAGTTCTTCTGCTTTTAAAAGAAGTTCATTTTTTAAATCAACTGTCTTTGATTTCATATTTTTTTCTCCTTTCCATTCTTTTAGTTTTTTCAGGGATTAGATAATCTAAATCTCCATTTAAAAGACTGTAAATCCCTTCATTTTTTTGGCCTTTAAATTCTTTATATTTTTTATCATTCCAAGTATAGGAAAAGATCATTCCTTCATAATTTCTAAGAACAATTTTGTCCTCTGACATAGAAATTATATAATTGGGCATAACAGGAACTTTTCCACCTCCATGTGGTGCATCAACAACATAGGTGGGGATTGCAAGACCTGAAATATGCCCCCTTAATCCCTCAATTATTTCAATTCCCTTATAAACAGATGTTCTGAAATGGGATACTCCCTTTGTAGGATCACAGTGAAAAAGATAATAGGGTCTTACTTTAATTTTTAAAAGCCCTTTGAAAAGCTCTCTCATCGTTTCAACATCATCGTTTATTCCCTTTAAAAGAACTGTCTGATTATTAACGGGTATTCCACATTTACAAAGATTGAATATTGCTTTTTTTGAATACTCAGTAATTTCATTGGGATGATTGAAGTGGGTATTTAACCATAGAAAATCATATTGAGATAAGAGATTTAAAAGCTCCTCATCAAAAAGTCTCATGGGAAGTGTAACAGGAACTCTGGAACCAATTCTTACAACATGTATTGAGGGTATGGTTTTAAGTCCATCAAGAATAAATTTTAACTTGGGCAAGGGAAGAGTTAAGGGGTCACCACCTGAAAGAATCACCTCATTAATTTCAGGATGCTCTTTTAAGTAATTCAAAACCCTTTCAAATTCCTGATAAATTCTAACCGTTCCTCCTTTACCCAGAAGTCTTTTTCTTGTGCAATGCCTGCAATAGGTGGTGCAGAAGTTAGTTGTTATTAAAAGAACTCTATCAGGGTATCGGTGGATAAGACCAGGAACAGCCTCATCCCCCTCCTCTTCAAGAGGGTCTTTTATTCCTTTATAGTCAAGTAATTCATCTATAAGAGGAATTGCCTGCTTCTTTATAGGGTCTTCAGGATCTTCGGGATTTATAAGTGAAAGGTAATAGGGAGAAATAAGCAGAGGATAACGCTTTGAAACCATTTTTATATTTTCCCTTTCTTCTGGAGTTAAATAAGGTAAAACTTCAAAAAGCTGATGGGGAGTTCTTATCATGTTTTTTAATTGCCACCTCCAGTCAAAAAACAAATCAGGAGGTATATTTTCATAAGAAGGGAGCTTTTGCCAGGGATAAATCTTTTCTTTGATCAGGGTAGGAATGGATGGAGGCTCTTCCTTGTCTCCCCCATCTCCTGAATTTCCGGAGGAGACAATACTTTCCCTTTTTATCCTTTCATCCTTTTTATTTTTCATTTTCCCTCAAAAAATTTTAATTTACTTAAATTAAATTTAAGTATTTTAATAATACTATAAAAAAAACTGATTTGTCAAGTTAATTTGTAATTTTTTCGAAAATAACCTTATAATTAAATTTATGACATTTGAAAAAGATATAGGTCAAAGAATAAGAAAGATAAGAAAGAGTGAGGGTATAACTTTGAATGAACTTGCTTTAAGGTCTGGTATAACAAAGTCTGCCCTTTCCCAGATTGAAAGGGGAATAATAACACCTTCAATTGTGACCTGTAAATCAATGCTTGATGCCCTTGGACTTACCTTCTCAGAATTTTTTGAAAAGGAAGATAGAGAAAACTTTTTCATTTTAAAAAAATCTGATTATAAATATCTTGAAAAAGAAAATATTGACCTTATCCTCTTAACTCCCTTTGGTGGTAATAAATCCTTTGATATTTTGAGAATTAGAATACCTCCTTTTACATCTACAAGAGTTGAAGTCCCCCATCATGGAGAAGAAGCAGGAATTGTATTAAGAGGAGCTGTTTATATTCATTTTGGAAAAAGAAAATTAAAAATAAAAAGGGGAGAAAGTTATCTTTTTTATCCGGATAAACCCCATTTTTTTGAAAATCGTTCAAAAAACAAATCTGCAATTTTGATCCACATTGTTTCTCCGCCAAATATTGAGGTTTTTTAAAGGAGGTTTTAAAATGCAAGTAGATGCAAAGAAAAATGGCCCAAATGTAATAATACTTAAGAATAAGAAAAAAATAAAAATTAAAAAGGGTGACAAGGAAGAAGAAATTGAAATACAGGTAATTGCCCTGTGCAGGTGCGGTGCCTCAAAGAATAAACCTTTTTGTGATGGAACCCATAATGAAATAAAATTTGAAGCAGAAGAGGCAAAAATAGAAGTCTCTGAATCCTGAAGAGAGTTCTAAAATACATAAAACAAATTTAAATATTTGCACTCGGATTTTTATTCACTTTTTAAATTTTAATATAAAACATAAAGAGGTGACAAAATAAATAGAAATAACTGATTTATTTTTTCTTTATAAATTTTTCAAAAAGCCTTTTATACTCTCCATATCCTTCTTTTTCTAAATCTTCTACAGGAATAAATCTTAATGATGCTGAATTTATACAATATCTTAAACCTGTTGGCTCGGGCCCATCATCAAAAACATGACCTAAATGGGAATCTCCATGCTTTGAGCGAACCTCAACCCTTGTCATTCTGTGTGAAGTATCTACTTTATAAATTATATTCTCTTTATCAAGAGGTTTTGTAAAAGATGGCCATCCACATCCTGAATCATACTGGTCAAGAGTTGTAAATAAAGGTTCTCCTGTAACAATATCAACATAAATGCCATGTTTTTTATTGTTCCAGTATTCATTCTTAAAAGGTCTTTCAGTATAGTTTTCCTGAGTTACTTTATATTGAAGGAAAGTTAATTTCTTCTTGAGCTCCTCCTTTGATGGCTTTTTGTATTTTTCACTTCTTTTATATTTGAGATTCTTCAATTTATCTTTCCATACTTTCCATATAAATGTTTCTCTTCCAGAAAAAAATTTGTATGTGCAGTATCTTACAGGGTCTTTCTCATAAAAGTTCTGATGATAATCCTCTGCTTTATAGAATTTTTCAAACTTTTTGACTTCTGTTACTATGGGCTTTTTAAAAACCCCTGATTTTTCAAGAAGCTCTTTTGATTTTTCAGCAAGGTATTTCTGCTCCTCTGTGTGATAAAAAATTGCAGTTCTGTATTGGGAACCTCTGTCAGCAAACTGTCCTTCAGCATCAGTTGGATCAATATGAGACCAGAAAACTTCAAGCAAATCATTGTATGAGATTTTTTCAGGATCATAAACTACCTGGACAGCTTCATAATGTCCTGTTTTTCCTGCAGAAACTTCTCCATAATTAGGATTTTCAGTGTGTCCACCTGTGTAACCTGATGTAACTTCAACAACTCCTCCAATCTTATCAAAGGCTTCTTCCATGCACCAGAAACATCCACCCGCAAAAGTTGCTTTTTTGTATCCACTTTTTTCCATGGTTTTAACCTCTATTTGATTATCAGGATTTATACTTTTCACTGTTTCACCTCTGTAAACTGAGGTAAAAACGAATGAAACGAAAATCAAACCCATCACTATTTTTGTCATTTTAACTCCTTTTAAAAAATAATTATTTTTATATCGTAAATATTACAGGAAAAACTCTAATTTGTCAAGGAATTAAAATCCTGACTAAAATTTTCTATTTAATAGTTCAAATTATCTGTGACTTTTTATCTGACACCTGTAACAAATACTCGCCTTCTCTCCCCCATAAAGAAAAAGGGATACTTATTCAGAGGATAAAAATTGGAACAGAGAAATTTGTGAATTTTTGAACAGAGCTCCTGGCACGGTTTTTTATAACAATCTACTCTCTATATACCTATAGATTCATGTAAAAATCTAATTTTGTTTGGCAAAGACAAAAAGAGCTTTTTACACTTTTATAAGTTGATTCCTGCTTTTTATTTCAACTCTGTCGGGACAGATTAGATTTTTGATGAGATAACTCGGCAAGTTGACATTCAGTTTCTCGATCCTTTATAATTAGAATTCCTAATTATTATGAAAGAAATTGATGAAAAAATAGTGAATCTTCTTGACAAAATCTACCAGATTACAAGATATATTCAATGGGAGATTACAAAGAAAACAGAAATTTCGCCTTTAATGGCTCAGATAATGGATTATCTTGATAACAATTCGGAAAATTTGAGAACACCTGCAAAGATTGCAGAGGACATAGGTGTTAAAAGACCAACAGTCACTGATGCTTTAAAGGTTCTTATTAAAAAAGGATATGTAAGTGAAAAAACCTATGATAAGGATAAAAGATATAAAATTTTATATCTTACAGATAAAGGGGAAAATTTTTTAAAGAATGAGAGTTTTAACTATAAAAAGATTTTAAAAAATTCAGTTAGGTTTTTAAAAATAAAAGATAAAGAGAATCTGTTTTTATCTCTTATAAACTTTGTTGCTGATTTAGCTAAAAAGGGAATTTTACCTATTGCAAGGATATGTCCTACTTGTGAAAATTTTGAAAAAAATAAATTTAAAGAGAGTAAAAAACCTCATTATTGCAAACTTTTAAAACAGAGAATGAATGATTTTGATTTAAATATTAACTGTGAGAAAAATGTAACAAGGAGGTTTTTATGGTTAAAAAAGCAGTATGTGTCTTAATAACAGCGGGATTTCTTTTTATTCCGCAAACCATAAGAGCAAGTAAATGCATAACCTGTCACAAAAAGATAACACCTGGGATTGTCCAGCAATGGGAAGAGAGTAAACATTCAAAAAATGATGTGGACTGTTCTGTCTGTCATGGAGAGCATTCAGGGTTAAAGGATATTGAGAAGTTAAAAATGCCCACACCTGAAACCTGTGCAAACTGTCATGAGGAAAGGGTAAAGGAATTTAAAAAGGGAAAACATGCTCTTGGATGGATTGCCATGAAGGCAATGCCAATGGTCATACATCAACCTATACAGGTTGCAGGAGAAAAGGGATTTAAGGGATGCTCAGGATGTCATAAAATAGGACTTAAATCAGAGGAGGAAATAAAGGAAGGAAAATTCTGGTATGGGACAGGTTCCTGTGATGCGTGTCATACAAGGCACAAATTCTCAGTAGAAGAAGCAAGAGACCCAAGAGCATGCAGAACCTGTCATATGGGATTTGACCATCCTCAATGGGAGATGTGGTCAACCTCAAAACATGGAACAATATGGGAAATTGAGGGAAATACAGGAAGAGCACCAACATGCCAGATGTGCCATATGCCTGATGGAAATCATGCTGTAATGACCGCATGGGGCTTTTTAGGTCTGAGGGTTCCTGAAGATGATAAGGAATGGTGGAAGGATAGGGTCACAATACTTCAGGCTCTTGGTGTTCTTGATGAAAATGGAAATCCCGCAGAAAGGTTTTCCGCTGTAAAACTTGCAAAGGTTGCAAGGCTTACAAAAGAAGAATGGCAGGCAGAAAGGGATAAGATGATAAAAATATGCTCAAATTGTCATTCAGAAAGGTTTGCAAAAGAACAAATGGAATCTTCTGATAAAATATTAAAAGAGGCTGACAAAACAATGGCTGAGGCAATAAAAATTGTTAGAGAGCTTTATGATAAAGGAATACTTAAAAAACCTGCTAACTGGAAATTTGCACCGGACCTTCTTCAATTCTACGAAGCAAAAACTTCAATGGAGCAGGAACTATATGTTATGTTTCTTGAATACAGAATGAGAACCTTTCAGGGTGCCTTTCATATGAATCCTGATTACATGCACTGGTATGGATGGGCAAAAATGAAGGAATCCCTCCAGAAAATAAAGGATGAGGCTGAAGGGCTGAAAAAGAAATAAAAACATTTTTTAAAATTGTCAAAAAAATTTAAAATCTTTATAATATAAGTGTGAATTTTTTGGCAGATTTATTTTTAAAAATTTCTGGTGGAAATTTAATCCTTCTTGGTTTTTATGGAGGAATAGTTATAACTCTTTTAAATATGATAGGAGCGATTCTTGTTTTTTTCTTCACAAAGGTTTCTCAAAAATTGCTCGATACTCTTCTCGGTTTTGCAGCAGGAGTGATGCTTGCTGCAAGTTTTACAAGTCTGATACTTCCTGGAATTGAAATAGGTGGAGTTTTGCCTGTTCTTGCAGGAGTTCTTATAGGTTCACTTATAATGGACTTAGGAGACCATATAATACCCCATATGCACTTTATAAAGGGAAAAGAGGGAATTAAATCTAAAAGATTAAAGGCTGTATGGCTATTTATAATTGCGATAACCCTTCACAATATGCCTGAAGGGCTTGCAGTTGGAGTGGGATTTGGTTCGGGAAAATTAAAAGAAGCGATTGTTTTAATGATAGCAATTGGTATACAGAACATTCCCGAAGGATTTTCAGTTGCTATATCTTCTTTGAGTGCGGGGTTGGGGAAGAGATTCTATGCAGCAGTTGTGGGTATAAGAGCAGGAGTTGTTGAAATACCCCTTGCAATTCTGGGAGCATGGCTTGTAAGTGTTATGAAAATTATACTCCCTTATGCAATGGGATTTGCAGCAGGGGCAATGCTCTATGTGATAAGCGATGAAATAGTTCCTGAAACTCACAGAAAAGGACATGAAAGAATGGCAACTTTCGGGACTATACTCGGAGTGGCAATGATACTCTATCTGGATATAGCACTGGGATAATCCCGGCGCTTTTCTTTCGGGTTTTAAAAAAACTTCAGATTTCGCCCTTTTCTATTGCTTTTTTAACCTGCTCTTCAATCCATTTATAGGTTATTTCCAGTCCTTTCTTTATTGTATATTTCGGTTTCCAGCCAAGAGAGTACATTTTTTCATGACTGAAATTTCGGGATTGAACCCCTACAGGGCCAGGAATCCATTTTATTTCAAGATCAACGCTTGCAATTTCAAAAACCATATCAACAAGTTCTTTTACTGAAATATACTCTTCTGTTCCTATATTTACAGGTGCCTGAAAGTCTGATTGCATCAAGATATATACTGCAGAGACAAGGTCATCCACATATACATAATTTCTTATAGCACTCCCGTCCCCCCATACCTCTATATGGTTCTCACCTTTTAATTTTGCAATTGCAACCTTTCTGCATATTGCAGCAGGTGCTTTTTCTCTGCCACCGCGCCATGTGCCTTCAGAACCAAAACAATTTTCAAACCTTGCTATTCTTACTTTTATGCCATACTTTCTTGCATAAGCAAGAGCCACCCTTTCAGAATACAGTTTCTCCCATCCGTATTCATTATCAGGCATAGCTGGATATGCTTCCTCTTCAGTTAATTTCGGGTCTCCAGGTTTCATATCACGGTAAATGCAAACAGATGATGAGAAAAAGTATTTTGGAATTCTAATTTCTGCAGACGTTTTCGCCATATGAATGTTAATCAACACATTATTTGTAAGTGTTTCACATTCAGCCCGTGAAATAAAACCCATTCCTCCCATATCCGCGGCGAGTTGATAAACTTCGTCAAACCTGCCATCAGAAAGACTTAGTGCTTCTTCACAATTTTCAGGTTCTCTTAGATCAAGGATTAAAAACTCATCTGCCTTAGTAGGACAAAACTCGGGGTATTTTAAATCAACTCCTCTAATCCAATACCCTTCTTTTTTTAATTTTTTAACCAAATGACTTCCAATAAACCCTCCTGCACCACAAACCAGAGCCTTTTTCATAAAACCTCCTTTTACTCTTCGCTTCCGGTCAACCTTTCTTTATATGTCTTTTAACCATTTTTTCAATCCCGAGTTTTAAAGTATAAGGCTCTTTAAAGAGCATATAAAATAAAAACCTTCTTGCCCTCTCTCTTGGCATTTCATAAAAAAGTCCTTTTAATCTCTTTGATACCTTTAAAAGCTATAAAAGCTGGGAATAAAAGTCCTGCAGGACCGGGTCTGATACAAGAGCTACTGCAAAGTTTAAATTGTTATCTTTTATATTTCCTTCTACAAGGTATTCTCCAAGGTCTTCAAGTATTTTTTCTTCTATTTCAAGTTGGTTTTTTCTTGATTCTAACTGGGATACCTGAGAAATAAGACTTTGAGTTGATGCTCTTAAATCTGCTATTTTCTTCGCCTCTTTAAAATTTTTTATTTTTTCCCCAAATTCTGTGAGTCTTTCCTGGTAATAGGTAAGTTGTGATTCTATGAACTCCTTTGATTGGATGAACTGAATGGATTTTTCTCTTATGTCCTCCTTTATTATTTGATTTGTTAAAACTCTGGCTATTTTCAAAGCATCATCAGGGTCGCTCCAGTAAATGTTTACTCTTAAGATTCCTATAAGATTAAGACCAGGAAAGATTATTTTTGCAGTAACAAGTTTTTTTGAGGCTTCCTCCCCTGAAAACGGAACACCACCCAAACCAACCTCTTTTTCTATTCTGTCAGCTTCAAGAACTTTTATTGATAATGAGTTCCTCAAGACAAGAGCTACTTTTTTCCTGGGATAAAAGGTTATTGTTAAGATTTCTCCTTTAATGTCGCTCAACAAGATTATCTTGAATTTTAAAAAGTCAAGATTTATATAATCATCTAATTTATCTTCCTTTATTAAATTCTTTCCATTTGTTGAGGTTATTTTAACTCTGTTTTTCTGGATTTTTATTTCAAAAGGACTGAGTGGTTCATGGAAATCTTTTAGAATTTCTATCTGGATTTTTATTCTTTTGTCTCTATTTTTTATATGGGCATAAAGAGAAAGGCTGTCAACAACCTTTTCTGCAAAGTTAGTTGATAAGAGGTTTGATATTACTCTCTGGGTAACTGTCCCTATCTGGGTTGTGGGAGCCTCATAGCCCTCGGGGAAAAATCCTTCAGCATGCCTTCTCTCAGAAACTACTATGTCAAAGGTAGCAAGATAAATCGGTTTTTAGGGTTTTAAAAATTGAAAAAGGATTATTGCAAGGAAAAGGATAATGGATACAAAAGAAAAAAGCAATTTTCTCCTCAGAAATATATTTAATATTTCCTTTAGGTTTATTTTTCTTTCTTCGTAAAAATTTTCTTTAATTTATTTCATTTACCTTTTTATTTTAATCTCTCAAGTGTTATATAAAGGTTCAAGACTGAAACTGCAAGGGCGAGCGTGTTTAAAACTATACCCCAGTTTATTTTGAACTTTTTAGGAACATAAATCCAATCACCTGATTTTAGTTCAAAGTTTTTATCAGTTAACCCTTTTTTTAGAATATTATCAATATTTATCTTCATAGAAACAGGTTTTCCTTCTTGAAATCTAACAACCATTACGCTTTTCAGGCTTGCATCAGGAGTAGGTCCCCCTGCAAGGGCTATGTAATCGGTTATTCTTAACCCTCTTTGATATTCAACAGCGCCCGGTCTTAAAACCTCTCCGAAAACAGAAACATGGGGTAATGTTGGACTTTTAAGAATTACAGATACAACAGGATGGACAAAATAGGTGCTTAATTTCTCTGCAATCAGTTTACTCGCTTCTTCGGTTGTTAATCCTGCTATTTTTACTTCTCCTATGAGAGGAAATGAGATATTTCCATTATACATAACCATTACGGTTCTTGAAAGTTCTTCTTCACCCAGAATTAATATCTCAAGCACATCCCCGGGCTCTATGTGATAGACTTCCTCTGAAAATAGAGGAAATAGGAAAAATAAAAAGGCTATAAATTTTTTCATAGTCTTAACATTTTACTACAATAACTTTTGAACTTTCAACTGCACTACTATCTACACCCTCGGGGTGTTAGTCCATGTTTGCTAATTGTTTTCTAAAACCTCTGTAAAATAAGAAATTTTTTCTAATTTGGCACAACATTGTATCTAAATTGCTGTGGGAGAGGCACTTTTAAACTGATTTTTAAGTTATGCGCAAAATCATTTGTTAAATTCCCTGAAAATCCTTAAAAATAATTAAAAATCCTAATTCTTAGGCAAGCATCGAATAATAGTTCAGTTTGACAGAACAGATTCCTGTTCTTTATAATTAACATGGATTATGGAACTGAATTCTGAATTGTATTTAACAGAGAGTCTTAAAATCCTTTATAATTTTTGTGCTATAAAACAAGTAACCTTTTTTACTTTTACAAAAAATGGAGAAGAACCCAAAATAATTAGAATATTAACCTGCAGAAGGCAAGGCAATGGAGAATTCTGGCAATTTAGCCAGAATTGGGATAATCGAAATACTTCGTCTATGAACGAGTTATCGGAAATTGCGGTCAAAAAAATGAGGGGAGATAATTATGCTTAAGGTAGTAGAGAAAACGTGGAATGAGTTTTGGGCGGCGTACTGGCGGATTGACCATCGGCACAGCATCCCAGGAATCTTTGAGTGGGATCGTCAATTGGTCAACTTTATTGAAAATGTTTGCCAACTTTCACCTGGAGCGCGTATTCTCGATTTGGGCTGTGGTGGTGGAGATCAAGCGAAGGTATTCGCACAGAAAGGCTACGAGGTGGTTGGAATCGACATTGCTCCGTCACTCATCGAGTTCGCTAAGCGACAGTTCCAAAAGGAAGGGTTAAAAGGCATTTTCATCGTTGGCGATATGCGTGCTATCGATTATGATGCTGAATTTGACGCCTGTGTAATCCTAAGTGGAACCTTTGGGTTTTTTAGTGACATCGAAAATCAAAATCTCTTGCGTTCCATATGCCGGGCTATTAAGGTTGGTGGCAAAGTATTTATTATGTTCTTGTCGGCGAATCGACCGATTAAGCATAGCAGGTCATGGTCAGAGATAAAGGACGGTTGGGAATTAAATGAACGCTGGTTCGATACTGAGACAAACACTTATCGATCGAGAATCTTCATTATTCGGAAAGATGGCACGCTATTGCGCCCTAAGACAGAGCCGGGTTATCATGCTAATGAAGTCATTCGCTGTTACACAATTCCTGAAATGCGCTCAATGCTTTCAAGAGCAGGATTACGGTATCTTGCCAGCTATTCTGATGATGATCTTTCCATTCCACCAAAACCACTTGCCCCTGAGTCAGATCGTAACATAGTAGTAGCAGAACGTTCTATAGAAGAATAGTGATGGAAGACAGGCAAGAAGGATTTTGCAACTTCGGACAACACAGCGTATGCGAACATGCTTTGCACGTCGCATGACGCCGGAACCGTTGTCGGAAATTGTGCATGATTAATAAAAAATGAAAAATACTAAAATGAGGAACTGAGTATGTCCTTGAGCGAAGCAGACACAAAAGCAAAACTCATTGACCCTGCTCTTCATCAGCGCGGATG
>FWPU01001795.1_pt1 | contig 18050 bp, 14 predicted proteins | sample 2228361 | NCBI WGS metagenome assembly FWPU01 (sample SAMEA103939777, study PRJEB20133) | metagenome
GGTCAGGGCGGTGCCCGGTGTGTGTGTGGTGCTGCTCTTGGTCGAGTTGATCGCCAGGCTGGAGAAATCGGCGCTCTTGCCGGCCTGGATGCGGTACGCGGTTGCTCCTGTCACCGCCCCCCAGGTGAAAGTAGGCGTATTGTCGTCAGTCACGCTGCCGCTGGCCGGAGAAATCAGCAACGGCGCGGTAGTGTTCGGATTACCCACCTGAACTGTCACCGTGCCACTCGACGCGCTGATGTTGCTGAGGCGTAGCCCCCAGTCAGTCGTCGAGTAGTAGGACGTGCTGTTCGGGTTGGAGGCGAAGTTGAAGACCGTCTTGCCCGTCGAGCCGGGGAACGGGTCGCCGGCGTCGCCCTGATTCATCCTATACTCAAGGTGCAACGCGCTGTCGGCCTGTTCCAGAGCTACGCGGAAGTGCTGGGTAGCAGCAGCGCACAGGTAGTTATTGACCTGCCTGCACTCGTACTTGTTGCTGCCGGACAGGTTTTCGTCCACATGCCAGATCAGCAGCCCGCTGCCCGGCAAGGCCGCATCCGAGCCGATCCTCTGGCGGTTTTCCAGCAACCAATACTCGTTGGCCCTGCCGGAATTGAAGCGATAGATGGTATTGTCGCGGTTCTGTTCGACATTCGGCACGCTGATCATGCCGTGATAGGCGCTGATGTCCACCACGGGGTTGAAACCCAGGTAGACGCGCGACCAGGCGTCCGGATGCGCTGGAGAATTGCCCAGAATGCCGTTCCACGAGCCAGCGGACATCAAACTCCAGTCGCCCACGCCTTCCGAGCTGTAGTCTATGTCATAGAGATCGGGCAGGCCAAAGGCATGGGCCAGCTCGTGCACATAGACGCCGTGCGTCATGTCGCCGGGGCTGAACCAGTATTCGGGTTCGGTTGTATACGAGCCGACATAGACGCCATCCACATACGGCTCGTTGTATGTCCACCACGAATGCGACCAGATGATATTACCGCTGCCCCCGCTGGCTTCGGCACCGGTGCCGGAATGGATGATGAAGATCGTATCCACGTACCCGTCGCCGTTGTTGTCGTAGCGGGAGAAGTCCACCAGCGGATTCACCAGCGCGACCACGTCTTCCGTCAGGCGCTGACAGTTGCGCGGGTAGCTGCCCAGGCAACTCTGGCCGTTGACATAGTAGCTATAGCTCTGCGGGGCGGTAACCCAGCCCAGCGAGCTGGGCAGGTTGAGCGTGACGATATCCAGCAGGCCGTAGCTCACTTCGCGGTAATAGCCGCGCACCGTCGCCGCGCCCGTGCCGAACATCAGGTTATCGAAGAAGGTCGCGTTCACCTGCGCGGGTTTGTCGGTGAACTGCACCAGAATGGCCAGCGTGCGGAAAGGGTTGGGCGGCATCGCTTCGAGACCTGGCGCACCCGCTGGCCGGGCGGGAAACAGGTTCATACGCGGGCCGGGTGAGAAGGAGGCGATGGGGTCGAGGTTGGGCGAAATCTGCGTGATGTCGGTGATGCCCGCCGCCTGGAGCGCCCGCCAGGTCTCGTCGGTGGGCACCATCACGCGCAACGGGTTTTGCCGTCCGCCGGGTAGGGGCGGTTTGGTGGGCGGCGAGCCAATATCAGGTCTGGCGGGCGTGACCTGTGCCAGTTGCGCTGCGGCGAATGGCTCGGCAGGTGCGGCGAAGACTCCCGCACCAGCCAGCAGCATGGTAACGGCCAGCAGCGCCGCAGCGGGTGTTAGCACTCGGTTGAAAGACATCCCTCAAAACTCCCCCCGCATCAAAGACAGGGCCTCTGCTGCGGCTGTGCGGTCTGGTTGTGTATCCCGCTCATGTTCCCAGTATAAAGCACCTTCTCGCCTGCAAGAGCGATGAAAGATCGAGCCTCTCATGAAAAAAGCGTAAATTCCGCCCCGCGTATTCTGTCCCCTATACGGAGTGAGACAGGGTGATCATAACATAGATGAGAGCACTTCGGCCCGGAATGTGCCCGACGATCGGCCACCGCCCGGAAAACGCTGGCGGGCAGGGCGTTTGCCCTCGGCGCATTCGCATTCGGATTTGGGGGGCAGAATTCACCGCCGAGACGCCGAAGGCGCACAGCAAAACAAAACTCTGGGCCTTTCTCTGTGACCCCTGCGCCTCCGCGGTTAAGATTTCTGCCCCAAAACGCGAATACACCCCCGTCCTCATGTCCAACAGCGCAATCGCCGCAGGTGCGCTATGATCTCTGGTAGCGTCTGTGTTGTCGTTCACTCTGGAAAGCGAAAGCATCATCACGCTGTGCTAAATGCCCATCCGCGCCTGCAACGCCTGCTGACAGTTCTGCTAAGCCTCTGTTTCGTCGCCTCCTTTTTCGCTTATCTGGCCGTCTACACCGTCACGGACAATCTGCTCAACGCCCGTTTCTACACCCGCGCCCTGGAGCGCAACGATATCTACGACCGCATCTACACCGAACTGCTGGCCGACCCCGCCCTGCGCTCCGTCACCGAGCGGCTGCTGGGCGATCTGCGCATTGGCCGTCGTTACTCGCAGGAGACCTACAGTCAGATCGTCTCGACGTTGCGGCTGGTGTTGCCGCCCGATGTGCTGCGCCAGGCGACCGATTTCCTCTTTCAAGAACTGACAGCCTATCTATCAGGCGAGCGTCAGCGCCTGCGCTCCAACATCAACCTGAGCAAGGCCATCAACGATCCGGAACTGCAACAGCGCATGATCGCGGCAGTGCAGAGCGTTCAGGCGCGGCTGGTCGCCGACTCCAGGGTGGGCAGCCTGGTCAGCACCAGTGCGCTCAGCGCTCCGGTGCTCACGCCGGACTCGCTCTACGCGCAGATCGAGAAGTACATGCGCGCCCTGGCCGCCGGACGCCTGGAAGAGCTGCCTTTTGACCTCACCAACCTGTCCATTGCCTCGCTATCGCCCGCGCAAAAACAGGAAATCGCCCGCCTTCTGCTGGCTCCGGCCAGAGATCGTGTCACCGAGGAGACGCGCCTGCAGGTAGAAACCGCCTTGATGGATAACGACCTGGTGGGGGCCATCGCCATCGCGTCGGGGCAACTGCTGACCGTGCGCATTCAGGACGCCATCCAGAACCTGCGCGCGGAACTGCCCATTGGCACGCTGAGCGGGGTCGAGGCTTTTGCCGACCTGGCCGACGAAACGACGGTGACAGTCGTGCAGGAACTGAACGACACACGGCGGCTGGCATTGCTCTTCCGCAATGATCTCATGCCCCCCATTGTCATTTTGCAGATCGTCTCAGTGGTGGGCCTGGCCGCCCTGCATGGCAAGCGGGTACACTGCACCTTTGGTCTGTTCGGCTGGCTGCTGGTGTTGTGCGGAGCGGCGACTCTGCTGGGCTGGGTGGCGGTAGACGCCACAGTGAGCCTGCCCTTCGAAGAATTCACGCGCGTGACCCTCAACGGCACGCCGCTGCCCCCCTCGCTGCAAAACATGTTGCGCGATGTGCTGGATTCCCTGTTCGACAGCGTGGGCGATTCCGTCCGCGCGCGCGGAATCGTTGCGCTGGCCTTAGGAAGCCCGCTGCTGATGGTGTGGTTCACGCCCGCTGTCTTCCGGCTGGTGATGCACCTGGTGCGCCCACTGAGCACCCGCCCGGTTCTCTCTTTCACTGTCCTGCTGGTGTTGATCGTCGTCACGCCCATTGTCATTGACCTGCTGCGCGCCGAACGTGCTGTGCGGGCCAGGCCGTTGCGCTGCAACGGGCATGAAGAGTTATGCGATCGGCGCTTTGACGAAGTAGTCTTCCCGGCCACGCACAACGCCATGGCCGCCTCCAACCTGGGCTGGATATGGCCACATCACGACAGCAACCTGAGCGCCCAACTGAAGGCGGGGGTGCGCGCGTTCCTGCTCGACACGCACTACGGCGACACGCCGGACGAGATTCAGCGCTATCTTTCGACCTTCCCCAATAGCAGCCGGGCGCTGATGGAGCGCATCATCAACGCCGCCGATCCTGTCACCAGAGGCCCCGGCCTGTTCCTGTGTCATAACCTGTGCGCTCTGGGAGCGACGCCGCTAGAAGATGCGCTGACCGATCTGCGGGCCTTCCTGGACCGCCATCAGCACGAAGTGATTGTGCTGATTCTGCAGGACGAAGTTTCGGCGGCGGATACAGCGGCTGCTTTCGAGGTCAGCGGACTGCTGCGCTACGTCTACACGCACCCCCCAGACGCCGCTTGGCCCACGCTACGCGAGATGATCGAGCGGAACGAGCGCGTCGTCGTCTTCGCCGAGCAGGGCGGCCCGCCGCCAGCGTGGTACCATCACTTTTGGAATGACGCGGAGGAAACGCGCTACAGCTACCGCAGCCCGGAGGAATTCGACTGTGCGCCAAACCGGGGTGGCACTGGCAAACCGCTCTTCCTGCTCAATCACTGGATCGCGCGGCGCGCCCCCGACCGCGTAGACGCAGCGCGTATCAATGCCTACGATTTCCTGCTCAGCCGTGCCCTGACCTGCGCTGAGGAACGCGGACAGATGCCCAACTTCATCGCCGTAGATTTCTATGGCATCGGCGATCTGTTCCGCGTGGTAGACACGCTCAATGGGTTGATGGGGGCGCGCGCCGAGAACATCGCGGGGGCGTGAAATCGTGCCCGGCTCAGCCGCCCGCGCGGGCCGATTCCTGGGCCATCTGCCCTTCGGGCTGGCGCAGATGGCAGGCGCACAGGTGCGCCCGCCCCAGGTCAACCAGGGCCGGCTCGCGCTGCGCGCAGACCTCGATCGCCTCTGGGCAACGTGTATGGAAGCGACAGCCCGATGGCGGGCGCAGCGGGCTGGGCGGATCGCCCTGCAGGATGATGCGCTCGCGTTTGGCGCGAGGATCGGCGACCGGGATGGCCGACATCAGCGCGCGCGTGTAGGGATGCTGCGGGTTGCGGAACAGCTCGTCGCGCTCGGCGACCTCCACGATCTTGCCCAGGTACATCACTGCCACACGGTCGCACAGGTGCTCGACCACGCTCATATCGTGCGCGATGAACAGCAACGTCAGATCGAGTTCCTGCTGCAGGTCTTTGAGCAGGTTGAGCACCTGCGACTGAATGGACACATCCAGCGCCGACACCGGCTCGTCGCACACGACGAACTTGGGGTTGAGCACCAGGGCGCGGGCGATGCCGATGCGTTGCCGCTGCCCGCCAGAGAATTCGTGTGGAAAACGGCGCATGTGCTCTTCCTGCAGGCCCACCATCTCCAGCGCCTTGCGCACGCGCTCGTGCCGCTCCTGACGGTCGGTCACGCCGTGCACGCGCAGCCCCTCGCCCACGATATCCCCCACCTTGGAGCGCGGGTCGAGCGAGGAGTAGGGGTCCTGGAATACCAGTTGCATCTCGCGGCGCAGCGGCTTGAGTTCGGACGGCTTGAGCGAGAACAGTTCTTTGCCGTCGAAGCGCACCGTGCCCGCCGTGACCGGGATCAGGCGCAGGATGGCGCGGCCTACCGTCGTCTTGCCGCAACCGGATTCGCCCACCAGGCCCAGAATCTCGCCGCGCCGGATGTCCAGGTCCACGCCATCCACGGCCTTGACCACACCAACCGTGCGCTTGAGAATGCCCGCCCGGACGGGGAAATAGACTTTCAGCCCGCGAATTTCTACCAGATTGTCGGTCGTGCTCATCGTTGATCGCCTTCGTAGAGCCAGCAGCGTACCAGATGCCCCGGCCTGGCCTCGATCATGGGTGGCTCTTCGACGGTGCATTTCTCCAGCCCATGTTCGATCCGCGCCCGGCAGCGCGGCGCAAAACGACAACCAGGCGGCATGTCAATCAGGTTGGGCACGCGCCCCGGAATCACTTCCAGCCGCTCCTTGCGCTGTCCCATCACCGGAATGGAGGCGATCAGGCCGCGCGTGTAGGGGTGCAACGGCTCGTCGAACAGGCTGAGAGTGGGCGCTTCTTCGACGGCGGTGCCCGCGTACATCACCGTCACCACGTCGGCCATCTCTGCCACCACGCCCATGGCGTGCGTGATCAGCATCACCGCCATGCCGCGCTCTTTGCGCAGGGTGCGGATCAGGTCGAGCACCTGCGCCTGAATGGTCACGTCGAGCGCTGTTGTCGGCTCGTCGGCGATGAGCAGGTCGGGCGCACAGGCCATGCCCATGGCGATCATCACGCGCTGCGCCATGCCGCCCGATAGTTCGTGCGGGTAGTTGTGAATGCGCCGTTCGGGGTCGGGGATGCCCACCTCTTTGAGCATCCGGATCGCTTCTTCCTGGCGCGGCGGACGCCCGGCGTCCTGGTGTACCTTGAGCACTTCCAGCAGTTGCGTGCTGACCTTCAGCACGGGGTTGAGCGACGATTTCGGCTCCTGGAAGATCACCGAAATCTGCTTGCCGCGGATGGCGCTCATCTCGCGGCGCGACTTGGTCAGCAGATTCTCGCCCTTGAACCACACCTCGCCGGAGACGATGCGGCCCGGCTTGTCCACCAGTTGCAAGATGGACATGGCCGTCATGCTCTTGCCACAGCCGGATTCTCCCACCACGCCGCGAATTTCGCCGCGCCGCACCGTCAGGCTGACGCCATCCACCGCCTTGACAATGCCCCGGCGCGTGAAGAAATAGGTCTTGAGGTCTTTGACCTGCAGAAGAGGCGGCTCCTCTGCCGGAGGTTTGCCATTATCACCAGTCCTGTCTGCCATAGTCAGCGCAGCCCCTCCCCCGTCAACGATCCAGGCGCGGGTCGAGCGCATCGCGCAGCCCGTCGCCGAGCAAATTGAACGCCAGCACCGTGATCATAATGGCAATGCCAGGGTAGAACACCAGATGCGGCGCGGTGAAAACCTGGTTGCGCTCCGCGCCGAGCATGGCTCCCCATTCGGGTGTGGGCGGTTGTGCCCCCAGTCCCAGGAACGATAGCGCCGCTGCATCCAGAATGGCTGTGCCGATGCCCAGCGTCGCCTGCACGATCAGCGGGGCCAGCGCGTTAGGCATGATGCGCCGGAACAGGATCCGCGCATGGCTGACGCCCAGCACCCGGTCTGCGGTGACGAAGTCCTCTTCCTTCACCGCCAGCACCCCCGACCGCGCCACGCGCGCATAGGCCGGGATGAAGACTACCGAGATGGCGAGCAGGGCGTTGATCAGCCCTGGCCCCAGCACTGTCACCACCGCGATGGCCAGGATCAGCGGTGGGAAAGCGAGCAGCACATCCATGATGCGCATGATCACGTTGTCCACCCAGCCACCTACATAGCCCGCAACCGCCCCGCTGATCGTGCCAATGATCACCGCCAGGGTGACGGTCGTCAGGCCCACTATCAGCGAGAGCCGCGTCCCGTAGATCACGCGGCTGAACTGATCGCGCAGGTTGCCGTCAATGCCCATCAGGTACTGATAGTCGGACGTTTTGACCACGCTGATCTCTTCGGTGGTGGCCACCAGCACACCGCCACCACTGTTCTGCCAGGCCACCTGCAGGATGGGCGCGTCGCGTTCGATGGTCAACACGCGGTCGCCGCTTTTGGCATCCCACACCTTAATAGTATGCTCGCCTCGCGTGAAGATGCGCGTTGCCAGGGGACTGCCGCCCATCTGGACAATTGGTTCGCCGTGCTCCAGGGCCAGCACCTGCTCGCCCGTGGCCACGCGCCACACATAGGCCGTGTCGCCGTCACTGGCCATGACGTTCTGGATGCCGCGCGAGATGGCCTCGCTCCAGGTGCCATTGGCCAGGGTTCCCACATGATCAATGGTCAGCTCGCGCTGAAAGGTAGAAGCGTTCCAGATGTACAGCTTGTCGCCGCTGGTAGTCAGGATGCGGTTGGTGGCCTTGTTGAAGCTGGCGCTGGTCAGGGGCACGTCGTGAGCGAGCGTGGCGACTTCCGTGCCGACAAAAGCATTCCACAATTTGGCCTCGTTGCCGCTGGCGGTCAGCACCAGGGTGCCGTTGGAATTCCACTGCACGGTCAGCAACGGCTCCGGCGATGTGAGGGCGGCTACCAGCGTCCACGACAAGGTGTCCCACAGGCGGACTGTGTGTGCGTCCGCGCTGAGGAAGCGCGTGCCGTCGGCGTTCCAGCGCACCAGGGTGGCCCCGCCCTCGTGTTCAAGGCTGCGACTCAGCGCGCGCCGGTTGACATCCCACACGTAGAGTTCTTCGCCACTCGCCGCCAGGATTTTCTGGTCGTTGGGACTCCAGTCCAGGGCGGTCACCGGCCCGTCGTGCTCCAGGGTCATCATGAGCTTGCCGTTGCTGGCATTCCAGACGCTAATCGTCTTGCCGTGCGCCGCCGCCATCAACGAGTTAGTGGAACTGAGCGAGGCGGCGACAATCGGTTCGGCGGGCGCGGCCTTCACCAACACGTCGCCCGCGCCGGGGCAACCGAAGAGATGAATGCACGGCGCATCGCGCTTGGCGACGCCCTCTTCCGGCACATCGAGCAAGACGGCCAGCGGATCGTGAGTGGCGATGAGGGGGGCGAAGATGGCGACGAAGACCAGAATGCTCAGGATGGTCAGCCCCACCAGCGCCGATGGCTTGCGCAGCAGGCGCTCGATGGTCTCGCGCCACAGGCTCTTGGGCGGCCTGGTGATGGCAACGACATCCGCTGCTCTGAGATCAAGATCAGATGAGGCAGGTTCTGTGCTGTGCATGGTCTCTACTCAAGGCGGATACGCGGATCCAGATAGGCGTAGAGCGTGTCCACGATCAGGTTGATGAAGACGAACATCACCGCGATCACCAGGGTGAAGCCTTGTACGACCGTGTAATCGCGGCCTGTGATCGAGTCGTAGAGGATGCGTCCTACCCCCGAAAGGCCGAAGACCGTCTCGGTGAGCACCGCTCCGCTCATCAACGATCCCAGCGACAGCCCGATGATCGTCACCACTGGCAACAGCGCGTTGCGCAGACCGTGCCGCACCACCACGCTGAGTTCGTGCACGCCTTTGGCCCGCGCCGTGCGCACGTAGTTGAGACCCAGCACCTCCAGCAAGCTCGACCGTGTCATACGGGCGATGATCGAGAGCGGAATGGTGCCCAGGGCCATCGCTGGCAGGATCATGTGCTTGAGCGCATCCCAGAAGCCAGCCCAATCGCGCACCAGCAGGGCATTGAGCGTGTTGATGTTGGCGATGAAGCCGGGCAGAGTCAAGGCGCTGCCGTCTACATCCAACCCCCACGCCTGATAGAACGGCTCGATGATGCGCCCCGCCGTCAGGCGACCGGTAGGTGGCAACCAAAAGGGAGTGTCTTTCAACGCCACGCCAAAGACATAAGACAGCATCAGGCCCAGCCAGAATACCGGCATCGAAACGCCGATGTTGGCCCAGATCATCGTCCCCACGTCTACGGCGGAATTGTGATAATAGGCCGAGACGATGCCCAGCGGGATGCCGATCAGCACGGCGAAGGTCATGGCGAAGAAGCTCAGTTCGAGCGTCACCGGCAGGCGCTCGACCATCAACTCGGTGACCGGGCGACCGAACTTGATCGAGTCGCCCAGGTCGCCGCGCAGCACATCGCGCAGGTAGATGCGAAACTGCTCTGGAATCGGCTCGTTGAGGCCGTAGCGTTCGTTGAAGGCCGCGCAAATCTCCGGAGTCGCCTTTTCGCCCAACGCCGAATGGCAGGGGTCGCCGGGCAACAGCCGTGCCAGTGAGAAGGTGACGAAGAGAATGCCCAACAGCACAGGGATGGCCAGGGTCAGGCGTCGCAACAGGTATCCTGCCATAGATCGCCTCGTGCACAGAATGCGGAAAACGGCCTGCCACAGAGATTTGGTAGAGGGTATCCACAATCACGGCTGGGGTCAAGAGGGTTTTCGCCCGTGGTGTATTTCTGGTTTGGGACAGAATTCACCCCACAGAGGCCACCGAGCAAGTCACAGTTTTTTGAAAGGTTCCTCCTCTGCGTCCTCGGCGTCTCGGCGGTTCAAGATTTCTGCCCCAAAACGCGAATACGCCCTTTCCGCTTCTCGCACCCGTGACAGAACGCCTGCCATGGGCTAGAATTCGCGTTGATCGTCCGCGTTACGGTCAGTCCTGGGCAGGTTTTTTTGTGTCTGCTTCCTTCACCAGCCAGGCCAATGGCTACGTGCGATGGCTGCGCGAGCGTGTTGGCCCTCAACTGATCTACCTGGTCTACGCCACCAACTTGGTCTTCGACGAAGCGGGACGTATCCTGGTACAGCGCCGCTACGACTTCGACTGGTTGGGTGTGCCGGGCGGTGCGCTGGAAATCAACGAGGGCATCCGCGCCTGTGCCGAGCGCGAAGCGTTCGAAGAAACGGGATTGCGCGTGCAGGTCGAACGGCTGGTGGGTGTCTTCAGTCACCCCGCCTACAACCTGCTCTACCCCAATGGCGACCGGGTGCAGCAATGGACGGTGTGCGTCGTCTCGCGTCCGGTGGGCGGCGAACTGCGCGCCGACGGGAGCGAATCGCTGGCCGTGACCTGGTTGCCTGTGGACGAGGCGCTGCCGCAGTTTCCGCCCGCCTACCAGGCGATGGTACGCGCTGCGCTGGAGTCGCCCCGCGACGCCGTGCTGGAACCGATCTACGCTGAGCCGCCCCTGATCCCCTATTACCCCATCCTGCGGGCGAAGGTGGGCCACGCGCCGGTGATCCTGCCGGGGGCGATGGCGCTGGTATCCAACGAGCGCGGCGAATTGCTGGTCACGCGGCGCACCGACGACGGCCTGTGGCATCCGCCGGGCGGGTACGCCGACCTGGGCGAGACCACCACGCACACGGTCGTGCGCGAGGTGCGCGAGGAAACCGGGCTGGAAGTCGAGCCGGTGCGCGTGGTAGGCGTGTATAGCGAGGTGCCGTTGATGACCGGGCGCTATCCCAATGGGGACGTGACACACAATGTGGGCATTGCTTTTGAGTGTCGCATCGCCGGCGGGACGCTGCGCGCGGATGGGGACGAGGCCAGCGCGGTTGCCTTCAAGCCGGTCGAGGAGCTGCTGGCGCAGCCGTTCCATCCCTACACCGACACACCGCAGTTGTTGCACGACTACTTGCACCGCCAGACCTGGCCGGTGCTGCGCTAAAAACACTCACACCGCGGAGAGAACAGATCGGCATGGATTGGGACAAAGAAGCTTCACTCACCCTGGAACGCCTGTGGCCCCGCCTGGAACCGGCCTTGCCGCCGGGCGCTGAGCGAAACGAGTTCTTCGCCCGGCTGAAGCGGCACTTTCCGGCGGTCTTCCGGCTGCTATTCGAGCTATACGGCGGGCGCTACGACTTCTTCTATCATCTGGAGCAGATTCTGCTGACAGCGGCGCGCGCCTATGCCGAGCGCCCCGCCGACCTCAAGGCGCTCGACCGGGCGCGCGAAGCCGACCCGCTCTGGTTCCAGCACGAGAAGATGATGGGCGGGGTGTGCTACGTAGATTTGTTCGCGGGCACGCTGGCCAATCTGCGCACGAAGATCCCCTATTTCAAAGACCTGCGCCTGACCTACCTGCACCTGATGCCGCTCTTTCGTTGCCCGCCCGATAACAGCGACGGCGGCTATGCCATCAGCAGCTACCGCGAGGTAGACCCGCGCCTGGGCACCATAGACGAGCTGCGCGCCCTGGCCGCCGACCTGCGCGCCGAAGGGATCAGCCTGGTGCTCGATTTCGTCTTCAATCACACTTCCGACGAGCACGAATGGGCACAGCGCGCCCTGGCCGGCGACGAGCGTTACCAGGCGTACTACCTGATGTTCCCCGACCGGACGCTGCCCGATCAATACGAGCGCCATCTGCGCGAGATCTTCCCGGAGCAGGCACCGGGTAGCTTCACCTATCGCCCGGAGATTGACCGCTGGGTATGGACGACCTTCCATCACTTTCAGTGGGACCTGAACTACGCCAACCCAGAAGTGTTCTGCGCCATGTTGGGCGAAATGCTGTTCATCGCCAATGTTGGCGCGGAGATTCTGCGCCTGGACGCAGTCGCGTTCATCTGGAAGCAACTGGGTACCGTCTGCGAAGGGCTGCCGCAGGTGCACACGGTGATCCGCGCCTTCAACGCGCTGGCCCGCATCGCCGCGCCGGCGCTGCTCTTCAAGTCCGAGGCCATCGTGCACCCCGCCGAAGTCGCCAGCTACATCCATCCGGAAGAAGCGCCCATCTCCTACAACCCCACGCTGATGGCGCTGCTGTGGGAATCGCTGGCGACGCGCCAGGTCACCCTGTTGCGCCATTCCATGCAGAAGCGTTTTGCCCTGCCAGAGGGGTGCTCGTGGGTGAACTACGTGCGCTGTCACGACGACATCGGCTGGACGTTCGCCGACGAAGACGCCTGGGAACTGGGCATCAACGGCTTCGATCACCGGCAGTTCCTCAACGCCTTCTACACCGGTAAATTCCCTGGCAGCTTTGCCCGCGGCCTGCCCTTCAACTACAACCCGCGCACCAAAGACATGCGCATCTCCGGCACGTGCGCGTCGCTGGCCGGTCTGGAACACGCGCACGAGACGGGCAACGATCGTTACCGCGAACTGGCCCTGCGCCGCATCGAGCTGATCCACTCGGTGATCCTCAGCGCAGGCGGCATCCCGCTGATCTATCTGGGCGATGAGATCGCCATGCTCAATGACTATCGCTACCAGGACGATCCCAACAAGGCAGAAGATAGCCGGTGGGTGCACCGCCCCCTCTTCGACTGGGAACGCGCCGCGCAGCGCAGCGACCCCAGCACCGATGCCGGACGGATCTTCCAGACGCTGCAAAAGCTGATCGATCTGCGGCGGCGCACGCCCGCTTTCGCCAACGGGCATACCCGTTTCTTTGATACGCGCAACGAGCACGTGCTCGGCTATGTGCGCGGCAGTGATGTGCTGGTGCTGGCCAATTTCTCCGAAGAAGAACAGACCGTCCGGCTGGGCTGGACACCGCCCGACCCCACCGACCTGATCACGGGCGTCGCCTATCCGCGCCACAAGCCGGTGACGCTCGCGCCCTATCAGTTTGTGTGGCTGGCAGCGAGGGCGGAAACCAGTTGAACCAATCGCAAGGAGCGAGGACCATGGCGGAACACAACTTCGACATCAACCAGTTTGTGAAGGGTGAAATAGAACCCCAGAGCAAGGAGGTACTTCGCTACATCGAACAGTTGACCGCGCTTTTCGAGCAGTCGCCCGAAGCCCAGGCGGTGTTGCAGGAAGATCGGGAGGCGGATCTGTGGTGGGCTGAGGCGATGCTCGATTACGCCATGAATTACCTTGGTGTCTCACCGCCAAAGATGAAGGCAGATGATCTGCAAGAAGTGCTGTACGGCCTTTTTCCCGCCAAGGTCGCCACACCAGACGGCTTCGATGGCAAGATGGTTGTGCGCGTCTTGCGGGCGTTCTGGAGCTTCATCAAGCGCGAGTTTGGGCTGCCAAGCGCTGGTGTCTGCCTGAAGGTTCTAGACGAGCGAGCCGCGGGCCGTCTGAACAGGGCCATGAGCGATCCTTCGCTGTTCGGCATGGCCAAGTCTTTCGTCATGAGAGGTAAAGCGCTTGGATACGATACGTCAACCGAAGAAGGTTTCGACGAATGGGTGCAGGCGTACAATACCGAAATGATGCTCTCGTCTGGCTTCGGGCAATCTACGCCGCAGAAGCGGCATACGCACCGTGAGGGAGAAAAAGAGCGGCGCAAACGCAAGCTCGCCAAACTCAGCCGCAAGAAGAACCGCAGGAAGTGATGTAAGTCCTGGCCCTGGAAGTGGAGATGCCGGGCAGCACGGCAGAGCAGTTCGCGCCATACCTCAAGGCCGAAGCGCGGCGCGTCTGGGAACTATGCCAGGCGGGGACGCTGCGCGAAATCTACTTCCGCCAGGACTGGCCCGGCGCAGTGCTGATCCTGGAATGCGCGGACGCCGACGAAGCACGTCAGGCTCTGGACTCGCTGCCCCTGGTACGGGCCAAGCTGATTGATTTCGAGATCATCCCCCTGCGTCCCTATCCGGGGCTGGCTCGCCTGTTCGCCGATGAGCCATCATAAGGAGGAGTTGTGTCTATGTCTCGCGAAGTGATCGCCACACCACACGCCCCCGCCGCTGTGGGGCCATATTCGCAGGCCATCACCGCCAATGGTTTTGTCTTCGTCTCCGGCCAACTGGGCCTGGAGCCGCAGACGAAGCAGTTCGCCGGCGAGACGGTCGCCGCGCAGACAGAGCAGGCGCTGCGCAACATCGCCGCCATCCTGGAGGCGGCGGGCACCGACCTGGCGCACGTGGTCAAGGTAACGGTGTTCCTGGCCGATATCGCCAGCTTCAAGGAGATGAACGAAGTCTACAGCGCGTTCTTCCCCACCCAACCGCCCGCCCGCGCCGCCTTCGCCGTGCGCGACCTGCCGCTGGGCGCGCTGGTGGAGATCGAAGCCATCGCCGTCTTGCCGAACTGAGCCATCCACAAAAAGGAGAAGCGCACCATGCCCCGTGAAGTGATCCACACCAGCAAGGCTCCCGCCGCCATCGGCCCTTACTCCCAGGCGATCAAAGTGGGCGACACGGTCTACGTGTCGGGACAGGGCGGCCTGGTTCCAGAGACGATGCAGATCGTCGGGCCAACCGTCGCTGAACAGACCGCGCAGACCCTGCGCAACATCTCCGCCATTCTGGAGGCGGCGGGCACCGACCTGGCGCACGTGGTCAAGGTCAACGTGCTGCTGGCGGATATCAGCACCTTCGCCGAGATGAATGAGGTCTATCGCACCTTCTTCCCCAAAGACCCGCCGGCGCGCATGACCTATGCGGTGCGCGATCTGCCGCTGGGTGTGCTGGTGGAGATTGACGCCATCGCCGTCATGCCGGACTGAGCGAGAGCACATGATGCGCATCGAATTTCTGGGGTCTGGCGGCGCGATCACCACGCCGCGCCCTGGCTGCCAGTGTCCCGTCTGCGCCGAGGCGCGGGCGGCAGGCGTGCCCTATAGCCGCTGCGGGCCAAGCCTCTTCGTGCACGGCCCCGACGTGCTGATTGACACGCCGGAGGAGACCAAGTTTCAGCTCGATCGAGCGGGGTTGGCCCAGGTACCGGCCTGCCTCTACTCGCACTGGCACCCCGATCACGTGGCCGGGCTGCGCGTGTGGGAAGCCCTGAACGCCGACTGGTTCCACTGGCCGCCCACGCATCGCCGCACCACGATCTACCTGCCGCAGCAAGTGGCGGAAGACTTCCACCACCGGCTGGGAGCGTGGGATCAACTGATGTACCTGCAACATTTCGGCGTGGTGGAAGTGATCGTGCTGCGCGACGGCGACACGGTGACGCGCAACGGCGTCACGATCCGACCGTTGCGCGTCACCCAGGATTACGTGTACGCTTTCCTGTTCCAGGCGGGCGCGACGCGCGTGCTGATCGCGCCGGACGAGTTGCTGGGCTGGCAACCGCCGCCAGAAGTGCGCGGACTCGATCTGGCCGTGCTGCCGATGGGCCTGCCCGAATTCGATCCCCTCACCGGCGACCGACTGATCCCCGCCGATCATCCTGTGCTACACACCGAAGCGACCTTCGCGCAGACGCTCGACATCGTGCGCGCGCTGGACGCTCGCCGCGTCATCCTGCCCCATATCGAGGAACCCTTTGGGCTGAGTCACAGCGACTTTGAGCGACTGGCCGCGCGCCTGCGCGACGAGGGGTTGCCGGTTACCTTTGCCTACGATACGCTGGTGGTAGAGGTCTGAGGGAGTGACCCATGGCCCACGAACTGATCCTCGTCGTGGACGACGAGCCGCACATCATCGAGCTGGCCAGCCTGTACCTGAAGCAAGACGGCTTTCGCGTCATCAGCGCGGCGGACGGCGTCGAAGCGCTGGAGCGCATCGCCCAGGAACAGCCCGCACTGGTCGTGCTCGACCTGATGTTGCCGCGTCTGGACGGCTGGGAAGTGTGCAAGCGCGTCCGCGCCGAATCCGACCTGCCGATCCTCATGCTCACCGCCCGTGACGACGACATAGACAAAATCGTCGGGCTGGAACTGGGCGCGGACGATTACCTGACCAAGCCCTTCAACCCGCGTGAGCTGGTGGCGCGGGTGAAAGCGATTCTGCGGCGCACCGAGCCGCGCCGCGCCATTTCGGGCGAGACAGTGTTGCGCGTCGGCAACCTCACCGTCGATCCGGCGCGGCGCGAGGCCCGCGTCGAGGGCCGCCTGATCGATCTGCGCACCAAAGAGTTCGACCTGCTGCTGACGTTGGTCGAGCACAAGGGGCTGGTGCTGAGCCGCGAGAAGCTGCTCGACCTGGTGTGGGGCTTCGACTTCTACGGGCAGACGCGCACGGTAGACGTGCACATCGCCCATCTGCGCCACAAACTGGCCGGTTGCACCGCCGAGATCGAGACGGTGTGGGGCGTCGGCTACAAGCTCACTGCCGAATAGCAAACGAGCAGAACGGTTACAGTCCGTTCACACTTCGATAACACGAGACCGCTATGCTGGGGCAGAAACGAGATTGCGGATGGAATGGGTAACACCTTGCGCAGCCGGTTGCTGCTCTCTTACGTCGCCGTGTTGCTGATTCTACTGGCGCTGGTAGGCTTCGTGCTGCTGGCCTTCCTGGCCACGCGCCCGCTGCCCACCGACGAGATCATCAGCGACCTGACCGCCGTGCTGCTCGACGTGCGCGCGGTAGAGGGGGCGCGCCAGGGAACAGGGATGCAGCAGCAAGGCGGGGTAGGGGTGCGGGCGCGCCTGACCGCTCTGCAGGAAATGCTCCCCGACTACCTGGCTCAGTTGAGCGCCCAACGCGGCGTGCGTGCCCTGTTGATCAGTGCGAATGGGGTCGTCCATTATGACTCCGAGGGCACGCTGGCGGCTGGCACATCTGTGGATCTGGGAGAACAGATTCCCCTGGTGCCGACGGGCCGGATGCGCCTCAATACGCTGTACCAGGGGCGTTTCCGCGATCCGGACGGCAACGAATGGCTCTTCGTGGCGCAGCCGCTCTTCCCCATGGCCGAGATGCATCTGGATTTGCCCGATCTGGTAGTGGCCGCACCGGTGCCGCGCCAGACTCTGCGCGAGGTCTTTCGCGTGTTCGGCGGTACCTTCCTGCGACCGCTGGCACAGGCTGGCCTGATCGCGCTGGTGATCGCCGCCGCCCTCTCGGTGCTGATCGCCGACTCGGTGGCGCGACCGCTGCGCCGGATGAGCGTGGCGGCGCGGCGCATCGCCAGCGGCGACTACCGGCAGCGCGTCCGCGTGGAAGGGCCGCGCGAAGTGCAGGCGCTGGCGCACGCCTTCAACGACATGGCCGAGCAGGTAGCCGCCACGCAACAGGCCCAACGCGACTTCCTGGCCAATGTGTCGCACGACCTGCGCACCCCCCTGACCAGCATCCAGGGCTTTTCGCAGGCCATTGCCGAGGGTGTCGCCTCCGACCCGGAAGCAGCGCGCCGCGCCGCGCAGATCATCCGCGACGAGACGGCGCGCCTGCACCGCATGGTCGAATCGCTGCTCGACCTGGCGCGGCTGGAGGCCGGACACCTGGAGTTGCGCCGGCAACCGCTGGCGCTTGGCGATCTGTTGCGCGGCGTGGGCGAGAGTCTGTCGGTGAAGGCGCGCGAGCATCAGCTTGAGCTGCGGCTGACCATCCCGCCCGATCTCCCGCGTCTGATGGGCGATGGGGATCGGCTGGCGCAGGTCTTCACCAATCTGCTTGACAACGCCATCAAGCACACACCGCCCGGCGGCTTGGTGACGCTGAGCGCAGCGGTCACCAACGGCGGGGTGACGGTGATCGTGCGCGACACAGGCGAAGGCATCCCCCCCGAAGACCTGTCGCGCATCTTCGAGCGCTTCTACCAGGTGGATAAGAGCCGCCACCGCGATCACCAGTCTGGCCTGGGGCTGGGGCTGGCCATCGCCCGGCAGATCGTCGAAGCGCACGGCGGGACGATCAAGGCCAGCAGCACGGTGGGCCAGGGGTCTACCTTCACCGTCTGGTTGCCGCTCAGAGGCCGTTGAGACCGTTTGAAAGCCTCACCCCCCGGCTCCCTCTCCGCGTGTGGTTCAGGGGCGGACAGCCATTGAGAGCATCTCGAACGCTCAACTTTACCTCACCCCCGCTCGGCGCTGACGCGCCTCGCTGCCCCCTCTCCGACGCGGAGAGGGGG
>FWPU01007385.1_pt1 | contig 18046 bp, 15 predicted proteins | sample 2228361 | NCBI WGS metagenome assembly FWPU01 (sample SAMEA103939777, study PRJEB20133) | metagenome
TGATCGCCAGCGGCGGCAATCCGCCCAACGGCGGCAGGCGCTGCAGTCCGGCCAACCGCAACAGCCGCCTCGACGGACGGCCTTCCCTGCGTTCACAGCCGTAGTCTTGCCGCAATCGACGATCGAGCACCATGAACGGCACTGGGCGGTTTGCATCTCCGCGGTGGTTCGCCGCGCTGCTGGTCTTCGCCGCGGCCTGGGCCACGGACGGCGGCGCTTCCAGCGCCGATGCCGGCGAACGCAGTTGGATCTTTCAGCGCTCGTACTACACCCATCAGGACCCGTCGCAGGTGAGCGTCGGGCCGCAGAGCACGCCGCGCATCCGCTACACGCAGCCGTTTGGCGAATACGTCCGCGGCGGATGGATGTACCAGAACCTCGGCCGCAGCCTGCGCAGCAGCAGCCCGAGCTACACGTTCTACGAGTACTGGTACCAGTACGGCCAGCGATTCTAGAGCGTGCGCCGCCCCTTCGGCGTGCCGATGCGTCGGCACGGCCGCGCTGCAGGTGCCATCTCCGCACCGGCAATCTGCGTCGCGTGGGGGGACTTTGGACGCGGCCTGACAGGCCGCGGCAGCGACAAGACGCGCCGCCACAGCGGCCCCGTCCCCATTGCTGGAGGGGACACGTCGGACTGCGGCTGCAGGGCCGTCGCAGCCCGAGGCCGTCTACCACTTGAGCCCGAAGCGGTCCCCGCCCGAACCGCGGCCGATGCCGCCGCGCAGCGGCTTCTGCCGCTGTTTGCGGAGCGCGTCGCGGGCGGCTTCCATCTGCGGGTCGGGTTCGGCGGCCTGGTCGGCGGTATCCTCCACCGGGTGAGACTCCAGGGCTTTCATCGACAGGGCGATGCGCTTCTTGTCGGCGTCCACCGCCAGGACTTTCACTTGCACTTCCTTCTCCGGTTCCAGCACGTCGCGGGGCAGGCGGACGCGCTGGTGGGAAATCTCCGACACGTGGACGAGCCCCTCCACACCAGGCTCCAGCTCCACGAATGCGCCGAAGTCCGTCAGCCGCGTGACCCGACCGCGCACCACGTCCCCGACGGAGTACTTGTGCGCTGCCAGGTCCCAGGGATTGGCGGCCAGATCGCGCATCGACAGGCTGATCTTGCGCGTCTGCGGATCGTACTTCTCGATCCGCACGCGTACGCGGTCGCCTTCCTTGAGGACGTCGGACGGGTGGTTGACGCGCGACCAGCTCAACTTGCTGACGTGTACCAGCCCGTCCACGCCGCCGATATCGACGAACGCGCCGAAGTCCATGATCTTGCGGACGGTCCCTTCGTAGACCTGTCCCGGGGCCAACTGCGCCAGGAGCCGCTCCTTGGCTTCGCGCTGCTCGCGTTCCAGCACGGCGCGGTGGCTGAGCACGAGATTGCGCCGCTCGCGTTTGGCCTCGACCACCACGCACGGCAGCGTGCGGCCGACCCACTCCTCAAGGTTTTCGACCCGGTACTGGGCGATCTGGCTGGCCGGAATGAAGCCGCGGATGGCATTCACCTTGCACTCCAGGCCCCCCTTGTTGTGCCCGGTGATGCAGGCCGAGACCACGGCCCCTTCCTGGATGTCCGACCAGTCGGCCGCCTCGACCGCGCCGCCGGGGAGCCGCAGACGGTACAACTGCTCGTCGGCATCGAAGCCGGTGACCACCAGCTCCACCATCGAGCCGATCTCCGGCACTTGCGGGAACTGGTCCAAACTCACCTTGCCTTGCTGCTTGCCGGTGATCTCCACCAGCACTTCCCCGCGGTTGATGGCCGCTACCCGGGCCTGGACGCGCGCCTCGCTATCCAACGGAGCGACGCGCGGCGCGTCGAGCGTGGCGGGCAAGTCGCCGGCCAGCGAGATGCCTTGCAGGGCCTGCTCGATCTCCTGCTCCTCTTCGGCCGACAGCCGGCCGCGCGTCGAGGGGCGAGGTACTTTGGTTCCCGCACTCGCCGGCGGCTCGACTTCCGCCGCGGGGCTGGCGGCCGGTTGATCCGCGGACGTGGGGCCGGTGCTGGCCCGAGGCTCGCTGGGCGGCGTTAAAGCCGCGGCACCCTCGCCGCTGCCTGGGGCCGATTCGGAACGCGCCGCCTCGCCCGGCGTGCCGCCGGCTTGCGTCAGGATCGGCACGTCCGGCGGCCGGCTGCGCTGCGAGCCAATCTTGATCCGCTGCGACAGGGGACGCTGCGGACGGCCGCTCGCCAGGCCTGTGCCCGACGCGGCACTCCGCGCCGGCTCCTGCGGCGCTGCGGCGGCCGCGCCACGGGACGTCGCGGCAGTGCCGGGGGTATCGCCCGTGGAACCTGTCTGGCCAGGTGCCTCAGAAGCAGCGCTGGGCTGCGGGGGGGAGGGTGCAGATTCCGACGCGGACGCTTCGGGGGGCGAAGCCTGCGGACCCACCGGGGCCTCTGCCGGCTTCTGTTGGGCATGCGACGACATAACTCAACTTCTACACGACTGGGACACTGCGGTGCTCCGCCACGTTGCGGCCGCACCTGGGCCATTCCACACGCCACCATGCCGGCGCCGCAGCGCCGCCCCGCTGCCGGGCACGCCGTGCTTCGGCCGTATCCGTGGGAACCTCCCGGGTCGCACAACGGCGGGGAGGCGTGCCGTTGCGCGCGGGTCATTCAGTGTAGCAAGGCCAAATCGCGCTGGAATAGAAATCGCGCAGAAAATGTCCGCCGCTGCGTCCGATCCGGCCGGCGCGGCACCGCCGCAAGGACGCCGCCGTCTCGACAAATCAGCGGCTCGCGCAGCGCAGCGCCGTCAGCCGGCCGGTGAGTTCCTCCAGTTCGCGCGGGCAGCGGACGGCCACGTCATTGACTTCCCAGCGGTCGTCCGGCTTGTGGAACAGCTCCTGCCCGGACCAGCCCTGCGCGTCCGGCAGCCACACGGCGCGCAGATACCACTGCGCCGTGCGAATGGCCCGATGCACTCCGGAGAGCAAATAGGCAGCATCGCGCCACGGGGGACGCAGCTCGTCGGCCAGCCGTAGCAGATTGCGCGGCGCCAGGACATCCATTGCCGCGGCGTCGATGGATGCCGGCCCCGCATCCGCAGCGGGCTGCGCGGCCTGCCGCTGCGGGCCATCGGCGGCCGGCTGCGCGGTTGCGTCGCCCGCAAGCGATGCCTGGGCGCGGCGCGGCGGCTGGCCGAACCATTCTTGCAGCGTGCGGCCGATATCGTGCGGCTGCACCAGCGCCGGCGCGCGGATCGCCGCGGCGGGCGGCTGGGCCTGCGCTTGCGCTTGGGCCTGGGCGACGAACTGCTCCGCCGCCTCGGTGAACGGCACGTTCTGCTCCGCCGCGGTGATCAGCACGCCGATCCGCTGCTTGATCGCCTCGTCGGTCGCGAGGTCGCGGGCCTTCTCGAGCTGCCGCTTCGCCGCCTCGCGGTCGCCGCGCGCCTCGTAGACGATGCCCAGGTTGAAGTGCGCCTGGAAGAACTGCGGGTGCTTCTCGATGACCTGCTTGAACTCGCGCTCCGAGCCCTCGGGGTCGCCGTTCTCGAAGAGCATCGTGCCGAGGTCGGTGCGCACCTCGGGATCGTCGGGCTTCTGCGCGAGGTACTTGCGGTAGTAGTCGATCGCCTGGTCGCGGTCCTGGCGGTCGTAGGCGATGTTGCCGAGGCCGCGCAGGGCCTCGAGGTTGTTCGGGTCGATCTCGAGCAGGTGCTGGAAGGAGGCGAGCGCCGGGGGGCCGTAGCTCGGGTCGAGCCGCGAGGCGCGGTACTGGACGCGCGCGAGCGTCTGCCACGCGGCGACGTCCTGCGGCTTCTCCTTCGCGTTCTTCTCGAGATTCGCAATGTATTGCTTGATGTCTTCCGGAAGCTCGATCGGCGGATGGGGCTGGCCGGTTGCCGGGTCCGTCGCGGTGCCGGGGGGCGCGCCGGGCGGCGCCGCCGCGACCCTCCCTTCGCCAGGCTTGAGCGGTCGGTCCGGAGCCGGGGCGAGGCGGTAGTAGAGCCAGAAGCCGCCCCCGAGGAGCAGCAGGACGGCGAGCGCGACCACGCCGGTCGCCGGCAGCGCGGACGCCGCACGCATGCCGCCGAGCGGCAGGCCGCAGCCCGTGCAGAACCGCGCACCGGGCTCGATCGCGCTGCCGCACTCGGGGCAGAACTTGAACGCCATGCGGGTTTCTTAGAACAGGGGGTCCGGGAATGCACATCGCGAGCGCAGCGAGCGCGGCGCGAGCGCTGCCGGCGACGCTCTCCGCCGCGCGCGTCGTCCTCGGTCCGCTCTACGTCGTCGCGCTCGCGACGAGCGAGCACCTGCCGCTCGTGCTCGCTGCGCTCGCGGCGGCGAGCGACTTCGCGGACGGGCGGCTCGCGCGTCGCCTGCGCGCGACCTCGAAGCGCGGCGCCGTGCTCGACGTGGTCGGCGACGCCGTGTTCGTGCTCTGCGCGCTCGGCGCGCTCGCCGCACAGGGCCGGCTGTCGGGGCTCCTGCCGGCCGCCGTCGCGCTCGCGCTCGCTGGCTTCGCCCTCGCCCGCCTGCGCGCCGCGCCGCCTGCAGACGACGGGAACGGCTTCCGGCGCGGCGCCGCGGACCGTGCCGGGCACGCCGCGGGCGTCGTCAACTACGCGGTGGTGATCGTCGCGAGCGCGGCGGTCGCGGGCTGGGTGGACGGCGGCTGGCTCGTCCCGGCGAGCGTCGCGGTCGCCTGTCTCAACGCGACGCCGCTCGCGCTGCGCGCCGCGGGGCGCTGATCACGAGCGCTCCGCGGCCGTGCGCGGCTCGGCCCGCTCCTGCTCCTCGCGCTTGCTGCTCGCCGCGAGTTCCCACATCTCGCGCCCGGCGCGCGGCAGGAAGACGATGCCGATCAGCGCGTTCAGCACGAGGAAGGTCAAGTGCGCGGCGAGGCTGTACGCGCCGAGGCTCTCCTCGGGCGCGTACCCGCCCGGACCGCCGAGCAGGTAGCCCCACAGCGCGGCGGCGTGGAGCTTGCCCACCGTGAGCGGCAGCGCCGATCCGAGGAAGATGAGCGGCAGGTTCGCGAGCAGGGCGTCGAGCGGGGCGCTCATCCCGAAGAGCTGCAGCGCGGCCCAGTGCGTGAGGATCGCGAGCCCGAGCGACGTGCTCTTGATCGCGAGGATGACGCCGTAGTCGGCGAGCCGCGCGCGCCCGAAGGTCGAGAGCAGCCCCGGCGCGGGACGCTGGATCCCCGCGGCGCGGAGCCCGTTGAAGTAGACGAGCCACGCGACGAGCAAGAGGTAGGCGACCACGTAGACCGTGCCGAGGCCCGGCACGCGCGTCCCGACGAGCGCGACGCCGATCGAGGAGTAGATGACGAGCTGGTAGATCTCGACGAACGCGAGGAAGAGGAACGTCCCCGCCATGGCGAGCAGCGGCACGCCCTCGCGCCGGTGCAGCCAGAGCGCGAGCCCGCCCTGCCCGACGTTGGAGTTGATGAGCGCGAGCACGTACGTGACGGCGCGGACGGGCAGGATGTCACGGTACCGCGCCGGCGTGTGGAAGCGGCGGACGGCGGTCGTCACGGCCAGCGTGTCGAGCAGAAAGTACGCGATCGAGTACGGCAGCATGAGGGCGAGGTAGAGCCCCCAGCGCGCCCCGGCGAGCGTGTCGACGACCGCCCCCAGGTTCCACCGCCGGCGGAAGTAGTCGAGGATCAGCGCCGTGAGGATCCACGGCAGCGCCGCCTTCGCGACGCGGGCGACGCGGCTCTCCCGGCGTCGCGCGCGGTCGCTCACCCTCGCCTCCGGGTCGCGTACATCAGGTAGAGGAGGCCGATGCCGCTGAACACCGCCTCGCGCACCCGGCGGAGCAGCCAGAGCGCGAGGCCCGCGGACTCGTCGAGCCCGAGCAGCCCGAAGATCGCGACGCCGCCGACCTCGCGGACGCCGATCGCCCCGGGGATCAGCGCGCTGCCGAGCGTGAGCGGCTGCGAGATCGACTCGATGATGAACGCGTCGCGCCACGAGATCGGGTACTGCAGCAGGTCGGCGAAGACCTTCACCTCGACGGTCCCGAGCAGCCAGCCGATGAAGTGCAGGAACGTCGTGACGGCGAAGTCGCGGCCGCGGGTCCGGTAGTAGCCGCCCAGCTCGTGGTCGATCTCGGGGGCGACCGAGGCGAAGCGCTGGAAGCGCGCGCCGCGGAGCCCGAGCCGCTCTCCGGCGCGCGCGAGCTTGGCGAAGAGCCCGCGCTGCTGCCAGCGCACGAGCAGCGCGACGAACAGCGCGCCCGCGAGGCAGAGGACGATGAACAGGATGTCGCCGTCGCCGACGATGTCGAAGCGCTCGAGCGTCAGCATGATGCCGAGCAGGACGAAGACGATCTGCCCGACCGTGAGCGCCGTCTTGGCGACCACCACCGACACGGTGCTGCTCGCCGCCGTGATGCCCCGCTTGACGAGCAGCATGGCCTTCACCGGCTCGCCGCCGAGGTAGGCGGTCGGCGTGAGCATGTTCACCGACTCGCCGGCGAGCCGGATCATGGTGAGGCTCGGCACCGGCGGTCGCTTGACGCCGTTGCGCGGCAGGGTGAACGAGTACGCCCAGCCGTCGACCAGGGCGACCAGGCAGTACGGCCAGAGGAGGAGGGGCGCGTGCCAGCCGAGCGCGACGAAGCGCGCGAACAGGTCCTCGGTGTTGACCTGGTAGAGCAGGAAGCCGAGCAGGGCGAAGCCGAGGACGATCAGCAGCGCCCGGCCGCGGGAGCGCTGCTTCGGGCCGGCGGTGGTTGCTTCCACCGTCGAGACGGGAGCGCTGCTCGCCGCTGCCTTGCCCGTGCGTTGCCGTGCCGTGTGCATCACCACGTCGGTTCGTTCGTGCGCAGGTCGGCTCGGTCGGGCCGCCGGGCGCGTGCGCTCCGGGGCCCTATAGCCGTCGGCGGTGGGCCGCGTCCACAACGCTCAGGGCTTCCCTCAGCCGGCCCGCCGCGGTGTGGCGAGCACCATCCGGGCCCGCCCCTTCGGGCCCCGGCCCGAGCTCCGCAGCACGACCTCCAGGGCGTCCGCCGAGCGCTCCGCCTCGTCCTCCCAGAGGAGCAGGTAGGCGGGGGTGTCGGGTGCGGCGAGCCGCGCCCGCCGCGCCGCCGGGTCCCGGCACTCCGCCTCCCCGAGCAGGGGTGGGATGTGTCGCCCCGCGTAGTACACCGCCCCGTAGTCGAAGGCGCAGAAGAACGCGAGCTTCTGGTCGCCGACCCGCTCGCGCACCTCGGCGAGGAAGGGCTCGAGCGTCCGGCTCCGCGCGACGCCGCGCTCGACCGGCGCGACGATCCCCGCGTAGAGCGCGACCAGCGCGACCGTGAAGGCGACGCTCGCACGCAGCCAGTGCGCGCCGGGCGCGGTGCGCGCCGTCCCCGCCGCACCGGCGAGCATCGCGAGCGCGGCGCCGGCCACGAGCCAGCCGCGCTCGCGCAGCGCGTCGAGCGCCGCCCCGACGCCCTGCTGGTCCTTCGGCTCGAGGAACGGCCGGAGCAGGCTCTCGAACGGCACGCCGACGACCACGAGCAGCGCGAGCAGCGCGGTCAGCGCGAGCCCGGCCGCGCTCACCAGGAGCGCCCAGCCCGCGAGCTTCCGCGGTCCCTCGCCCTCGGGCCCGGGGCCGAGCACGAGGCCGAGGAGCAACGCGCCCGCCGGGTAGGCGGGCAGGATGTACACGGAGCGCTTCGACGCGGGGATCGAGTAGAAGAGGATCACCCCGAGGAACCAGACCACCAGGTAGCGCGTCGTCGGGTCGAGCGGGCGCTGGCGCCAGAGCCACCACGCGACCGACGGCGCGAGCAGGCTCCACGGCAGCGCCCCGAGCAGGAGATGCGGCGGCAGGTAGAACGGTCCGTGCTCGTGGCCGGTGTCGAGCCGCTCCGGGTCGATCACCCGGAACAGGTTCTCCTTGAGGATGTGCTTGACGAAGAACTCGTTGCCGCCGATCACCCACGCGGCGACGTACCAGGCGCCGACGACGACGAGCACCGCGGCGAGCCCGGGGAGCGGGCGGAGCGCGACCACCGTCTCCCACGCGTGGTGCAGGCGCGCCACGAGGCGCGCGAGCCGGGAGGCGCCCTCCGGCACCGCCCGGGGGGCGAGCGGGCTCGTGACCGCGTAGAGCACGATCACGAACATCGGCAGCACGATGCCGACCGGACCCTTGGCCAGCGTCGCGGCGGCGATCGCCGCGTAGAAGACGACGAGCCGCGTGCGCGTCGCGCCGCTGCGCAGGATCACCGCGAAGCAGAGCAGGGCCGCGACCAGGAAGAAGGTCAGCGTCATGTCGACCCGCGCGATCCGCGCCGCGCGGATCCACTCGAAGCTGAACATGAGCGAGACCGCGGCGAGCCAGCCGCTGCGAATCCGCCCGACGATCGCGCCGAACAGGTACACCGCGAGCACGCCCGCGATCGCGAGCACCGCGGAGGGAAGCCGCGCAACGAGCTCCGACACCCCGCCCAGGCACCAAGCGGCGATCAGCCCGAGCCAGTGGAAGAACGGAGGCTTCGAGGGGATCTCGGTGCCGTTGCGCAGCGGCAGCACGAGGCTCGAGCCGTGCGCCATCTCCCACACGACGAGCGCCTCGCGCGGCTCGCCCTTGGTGTAGAAGGGCAGGTCGGCGAGCCCCGTCAAGTACAAGGCGCCAGCGACCGCCGCCACCGCGACGGCGCCGGCGAGCAGCGTGGTGTTGCGCTTGCCGAGCACGAGCAGTCAGGAAACCGGCTTGGTCGCGTACAGGAGGTGCCGGCGGGTGTCCAGCCACACGTAGAGCGGCACGCCCGCTTCGCGGAGCATCGGCTCGTGCCGGCGCCGGGTGACGATGAGGAGCGGCCCCTGCCGTGCCGCGGCACGGATCTCCTCCGGCAGGTTCGCGCGCAGCACCGGCGCGTGCGCGTAGTACGAGAGCGACGCGGGCTGGATGCGAAAGCCGACGATCGTCGCATCCGGGGCGAGCTGTCGCGCGAGGCGGGCGATGTCGGCGTCGCTCGCGACGCGGCTCACGAGCGGCGCGGCGGCGAGGTAGAAGACGGCGAGCAGGTAGCCGTTCGCCGCGGCGAAGGCGGCGCAGGCGGCGAGCGGCCGCGGTGCGCCGCGGCGGATCAGCCGGACGCCGAGCCAGGCGAAGAGCGGCAGCGGAGCCGTCCACAGCGCGCCGCGCCACAGCTCGGGGTAGGCGTTCCACAGGTAGGCCGCGACGCTCGCGGGAAGGACGGCGAGCAGCGCGGCCCAGGTCGCGATCGCGCCGCGCACGAGCGGCGCGACCCGTCCGGGAAGCGGCGCCGCCCGGACCGCGCGGACGAGCCCGATCGCGAGCCAGAGCGCGAGCGCGGGGAACGCCGGCAGCACGTAGGTCGCGAGCTTCGCCTGGGCGAGCGAGAAGAAGACGAGCACGGTCGCCGCCCACGCAAGCCCGTCCACGCCGCGCCCCGTGCCACGCAGCGCGACCGCCGCCGCGGGCAGCAGGAGACACCAGGGGAACATCCCGCCGAGCACCACCGGAACGTAGAACAGGGCGCCGCGCGGGTGGCCGAACTCGCTCGACAGGTAGCGCTCGAGGTTGTGCCCGACGAGGAAGGTCACGAGGTAGTCGGGGTCGGCGAGCGCGGCCGGGATCATCCAGGGCAGCACGATCGCCGCGACGACCGCTGCTCCGGTGAGCGGCCGGGCGGCGCGCAAGGTCGGCCCGAGCTCGTGGCGCAGCGCCGCGCAGACGACGAGCACGAGCGCGGGAAGGACGACGCCGACCGGACCCTTCACCAGGGTGCCGAGGCCCATCGCGATCCAGGGGGCGAGCGGGAAGCGATCTCGGGTCGGGAGCCAGGCGAGCCATCCCGTGGTGGCGAGCGTCAAGAAGAACGTCAGCGTCGCGTCGAAGTTGCAGAATCGTCCGAGCACCACGACCTCGGGCGAGGTTCCGTAGATCAGCGCCGCGAGCCCGGCGACGCCGCGTCCGTAGCGCCGCAGCGCGAAGCGGTGCAGGACGAGCAGCGTGCCGAGCGTCGCGACCGCCGAGGGCAGCCGCACGGCGAGCTCCGCGTCGCCGAGCATCGCCTTGCAGGCGGCGAGCAGCCAGAAGAACGGCGCCGGCTTGTCGTAGTACGGCTCGCCGTACAGGCGCGGCACGAGCCATTCACCGGCGCGTGCCATCTCGCGCGCCGCCTGCGCGTTGCGCCCCTCGCCGGGATCCCAGAGCGGGTAGTCGCCGAGCCCCACGCCGAGAAGCAGCGCGGCCGCGGCGAGGAGCGCGAGCGTGTCGAGCCACCCGCCAGGCGGCCGTTCGGCTGCGTCCGTGCAGGCCGTCGGACCGTCTCGCACGCGCGCTCCTACACCGCGACGGGCGGGTGCCTCAAGGACGCGACGGTCGCTCCGTGTCGTGATCGACCGCCCGATGGTAAAGTCGGGGCTTTATGGTCGACGACAGGCGCGGCGAAGGGGCGGGGTTGCGGGCCGGCGCGACGACGCCGGGAGCGGAGGCGCGCCGGCCGTCCGGCGACGGCGCACCGAGCGGCGCGCCCGAGGGGAGCAGCGACAGCCGCGCGGACGCTGCGGCGGACGCCGACGAGGCCGCCCTGTGGGCGACGCGCCTCGCCACGGCGCTGACCGAGAACGACGAACCCGCGGCGGCATTACGGGCGCTGTGCGAGACCGTGCGCGAGCTCCTGCCGTGCGACCGCGTGCAGATCTGGCGCGGCGACGTGCGCCAGATGTCGATGCGCACGGTGACGTCGGCCGGCTTCTCGCCGCAGGACGCGGTTCGCCTCGAAGCCCTCGTCGTGCCGCTGCGCGAGATGGCGCGCCTCGACGCGAGCTTCCGCTCCGACAAGCTCTCAGTCCTGCCCGCGACGCGCGAGTTGCGGGAGGAAGCGGCCGCGATGATGTTCGCGCCCTTCGGCATCGAGTCCGCGGTCTTCCTGCTGCTCGAGCGCAGCGCGCGTGTGATCGGCGCGCTGCAGCTCTCCTGGTGCAGCGGCAAGCCGCGCGTCCCGAGCCCGCGCGTCGCGGAGCTGATCCGCCGGCACGCGTCGCTCGGCGTCGACTTCGTCGCGCGCACCGACGACGCGATTCGCCTGTCGCAGACCTTGTCGCTCACCGCGACGCTGCTCGCGCGCATCCACGACCCCGACGAGCTGCTGCACGCGATGGCGGCGCGCATCGCCGACGCCGTGGGCTGCGAGTGGGCGGCGGTGTACTTCGCCGAGGAGCAGGGCGCGGCCTTCCGGCGCGTCGCCGTGCACGGCTTCGAGGGGACTCCGGAGGACTGTGCTGTGCCGCCCGAGCGGCTCGCTTCGTTTCAGGAGCGGGTCGCCGCGTCGGAGCACGGCGTGATCGAGGTCGCGGACGTCGACGACCTTCCGGAGTTCGCGGCGCAGTTCGCGAACGCGGGCGTCGCCTCGTACCTCGCCCTGCCGCTCGAGGACGACGGTGCGCTGGTCGGCCTGCTGGCGATCGGCTACCGCAAGTCGAAGGGCCGCTTCGCGCGGCGGCAGATCTCGCTCGCCAAAGGGCTCGCGCATCACGCGCTGGTCGCGCTGCGCAACGCCCGCCTCGTGCGATCGCTGCAGGAGGCGAACCGGGTGAAGGCCGACTTCATCGCCGCCGTCTCGCACGACCTGCGGACGCCGCTCCACGTGCTGATCGGCTACAACGCGATGCTGCTCGAGGGCGCCGCGGGACCGCTCGCCGACGCGCAGCGCGAGCTCGTGCAGCGGATGTACGACTGCGCCGTCCGCTTCCTCGGCTTGATCGACGGCGTGCTCGGCGTGGGGCGCGTCGAGTCGGGGCTCGACCGGATCGTCGCGTCCGACGTGTCGCTACCCGAGCTGTGCGCGGAGCTCGTGCGCGAGGTCGATTTCCTCCGCCGCCCGGAGGTCGAGGTGCGCTGCGACGTCGCGCCGCTGATCGTCGCGACCGACGCCGCGAAGCTCACGACCATCCTGCGCAACCTGGTCACCAACGCGCTCAAGTTCACCGCCGAGGGCAGGGTCGAGATCCAGGCGCGCGTCGAGGACGACGATCGCCTCGTGCTGCGCGTCCGCGACACCGGGCCCGGCATTGCAGCCGAGGAGCGGCCCAAGCTCTTCGAGATGTTCCGCCAGGGCGCGGCCGGGCTGCGCTCGGGCGGCTCGGGGCTCGGCCTCGGGCTCTACCTGGTGAAGCGCCTAAGCCACATGCTGGGCGGCGACGTCGAGCTCGTCGAGAGCGAGCCCGGACGGACGACGTTCGAGGTGCGGATCCCGCTCGCCGCGCCGCCCCGCCCGGCGTCCTAGGCGAGGCCCGCGTCGACCATGTGCTCCGCGGTGAGCACCGCGCCCTTCGCCGCGCCCATCTTCGTGTTGTGCGAGACGAGGACGTAGCGCAGGCCCGCGTCGTCGAGACGGATCCGCCCGACGGAGGTCGCCATGCCGCCGTCGGCGTCGCGGTCGAGCCGCGGCTGCGGGCGGAACGGGTCGTCGTGCACGATGATCATGCGCTGCGGCGCCGACGGGAGGGCGCGCGCGCAGAAGTCGCGGCCGAACTCGAGGAACGCGGCGCGCACCTGCTCGACGGTCGCGCGCCGCTCGAGCTCGACGTGGACCGCCTCGGTGTGTCCCTCGCGCACGTTGGCGCGGGTGCAGGTCGCGCTCACCACAATGCCGTGCGGCGCCACGCGCTCGCCGTCGACGCGGCCCAGGATCTTGCCCGTCTCGCGCGCGACCTTCTCCTCCTCACCGACGATGTAGGGGATCACGTTGTCGAGGATGTCGAGCGCGACGACGCCCGGCGAGCGCCCCGCGCCGGACAGCCCCTGCATCGACGTCATGATCACCTTGCGGACGCCGAAGGCGTCGTCGAGCGGCTTGAGCGTGACGACGAGGCCCATCGTGGTGCAGTTCGGCAGCGGGACGATGAAGCCCCGCCAGCCGCGCCGCCGGCGCTGCACCTCGACCAGGCCCAGGTGATCGAGGTTGACGCCCGGCACGGCGATCGGCACGTCGGGCTCGCCGCGGAACGCGGAGGCCGTCGAGAACACCGGCTTCTGCTCCGCGAAGCGCGGCTCGAGCTCGCGCGCCGCGTCGCTCTCGACCGCGGTGAACACCAGGTCGACGCTCGAGACGTCGAGCTGCTGCGCGTCCTGCACCGGTAGCGAGAGGATCTTGGGGCTCGGCTCCTCGTCGCAGTACCAGCGGAAGGCGCCGTTCGTATCGCGCAGCGCCTCGCCGTAGGTCTTGCCCGCCGAGCGCTCCGAGGCGGCGAGCGTCGTCACCCGGAACCAGGGGTGGTTCTGCAGGGCGACGATGAACTGCTGTCCCGCGACGCCGGTTGCGCCGACCACGGCGACCTTGCGCTCTCGCTCTCTCGACATCCGGCGTCCGCCTTTCTCCCTTGCTTCGAAGGGCATGGTCGTGGCCGTCGCTCGCCTTGTCAACTTCGCTGCGGCGCGCGCCTTCCCACGATCGTCGGTCGCCTCGTGCGGCTTGCATTCGGCGGCTGGAACGGGTGCATTGGCGCATGGCTGGCACGACTCCGCGGCCGCGCGTCGGCGTCTTCCTGCCGCTCGCCGGGTTGTCGTTCCCCACGCTGCGCGCCCGCGCCGAGCTGATCGAGCGGCTCGGCTACGAGTCGCTGTGGCTCGACGACCACTTCTGGTTCCCGACCCGGCCGAACGAGGATCACCTCGAGGTGTGGACCGCGCTCTCGGCGCTCGCGGTTGCGACGCGCCGCCTCGTTCTCGGACCGCTGGTCCTCTGCCAGAGCTACCGCTCGCCCGCGCTGGTCGGGAAGATGGCGGCGTCGCTCGCCGCGGTCGCGGACGGGCGCTTCGCGCTCGGCCTCGGCGCGGGCTGGATGGAGGAGGAGTACCGGGCGTACGGCTACCGCTTCCCGTCCGGGCGCGAGCGTCTCGAGCAGCTCGAGGAAGCGGTCGAGATCATGCGCCGGCTGTGGCGCGACGAGCGCGCCACGTTCCAGGGAGTCCACTACCGGGTCGAGGACGCGCCGCAGCTCCCGAAGCCGCGGCACCTGCCGCTACTGCTCGGCGGGGCGAGCGACCGCCTGCTGCGTCTCGCCGCGCGCCATGCCGACGGCTGGAACTGTCCGAACCCCGCCTGGCGCGAGCTCCCTGCGAAGCGCGACCGCCTGCGCCGCTTCTGCGAGAGCGTGGGCCGCGACCCGGCCGAGGTCGAGGTCTCGGAGCAGGTGCTGGTCTCCGTGGTGCGCGACGACGCCGCCGCGGCGCGCGAGCGCGATCGCATCGCGCGTGACCTCGCGGGCTTCGTCCGGCTCGACGGCGACGTCCACATCGGCACGCCGGAGCAGGTCGCAGACGCGCTCCGCGCCCGGCCCGCGCTCGGCGTCGAGCGCTTCATGGTGATGTTCGCCGACTTCGGCAGCGAGGAGCAGCTCGAGCTCTTCGCGCGCGAGGTGCTGCCGCTCCTCTGAAGGCGGCGCGCCGCGCTGCACGGCGCGCAAGGAAGCGCGCGGCCGGCTTGCCTGCGGGCGACGCCCGGCGGACGCTGCGCGCGTGGCGCTCAAGCACCTCGTGCTCGGCGTGCTCGCACGCGGGCCGGCGCACGGCTACCGGCTGCGCCGCGAGATCGAGGCGATCCTCGGTCCGTCGCACGGTCCGGCGCCGAGCCGGCTCTACGCCGTGCTGCGTGCGCTGCGCGACGCGCGGCTGGTCGCCGCGCGCGAGGAGACGGTGTGCGGCCGCGTGCGGCGCGTCCTCGAGATCACCGCGCGAGGCCGCGCCGAGCACCGAGCGTGGCTCGAGCGAAGCGGCGCGTGCTCTGCGTTCCTGCGCCGTCCGCTGCTCGTCAAGGTCGCGCTGCTCGAGCACCTCGGCGCAGGTGCGGGGGTGTCACCGCAGCTTCTCCGTGCGGAGCGCACGGCGCGCGAGCGGGCGCTCGACGGGCTCCGTACGGATCGGGAGCGAACGCTCGTCGCGCGGCTCTGCGACGGGCGCCTCGCGCGCCACCTCGAGGTCGAGCTTCGGCTCCTCGAGCGCCTCGCGAAAGCGCGCGGCCTCAGCTCTCGGACGGAGGCGTCAGGATCTCGATGAACTTCTCGGCCGCCGGCGAAAAGTGGCGCCCCTCCTTGTGGATGACGCCGAGCTGGCGGACGAACGTCTCGTCCGAGATCGGAATCGCGATCAGCGTCTTGTTCCGGACCTCGGGTCGCACGGCCGGCTCGGGCACGATCGAGATGCCGGTGCCGACCTCGACGATCCGCTTGATCACCTCGATGTTGTCGACCTCGGCCACGTAGTGGACGCGGATGCTGTGCTTGCTGAGCACGCGCTCGATCGCCTTGTGCGTCGGGATGTCCTTCTCGAAGCCGACGAAGTTCTGCCCGTCGAGCTTCTTGATCGAGATCGACTTCTGCTTGGCGAAGGGATGCGCGGGGCTGCAGATCAGGACGAGGCGGTCCTCGCGGAAGGGGATCAGGCGGATCTGCGGCCGCTTGGTCGGGTAGGCGATGACGCCGACGTCGAGCGTGCCGTTCAGCACGTCCTCGTAGATCTGGTTCGACTTCTTGTACTCGAGCCGGACGTTCACGTTCGGGTACGCCTTCACGTACCGCTTGAGCTCGTCCGAGAACTCGTAGAGCCCGACCGAGTGAACGGTCGCCACGCGAACCGTCCCGGCGACGATGTTGGCGAACGCCTGCAGGCGGCCTTCGAGGTCCTGGTAGCGGGTGACGATCTCCTTCGAGATCTCGTAGAAGATCTCGCCCGCCGGCGTGGGGCGCACGCGCCGCTTGGCCCGCTCGACGAGCTTCCGCCCGTAGCGTGTCTCGAGCGTGCGAATCTGCTGGCTGACGGCCGACTGGGTGACGAAGTTCTGAGCCGCGGCAACCGAGAAGCTGCCGGTGTCGACCAGGTCGCAGAAGACCTTGAGCGTCTCGATGTGCATGGCGCGGAGCGTGAGCCAGGCTTAACCAGGCTGAAGCAGCGCATTAGGTAGCACGCGATCTTCGCTCCGCAATCGTCTGCGCGCGCTGCGCTCAGGCCGCGTGCGGTTCCGAGCAGCGATCTTCGCTGCGTCCGCCGTCGCGGGCCGATTGGCTTGCCGCGATGCACTCTGGGAGGGGCGGGTGGCCCTGCCGGAGGGAGGGGCTCCGGCAGGGCCGCGGGGTGCTTGGGGGATGCTCGGCGTCTTTGCATCGCCCGTGCCAGGCGGCGGAGGGTCCCGCCGCCCGCCAAGAGCCGCGCCCTTCCGAGCAACGGGCCGCGGGGCACGCCCGGGCTCCGTGCCAGCGCGGAGCGGAATGACACACTCGAGCGTGCGCAATGTGCCATTTCCGCTCGCCCGTCGGGCAGGCGCGACGGCAGACGCGCGGCGGACCGGCGGTCACCGGGAGGGACCCGGTGTGAAGCCATCTTCACCCGGCGCGGGCCGGGCGGCGCGGATCAGCGGATCAAACGTCGGCGCCGGGCCGACGCGTCAGCGTTTGCGGTCGATCACCAGGAAGCGCTCGCGCAGGAGCTTCGCCTGGTCCTGGACCGACGGGAGGCGGCGCGACTCCGAGAGCGCCTGGAACAGCTCGAGGTCGGAGGCTTCCGAGCGCTCGTCGGCAACGTCCTGCACGGTGGCGACGATCTCCTGGATCACGCGGTTCACCTCGGCCTGCGGGATGACCAGGTCGCCGCGGCGCAGCGAGCCGCTCCAGTTCGACGCGTACGGGCGGAGCAGCTCGCGGATCCTGTCGCGCAGCACGCAATCGTCGAGCATCGGGCAAGAAGGGTACCACGGTGCGGCGTGGCGGCCAATTCGCCTTCTTTCGCGAGCGTCGGGCCCGCGTGGTGAGGTGTGTCGCGTCGGGCGGTTGCGGGGCGCGCGGCACCGTAGTTAGCTGGAGTCGGCCGCCGTGCGGCGGCGGAGGGAAAAGGAGCCGCACCGATGCTGGAGTTCTTGACGTTCTCGACGCGCGACCTCGTGCTCGCCCTGTGCTGCGTCTTCGTGACGGTCCAGATCTCGACCCTCTGCACCACGGTCTACCTGCACCGCGCGCTGTCGCACCGCGCGGTCCAGCTCGCGCCGGCGGTCGAGGTCGTGATGCGCTTCCTCATCTGGCTCACGACCGGCATCTCGCCGCGCGAGTGGGCGGCCGTGCACCGCAAGCACCACAAGTTCTCCGACGCGGAGGGTGACCCGCACTCGCCGTACGTGCACGGCTTCTGGCAGATCCAGCTCCTCAACTACGCGTACTACCGGCGTGAAGCGTCGAACCCGGAGACGATCGCGCGCTACACGAAGGACATGACCGAGGACCGCTGGGACCGCGTCTTCGGCAACACCTGGCTCGGGCTCGGCATCTTTGCCGCCGCATGGGTGCTCGCGTTCGGGCCGCTGCTCGGGGCGCTCGCCTTCGGCCTGCACGTCGGGCTGTACATCTTCCTGAACGCGTCAATCAACGGCGCGGCGCATTGGATCGGCTACCAGCGGTTCGCGAACAGCGCGCGCAACATGTGGTTCCTCGCGCTCCTCACGGGCGGCGAAGGGCTGCACAACAACCACCACGAGTTCCCGGGCAGCTCGCGCTTCGCGCAGCGCTGGTGGGAGATCGACCTCGGCTGGTACACGATCGCCCTGCTGCGCGGGCTCGGCCTCGCGCAGCCCGCGAGCTCCGTTGCGCTGAGCGACTAGGCCGCGCCGAGCGGCAACGGCGCGGGCGCGCTCAGCCGAAGAAGCCGCGGGCGCGCGCCGGGGCGCCGGCCAGGTGCGCCTTCTCGGAGATCTCGCGCAGGTCGCGCTCGAGCGCTTCGAGCGCCGCCTTGCGGCCCTCCTCGAACCGCTCGAGCTCGCGCTTCCGCCGCTCGCGGAACTCCTCGAGGCTCTTCGTCCACGACTCGTAGAACTTGGTGAGCCGGCGCGACAGCGCCTGGTACAGCGCCGTGTTGGGGACGAACGAGCCGAGGCAGTGCGGGCAGTGCAGGACGACGCCCGGCTTGATGTACTGGAAGGGCACCTCGAACTGCCCCTGGCAGCGGAAGCAGGTGAGCGGGATGCCCCAGTCCTCGAGCGCGGGGACGGACGCCGCGAGCGCGTCCTCGACGCTCTGGGCCGCCGGCGCGGCGCTCGCGGCGGGCGCCGGAGAGGCCGGAGCCGGCGCCGGCGCGGCGGGGGCGGC
>FWPU01008221.1_pt1 | contig 18045 bp, 15 predicted proteins | sample 2228361 | NCBI WGS metagenome assembly FWPU01 (sample SAMEA103939777, study PRJEB20133) | metagenome
GCACCGAGCGGCAGGCGCGCGGGAGGCTTGGGTAACCGCATTTATGAGGCATCACTTCGGTTTCGGTAACCATCACTTTTGAGGCGCCACGCCGTCTGCGCGACGAATCCAGGGACGACGTAGTGGAACACCATGCCCTGGTCGTAGAACCCGTCACGGGCGAGGAAGAGGAAGCTGTTGGCTGCTTCCGGAGCGAGGGCGGGATCGACCTCGAGCACGATGTCACCTCGTTCGGTGCGCACCGTCGCCCGGTAGTGCCGATCCAGGGCGATGAGTTGGGGCGGCGGGGTCGCATAGGTCTTGAGGGGCTTGGCGCGCGGATGCCTGGTGGGCTGGGGCGAGGGCGTTTCCCTGGCCTCGCGCACGTATCCGCGAGAGCCACCCTGGGTCCCTCCGCCGTGCAGGGTGCTCGCGCCCTGCAGTCCGAACGGAGCCAGCGACAGCGCCATGAGCCCTACGCCGAGGACGTAGAAGAGCCGTCGGTGACTGAGTAACCGCAGGACGCCCCGAGGCCTGACTCGCACAGGACCCTCGGCGCTCGCCGTCGAGGCTCGCCTCCGACGCCTCTTGCTGACGGGCATCGACGATCCCCCTGCTTCAACCGTGCGCGGTTCCGCGCACGTTCAGGGTGGCGTCAGGAGAGGTCCGCGTCCGTATCCGGGATCACGAATCCGGCGCAGCGAGTCGGAGCCGCCCCCTGGTCGGGTGGCGCGCCGGGGTTCGGGATGAGACGGCGCTCACGCCCACGTTCCAAGGGGGGAGGTGACTGCGAGCGGCGAGCGGAGGCTCGCGTCGTCGTCGGCCAGGCAGGGACAGGGCCGACCCGCGAGGCTCGTTCCCGCCACGGTGGTGTCCTTCAACCGAGACCTGAGGGCGAGGAGCTCCGCGCGGAGCGCATGGAGTCGCTCCAGTTGGTCGGCGATGGCCCGCAACCGCCGGTCGACGGCTGCCGCGACGTGGTCGCACGGCACGCATCCCGCGTCGGGGGCGCCCAGGATGTCGCGAATGTCCGGCCGGCTGAACCCCAGTCCTCGCTCTCCGGATGAACCGGAGTCGGTCGACGGCGTCGGGCGCATACAGCCGATAGCCAGAGGCCGTGCGGGCAGAAGGGCGCAGCAGGCCGTGTTCTGCCAGGACCACCTCGGGACAGGCGTCACAGGACGGACAGAGGGAAAGCCGCTGCGCCTGCATTGTCGACCTCCTTTATCGCGTGATGCGGTGCCAGTGTAGACCCTACACCCGACTGGAAGGTCAAGCCCCGGCGAACGTTGGGACGACCTCACCCACCGCGCCACCGTGCGCACCGTCGCCTCCGCCGCCTGGCGAGCCACCTGGCGCCGCAGGCGGGAGGGGGTCCGCCGCCGGGGGCCGCAGGCGGGGTCGCGTCCTGAGAGTGCTGTAAATTCTGGCGGCCAGCCCCTGTGGTGTCCATGCCCATGTTACGCCGTGAGGGCTTGTGTGGTCTCGTCGATTTGGCGCTCCTTTCTGAGATGCTCTAACTCCTGGTGATCGAGGTCGGAGAGGCCGAGGCTGCGCGCGCTGCGATGACCAGGTCCAGTACCGCCCAGCAGAGGCTGAGGCAGCTCGTCTCGCCAGGGAGCGGCCGATGACCCGCACCCGCCGCTGGAGTTCGCCCAGGGAACGATCGAGCAGGTTCGTCGAGCGCAGCCGGCGGCGCAGGTGCAGGGGATAGCGGAGGTGCACGCCGAGAGCGGGTAGGTCGTCGGCCAGGCAGGCGGTGGACGGTGCAACGCTGGCGGTCGGCTTCCGGCCAGAGCTCCTCCACCGCCCGCAGCAGCCCCGGCGCGCCGTCGGTGACCACGAGCCAGGGTGCAGGCAGGCCTCGTCTCGTCAGGTCGCGCCCCAACGCCAGCCAGTCCTCCCGGCGCTCGCGCTGGCCGAGGACGACGGCCAGGAGCACGCGTTTGCCGTCGAGGTTGTAGCCCAGGCCACGAGCACACCTTCCTTGGCCCCGCTCGGCCGCGTCGGCAGGTAGACGGCATCCAGGAACAGAGCGAACAGCTCGATCCCGGCCAGGCTGCGGGCGCAAAAGGCCCGGTAGCGCTCGCGCAGCTCCTGGCAGAGGCGGCTGGCGCTGCTCTTGGACAGGGCGCCCAGACCTGCGTCGGCGAGCAGGCTCTCGATGTCGCGGTCGGACAGCCCTCGCACGCAGGCGCCGATGACGAGCGCCTCCAGGGGCCGGGTACGGACGATCGTTCTCGTGCCGGGGATCGTGCGGCAGACGAAGCGCTCCAGGGTACCTCTCGCTTGTGGGACCTCGATGACCAGCTCGCCCTCGGCGGTCTGCAGCCGCCGCGGCCGCACGCCGTTGAGGTAGCCTCTGGCCTGAGAGTTGCGCTAGTAGTAGGCGCGGTCCAGGAAGGCCGCTACCTCTTCATCGACGGCGCGCTGGATGATGAGCTGGGCACCCAGTTGGCCCAGTTCGGTCAGGAGGTCCGGGTCCGAGCTTCCGTCGTCCACCAGGTCAGCGATGGCCTGTTCAATGCGAGCGCTAGGGGGTATCCTCTTCTGCACGGTGCAGTCTCCTCTGGTGGCTGATTCTCCTCTTCACCGCGGAGACTACACCGTTTTGCTTTTACAGCAACCCTGGGACGCGACCGGTGCCCTCGATCTGGCTGGAAAGCACGGCCTCCTTGCGCACATACATGAAGACACACAGATCGGGGTTGGGCAGCGTCAGCACCGCGCCTTCGAGGCGGCCCAACGCATAGTCGGTGGCGGACTGGGGGGCAGCGGCGCTGGAATGAGAGCGCGGTAGCCGGTGGGTTGAAGGACATACCGCCCAGCGCAGTTGTCTTTGTTTTCGCTTGCGTTACGCATGGCGGACGCCTCAGCGATTGATAGACGTGGTTGGTGGGCCACTTGTTGATGTTGGTGGGCGAATGGTCGCGGTGGAAGGAGGGGCGATGCCCCGGGGCGCGTTCAGCCTGCGCGGCTAGCTCCCGCAGGTCGTGCTGGGCCGCCCCGCTGGAGAGCCACTGGGTGAGGGTTACGCCCGCCAGCACCGCCGCCACCTTCTTGAACCCTCGCACCGTCTTGAAGCGCACCCTGCTCTTCCGGACGGCCAGCTCCGTGCGGTTGTTGGTGGCCGGCACCCAGGGCTTCCCCTGGGGGAGAACCAGCACACCTGATTCAATGGGTTCCGAGTCCAGTTCAGGCAGCGCCTAGTCGTCGCAGGATTGTGCACGTGCCGGCGAAGTTCCTCGGCCAGCGCGGTATCGGCCGTACGGTTCGTCGACCCGACCCGAACGAGCACGGCCCGTTCGGGACCCACGACAGGCCATCGACGTGGGTGCGACAGGAAAGGATGTGAGCCGGCGGCGAGCGCGTGAAGCAGTCGGCGCCCCGCCACTGCACCAACATTGGAGGCTGCGGCCTCAAATTGGAGAGATCGCAGGCGATTCTTGGCCCGCCTGGCCGGATACCGCGACAGGCTGAACGCGCCCCTCTGGCGCCACCTGGCCGACCTGGTGGAGCAGATCGCCGGCTTCCCCCGTCACATCAGCCAGCACGTGGGCGGCATGGTCATATCGTCGAAGCCGCTGGTGGAACTGGTTCCTCTGGAGCAATCGGCGATGCCGGGCCGCGTCCTCATCCAGTGGGACAAGGACTCGGTGGACGACGCCCGCATGATCAAGATCGACTTCCTGGCCTTGGGGATGCTCTCGGCGGTGGACGAGACGCTTGACCTCATCGAGGAGCACCGAGGGAAGCGTGTCGACCTCTCCCGCATCGACTTCCAAGACCAGCGAGTGTACGACGCTATCAGCCGGGCCGACACGATGGGCGTCTTCCAGATCGAGTCGCGGGCGCAGATGCAGACGCTGCCCCGCGTGAGGCCGCGGTCGCTGGAGGACCTGACGGTGGAGGTGGCGATCATCCGGCCCGGGCCCATCGTGGGCGGCGCCGTCAATCCCTACATCCGCCGTCGCATGGGGCGGGAGCCGGTCACCTACGACCACCCGTCGCTGGAGCCAGTGCTGGCGGAGACGCTGGGAGTGGTGCTGTACCAGGAGCAGGTGCTGCAGGTGGCGATGGCCGTCGCCGGGTTCAGCGCCGGCCAGGCCGAGAGCCTGCGCCGGGCGATGAGCCGCAAGCGCTCGCGGGAGGCCATCGCCCGGCTCAAGCAGCAGTTCATCGAAGGCTGCCTGGGCAACGACGTCTCAAGGAAGACGGCTGAGGCCGTGTTCCAGAAGATCGCCGGTTTCGCCGAGTTCGGGTTCCCCAAGGCTCATGCCGCCGCCTTTGGCCTACTGGCCTACCAGACGGCCTGGCTCCGCACCTACTACCGGGCGGAGTCGCTCTGTGCCCTGTTCAACGCCCAGCCCATGGGCTTCTACGGCCCCCACGTCCTGGTCAACGACGGCAAGCGGCACGGCGTGGACGTCGTGCCGCCGGACATCAACCGCAGCGGCGCGAATTGCACGGTTGAGGGCAATGCCGTGCGCATCGGCCTGCGCTACGTGAAGGGCCTGAGCGAGACGACGACGCGAGAGGTGGAGGGGGAGCGCGTCCGCAACGGCCCCTTCCGCTCGCTGTTCGACTTTCTGGAGCGGACCCGCCTCAAGCGAGAGGCGGTCGAGAACCTGACCGCCTGCGGCACCCTCGACGGCTTCGGCCTCGAGAGGCGGGAGCTCCTGTGGCAGCTCGGCTTGCTCTACCGTTCCGAGGGCCGCAACGGCCACGACCGCCAGCTGGCCCTGCCTCTGCCCACTGAGCAGGACATGGTCGAGTTGAAGCCGATGACCGACTGGGACCGCATGGCAGCGGACTACACCGTGCTGGGCCTCTCACCCACCCACCACCCGATGGCGTTCCTGCGCTCGCAACTCCACGAGGGCGTCGTGCCCAGCCGGTTGCTGGTGTCGCTACCCGACGGCGCGCCAGTGGAGGTGGCCGGCCTCGTCGTCTGCCGCCAGCGGCCGGCTACCGCTAAGGGGTTCGTCTTCCTGGTGCTGGAGGACGAGTTCGGCCTCGTGAACGTGGTCGTGAAGCCAAACCAATACGAGCGGCAGCGGGCGCTCGTACGGGCGGAGGCGTTCGTCATCGTGCAGGGGGAGCTTCAGCGGCGGGACGGGACCGTGAACGTGATCGCGGATCGCTTCACGCCGCTGCGAGCGGACGGACCACTGCCGCCGGAGGCGCATAACTTCGGGTAGAGAAGCCATTAGGCCAGCTGTCCGCGTCAGCGCCGGTATTTCCCGCATCAATGCGTTCTTCAGCCGCAAGAGAGGCTTGCGCCGCCATGCTTTTGCCTGTTAGGTTAATGCGGGCCTAGCAGTTCGCAATGCTGCACCAGCATTCGCATTTGCTGTGCGAGCAAATTAACAACCCAATATAGAAAGGGGGTGCCTTCCCCGTGGCCACTCAAGGCGAGCCGCAAGTGGGGACCTGGGCAGTACGGTACGACCCCGTGGCCGGGCAAGTGTTCCGACATGGCCCCCGACGGGCAGATCGTCCTGTCACCCGAAGCCGCAGTCTGCATGGCGAACCACCTGGCGCTCAACGCTACGGTCGTTCAAGACATCCAGACCGCGATCCTGGCAGAAGGCTTCGTCTGTGACGAAGAAGAAGCGTCCTGAGGGACGCCTCTCCTGGTGGAGGAGGGGGGTCGTCGAATCCAATCCCCCTCCCCCTGCACCCAGTGTAGTGGGTGGCCGAAGTACGAACAATACCCTTGATGTCAGGAGGTGATGGACAGAATGAAATGGCACCGAGTGTCGTACCGGGCGAGCGAGGACCTCATCGTACCAGGCGTGTCCGGCTTGTACGCCGTCTACCTCGTGCAGGACCTCTTTGGCTTGCCCGTAAGCATCGAGCCAATCTACGTCGGGGCCACATCGAACCTGCGACGCCGGTTCCGGGAGCACTTGGCAGACGATGAGCCTAATGAGCTGCTGCGCGACGTGACGGATGAGCCGGGTGACGCGCTGTTCTGGTACGAGGTCTTGCCGCTCCACAGGGCACGACAGCTCGAGCCCGAACTAATTCGTGGCCTGCAGCCCCGAACCAACCGTCGCTACAAGGCGGCTCAACCCAGAGCAAGCTGAATCCCACCAGCAATGCCGAATTGGCTTGACCAACGGTCTCGATGGAAACAACGAAACCATACCAACAAAGGAGGAGTTAACAATGGCAGGTTTCGCAGTCATACCGGCAACGCGGGGACGCATGGGAAGCTGGGACTACTACGTCACGACCATGCCCCTCGCTCAAGTTGAAACCACTTTCAAGTTCGCAGAGGAGCTGGAAGAGCTGAAAAACCTCCCCAAGCAGCAGCGGCTCCAGCGCGACCTCGTAAAGGAGCGCATACGGAAGGAGCGCATCGACGAGTACCTGATCAAGCAGGAGGATCGGTTCTTCGGGGCGCTCCTAGTGGCGATCTATGGCGGGGACCTCACCTTCGAGCCCATTCTTGACCGGCTCGCTCCCAAGGACCCTGAGAGGGACAGGTGGCTGCTCAAGGCTGTGACTGGAACGGACTTCGGTCTCTTGTTCCTGGATGGGAACGAGCAGTTCTTCGTTCTCGACGGCCAGCACAGGCTCGCGGCCATCAAGGAGGCGATAAGGCAAAAGAACGATTTGGGCCAAGAGACGATCAGCGTGATCTTCATTAAACACGATCCTGAGAGGCCCGAGCGCTCCCGCCGGCTCTTTACAACTACCAACCGCTATGCGAAGGCACCCACGGCAGGCGAGATTTACCTCATGGATGAGGACGACGCCGTAGCGATCGTGGCCAGGGATCTGGTGTTCAGCCACACGCTGTTCACGCGGGGCTCCGGGGCGGACAGCGAACCGGGAGGGCGGGTGAACACCAAGAACACGTCGCTCCCTGAGCGCTCCCACTGGTTCACTACGATGAAGGCTGTCTACGACATGGTGGAGATCTTCCTGCGGGACGACATGGTGAAAGACAAGGTCACCAAGCAGTTCCGCCCGAGCTCCCAAGTCCTCGACGGCTACCAAAGGCGGATCACCCAGGTCTTCGATGCACTCAGCCGTATCGACGCTTGGAAGCGGATGATCGGTGGTGAGCACCCTGACACCTTCCGCGACAAGGGCCACCTGCTCTTCAAGCCTGTTGGCCAGGTCGCCCTCGCGATTGGTGTTCAGCTGGCCCTCAAGTCCGGCAGCGACCTGGACACTATCGTGGGCCGCCTGAACAAGGTGAACTGGGACATGACCAGAGAGCCTTGGGTCAACGTGGTCTACGACCCTGGCAATGAGCGGATGCTTACCGGCAAGGAGTCCCGGGAGCTGGCTGGCCGGATCCTTGGATACATGCTTGGTGCCACGGTGATCGATAATGTCGAGGTGCTGCGCGAGGAGTACGCCAAGTTTCAAGTCAAGTTCCCGGTGGAGCCGAGCCAGGAGACCTTCGGCAGCGACAACGGTGCGTACACCGCCGCTCTCAATGCCTACAAAAAGAGTCTGGACGATTACCCGAAGGAGTTGGCGAAGGTTAAGTTGCCGGCACCAGTGGCCTGAGCAGGTGACTCGCGAGAGGAGTGAGGACATCTAAGCCTTCACTCCTCTCGCGTGAGCTAATGGCGTTCATGATGGATCTTGAGCACTACCTTCAGAGCAAGCGCAGCGTCTCGGAGGGCACCTTCCCCGGCATCTTCCAGCTGCCTGAGCAAACCTCGGACAGCCTCATCTGCTGGCGCATCCAAGCCAAGAAGGATGAGTGGTCCCTCGCCCAGAGCATTACAGATCTCCAGAAAATCCGTAACGTTGAGGTTGCCCCGGCCTGTCTCGATATCGGAGACCCAAGCGCGCGATCGCCCCAGGGTCCGGCAAAGGCGGTCCTGCGTCCAGCCGCGGCCCTTGCGGGCCTGCTGGATTCGCTCACCGAGAGATCGTCGCCATTCCTCTGGATTTTGGTTAATCTCACCCTCCAGCCCGTTTGTGTCGAGTATATCCCGGGAGGTCAGAGGTGGGCCAGCTCCTGAGTAGCATTCGCGCCACGCAGGGAGTGTCCGGACGCGGACGTAATCGACTGGCCGACGGCGCTTGGCCTTGGGGTGATGGAGAACGCGACGTCTGGCCGGCGGATTCGCGGAGGGCCGTACCATTTTGAACGCCTCACAGAAGCCACGGATGCGGATCGGTACTGGCTGGCAGGAACTGGAGATACTGTCCGATCCCTTCGTGATCTTCACGCGAAGGGGATACGCGCCCGTCATCGAGGTAAAGGTGCTTAGGTCCGGCCTTCCTCAGGTGCTGTTTGTTTCCGCCGTCTCTTTATCTGAACAACTTGAGAGAATTAGAGAAGAACGGGGGTCTCTCGTCGGTGCCCGGGTACGAATACGAAAGCAGGACACGAGCCAGTTCGCGCCGTACGAGGTGGAGTCGATGTGATGGGCGCGGCAGCATGCGCGATCCGCCGCCAGAAGGCGACAGGAGGAAGAAGATGAACATCCCGCAGCTGTTCTGGGATCTGTACCAGGCCTCTACCGAAGCCGAGGTCGACGCCGTCCTCACGCGCTACCCGGAACTCGAAGCTCCGGGGAGCTGGCGCCCTTACGGGGGGAACGAGAGCAACTTCGGCGTGGTCGAGAATCAGCAAGCGTCGCCGATCCCGGCACTCGTCGAGAAGCTGATCAATTCTATCGACGCCATCCTCATGCGTCGCTGCCTTGAGGAGGGGATCAACCCCTGCTCGCCGGCAGCACCCCGCTCAGTGGAAGAGGCTATCGAGCGCTTCTTTCCGGACGCCCGCAATTGGGACCTTTCGGCTTTCCGCAAGGCACAGGCTGAGAACATTCAAGTGATCGCGGATGGACCCCGGGGTGAGACCTCGCTCGTCGTCTATGACGCCGGAGAAGGTCAGCGCCCCGAGGACTTCGAGAACACCTTTCTCTCGCTGCTTCGGGGCAACAAGAACGAAATCCACTTCGTTCAAGGCAAGTACAACATGGGCGGAGCAGGCGCGATCGCGTTCTGCGGGAGAAAGCGATACCAGCTGATCGCTTCGAAGCGCTACGACACCACCGGCGAGTTTGGCTTCACGTTGGTTCGTCGTCATCCGCTGTCACCCGAGGAACACGCCACCAAGAAGAACACGTGGTACGAATACTTCGTCGTCAACGGCCGCATTCCTTCATTTCCCATCACAGAGATCGATCTCGGCCTCCACAACCGCAAGTTCTCGACCGGCACGGTCATCAAGCTATACTCCTATGATCTCCCGGCTGGGGCTCGGTCGGTCATCTCGCGCGATCTGAACCAGAGCATCAACGAGTACCTCTTCAGCCCGGCCCTGCCGCTATATACGATCGACAAACCGGAGCGGTACCCTGACGACATCAACCTTCAGCGCGAACTCTACGGCTTGAAGCGCAGGCTCGAAGAAGACGGCAGCCGGTATATCGCTGAGTTCTTCTCAGACGAACTTAGTGACGCAGAGACGGGTCGAATCAAGATCACGTCGTACGTGTTCAAGCCAAAGATCGAGGGGAGGAGCCCGAAGGAGAGCAAGGAGAGTATCCAGCGCGAGTTCTTCAAGAACAACATGGCCGTGGTCTTTTCCGTGCACGGCCAGGTTCACGGTCACTACACGTCTGAGTTCATTACGCGTACTCTCAAGTTTCCCCTGCTCAAGGACTACCTTCTCATCCATGTCGACTGCACAGATGTAAAGGTTGAGTTCCTCAATGAGCTTTTCATGGCAAGTCGCGATCGGTTGAAGGAGGGAGAGGAGTCGCGCGCGCTTCGCCGTAAGCTAGCAGACGTTCTCCTCAATGGACGCCTCAAGCGCATCTACGACGAACGGAAGAGCTCGATCACCGTGGAGGGGCGCGACGCAGCCGACCTCCTCAAGGGCTTCGCGAGAAACCTTCCGCTCCAGAGCGAGTTGGTTCGCCTGCTGGGTCAAACCTTCAAGTTGGAGAACCGGAGGGACGGCTCTGCTCCGGATAGCCCGAAGAAACACAAGAAGTCAAGAAAGAAGCCGACACGCGAGGAACCGGTGTTTCTTCCTCAGCGCTTCCCGTCGTATTTCAAGATTCAGGTGAAACAAAACGGCGGCATACCGGTCGTCCAGGTCCCACGGGGGGCCCAGCGCACCATAAAGTTCTCGACAGACGTCGAAGATGAGTACTTCGACCGCGTGAGCGAACCAGGTGAGCTGCGGATCGCCGTCCTGGATATCGAGCCGAATACAGACACGGGCGGCACCGCCCCCGGCCTTCCGCGCCGGCCGCTCACGCCGCTCAACGTTGTCAAGTCCAGTCCCGACCGAGGCACGATCCGCGTGACCGTCAACCCAACAGAGGATGTCGGCGTCGGCGCCGCGATCAAGATGAGGGCCGAGCTAACCGCGCCAGAGGGTAGCTTCGAGGAGTTCTTCCTGATCAAGATTACAGACCCGGAGAAGAAGCAAGCCAGGAAGGATGACGGCAAAGACGAGCCGGAGGACACGCTCGGCCTGCCTAAGCTCGTCCTCGTCTCCAGGGACGGCGAGAAGGGCGACATGAGCTGGGGGCAGCTTGAAGAGCAAGGGATCGACATCAACCACGATGTCGTCATGCACCCGCTTGTTGAAGGCGATATCCTGAGCACCATTTACATCAACATGGATGCAACGGTCTTCCTCAACCACCGTTCAAAGCTCGCCACGGAGGAAGCCATTTCGATCGCGGAGCGTCGGTACATATCGGCTGTATACTTCCACACACTCTTCCTCTACATGATCACCCGGAACCGGAAGTACGAAATCGTGCGGAGGATCGATGGACAGGATACCAACGAGGAAGTCGACCTCACCGAGTACTTGAGAGACCTCTTCCAGAGCTACTATGCCGAGTTCCTGCTCAATTTCGAGGTGCAGCAGCTTGTGGCAGCTCTGGAATAAATGAGAGGGTGGCCCTGGGGACGTTTCCGCGTAGAGTGCGTAGGCTTCACTCTTGCCCTAAGCAGTAGGTAGGAGGCGGAAGAGAATGGCACTTGTAGCATTCATCGAAGGCGTTGTTCGGAGGACCCTGACCGACCCATCGTCAGGTAAGGAGCGAGACTACTACTTCGGAAGTGTCGAGTCCGACAGGATCAGGGCACTCACCTTTGTCCCGGTACTTGAGGAGAGCCCGCGGACGTATCTCAACGAACGAACAGAGGCCGGCTACCAACGGTACGCATCCCCCACGCGGATGAACCTTTTCGCCGACTATCTCCGTAACAACCCGCTCAGTGTTGTGCCGCCGGTTGTCCTAAGCGGACGCGGTCGATGGGAATTCGAGGGGGACTCTGTAGGACGACTCATTGTGCAGGATGCTGCTGCCATCATCGACGGCCAACACCGCGTAGGCGGGTATGTGCGGCTCTACGAGCAGAGCGGGCAGGTAAGGCCTGTCGACTTCATCCTCCTACCCAGCCTCAGCCTCGAGGAAGAGAAACAGGAGTTCGTCACAATCAACAACACCCAAGTAGGGGTGACGAAAGCACTGACCGCCTACCTCCAGGCGAGCGACGACGCGCAGGTGGCCTGGGAACTCAATCTCCGGGATGACTCACCGTTCTGCGGCAAGATCACCCGACAAAAGATGCAGCGCCAGCACCTATTCGCACTCCACAGCGTGGCGAAAAATGTGGGTCGTACGTTTAGCCATGGTGCCCTTGTCGATCTGAGCGTCGACGCAAAAGTCGACATGATGATCCGATATTGGACTATGATTGCCGACTACCATCCCACCGAGTGGGCTGATATCGAGAAGTCCAGTCGAGGGGAGTTTGAATTTAAGCTTCTTGAGCTCACTGGATTCATTGCGTGGTCGTGGGCCGCAGAAGACATCCTGGGGCCGGCATTCGATCCAGAGCGCCAGGCCATGAACTGGGACCTTGTCGAGGCGAAAATTCGTCGGCTAGGTGAGAGCCGGTGCGTGGATTGGGCAAAAGACGGGAAGTTCCAGGGGCTCACCGGTGAGGTGGGAGGGAAGAAGATTCACAGCGAGATCCAGTGGTGTCTTCAGGCCGCGAGTTCGGAGTAAGCGCTTGTGCGTTGGCCGGCGGCCGAGATGCTACAGATGGCAGATTAGGCAGCCCTGCTCGTCGCTCTCCTCATCGAGTGTGTCCTCAAAGAGCTGAATGAGAGTCCTGTTTGGCGCCGTCTTCCTTTGGCGACGGAGGGTCTCTCGGTACTTCCTTAGTATCTCCGCCTCCCGGTCGCTAAGTTCGTCAAGTGATTCACCCTGGACCCAGGTGTACCGCTCGCCAGTCGCAGGGTTTGTCTTCTCATAAGACTTGGCGAGCTCAAACAGCTTTGGATGGCGCCTCTTCAAACCGACCCACTCCGCTTTTCGCTGAAAGAAGCAAAAGTAACAGCCCGAACGCGTCCGCCACTCATAGTAACTCGGAAGGCCGAGGCCGCTCTCTTCAAGGATGCGGTATACATCTGCCTTCGTAATCCCCGCTTCCTTAAAGGGGTAGACCGGAATGAGATTCGGCTTGTGAGAGATGTATCCGATACGGTCCTCATCGGCCCGGATGGCGATGTAGGAGTAGGCCAGGTCGTCGCCCACGTACCGCTCGAACGGCTTGAGCTTCAGGTTCTTGGTGCACCAGCGCATCTGAGGAGACGGCAAGAAGCCTGAAAACACCTGGAGCCAGTGATCAAAGCTGTAGTCTGAGTTGAGCCGCACAATCGGCGTACCGAGGTACGCCTCGACCTTATTGAGGTACTCGTAGGTCTCAGGCAGTTCCTTCCCCGTATCACAGAATATGTACTCCATGTCGGGCACTCGACCTCGCATATAGATCGCGAGCGCGGTGCTGTCCTTTCCTCCGGACAACGACAGAATGTGGCGCGGGCCCTTGCCGCTCATCGCTGGGGTTCTCCCCAGAGTCTTGTGACGAGCTCAATGAGGACCTGGCGACGCTCATTCTCGGCGAGCCCTGCCACGATTTTGCCGAGCGTGGCCTCACCAACGGCAAGCGATTCTTGCACGTTTGATGGCAATTCGGACTCAAGAAGCACATCATCGATGAGCGTGCCCCCTGGAGTCGCCAGCGTCAGCCACTTCGCCTGCACTCCGGGCCTCAGGCCTGCCTGCGACCGAAGCGCTTGAGCCTTCTGCGTTTGCCGTATTCGGTGAACGATGATAGCCAGCTGCTCATCGAACTCCCTAAGCGTCTGATCACTCCAAAACCGAGGGGGCTGCCCCACTACTGCCGCGGCAAGAGACTCGACCCATGCCATGTGGTCTCCAGTGATGTTCGCTGCACGGAGAAGAAAGGCTTTGACGCCGGCATCGGTAACTTCTTCCGCTAGCGTTTCGCCAAGACGTGCAAGCTCCGCTTGAACAGCCTCAATGCGTGGCGTCGTGCCCAGGAGGATCGCGACTCTTCCAACGACGGTCGAGAGAAGTGTGCTATAGGCCTTCGAAAGCTCTCGGGCGACTCTTCCGAATCGACGGCAGTAAGTATCTGTCGAGCCGGCGTCCAGAAGGTCCGGGAGCGATAGCGATTCTGGAAGCTGCTTGAAGACCAACTCCACAGGGTCGGTCGCGCTGGAGAGGATGCGCCTAAATTCTTTGGCTCTGGGTGAGACGGTACCTGTGCGCTTGGTGTAGTCAGGCAGCGCGCGATACCAACTGAACAGCCGTTGCAGGAAATCATTGACTCCCCGAACCGGCCCGCACGCACTTGTCGGTGCCGGCAGAGTTTCTGAGAGCCTAATAAGTGCGGCTGGAAGCGGCGTTCCGGCTACACACCTAACCTCGAAATCTTCTGGCGCTCGAAGGAAGCGGTCGTACAATTCCGGTGACCAGGTCGGCACGTAAGTTCCCCGTTCGTAGAGACAGCATTCGGCTCGCCGTTCAATCAAGGCGCCCCAAATGAACAGCGGCGCAAGCCCTGCGCGAATTCCGAAGGGCGGCCTTGCAAGCTCGCTCCATAAAGAGGAGAGTGGGCGGCGTTCTCGCACGGTTGAGTTCAAGAAGCGCTGGACAGCGTTCCAGGTCGGTCTCAATCGGTAGGCTCGACGTGGGGGAAGAAGCCGAAACTCCTGGCCATCCAACCTGTGCCAGCCGGTCCTTTCAAACACCGCATGAAAGATCGTCACCTCAGGCCCGTTTCCCTTGAAGCCCAAGTGCTCTTCATGCTGATTCTCGAGGAGCCCCGCAATGATCTTCTTCACCGCGACGACGCTTGCCGACGAAAGCTGCCGGCGGTTGATCAGCTCGTTGCTGATGACCGGGCTCTTCGAAAACAGCGCGGCGCATATATTCGAGATGAGGGATTGGACATCACGTTCTGTGGAAAGGAGAAGCTCCTTCCCCCGCCAGAACCAGCGGGTGAACCCCGATGTCGGATCGAGAAGCCGCTCCACGTGCTTGTGAAGAAGAGCCGACACGTGCTTCAGGTGCAGCTCAGCCTCCTGTGCGGCGATCGGGTCGCCTTTCACCTCTTCCTCGGAGCAAAGGTCTTGAAGCGCCCGAACTTGGACCGCAAGCTCACGCACCGTGAGAGGCTCTTGTGGAATCACAACGACCCGATCCCAAGCCCGGCACTTGCGAGCTACCCGCTCCGCAAGCGCGATTTCGTCATTGCTCGAACAGATGAGATATTCTATGGTCAGGTCCGCCTTCTCGTTCACGGCCTTCCAGTCACGCTCGCCCGGCACATCAGGCTGAAATCGTGTCGCCTCGACGAACGTTCGCGCCGCCACCCGGACAGTTCCGCTCTCGAACGAGTGTCGACGGGCGATGAGCGGAGGAAGATCAAGATGCTGATTGAGGAACTCACCCGTATCAAGCTCTGATGCCCGCCAACGATCGGCCAAGTCAGCCAAGGCCTCTGTGACGTCAAGGTCCGAACCGGGAAGGAGGCGGAATTCACCAGCGTACCGACGGGCCACGAGCACGCGCTGCGCCACAAGGTACTTGAGCGCGGCCCGATATCTGTCCCACTCGTCGTCGTCCCGGATGTTCAGTGCCGCAGCAATGACTCCCTCAGTCGGCCTCAGCTCCACGGTATCGAGGAGCTCAAGGATGCCTACGACCTTGATGATTCTTGTGGCGAGCGGGTCCTTATCGCCTGACTGTTCAAGCGCGAAACTAAGTTGCGCCAACTTCCGACGGAAACGGAGTGGGACGAACGACGTCGCGTGATTGAGAAGAAAGTATTCGCATAGCCAATCAAGCCCAACCAGGGAGAGATCGCCGTTGCTCTGGCGTCGCCGGACGAAGCTATGGAGGCTATGTGGCTCATCAGAGAGAAGGAAGCTGAAGATAGTCCTCTCGTTCTGCCCCAATCGTGAAGATAATCTCGGCAGCGCGTAGACTGCCAGCGGGTGAAGCGGGAACAATCGATAGAGCCTCGACCTCCAGTCTCGGAACCTTCTGAAGGGTGGGAAGTCCTTTACGAGCTCCCAGGCCTCGGACATGGCCCGCTCTGCAACAGGGGTGGCCGACCGGTCCATGTCGATACACCGGGCAATGAGTTCGCAGAGGTTGTCAGGATCCTCAGACAGCACAATTTGTCGGAACCGGCCCTGGATCTTGCTCCACTCTGTCCGCTCGTGCGCCGTCACGCCTAGCGCATAGTCCTCAAAGTTTTGATGGAGCACGACGAACAGATGCAGTTCTCCCCACTCCGTTCGGGAGCCGAGTTCAGCAAGCTGTTGGGTAAACGCCAAGTTCTGCCGCACCGAGGTGTTGTAGAGCTGGTCAAGGAATCGGCCAAATTCGTCAACAACAAAGACTAGACCTGCATATCCCGCCTTATGCACGTTACGCACGGCGCGCTCAATGAGACGAATGAGGCTTTGAGGCCTAATCTGCCCTGAGCGCGTTTGCTCGAGAAGGCTTCGAGTCCCCACGCCGTCTAGGAGCGAGCGGCTTAGCGAGGCGTCGACTTCTAGCAGCCTTTCCGCCAGAGCATGTGCAAAGCTTTGGGGCCCGCCCTGCAAGAGGACTGGAACGTAAACTCTCGACCGCGTTATCTCGCGGAGGCGTTCACCTAGTGACTTGTCCGCCTCCTCGAGATCCTCAATTGCCTGAGAAGCCCACACTGACGAGCGCCTCTCGGTGAGCAGAGCAGCCATGAGGACTGCGAATGTCGATTTCCCTGCTCCGTAGGGGCCAATGACCGCCCATGCTCTTTCTCGTGAGCCGCGCATTGACGTTGCGATCTGAGTCACTGCCCTCACGATGTTCGGTGTAACCTTGAGCCGTGGCAGTTCGTCAAGTCTCTCTATATCCTCTAGACTTGCTGCACGTATGAATCCAGGGCCTAGGGAAGGCCAACGCCCGTAATCGGCCTTCGGCGCAACGTCACTTCGATGCATTGCGCCCTCTCCCGTAGTAGCTAACCAGTGGCTCGAAACGGCTAACCGGCCCCAGGTGAATATTCCTAAGGCCCGCTGTCTGTGAGAGACGGACCCAGGCTCCCTCGGTCTTGTACTCCATGGCCTCTGCGCATTCCATGAGCGTTCGAGCATCGAGTACTAGAAGCCTACCTGGACCACATCGTGCCCATCTCAGCTCGTCGAGGGACACCATCTCAGCAGCTGGCTTCGCGAAATCTCGATACCGAAACATGCTGTAAGCCACGATTTCGACCGGCAAATTCGGTTTGGCGCCGACTGCAAAAGCGTACGGCTTGGGAGATCCCCCCACTGTGAGGAGCCGCAACGTAGCCAAGGGGCAGTCAAGCGTGTCCTCAAGCAGCCGGCTCGCTGAGGGCTGCGCTGCCCTATAGGTGCGCAAGAAAACACTGACCTCTTTTCTCACGGAGCCTTCGTTGACGGCCACGCCGTCAAGCGAGGCGACGTATCGGATGAACCCGTGAGCGAGATCGTTTTCAGTGAACTGGACCTCATCGTACTCGTTGAATACCCAATACCAGAAGGTCGCAAGCTCACGCCGCGAGGCGATCTCGATATGCAATAACCAAAGCGTTGCTAAGTCCTCCAGGAACGGGTCATGCTGCACTATGAACTCAGCGAGTTCTGTCCACGAAAGCGGAACGCGTCCGGCCACGCGCTTCCCAGCCGGGATGGCGAGACCAGTGGCCTGCAGCCAGTAGCGGATCGAGGAGAGCATGTTCTTACCCACGCCCAACTCATGGTGGGCACTGGGTAGAGAGAGCGCAAACGGGTCTCTGCGAATGGCGGTGAGACCCTTGAGAAGCCAGTTGTCCCGGATGTGAAAGGTCTCGTGCCGCGCAATCGCGATACTGTCGAGGGGCATCACGGACATCGCGGCTCCTCCAACATCATGACAATGCTAACGGATGGCGGGCAAAGAGTCAATGCGTTTATTCCCCTCATCAATTCGCCCCACAGTCTGCTGCCGGTTCCAATCAGAGTCAGTCTAGCGCCTGGTCGGGGTTCAGCCAACGGCTCACCTTTCGATTGCCGAAAGCAGGCACAAGGAGCCCGGCTCTGTGGGGAACCTATGCTGATGGAAGTGTCAGCGCCAGCAAACGGATCAAGCCCAGCGACAGGGTTCTACAGCCCGCCAGTATAGCAGGTTTGGCTCCGACCGAGGACACCGCAATCAGCCATCCAGCGCGGAGAAGGCCCTGTTGGAAGGGGCGAAGCCGCTAGCAGGCCTCGGGTTGGACAGCAAAACTGACAGCAAAACCGACGGTTGACAGCAAACATCAGGGGACAACAGCGGTTGAGAGGCCACCTTTCCAGATATAAAATGGACGCTGGAGGACGCTGACGGACCCTTGGGAGTGCACTGCAAAAACCCTGGTCACGTTCTCCGCTGGGCTGGTAGGCCCACTTCCAGTTTCCAATCCATATCTTTCGGAAGTTCGCTGGACGTCAGGTGACAGTTGACGCCACCAGGAAGGCGCCCCATTCTGGCGCCAGCCGGACGTTAGGAGTGAGTTGGACGCCCCTCCGTCTCGTCGTCAACGCTCAGGCCGATGCTCCCCCACATGCAGTTACCGTGGTTCACGCGCGGGTTCGGGCAGTCTCCCGCTGCCTCCGCGGGACGACAACCAGTTCGAGATGGAAGGGAAAGCCCTCCCCATTACTCACCACTGGACGAACATCGGCATCACAGCTCGCCT
>FWPU01008222.1_pt1 | contig 18043 bp, 22 predicted proteins | sample 2228361 | NCBI WGS metagenome assembly FWPU01 (sample SAMEA103939777, study PRJEB20133) | metagenome
CGCAGAGCCCGCAATCCGGATTGTGGGCCTTCCAGGTGCGGTTTTAACCGCTGCCGGTTTGCCGGAAAACCCTAAGAACTGCGGGCTTGGCCGGGCCGGGCGAGTTTGTCGCCCGGCGGCGCGGGGTGAAAAAGGAGTACAATGATCCGTGCAGCCATTGATTTTGGCATCAGCAACACCGACGTGGTAGCCTATGTGGACGGTGAACTGCACCGCTGGAAGCAGCCGTCGCGCGAGCAGCCGCCCGACGCAGAGTTCGTGCGCGCGCTGCTCACTGCAGGCGGGGTGGAACTCGCCTCGCTCCAGCGGCTCGCCGTCACCGGCGGGCAGCACCGTATGCTACCGCCGCAGATCGAGGGCTGCGCGCTCGTCCGCGTGGGCGAGATCGAGGCCATCGGGCGCGGCGGCCAGGCGTTGGCCGAGGGCACGCGCGACGACCCGCTCCTGGTCGTCAGCGCCGGATCGGGCACGGCGATGGTGGCCGCGCGCGGCACGCAGTACGCCCACGTCACCGGCACTGCCGTAGGCGGCGGCACGCTGATCGGCCTCAGCCGCTTGCTCCTGCACACCACCGACCCCGGCGAGATTGACGGTCTGGCGCTGGCCGGCGATCCAAACGGCGCCGACCTCAGCCTGCGCGACGTGGTCAACGGCCAGATCGGCAATTTGCCGCCGGAGGCCACCGCGGTCAACTTTGGCCGCCTGGCACGCCGCGATTTCGTCCCCCGCCGTGAGGACACGGCCGCGGCGCTGGTCACGCTGGTGGGGCAGGTGATCGCCATCGTCGCCATCAACGCCGCCCGCGCTCAGCAGATCGAGCGCGTGGTCGTCATCGGCCACCTGATTGACATGCCCAGCGTCCGCCGCGTGCTGGAGAGCGTCGGCGACCTGTATGGGATGCGTTTGCATCTGCCGCCGGAAGCGGGCCACGCCACCGCGCTGGGGGCGCTCCTGCGCAGCGAGGAGGTCGCGTGAACCTGCTGTTGCCCGGCACGTACGTGGCCGCCGACTCGGCGTTGCACCGGCTCGACCCGCGCGTCAAGATGATCGCCGCGTTGGTGTTGATGGTACTCCCCTTCACCGCGCGTGGCTTGGCGGGTTACGTGTTGCTCACAGCGTTCATGATCCTCATCGCAGCCCTGTCGTCGGCGCCGCCGCGAGCGCTCTTGCGCACATTGAACACGATCTTTTGGCTCGGCTGCCTGATGTTCGTCTTCTACCTGTTCACCACGCCGGGCCGGCCCCTGGTCAGCATAGGACGGATTGTCGTGACGTGGGAGGGATTGCTGGCCGGCGGCATGCAAGTCTACCGGCTGTGCCTGCTCGTGATCATCGCGGCATTGCTCACCTTTACCACGTCGCCCGCGCAATTGGCGCACGGGCTGGAGGCGCTGCTGGCCCCATTGCAAAGAATCGGCCTGCCGGTGCGCGAGTTCGCGCTGGTGATGACGATCGCCTTGCGCTTCACGCCGGTGCTGTTCGACGAGATTGACAAGATCGCCAAGGCACAACAGGCGCGCGGCGTGGATATGACCTCGAGGAATCCGCTGCGACAGATGCGCAGTTGGGCGCCGCTGTTCGTCCCTGTCTTCGTCGCCGCCTTCCGCCGCGCCGAAGAGTTGGCGACGGCGATGGAGGCGCGCGGATTTCGCGGCGCCGCGCAACGCACCCGGCTCCATCCGTTGCGGCTAACCCGTTGGGATATGGCAGCAACTGTCATCGTCTTGGCCGTCAGTGCGGCGGTGTTAGTGATTAGTGATTAGAGATTGGGAGAACACGAGCCCGATCCTTAATCACCTCCCTCCCCAGGAGGTAAGTCGAGATGCTCCTAACCATAGACATCGGCAATACCAACATCACGTTCGGGCTGTACGAAGGGAAAGAACTCGGCCCGCGTTGGCGCATTCGCGCGATTCACGACAAGACGCCCGACGAGTATGGCATCCTCATCGAGCAACTCTTCCGCCACCGCGGCCGCCGCCCCGATCAGGTGAGCGGCATCGCCATCGCCAGCGTCGTGCCGCCGTTGACGCCCATCTTCGAGCAGGTGGGGCGCGAGTATCTGGGGCGACAGCCGTTCGTGGTGGATGCGGGTGTCAAGACCGGCGTGCGCATCCGCTACGAGAACCCGCGCGATGTGGGCGCCGACCGGGTGGTGAATGCGGCCGCCGTGCGCGCGCTCTACGGCGTGCCAGCCTGCGTAGTGGATTTCGGCACTGCCACTATCTTTGACGCGATCACGGCGGAGGGGGACTATATGGGCGGAGCCATCGCCCCCGGCATCGGCATCGCCGCGCAGGCGCTCTACGAGCGCACCGCCAAACTGCACCGCGTCGAACTCGCCCGCCCGCCGGCGGCCATCGGGCGCAACACCACCCATGCCATCCAATCGGGCCTCCTCTTCGGCTTCGTCGGCCTGGTGGAGGGGATGGTGGCGCGCTTCAAGGCCGAGTTGGGCTCACAGACCCACGTCGTCGCCACGGGGAGCCTCGCCGAGATCATCGCCCGCGAGACCGCGGTGATAGACGTGGTGGACCCGTGGCTCACGCTGCACGGCCTGCGCATCGTCTACGAGTTGAACCGGTAGCCGACTTGCGCCGTCATCGCTATGTGCTATAATTAGCACATAGGAGACGAGAGGATATGCGCTACACCAGACCGCTGGACGACCTGCTCAGCAGCCAGGCCCGGCTGCGAATCCTGCGTTATCTCTGTACCACCGGCGGGGAGCACACCGGGCGAGAGATCGCTCGCGCCGTTGGAATGGGTGAGACCCCCACTAACCGCGCCCTGCGCGAGTTGGCCGATACTCTGGTCGTGCTCTACCGCGCGGCCGGGCGTGCCCACTACTATCGCCTGAATGAGCGCCACACCCTGGTAGAGCAGGTGCTGCGTCCGCTGTTCGCCGCAGAACAGGCCCAGCGCGATGCAGCCGTCGCTGACCTGCTGGCCGGGATAGACGTGCCCCTGGATAGTGCCTTGCTCTACGGCAGCGTAGCGCGCGGCGAAGATACCTGGGGCTCTGACCTGGACGTCCTCCTGGTGACCCCCACCGCCGACGACGCCAGGCGACTTGCCGAGCGCATCTGGCAACGGGATGGCGACTTGCTCCAGCGCTACGGAACAGTCTCCGTCCGGGCGCTGTCGCGCAAAGAACTGGCCGCCCGGCTGCGGCGCGGTGATAAATGGCTGCAAGAAGCCCTGCGAGACGCGGTGCTCATTCGCGGCATATCCCCCCAACAACTGGTACAGGAGCAGGCCGCGTGACGGCCAGAAAAGCCAGCCGGCGCAGCCGCCGTTCCGCTACCCTGCGCGTTCGCACGGTCGGGTCGGCCTCCTGGCGCAACTACTTGCAGCGCGCCCGGCAGACTCTCCAGGCCATGCAGCGTTCCGCGGCAGAAGAAAAGTGGGCCGCAGTCGCTGCCATCGCTCCCACCTGCGCCGTCGCTGCCGCCGATGCGGTCGTGGCATACACGGCCGGCGTGGTCGCCAGGGCCGAAGATCATGCGGCGGCGGTCGAACTGCTACTGGCTCACGCCGGCGAGGTGGAAGGGGTACAACAAGCAGCACAGCACCTGCGCAGATTGCTGGAGCGCAAGACGATGGCCCAGTACGGCGAGTATCCCATCACGGCCCCTGTCGCCCAGGAGATGTTGACTCACGCCGAACGGCTGGTCGCGTGGGTAGAGAAACAACTGAAGGCAAAGTGATGACCAGCGACATCCAGACCCCATTCCTGCTCGGCGAGCGCGTCTACCTGAGACCGCTCGAAAGAGAAGACCTGCCCCTCATCTGCAAGTGGGCCAACGATCCCGAGATCCGCGCCCTGACCGGCGAGGTCACGCCGATGAGCCGGGCCGGCGCAGAGGAGTGGTTCGAGCGCGTGCGCACCGATCGCGACCGTGTGTGGTTCATCGTCGCGCTCAAGGAGAACGACCGGCCAATCGGCGAGGCCGGCCTCCTGCGCATGTTCCCCGCCTGGCGCACGACCGACCTGAGCATCATCATCGGCGAGAAGGACGCCTGGGACAAGGGCTATGGCAGCGAGGCTGTCCGCCTCTTGCTGGACTATGCCTTCGGCGCCATGAACGTTCACCGCGTTGCGGTCGGCGTGGTGGACTTTAACGAGCGGGCGATCCGCTTTTACGAGAAGGCCGGCTTCAGGCGAGAAGGCGTCCAGCGCGATGGCTACTACCACAACCACGCCTATCACGATTTCGTGATGCTGAGTATCCTCGAAGGCGAATACCGGAAAGACACAGGCAAATGCCGATGAACGCCGATCTGTCTTTTGATCTGCGTAAACGTGTAGCCTCTGCGCTCGGAATCTTGGTACTGTTGGCTTTCGCGGCCTGCACGTCTTTGACCCCCGCGCCTGATCCGACCGTGCCCGTTTCCCCTCTGCGCCTGCCCACCCGCATCCCTCCCACCCAAACTCCCACACCCACCCCGCCCGACGTGCGCGGCTATTACGAAGAAGGGCTTGCTTATCAGCAGGCCGGTGATGCAGAGAATGCAGAGCGCGCTTTTAATCGGATCATCGCACTTGCGCCCGATTTTGCGCCGGCCTACGTCGCCCGCGGCGGAGTCTATCTGTCACAAAGGAAGTACGACCTGGCACTGGAGGACGCCGACGCCGCGCTGGAAGCCGATCCCACTCACGCCGCTGCCTACGCGCTGCGCGGCGAGGCGCTGCGCATGATGGGCCGGCCCGCCCAGGCACTGGGGGCATTCGACGAGGCGCTGGCCCGGGACTCGAGCCTGAAAGCGGCAACGTTTCGCTCGCGCTGGCTGGCAGCCTGCGCTCTTCACTCTGCTTCCCGCCTGGCAGTGCTGGGCAGGGAATACACGTACGCGCACCCGGATGACCCGGTGGGCAGTTACTACCGTGGTTGGGCACTGATCGAGAATGGGAATTCCCGTGCGGCCATCAGCGCTCTGCTCAGAGGTATCGAATCCGCCCCGCAACCGCCCGCTCTGCTGTGGTTCGCGCTGGGCCAGGCGTATGCGGCGGAAAATGCATGGCACCAGGCGGTCATCGCGCTAGAGACCGCCCGTAGGCTTGTGGAGGCCGGCGATACCAGCCTGGCCCTTCACAGCGATCGGCCCATCGCCGCCCTCTTCGGCGCGTTGGGGCGCGCCTATCTGGGCGCCGGGTATTACGCAGAGGCCGAGACCGCGCTGTCATACGCGCTCGACGCCGGAGCAGGCCCGGAGTATGCAGAGGCGTTGCAGGAGGCGCGTCTTCGCCAGACCCCCACGCCTACCCCCACCCAGTATCCCACCGTGACCCCGCCAGGCAACGATTGACAGCCGCGCCGAGTTGGGGTAGACTGAAACCGCAACAGATACCAGACCAATTGTGTTCACGCGGAATATGCCACAGGAGGATCCCATGCAACTCCCCGATTTCCTCAAAGCCGCCCGCGGCGATGAACCCGCCGACCTGGTATTGCGCAACGGGCGCGTGATCAACGTCTATACCGGCGAGATCGTCGAGGCCGACGTCGCCATCGCCGGAGAGACCATCGTCGGCGTAGGGCCGGGCTATGCGGCCCGAGAGGAGATGGACCTGGGCGGGCGCTATGTCTGTCCGGGGCTGATTGATGCCCACGTGCACATCGAGTCCTCGATGGTCATCCCGCAACAATTCGCCCGCGCCGTCGTCCCGCGCGGCACCACAACCGTCGTCTGCGACCCGCACGAGATCGCCAACGTCGCCGGAGCGGCCGGCATCCGCTACATGCTGGCTGCCTCGGAAGGACTGCCACTCACCGTCTGCGTCAACCTGCCCTCCTGCGTCCCGGCCACGCACATGGGCACGGCCGGGGCCAGCCTGGAGGCCGCCGACCTGCTGGCATTGGCCGATTTGCCCCGCGTCATCGGTCTGGCCGAGTTTATGAACGTGCCCGGCGCCGTGCTGGGGCTGCCAGGGGCACTGGAGAAACTCGTCGCTTTCCAGGGGCGGGTGATTGACGGCCACGCGCCCGGCATCGGCGGCAAAGGGCTGCAGGCCTACGTGGGCGCCGGGCCCGGCTCCGACCACGAATGCACCACGCCCGACGAGATGGTGGAGAAACTACGGCTGGGGATGGTCGTGTTCGTGCGCGAATCCACCGCCGCCAAGAACCTGCGCGCTCTGCTGCCCGCCATCACCCCCTACAACAGCCGCCGCTGCGCCTTTTGCACCGACGACCGCCACCCGGCCGATCTGCTCGATGAAGGCCACCTCGATCACCTGATTCGGCTGGCTGTGGCCGAAGGACTCGATCCGGTCACCGCGATCCAGATGGCGACCCTGAACACCGCCGAATGGTTTCGCCTGCGCGATCGCGGCGCCATCGCCCCCGGCAAGCGCGCCGACCTGCTGGTGTTCTCCAACCTGAAGGATTTCCGCCCGGAGATGGTCTTGTCCGGTGGGAGGCTCGTCGCACGAGATGGCGGTTCCGTGGGCGATTGGCCCATCCCGTCTGCCGATGACTCAGCCGTGCGCGGCAGCGTGCGCGTGGACTGGGATCGGCTTGACCTCGCCATCCCCGCGCGAGGCGCGCGCGTGCGCGTCATCGGCGTCGTCCCCGATCAGGTCGTCACCGAGCGGCTGAGCGAGACGGCTACGGTAGTGGACGGCTTGGCGGTGGCCGATATGGCCCGCGATCTGCTCAAACTGGCCGTGATCGAGCGCCACAAGGGCACGGGCAACGTTGGGCTGGGCTTTGTGCGCGGGCTGGGGCTCAAGCGCGGAGCCATCGCCGGCAGCGTGGGTCACGACGCGCATAACCTCATCGTTGCCGGCTGTGACGATGGCTCGATGCTCACCGCCGCGCGCGCCGTGGGCGACCTGGGCGGCGGGCTGGTCGCCGCCGCCGGCAACGAAGTACTCGCCGCCGTGCCTCTGCCCATCGCCGGGCTGATGTCCGATCAGCCCGTAGAGACTGTGCGCCGGCAGATGGATCGGCTGGTAGCGGTCGCCCGCGATCTGGGCTCGCCGCTGCACGATCCCTTTATGGCGCTGGGCTTCCTGGCGTTGGAGGTCATCCCGGCGCTGAAACTGACCGATCGGGGGCTGGTGGACGTGGACAAGTTCGATTTTGTGCCGTTGTTCGTCGAGTAGCGCCATTGACAAACTCCATCGGGGCGACTATAATTAATATGATTCACTTAATTATATCAATTGATGGAGGGACAATGGAGAAAACGATCAGCGCGATGGAGGCCCGCAAGAATTTCGGGCAACTCTTGGAGGAGGCATATTATCGAGGTAACGTGTTCGTTATCCAACGGGCCGCCAAGCCAATGGCAGCACTGGTACCCGTTGCTCAGTATCATCAGTGGCAGATAGAGCGAGAGCGATTCTTTGCCCTCATTGATCAGGTTCAGGAGCGCACGCGCCAAGTCCCGGTGACTGAACTTGAAGAAGCCATCGCCGAGGCGGTAGAGGCCGCCAAACAGGCAGAAATCGCTCTTGCTGAGCTGGGGCACACTGATGCGCGTCGTCCTGGACGCTAACCAGTTCGTCAGCGCTGTGCTTGTGCCGCACGGGCGACCGGCACAGGTGTTGCAGGCCTGGCGAGAGAAGCGCTTTGAGATAGTCGTCTCGGTTCAAATCCTTGCCGAAGTACGCCGTGTGCTTCTCTACCCGCGTCTTAAGCAGAAACACGGCTGGAGCGATGAACAGATCGACGACTTTCTGATAAGCATCACGTCTGCTGCCACGCTAACGCCGGGTATCCTCTCTGTCCAAGCCGTCCCCGACGATCCTGCCGACGATAAGTATATCGCTTGCGCCCTGGAAGGCAGTGCCCAATACATCATCAGTGGCGACGACCATCTCACCAGGCTGGAACGTTACCAGGGGGTCGAAATTGTCACCCCGGCTACCTTCATCGAGCACATCCTCCCACAATCCGAGCGAGAAAGGCTCCACTGACCCGCGCGCGCAGCACCGCCGAGAGCAGCGACGGCTCTTGTGGATTGTGATTGCCTTCCTGGTCATCGGCGGCGCGATCGCCATCGCGCTGGTGTACGGACTGCCGGAGGCCACGTTGGGGCTGGCTTGCCTGTTGGTCGGTGCGGGCCTTCTTGGCCTCCTGTGGCTGATCCTGGGACTGATCGAAAGATGGGCAGGCCGATAATGCCGGAAGAACCACACCTGCGCCGGTTGGGATCGGAGGACTATGACGCGCTGCTGGCGTTGTGGCAGCGGGCGGGTCTGCACTCGCTGAGGCCGCGCGGGCGCGACAGCCGCGGGGCGCTGGCCCGGCAACTCGCCAGCGGCGTGCAAACGATCCTGGGACTGGAGGTCGAGGGCCAACTCGTGGGCGCGGTCGTCGCCACCCACGATAGCCGCAAGGGCTGGATCAACCGGCTGGCGGTGGACCCGGCCCACCGCAGGCGCGGCTATGGCGCGCGGTTGATCGCGGCGGCTGAGGAGGTGCTACACGAGCAGGGCATCCACGTCATCGCCGCCCTCATCGAACCGGGCAACGACGCTTCGCTGGCCCTGTTCCGCAAGGCGGGCTATACCGAGACGGCGCTCCATTATCTCTCGAAGCGCGATAACCAGGAGGATTGAGCCGGCTTGCTAAAGCTCCGGCGTCAAGACGCTCATCACGTGCTGATCGTGATACGCGCCCTCGCGGAACACATTGTCGCGCAGCGTCCCCTCCAGGCGGAAGCCGGCCTTCTCGTAGCAACGGATCGCGCGAACATTGTCGGCATCCACGCACAGGTAGATGCGATGCAGATTCATCTCGCGGAAGGCAAAGCGTAACAGCGTGCGAATGGCGTCGGTGCCGAAGCCCTGATCCCAGTACGCCTTCTCACCGACGATGATGCCCAGTTCGGCGTTGCGGTCTTTCCAGTTGATGCGATGCAGGCCAATGCTGCCGATGTGCACCCCGTCGAGCGTCTCGATTGCCAGCACCACTTCCTCTTGCTGCCGCTGCCGCTCCAAGTGACCCTCGAACCAGCGCTCTTCCTCCGCTTGGGAAAAGGGCAAGTACACTGCCAGGTGGCGGCGCACTTCGGGATCGCCGAACCATTTGACGAAGCGCGGCAGATCGTCGCGCTCGATCGGCCGCAAGCGAATTATTTCCCCGAGAATCATTTCTCAGCCCCCACAAGACTGCATCGGAACAACGGAAACGCCTGCCCCCAACGAGCGGCGGCAGGCACGCACTTCCAGACAAAACACCCGGCGCACCCTCACTGAATCGCCGTGATCAGGAAGACAATATCCCCTCCTGGGGCCTCCACAGTCACTTGCTCCCCCACTCGCCGGCCCAGCAACGCCTGGCCCAGCGGCGATTCGTTGGACACCCTGCCGTTGGCCGGATCCGCCTCCGCCGGCCCGACGATGTGAAACTCCTCCGCCTCGGCCTGTCCCTCTTCGACCACGGTGACGTGGCTGCCCAGAGAGACGTACTCGGTCGAAGCCTTTTCAATGATCACTGCTCGCCGCAGCATCGCCTCGATCTGCTGGATACGTCCCTCCAACCAACCCTGCTCCTCCTTGGCCGTCGTATAGTCGGCGTTCTCCCAAAGGTCTCCTTGCTGGATAGCCTTGCGCAGCCGCTCGGCCAGCGCCGGCCGCTTCACGGTGGTCAGATACTCCAACTCCTGGCGCAGGCTCTCTACACCCTCGGCGGTCAGATAAACCGGTTGCTCTTGCATACGATGACGCTCCTCCATCCAGGGTAACATTATAACACACTGTGGCAAATGTGCATGCCAACCGACTTTTCATTCCACCCCATTTCTTGTACAATGCACCCACTATGCGATGTGAACCGCTATATGACCTCGACTATCCAGCCCTGAGCGCCCTTCTCACAGAATGGGGTGAGCCGACCTACCGCGCACGGCAACTGTGGGAGTGGCTATACGTGCGCCTGGCCGATTCCTTCGACCAGATGACTAGCCTGCCGCAGCGACTGCGCGAGCGGCTGGCTGCCGAAACGACCATCGGCGTACCGGAGACAGTGGATGTGCTACACTCGGCTGACGGAGAAACGCGCAAGGATTTGCTGCGCTTGGCCGATGGCGAAACGGTCGAGACAGTGCTGATGCGCTATGAGCGCCGCTGGACCGCCTGCATCTCCACCCAAGTTGGCTGCCCTATCGGCTGCGTCTTCTGCGCCACTGGGCAGGCCGGCTTCCGCCGCAACCTCACCAGCGGTGAGATCGTCGCTCAGGCGTTACACTTTGCCCGTATGCTGCACATCCAGAACGAGCGCCTGTCCAACGTCGTCCTGATGGGCATGGGAGAGCCGCTCCTGAATTATGATGCCACGTGCGCTGCCATCCAGCGGCTGACCGACCCACAGGGTTTTGGCTTCAGCCAGCGACGCATCACACTCTCGACCGTAGGGATCCTGCCGGCCATCAAGCGACTGGCCGCAGCAGATCCCCAGATTACGCTCGCCGTCTCCCTACACGCCGCCACCGACGCGCTACGCAATGACCTTGTCCCCATCAACCGCCGTTATGGACTGGACGCGCTCTTCGAGGCATGTCACGGGTACTTCGAGCGCACCGGGCGGCGCATCAGTTTCGAGTGGGCGCTGATCGAGGGCGTGAACGACACGCCAGAGCAGGCCCAGGCGCTGGCCGCCCGCCTCACGGGGTTCTCCGCTCACGTCAACTTGATCCCGCTCAATCCCACCGCAGGATACGCCGGCAGTCCTCCATCGCGCCAGCGCATCACTGCCTTCACCGCCGTCCTGACGCGCCACCATATCCCGTATACCCTGCGACTCCGTCGAGGCATTGATATCCAGGCCGGCTGCGGGCAACTGCGCCAGCGCAACCGCTCGGCAGAGCGGTCGCCGATGATGTGCCCAACACCTTGATTTTCTATCCGTTCTGGTGTATGATACGCGCACGTATGACTGGCCGCATCAAGATTGCTCCCTCAATACTTGCCGCTGATTTTGCTTGTCTGGCCAAGGAAGTCAAGGAGGCTGAGGCCGCCGGCGCAGATTGCATCCACGTGGACGTGATGGATGGCCACTTCGTGCCGAACATTACCATCGGGCCTCTGGTCGTACAGGCCCTGCGGCGTGTCACACACCTGCCACTCTACGTGCATTTGATGATCGAGCACCCCGAAGAGTTCGTCGCCGGGTTCGCCGAGGCCGGCGCCAACTGGCTGGCCGTCCACGTCGAAGCCACGCCGAACTTGCACCGCATCCTGCAGCAGATCCGAGAACGCGGCGTACACCCCGGTGTTACCCTGAATCCAGCCACACCGGTGTCTGCCATCGGAGAAGTATTGAGCGACGTGGACTGGGTTCTCGTGTTGAGCGTCAATCCCGGCTTTGGTGGCCAGGCTTTCATCGAGCGCTCGCTCTCAAGGATCGCGCGCATCCGAGAGATGCTAGATGGTGCCGAGAGTTCAGCCGAGTTGGCGGTAGACGGCGGGATCAATGGCGAGACGGCCGAACGAGTCGTGGCCGCCGGGGCGACCATGCTTGTAGCCGGGACCGCTGTCTTTCGCGCCCCACAGGGTATCGCAGCGGGGATCGCAGCGCTCCGCGAGTCGGCCTATAGAGGGCAGGGCGCGCGATATCAGAACAGGCAAAAAAGAAGCCCTCTGCTGTAGGTGCAGAGGGCTATGCGAGACGTCGCGCTCGTTGAGAACGGGCTTTTAGCCTTTCTTGTTCAACGTGCGCAGGCAACGGGTGCAAAGCACCATACGGCGCAATTGACCGTTGACCTCCACCCGCACCCGTTTGACATTGGGCCTGAACTGGCGATTCGTTGCCCGCTTGGAGTGACTAACGTTGTGCCCAAACTGAGGGCCCTTGCCACACATATCACACTTTGCCATATCAGCACCTCGGAATCATCTGGATAGCGGGCCGCATCATACCACAAGACGGGCTTTTATGCAACCACGGAGGAACGCATGGTAGAAAGACAGCCAAGCCTGGGGCGCATCGAAGTCTCATACGCAGCCATTGCCAGCATTGCGAACGAGGCCGTGCTGACCTGTTACGGCGTCGTCGGGACGGCCGCCAAGGACCTCGCAACCGGCATCGCCAATGCCCTTTCGCCGGATAGCAAACGGGGAATCGAGGTACATGTGGAGGACGGCCAGATCATCATTGACGTGTACGTGATCATCGAATACGGCACCCGCATCTCGGCTGTTGCTCAGAGCGTGATGAATGTCGTCAAGTTCAACGTCGAGCGCGCACTGGGGATTCCGGTCATGGCGGTTAACGTCCACGTCGAAGGGCTGCGCGTTAGCAACGTTGACTGAGATGGAGCAGTATAGGTTGGCAGACGCACGCGGAGACCCATACCTGGCCGTAGACGGCCAGAACCTGAAACTGATGACCAAAGCGGCGCTAGCCTGGTTGCGACGTCACCAAGCCAGCATCAATGCACTCAACGTTTACCCGGTCCCGGATGGCGATACCGGCACTAACATGGTGTTGACGATGCAATCGGCCTGGACGGAGATCGAGAACTCTTCGGAGCACAACGTTGGGCGGGTGGCCCACCAGATGGCACACGGCGCGTTGATGGGTGCCCGGGGCAATTCAGGGGTGATCCTCTCACAGATCTGGCGCGGATTTGCGCGTAGCCTGGACGGCAAGGAACGGCTTCACGCCAAGGATCTGGCTGCTGCTTACCAGGAAGCTACAACAACGGCCTACAAGGGCGTGGTCAAGCCGGTCGAGGGCACCATCCTCACCGTCGTCCGCGCCGTCGCCGACGCCGCGACTAAGGCCGCGGAGGAGACGGATGATCTGGTGCGTGTCTTTGAGCGCATGGCGTTCGCCGCACATGAGGCCGTGGTCCTTACCCCTACACTCTTGCCGGTCCTCCAGGAGGCCGGCGTGGTAGATGCGGGCGGTCAGGGGCTGTTCGTCATCCTCGAAGGCATGCTACGCTGTATGCGCGGGGAGCCCATCGCTGAGGACATACAAGTGGCCGAGACGGTGGAGATCAGCACGACAGGGCTGGCCCCCGGTGAGATGGGCTACGGCTACGACGTGCAGTTTCTCATCGTAGGACAAGACCTAGACGTAGACAGTATCCGCCGGCGGATCACAGAGATGGGCGAGTGTCCCCTCGTCGTAGGCGATCCCACGCTGGTCAAGGTGCATATCCACGTACCCGATCCCGGTGTGCCGATTAGTTACGGGGCGAGCGTGGGCTCGCTGCGCGATGTCACGGTGGAGGACATGCAGGCGCAGTACCGCGACTTTGTCGCCGGGCACCGGGCCGCCGCAGCCGCGGCCTCGCTTCCCAGCCAGGAGTTCGGTGTCGTAGCCGTCGCCGCAGGTGAAGGACTGACGCGTGTCTTCCAAAGCCTGGGCGTGGGCGCGGTCGTCCAGGGCGGGCAGACCATGAACCCCAGCACGCAGGATCTGCTGGACGCGGTCGAGAGACTACCCGCCGCGCGCGCGATCCTGCTGCCGAACAATAGTAACATCATCCTGACCGCCGAACAGGCCCGCTCGCTCAGCAGCAAACCCGTTGCCGTCGTCCCGACGCGCTTCATTCCCCAGGGGATCGCAGCCCTCCTGGCACTCAACTACCAGGCGGATTTCGAAACCAACGTGGCGATGATGACCGACGCGATACACGAGGTCGAGACCGGCGAGGTCACGACGGCTACACGTTCGGCCAAGATCAACGGCGTCCAAGTTGCCGATGGTCAGATCATCGGCCTGCACAATGGGGAACTGAAGGTAAGCGGCACAACGGTCGCAGAAGTGGTACAGGGATTGCTGGAGGCGATGGATGCCGCCGCGCGTGAAATCATCACCCTATACTATGGCGAAGGCGTGAGCCAGGCCGATGCGGATGCACTGGCCGAAGTCTTGCGCGAGCGTTGGCCCGACCAGGAGATCGAGGTCGTCGTCGGGGGACAGCCGCACTATCAGTACATTGTCTCGGTGGAGTGACTTCGGACAGGGTGCCGGCCGCTCGGCCCCCCATAGGAGTAGATGCGCTTCCCCAGAGGCGAGCCACCAAGGAATGCCGAGGACTACTTCGCCACGAGCCGCAGGAAGTGCCGCTTGCCCACCTGTAGAATACTCCCCGCCTCCACGTCCACCTCAATATCCCTGACCGGCTGACCATCAAGTTTGACCGCACTCTGCTGCACCAGCCGGCGGGCATCGCTCTTGCTCCGCGCCAACCCCGCGGCAAAGACAACATCCACCACATTGGTCGGGCCGGCCAGCACATACTCCGGCATGTCATGGGGCAACTCGCGCTGTTGGTGCACCCGCTCAAAGTGTGCCGCAGCGCGGTTGGCAGCCTCGTCACCATCGAGAGAGGCGACGATCTCCCAGGCCAGTTTCTTCTTCGCCTCCATCGGGTGCACCTCACCCCGCTCCACCGCCCCCAGCAGTTCCTCGATCTGTGCCGGCCTCCAGCGGGTGACCAGGTCGAACCAGTTGCGCATTGCCGTATCGGGGATGGACATGGCCTTGCCGTATTTGATCTCGGGCGGCTCGTCTATGCCGATATAATTGCCGGTGCTCTTGGACATGCGCTCGTGGCCGTCGGTACCTACGAGGATCGGGAAGGTCAAGCAAACCTGTGGCCTCTGGCCAAAGACCTCTTGTAACTTGCGCCCAACCATCAGGTTGAACAGTTGTTCGGTGCCGCCTATCTGCACGTCGGCCTCCAACGCCACGGCATCGTAGCCCTGCATCAAGGCATAGAGGAACTCGTGCAGGCCGACCGCTTCACCACGTTCGTAGCGCAGCGCGATCCTGTCGCGGGCCAGGAATTGCTGGATGGTAAAGTTGGCCGCCAGGTTGATGACGTCAGCAAAGGTCAGGTTGGCTAGCCAATCGGCGTTGTAGCGCACCTCGGTCTTTTGCGGGTCGAGGATGCGATAGGCTTGCCGGACATAGGTACGGGCGTTCTCGGCCAGTTCCTCCGCTGCGCGGCGTGGGCGGGCGCGATCACGGTCGGACGGGTCCCCCACCAGGCCCGTGAAGGTGCCGATAAGAAAAATGGCCGTGTGACCCAGTTCCTGGAATTGGCGCAGTTTGCGCATGGTGACGGTGTGGCCCAGGTGGATGTCCGGCGCGGTAGGATCGTAGCCGCAGTAGACGCGTAACGGTCGCCCGGTCCTCTCGGACTCGATCAGCCGCTCGCGCAGTTCTGCTTCCATGTTCTTCTTGGTCCGCTCGTCGCCAAACTCGGCGCCGTGCATCAGGATGGCAACTTGTTCGTCAATGGTGAGTTTGCTCATAGTACCTCTATTGAATCACGAGTCACACAAATGGACGAATGACACGAATCTTGCCCGAAATGGGCAGAAAACATTCGTGAGATTCGTAAATTCGTGCCATTCGTGATAACGAATCAGACGCTTGGACGTATGTGCCGGGTGGTGAAGGCCCGTTCGAGACACCGGTTAGCGTTGGATGCGCGCCGACCCACCTTTTGCGAAAGCCCGTACCTGCTCTACAGTTGCCATGGTGGTATCGCCCGGAAAAGTGGTCAACAGCGCACCGTGGGCCCAGCCCAGTTTGACCGCTTCCTCTTCCGGCTCGCCCGTGAGCAAGCCGTAGAACAAACCGGCCGCAAACCCGTCGCCGCCGCCGACGCGGTCGTAAACGTCGAGTTCGCAGGTCGGCGAAACGTACGCCTTGCCGTCAATCCAGGCCACCGCGCCCCAACTGTGACGGTTCGCCGAATGCACCTCGCGCAAAGTCGTCGCGACGACTTTGATATGGGGATACTCGGCGACTACGCGAGCGATCATTTCCAGAAACGCGCTTGGGTCGAGTTTGGACCTGGCGGCGACCTCGGGCCCGGGTATGCCGAGGCCCTGTTGCAGGTCCTCCTCGTTGCCCACGAGAACGTCTACGTGCTCCACGATACGCGCGATGACAGAGAGCGCGCGCTCGCGGCCGCCCCAGACGTTCCACAACTTTTCGCGGTAGTTCAGGTCGAACGAGACCACCGCACCGGCAGCCTTGGCTGCCCGCATGCCCTCGATGATCAACTCGCCCGTCGTTTCCGAGAGCGCTGCAAAGATGCCGCCGCTGTGGAACCAACGCACCCCGCCGGCCAGAATCTCGCCCCAGTCAAAGTCACCGGGCTTGAGTAACGCGGCTGCCTCATTCGAGCGATTGTAGAACACGACCGGGGCACGCACACCATACCCGCGATCGCTGTACACGGTCGCCATGTTGGGGCCGTTCACCCCATTGTGCTCAAAGCGCTTGTAAAAAGGCTTGACCCCCATTGCTCGCACCCGCTCGGCGATCAGGTCGCCGATGGGATAGTTCACCATCGCCGTGACGATGCCCGTACGCAGACGAAAACAGTCGGCCAAGTTGGCAGCAACGTTGAACTCGCCACCGCTGACGTGGATCTGGCAGGAGGTCGCCTTGCGGAAAGGGACAATGCCCGGATCGAGGCGATGCACAAGAGCGCCGAGGGCCACCAGGTCCAGCGCACCGTCCTGAGGGATATTGAGACCGTATTTCATCCCATCCTCCCGTGATGCTCAAGCCTGATATGAACCCGAAGTCACATCGCCGCCGCGCCCTGTCCAGTCCGTGTGAAAGAACTGGCCGCGTGGCCTATCCACGCGCTCGTACGTGTGTGCGCCAAAATAATCGCGCTGCGCCTGGAGCAAGTTGGCAGGCAGCCACGCGCGCCGGTAGCCATCGTAGAAAGCCAGCGCACTGGACATCGCCGGAACCGGGATGCCCCGCCGGACGGCATAGGCCACCACGCGCCGCCAGGCCGGCTGCGCCGCGGTGACTTGCTCCCGAAAGTATGGATCGAGCAGCAGGTTGCTGAGATTGGGGTCCCGGTCGAACGCTTCCTTGATCTTGCCCAGGAAGGCCGAGCGGATGATGCAGCCCCCGCGCCACATCAAGGCGATACCGCCATAGTTGAGGTTCCACTTGTACTCTTGCGCCGCTGCACGCATCAGCATGTAGCCCTGGGTATAGGAAATGATCTTGGAGGCGTAGACGGCCTCCTCCAGGTCTTTCAGGAACGCCTTTTTATCGCCGGTGAATCTGGGCGCGGGGCCGGAGAGCACGCGCGACGCCGCCACGCGCTCGTCCTTCAACGCCGATAGCGAGCGCCCCAGCACCGCTTCGACGATCATGGTCAACGGGATGCCCATCTCCAGCGCCGAGATGCCGGTCCACTTGCCGGTGCCCTTTTGCCCGGCGGTATCGAGAATCCTGTCTACCAGCGGCTTGCCATCCTCGTCTTTGAAGGCCAAAATGTCGCGCGTGATCTGGATGAGGTACGAGTCGAGCCGGCCCTTGTTCCAACGGGCAAAGACCTTGTGCATTTCACCGGCGCCCATGCCCAACCCTTCCTTCATCAGGTGGTAGGCTTCACAGATCAACTGCATGTCGCCGTATTCGATGCCGTTATGCACCATCTTGACATAGTGGCCGGCGCCGTTCTCGCCCACCCAGTCACAGCACGGTGTACCATCGTCCACCTTGGCCGCGATGGCCTGGAAGATCGGCTTGACGTGCGGCCAGGCTGCCGGTGAACCACCTGGCATGATGGATGGGCCGTGGCGTGCGCCCTCCTCACCGCCGGATACGCCGGTGCCGATGTAGAGCAACCCCTTGGACTCGACGTAGGCCGTGCGCCGCATGGTATCGTTATAGTTCGAGTTGCCGCCGTCAATGATAATGTCGCCCGGCTCCAGGTGTGGGATGAGCAACTCGATGAAATCGTCCACCGGCTGGCCTGCCTTGACCATCAGCATAATCCGCCGGGGCTTTTCGAGTGCGCCGACCAGTTCCTCGATGGAATGCGTACCGATGACCTTGGTGCCCTTGGCGCTGCCGTTGAGGAACTCGTCCACCTTGGACACCGTGCGGTTATAGACGGCCACGGTGAACCCGTGATCGTCCATGTTCAACACCAGGTTCTGACCCATCACGGCCAGGCCAATGAGACCGATATCTGCTTTAGACATCTCTGCTCCTATCTAGTTTCCGGTACAAAACACGGCGGATGCCCCGATTTATCGGGGGCTTTCCGGCTAAAGCCGGGCCTCCAGGCCGGTTTTGTA
>FWPU01002448.1_pt1 | contig 18035 bp, 14 predicted proteins | sample 2228361 | NCBI WGS metagenome assembly FWPU01 (sample SAMEA103939777, study PRJEB20133) | metagenome
GAGAATATCTCCCGATGAAAATTTCAATTCTCCGAATAAGAGAAATTTATCTCCAGATTTGTTTTCAACAATCGGTTGATTTGGTAGTTTAGGTAAATCGAGCCATCTTAAAACAACCTCGCAAACACCAACGGTTAATACAACAGATGTCAGCAGAAGTAAAAGATTGCACAGCCTGCGATTTTTTATAAGTCTTTTAAACACAATCGTATTCTATAATAAACAGTTTTGCTTTTTCAACATGAAGCAGAACCGTGCCCAACTCTGGCAGTTATGACAATACCAATAAGATACCCACCACAAAATTTGGCTTGACAAAAAGGGCTATAACATGTAATAAATATTTTGCTTAATATAAAAAAACAATCCAGTACAAGGGGGGACGGTATGAGCGATTTTATGGTTTATGTAATGCCTGCTCTTGGTATTCTTGGCATTATTATCGCATTTGGGCTTTTTAGTGCTATTGCTGCCAAGCCAGCAGGAAACGAGAGAATGCAGGAGATAGCAGGTTTAATCGAACAGGGTGCAATGGCATTTCTGAAGAGGGAATACAAAAGCCTTGCTATATTCCTTGCGATTGTGGCGGTTTTACTGGCTGTGTTTTTAAATGTCCAGACCGCTATAGCCTATATCTGCGGAGGCATTTCATCAATCCTTGCCGGTATTTTCGGAATGAAGGCTGCCGTTAAGGCAAACGTAAGAACATCCTGGGCTGCAAAAGAAAAGGGAGAAGGTGATGCATTAATGGTTGCCTTTAATGGTGGTGCTGTCATGGGTATGGCTGTTGCTGGCTTGGGGCTTCTTGGGGTAGGCGTGTTTTTCATCATTTTTGGTCAGCCGGAAACCGCTTCCATAATTAACGGTTATGCAATGGGTGCATCATCAATAGCCCTTTTTGCAAGGGTTGGCGGAGGAATTTACACAAAGGCTGCAGATGTAGGTTCTGACCTTGTTGGTAAGGTTGAGGCAGGTATTCCTGAAGACGACCCGAGAAACCCCGGTGTTATCGCAGACAATGTTGGTGATAACGTAGGTGATGTTGCAGGAATGGGTGCCGATATTTTTGAATCCTATGTAGGTGCTATTATCGCAACCGTCGCTATCGGGGCAACAGTTATTCCGGGCACTGTAGAGGCTGCCTTAGGCTCAAAGTTCAATTTAATGATTTTACCTATTGCCTATGCAGGTGTGGGAATTATTGCTTCCATTGTAAGCATTGCATTGATGAAGGTTTTTGCCAAGTCTGGACCTGCAGCTGCTCTGAGAAACGCAACATTTTCTTCCTCAGTCATATTTTTAATTCTTGCATGGATTGTAACCTATTACCTTGATGTAAAGAATGCAGTTTTTGTGGCTGTTCTTGCCGGTAATGTGATAGGTGTTATAATAGGGCTTGTTACCGAGTACTACACCTCAAGTAAACCCATAGAAAAGATTGCGGAACAGAGCCAGAGCGGTCCTGCAACCAATATTATCACCGGAATTGCTGTTGGTTTGCAGAGTACAGCTATTCCAGTGCTTTTCATCTGTGCGGCTATCTACATAGCCAATGCAGTTGCCGGTGTTTACGGTATAGGTATTGCTGGTGTTGGAATGCTTGCAACGGTGGGCCTTGTTATGTCTGTTGATGCCTATGGACCAATTGCGGACAATGCAGGTGGTATTACCGAAATGGCTGAACTGGGTAAAGATGTAAGAAAGATTACTGACAAGCTCGACTCTCTCGGAAACACAACCGCTGCTATCGGTAAAGGCTTTGCCATAGGTTCTGCCGCTTTAACGGCTCTCGCCCTTTTTGTTGCTTATAAGCAGGCTGTTATGGTCAAACATCCCGATTTCATGATAAATCTTACTTCGCCAAATGTGGTTATCGGTCTTCTCTTAGGCGGCATAATACCATTCCTCATTGGCGCCTTTACGATGACTTCAGTTGGTAAGGCGGCATACGATATGGTTCAGGAAATCAGAAGACAGTTCAGGGAAATCCCCGGACTGCTGGAAGGAAAGCCCGGTGTTAAGCCCGATCCTGCAACATGTGTTGACATAAGCACAAAGGCGGCATTGAGGGAAATGATACTCCCCGGTATTACAGCGGTTATCGCCCCTGTGCTTGTTGGTTTTATACTTGGTCCTGAGGCTCTTGCAGGGCTCCTTGCAGGGGCAACGGTGGCAGGTGTTCTGCTTGCACTTATGATGGCAAATGCAGGCGGTGCATGGGATAATGCAAAAAAGTTTATTGAATCAGGAAATTACGGTGGAAAAGGTTCAGATCCCCACAAAGCGGCGGTTGTTGGTGATACGGTAGGTGATCCTTTCAAAGACACTTCAGGACCATCAATGAACATTCTTATCAAGCTTATGAGCGTTGTGTCGCTGGTTATCGCTCCATTGCTTTAAAAATTAGAATTTGATTTTACAACAAAAAAGGCGTTGCAACAGCAACGCCTTTTTTGTTATCCGGATCCCTGGTAGTTGTTACAGAAAAATTCACAATTGCGGCAATCTTTTTCTCCAGGGATTTTGAGGTGGCAGCCTTTTTATCATCTCTAAGGCTTCCTGTTTTCTACCCTCGCTTAACAGGTAATAATAGGTCACAACAGTTTTTAAAAAAGATGTGGTGGGCGAATTTTTTATCTCTTTTATTGTAAAACCTTTGTTGTGAAATACATATTCCAGTGCTTTTATGTATTCTTTTTTGTACTTTTCAAAGGACTGCTGAGAATAGTAGAGTATCTCTTTTTCAGAAAAAAAGATGTCTGTGGACATGCCGGATGAAAGCTTTGTCCCGGGATATATAACCAGTGGCGACACTATACCGTCCATGAGTCCGCTTTTCTTAATAAAATCACAGGTTTTTTTCAACTCTTCAGGGTTTTCCTCTAAACCTGCTATGAAGTATCCGAAAGGTTTGATAAGATGTTTTCTTAATGCTGATATGACTTTATAAGCCTTCTCTAAAGATAAATCCTTGTTAAAGAAGTTAAGCAGTCTTTCTGATGCCGATTCTATGCCCAGTTGAACCTGGTCACAACCACCGTCGGCTAAATAAGAACAAAGCTCATCGTCAATAAAAGCAACAGAACCTTGCGTGTTCCAGAGAAAATAGAGGTTTTCCTTCACTAATTTTGTCACAAAAGCCTTTACCCTTTCCCTGTTCATGAGAAAATTATCATCTCGAATGCTGAAATATATCTGGTTTGTTGTGGCTCTCAGGTCTTTCACATAGGCAATGATATTATTTAAGTTGTGATAGCGTATCCTGTTTTTCCAGAGCACAGGGGAAGAACAAAAGTTGCATCTGAAAGGGCATCCTCTTGAGGTAATTAGTATGGCAAAGTTTTCTTTTTTTACATAATTACAGTAAGATTTAATCTGTGAAGGCAGGTAAAAAAATTCGTCTATGTTGGTGTGAAAGACCGGTTTGTTACTACAGACACCGATGTTTGTCCTGTAACATAAACCGTTTATGTGTTCCAAAGTTTCTTTTCCTTCCAAAAAGCCAATAAGTTTCAGAGCCGCAAGCTCACCTTCACCTTTTATCACAAAATCTATGTTATCCACCCTTTTCAAAATTTCATCTCCGAGAACCCCAAAGGGTCCGCCCAGCACAGTTACCGCATTTTTATGGTATTTTTTTATCAACGCTGCCAGCTTAAAAGACTGGTTGTGATTGCCCATAAATGTGGAGATAAAGGCAATGTCTATCCCGGAGGATTTTACAAAATCCTCCTTTTCTTTCTCTTTAAAACCTGAAAGGTTGTAAAGTTTTGGCTCGTAGCCATTTTTCAGAAGATAATAAAGAATATTAAAAAGCCCTGAAGGCACAAAATCAGAGAAGTGGTCTTTTGCTTCTTTTTTTGGTCCCGTGAACAAAAGGTAAATCTCTTTCCCTTGTTTTTTTATTTTCATGAGCTAAAATTAAATCACAAAAAAGAAAAAAAATAAATATTAGTTGACAGGTGTAATAATTATGTGATTAAATATTACTATAAAAGTAAAGTAAAAGGAGGATATATGGCAAATATTTTTGATGATATCACAAAAACTATTGGTAACACGCCCTTAGTAAGGCTGAATAAGTTAACAAAGGGCTTAAAGGCTGAAGTGGTGGTAAAGCTTGAAAGCTTTAACCCCCAGTCAAGTGTGAAAGACAGGATAGGTGTTGCCATGATTGATGCTGCAGAACAGCAGGGGCTTATTGATAAGGATACTGTTATTATAGAGCCCACAAGTGGTAATACAGGTATAGCACTTGCCTTTACATGTGCCGCAAGGGGTTATAAGCTGATTTTGACGATGCCTGAGACGATGAGTCTGGAGAGAAGGGCACTGTTGCGTATTTTTGGCGCTGAGCTGGTGCTGACTGAAGGTGCAAAGGGTATGAGAGGTGCTGTTGAAAAGGCTGAAGAGCTTGCGAAACAGTATCCAAAAAGCTTTATCCCCCAGCAGTTTAAGAATCTTGCAAATCCTGCAATTCACAGAAAAACTACGGCGGAGGAGATCTGGCGTGACACGGATGGAAAGGTTGATATATTCGTTGGTGGGGTGGGCACAGGTGGTACAATTACAGGTGTTTCTGAAGTGATAAAGGCAAGAAAGTCATCTTTTAAAGCTATTGCGGTTGAGCCGAAAGATTCTCCAGTGCTTTCAGGCGGTAAACCGGGACCCCATAAGATTCAGGGTATTGGAGCTGGCTTTGTGCCAGATGTGCTGAAGGTTGAATTGATTGACGAGATTATTCAGGTGACAAATGAAGATGCTGGTGAAACTGCACGCAGGCTTGCAAAAGAAGAAGGCATACTGGCTGGAATATCGTCCGGTGCTGCCCTCTGGGCTGCGCTTGAGGTGGCAAAAAGACAGGAAAATGAAGGCAAACTGATTGTTGTGGTGCTTCCTGATACAGGGGAAAGATATCTTTCCACCTGGTTGTTTCAGGAGTATATGAAATAAACAGGTGAAATAAAACATGGAGGATTATAACATGACAGAAAAGAATTATAAACAGGAGACAATTTGTTTACACGGCGGGCAGGTGCCTGACCCTGCAACACTTTCACGGGCAGTGCCCATATATCAGACCAGCTCTTATGTGTTTAAGAGTTCAGAACATGCCGCAAATCTTTTCGGATTGAAGGAACTGGGGAATATCTACACAAGGATTATGAACCCAACAACTGATGTGCTTGAAAAAAGGGTGGCAGAACTGGAAGGTGGCACGGCTGGTTTAGCCCTTTCTTCTGGACAGGCGGCGATAACCTACTCAATACTTAATCTGGCTTCCGCTGGTGATGAGATTGTGTCTGCCACAAGCCTTTATGGCGGCACCTACAATCTTTCTCATTACACTTTTAGCAAAATTGGGATTAATGTTAAGTTTGTTGATCCATCAGACCCGAAAAATTTTGAAAAGGCGATAACAGATAAAACAAAGGCTTTGTATGTGGAGTCTGTAGGCAATCCAAAACTTGATATTATTGAGTATGATGAAATTGCAAGAATAGCTCACAACAATGGTATTCCCTTTATTGTAGATAACACGGTAACCACACCGTACCTTTTAAAACCCATAGACTATGGTGCCGACATAGTGGTGCATTCAACCACCAAATTCATAGGTGGACATGGCACATCAATCGGTGGTGTTATTGTAGATTCTGGTAGATTTAACTGGGACACTGGAAAGTTTCCCGGATTTACAGAGCCGGATCCAAGTTATCACGGTCTAATTTACTGGGACGTGTTTAAGGATTTTGCTGGCATGGGAAATGTTGCCTTTGCCTTCAAGGCAAGGTTGCAGCTTTTAAGGGATATAGGTGCCTCAATGAGTCCCTTTAATGCCTTTCTGTTTCTACAGGGGCTTGAAACACTTCATTTAAGGATGGAAAGACACAGCACTAACGCCCAACGTGTTGCTGAATTTCTGGAAAGCCATCCTAAGGTTAGCTGGGTGCTCTATCCAGGACTAAAATCACACAAAAATCATGATCTTGCCAGGAAGTATCTGAAAAGAGGGCTTTACGGAGCTATTGTGGGATTTGGTGTAAAGGGCGGTCTTGAGGCTGGTAAAAAGGTTATTGATAGTGTAAAGCTTTTTTCACATCTGGCAAATATTGGTGATGCAAAAAGCCTTATTATTCACCCTGCAAGCACAACGCACCAGCAGTTAACACCTGAAGAAAGGCTACTTACAGGGGTAACGGACGATTTTATAAGACTATCTGTGGGGCTGGAAAATGTGGATGATATTATAGAGGATCTGGATCAGGCACTGGCAAAGATTTAGTTTTTATAACCTGGGCGATTAAAGATAGGTTACTTCATATTGATGCCATAGAAGCTCCTTTGACACCTCAATAACCACCTCCTTTTTTGTCAGGTGTTTCAGGGCTTCTATAACCTTTTTCTCTTCACCGAAGAGAAGATCGCCCATTTCCCTTCCCACCCGCAGATAGGCTTTTTTGCGAGAAGGTTTGGACAGGTTTTTGTGGATTTCCCTGAAGATTTCGTTACAAACCGTTTTTTTTGACATTATAAAACCTTTACCTTCACAACAGGGGCATGTCTCACCTAAAATTTTTGACAGACTGTTTCTTGCCCGTTTTCTGGTCAGCTCAACCAAGCCCAAATCTGTCATCGGATTTAGAAATATCTTCGTTCTGTCACGCATACATTCGGATTCAAGCAGTTTAAAAACCTTTTCCTTGTTGACAGACTCCTTCATATCAATAAAGTCTATGATGATAATTCCGCCAATATTTCTTAGCCTGAGCTGATAGGGAATTTCCTTCGCCGCCTCCATGTTGGTCTGCAAGATGGTGGTTTCCAGATTATCCTTACCCACAAACTTACCTGTGTTAACGTCAATAATGGTTAAAGCCTCTGTTTCATCAATAACTATATAGCCGCCAGACTTCAACCAGATATATCTTTCCAGTGCCTTGTTAATCTCCAGCTCCAAGCCCAGTTTGTCAAAAAGAGGCACATCTTCGTTATAAAATTGAACCGAAATAGGCTCTTCGGGCCAGAAATCCTTTATATAGGCAACAAGCTTTTCGTAAATCTCTTTATTATCAATAATTATTTTGCCGATTTCTTCGGAAGGCAAATCTCTTACCAGCCTGTAGGGGAGTTCCAGCTCTTCGTAAATTGTTGCTGGTGCGGTCTGTCTGTTTTTTTTCTGGTTAATATGTTCCCATAGCCTTATAAGGTAGTTCATATCCCTTTTTAGCTCGTTTTCTGACTTGCCTTCAGCTGCGGTACGGACTATGAAACCAAAGGCGGTGGTTCTTAAGGACTCAACAATGGTTTTTAGCCGCTCCCTTTCATTCTCGTCCTGAATCCTGTGGGAGACGCCCAGATGTTCCGAATAGGGTAATAGCACAAGATATCTGCCGGGGATGGCAATATTTGTTGTTACCCTTGCCCCCTTGGTGCCACGAGGGCATTTTTCGGTCTGAACAAGTATCTCCTGCCCTTCCTTTATGATGTCCTGAATTCTTGCGTTAAAAGAGAAACTCTCTTTTGGCTCCGATTCATCCCCGATTATATTTTCCTCTTCAACATTGGTGTCAAAAGGATCATCGTATGTGATGGAATAGGGGGCTAAATCTTTAACGTAAAGGAAGGCAGCCTTTTCCAGCCCGATGTCAATGAAGGCGGACTGCATACCGGGTAAAATGCGTAAAACCCTTCCTTTGTAGATGTTTCCTATGTTTTCGTTAGTGCTTCCCCTTTCCACAAAAATCTCTATGGGTGTTCTGTTTTCAAGTAATACAGCCCTTGTTTCAAAGGGTGTAACATTAATTGCCAGTTCACGTGCCAAAGCTTTCTCCTCCTGTGAGTAACAGTTTTGTTTTCAGCATCTCAAAGGGACTCACCTCTCGTTTTGCTACATATGAAGCAAATTCCAGAGGTTTGAGCCCACCCTCCTTTTGTTCCAGTGTGAAAAATAAAAAACCGTCTTTACAATGCAACTCTTTAATGAATTCTTTTATTACAAAAACCTTTTCCCTATCCTTTCTTTTTACCACAATTTCTTCAGAATTGTCAAAGTGACAGGGAATGGCACACCTAAACTGAAATGTTCTTGCAAATCTGTCCACGCTTTCTTTGTACCGAGTTTCGGAAAAATGTTTTACCGATAGTCCTGATAATCCAAGCTTTTCAATCTTTTTCTTAACTTCTGGTATATTAAAGGGGTGTGCCTCAAAGGCGATTATTTCACATTCGCTTTCCATGCCGAGGGGAAGAGCCCATCCGCCGTCAAGCAACGGTTGCGGATTAAAACCTTTTGAGTAAACCAAAGGCACTCCGCTCATCTTTAATATTCTGTGCCAGAGCCTCATCATGTCCAGCATACCTAAGTATCGCATATTTTCCTTTTTTGTATAAACGATAATATAACGCCTTTTTTCTTCTGACTTTGCCGAAATTTTAATCTGAATCGCCTCTTCCCTCGGGGAAAAGCGGTTTTTTATATTTTTAAAGTCGCAAACCCCGCATTTTGAGCATTTATCAAAACGGCAGTCAGGGGTTGGTCTCTTTTCAAAATATTTCTGGAATTCAGAAATTAAAAACTCCTTTGTAACGCCTGTGGATATAAACTCCCATGGCAACTCTTCCTCAACTTCACGTGCCTTAAGATAATCGTTCAGGCACAGGCTGTTTTCGTTAACAGACTCTTCCCATAAACCAAAATTGATATGTTCATCCCATGCGTCGAAGATAGCACCCTTTTCATATGCCCTTTCAATAACAGAAGCCACCTTCTCGTCTCCCCTTGATATTAACCCTTCCAGCAAACTCATAAAGGGATTGTGCAGCCTGAGAAAAATCTTCTTTTCCTTAAAAAAAAGGGACTTTAATATGTTCTGTTTTTCTTCAATCTCCTCAAGGTTGTTCATGGAAGCCCACTGGAGTGGTGTGTGGGGCTTTGGCACAAAGGTGGAGAATGAAAGGGTTATGTTTGCCCTGTTACCAGACTCACTCAGGATTGATTTTACAAAATTCCTTATTTCATAAAAACCGGCAGGGTCTTCACCCGGCAGTCCCAGCATATAATAAAGTTTTATGTTTAACCAGCCCATCTGGAAGGCTGTTCTGATATCCTCTTTAAGGTTATCGTAACTTATGTTTTTATTTAGGGCAGACTGGAGGGAAGGGTAGGTTTCCGGGGCGATTGTAAAGCCTGTTTTTCTGAAAGAGGCGATCTTTTTTGCAACATCACTTTTTACGCTGCCCACCCTTAATGAAGGCAAAGACAATGATGCCCTGAACACCTCCGATATGCTGTGGAGACAGCCGAAAAGGGTGGAAAAGTCTGAATAATCGGATATACTGAGTGAGGCAGGGGAAAATTCGTCATAGCCCGAGTTCAAAAGCCCCGTCATGAACAGGTTTGTAATACAGGATATATTTCTTTCCCTGTAGGGTCTCTGTGTCATGCCTGCAAAACAGAAACGGCAACCTCTTGTACAGCCCCTTGCAGCCTCTATGGACAGTCTGTTAAAGGTGGTTTCAATAAGCGGAACCAGAGGTACACCCGCATGGGCACTGTTCAAATCTTTTATAACAGCCTTTTTTACCGAATTTGGTTTTCTTACAGTTAGGGAAGGCACAAAAACATAGGATAGTTTAGCAAGCTCTGAAAGGGTTTTATCTTTATCATGCCTTGTTTCTTTTACTATCTCACTTATCTCTATAACTGCATCTTCGCCGTCACCAATCACAAAGGCGTCGAAAAAAGGTGAAAGCGGAAGAGGATTGAAGGCAAGTGCCCCTCCACCTATTATAAGGGGGAAGTTTTTCCTTTTCCCGCTATGTAAGGGAATGCCGGAAAGAGTTAAAAATTTAAGTATGTTTGTTACCGTTAGTTCGTAAGGAAGGGTGATGCCCAGTATATCAAACTCAAAGGCAGCCCTTTTGTTTTCCAGTGAAAGGGGTGGTATGTTGTTGGCTTCCATAATCTTGATAGCATCGCAGGCTGGCATGTAAAACCGTTCAGCCAGAATGTCTTTTTGTTTGTTAAGTATGCCGTAAAGTATCGATATACCAAGATTTGAACTGCCCAGTTCGTATATGTCAGGGAAAAAAAGAGCCCACTTCAGGCTGTTTTTCTGCCACTCTTTTTTAATTGAGTTAATCTCTCCACCGGTGTACCGGGCGGGTTTCTGGCAGTTTTTCAACACCTTTTCTTCAAAAACTTTATAAAGTTCGTTCATCTAATAGTCGTTTCCAGTTTGCAACGCAGATGTTTACTTCATTTTCGTTATGCATTTCAAAAGTTATCCATTTTAAAGTTTCAGGCAGGAGCGTGACGAAAAATTTAAAAGGAAAAGATCCCTTTCCTACAGGGAGGTGCTGGTCCATAAAACCCAGATTGTCATGAAGATGCAAGGCGATTGTGTACTTTCCCATCAGCTCAAACCAGTCTGCAAGAGATGTGTGCGAAAAGATGTTAAAATGTCCCGTGTCAAAACAGTGTCCCAGATAGGGTGACGAGAAATGCTTTATAAAAGAGTTCAGTCTCTTGGGACTTTCTTCAAAGATGTTTTCTACCGCTAAAAAAATCTTCTTTTCCTCAGCCTTTTTCAGGATGGGCGGGAAGTTTTTAGTTGCCAATGTGAGCCAGTTATCTTCAAAGCCTCTGAATCTGAAGGGGTCGTAGCCCGGGTGGATCACAATGCCGGTTGCTTCCAGAATCTCAGCCAGTTCAATCGTTTTTATAAATCTTTTATGGGTGATTTCAACAATTGCGGGGTCTGTGGCTGCAATATTTATATCAAGAAATGGTGCATGAACGGAAGGTTTAAGTCCGCTCTTCCTGAGTGGCTCTGTCTCTTTTTCAAAGGCTTTATAATCAATGTTGTCCAGGTCTCTGCCTGTAAAATAAAGTTCAGGGTTAATTTTTCTCTTTAAAATCACATTGATATATTTTTTGTAATCTGAGTAGGGCAGATGAACGTTAAAGCTTTCCATAGGCTAAGTCCTCCAGTTTAGACAGATGTTCGTTGTTACCGAGGGCGATGAAAATATCACCAGCCTCAATCCTGTAACGTGGTTTGGGATTAAACTCCATTCTACCGTCATTTTTTTTAATTGCGATGATAATGGTTTCTGTCAATTCTCTGATTCTGCTTTCAAGTAATGTCTTGCCACAAAGGCTTGACGATTCCAGAACAAGTATCTCCTCCATTTTCAAAGAAGAGCCCTTTTCTCTTTTTCCGCCCGTTGTGATTTCTATAAAATCCACCACACTTGGTTTTAAAATGGCAAGAGCCATTCTTTCGCCACCTATGGTGTAGGGTGAAATAACCTTGTTGGCACCAGCCTTAATCATCTTTTGCTCCGAATTTTCTTCTGCAGCACGGGAGATAATGTATATATCCGGGTTTAGCTGTCTTGCTGTAAGTACAATAAACACATTGTCAGCATCTGAAGAAACCACACTTACCAGCCCCTTTGCCCTGTATATGCCTGCAGAGATCAATGTATCTTCTCTGGTTGAATCATCAATCAGATAAAGGTAATTTTCCGCTTCCAGCCTGAGCTCATTTGTCGGGTCTTTTTCTATGACAACGAAAGGAATGTTTTGCTCTCGCAGTCTTTTACAGATATAGTTACCCATCCTTCCAAAGCCACATATTATGTAATGGTCTTTGAGCTTTTCAATCATTTTCTTTCTCCTTTTCAAAACCCATATTTGCTTAAGCTCTCCTTCAATGATTATTGATGTTATAACAGAATAACCGTATGCTACAGTAGAAACACCAAAAAGTATCAGTATTGAAGTGAATATCTTGCCGTAGATTGACGGTTCTTTTATTTCCTTGAAGCCAACCGTTGCAATTGTTATAACGGTCATATAAAAGGCATCTAAAGGTTCATAGTCTTCAATGATGATGTATCCGAGGGTGCCCGTGACAAAGATGACTAAAATCAGGCAGATAACGATCCATAGTTTTTTAAGTATCAAATCATATCCTGTTTTCATGGCAAATACTTAATTTTATACTAAAATGTTTTAAAAGAAAATGTTAGAATTTTAGCTTGCTGGAGGATGTTCCTTTGAGGGTGATTGGTGGTAAACTAAAAGGAAGGGTATTAAAGGGACCACAAAACATACGTCCTGTCACATCTTTTATAAAAGAGGCAATATTCAATGTGCTACAGGGTATAGACTGGCAATGTACTTCGGTGCTTGATGTTTTCACAGGGGCGGGCAATTTTGGTATTGAAGCATTAAGCAGGGGAGCGGCAAAAGTTGTTTTTGTTGATATTTCAAGGGAAAGCAGGAAATATATCCTGCAAAATCTTGAAGGAGTGAGCTGGAAAGGCGGTATTTATATTGGCGATGTCAGACTGGTTGTAAAAAAACTTTTTCAAAAAGGCGAAAAATTTAATATAATCTTTGCAGATCCACCCTTCGACCATGGATTTGGGATGGAACTGCCCCGGCTTTTTGAGAGCAATTTTATACTTGAAAAGGATGGTTTAGTAATAATTCGTCTCAGAGATAAGGAAAAACTTAGTCTTAGCAGCTTTTGGGATGCAGAGGTGAGAAAATACGGGGACTCGGCTGTCTATTTTTTAAAAAGGCGTGGTGGTGAAGATTAACAGATGGATTTTTATTTTTTTGCTGGTTCTTTTATTGCCTGCCAATATTCTGGCTAAAAAGGACAGTTCTGTTCAGGAATCTGAAATAAACAGATTTTTTGACACACTCATGGGGCTCGTAAGCTATGACAAATACAGGGACTTTTACGAAGGTTATATTGACAAATCTGAAATATCATACGACAACTTTGTGAAAGAGATTAAAAACAAAGGTGTGGCAATATCAGGAGCATATGGGAGCAGCCTTGTGGGCTGGCAAAGAAAGGGTAAAAGGATAGTTGTAGTTATTGACACCACCATTAATAGCTCTACAGCTAAAAGACTTAATTTAACCTTATCAGAGACAAAGGATGGATTAAAGATTAAGCTTAAGGAGTTGTTTAAAATCTGCCATAATAAGGAGATGAGGAGAAAAAAATGACGGCTGTTTATCCCGGTTCTTTTGATCCCATAACAAATGGTCATGTGGATATTATTCAAAGAAGCTGCAACATCTTTAGCAAGGTGATAGTTGCGGTTGCCATTAATTCTGAAAAGGCTGGACTATTTACACCTGAAGAAAGGGTTGAGATAATAAAGGAAACATTCCGTGATAATCCCAAAATTGAGGTGGTTCATTTTAAAGGATTACTTGTTAATTATGTGAAGGAAAATAATATCAGGGTTATTATAAGGGGGCTCAGGGCGGTGTCTGATTTTGAGTATGAGTTTCAGATGGCACTGATGAATAAAAAGCTGTGGAAAGATGTTGAAACAGTTTTTATGATGAGCTCAGAAAACAACATGTATGTCAGTTCAAGAATTGTAAAGGAAATTTTCAGTTTAGGTGGTTGTGTAAAGGATCTGGTACCTGAGAATGTGAGGGTGAGACTTGAGGAAAAATTTAAATCACTAAAAATACGCAGAAAGGAATAAACAATGCTTAAACTTGCAAAAAGACTGGAGTCACTTAAACCGTCACCTACGCTTGCACTTGATGCCCATATAAAGAAGTTACGTGCCAGCGGGGTGGATGTGATAAGCTTCGGGGTGGGAGAACCGGATTTTGATACGCCTGATTTGATAAAAAAAGCAGCAATTAAGGCGATTAACGACGGCTTTACAAAATACACGCCTGCATCAGGCACAGAGTCGCTGAAAAAAGCCATTTGCACATACTATAAAAATTACTACGCTGCCGAAATAGCACCTGCACAACTTGTTGTTTCAAATGGTGCAAAACATTCGCTTTTTAACATAGCCCTTGCATTGTTTAACAAGGGTGATGAGGTGCTGATTCCCTCGCCCTATTGGGTGTCTTATCCAGAACAGGTTGCCCTTGTGGGTGGAAAGCCTGTCTTCGTTGAAACAAAACAGGAAGATGATTTTAAAGTAAAACCTGATGCTCTGGAGAAAACTTTTACAAAAAAAACAAAGGCTATAATCCTGAACACCCCTTCCAATCCGACAGGTATGGTTTACAGGAAGGAAGAGCTTCTGGATATTTTAGGCTTTGCAAAGGAAAAGCGGATTTATGTCATTGCTGACGAAATTTATGACCGACTGGTTTATGAAAAGGATTTTGTTACGGTTCTGTCTCTTATAAAGGATGACGAAACATTGCAAAGACAGGTTATCGTTGTTAATGGGGTGTCAAAAACCTTTGCAATGACAGGGTGGCGTATTGGTTACACCATCTCACATGAAGAAGTGGCGAAGGCTATGGCTGATATTCAGAGCCAGACCACATCAAATCCCTGTTCCATATCTCAGAAGGCGGCTGAAGAGGCACTTATAAACGGTGATGACAGTGTCAAAAAGATGTTGAAAGAGTTTAAGGAAAGGCGGGACTTAATTGTAGATCTTCTTTCTGATATAAAAGATGTCAAAATCAATAAGCCTATGGGTAGCTTTTATGTCTTTCCTGATTTTTCTGCATATGTGGGAAGAAAGTTTAACGGCATCAGGATACAGAACACTTTAAAGCTCTGCGAGTATCTGCTGAATGAAGCCCGTGTCGGTATCGTGCCGGGAGAAGCCTTTGGTGCCCCGGGGTATGTGCGGTTTTCCTTCGCAACATCAAAGAAAAATATAAAAGATGGCATCGGCAGGACAAAAGATGCACTTTACAGGTTGAATAAATAAAAAAAGCTATTTTTTCCCTTGCAATTAGGTTTAAAAACTGTTAAAAATTAAAACAATGGTTGAAAAGAAAGGGCGTAAGTTTTATTTTTGTGTCTTTTTAGTCTGTGGGCTGTTCATATTTTTTAACACACAGACTTCTTATGCTAAAAAAAATATCAGCAAGGGAAAGAAAAAAAACCATAAGGTTGCAAAAAATGTAACCCCAAAAGACACCAAATCTGTCGGGCAGTTCAAAAAATATGTTTTTAAACGTGGTGACACGCTTGCAAAGGTGGCGCAGGCAAACAGTTGTAGTGTGGAAATCCTGAAAAAGTTAAACCCTCATGTAAAACCCAGACGAATAAAGGTTGGAACCGTTGTAAAAATTCCAGTTTCTCCTGCCGAAATGAAGGTGGCGGGAAAATCAGAAAAAGAGCTTGTTTACAAAGTTAAGAAAGGTGACACACTTTACTCCATATCAAAGAGGTATAACTTAAGTGAAGAAGAACTGATAAGGCTTAACAATATTCACAACAAACAACTTATTGCAGGCATGACCTTGCAAATCAAAGATCTTGACAGAAGGGAGCAGATCGACAGGGCGAAGAAGCATTACAGCCTTACAGATGTGGATGATGAAGACTTTGGTGAAGACGATGATGTTGAGTTAAACGAAACTTCAGATGTGAAAGAGGAAAAGGTGGTTGCCGTTACCCCACCATATACACTGACGAGAGACAGGCTGGAAAAAATGCTCAATTTTTCCCTTGACTTTTTAGGTACTAACTATAAGTATGGTGGCAGCAGTGTTTCCGAAATAGACTGTTCTGCCTTCGTAAAAAGGGTTTTTAAAGAGATTGACATAAATCTTCCCAGAACCTCAAGGGAGCAGTTCACCTTTGGGGTTGATGTTACACTTGATGAGCTTAAAGAAGGCGATCTGCTTTTCTTTGCAAAGAAAAAACGCATAAACCATGTGGGCATCTATATCGGAAACGATATGTTTATTCATGCCGCCAGAAAAGGTAAGGGTGTTATAGTTACAAAACTTGACAGTCCCTATGTTAAAAAGCATTTTGTAGGGGCAAAGAGACTGTTTTCGGTTGTTGAGCCACCTGTGGAAACAGAAAATGCAAATCTCGGAGAGAATTTAAGCCTGGCTGAAAAGCCACTGGTAAACTAAGCTGACAATTAGTGTCCCACTAACGCAAACAAAGAGATAATAGAAAAAAGCCCTTTTTCTGAACATGGTAAGAAACACCGCCATGACAGGTATGGCTGTGACAGGTCCGCCTATCAGGAAGGCAAGTCCTGCTCCATTACTTAAACCTTTTTCAAGTAAACCATAGAGTATGGCTGATGCAGAAATCTGATTTACGTAAAGAGGGATGGATAATATAATTACGGAAAGAATGTTTATAATGCTGTTGCCACTGAGATAATTGGCAATCCAGTCTGACGGAACAAATTTAAGTATCAGAATTTCAAAAAAGGCACCAATAAGAAAATATTTACCTATCCTAATTGTGCCTTCCCAAAACTTCGCAAGGAAGATTAAGAATTTATTTTTTGTTTTTTCTTCAACTTTATGGCTCATCTGCATGTGACAGCTGCATCTTAACTCTTCTATGGGGAAATCCGGATCGTGGAAGTCCATGTCATGTGGAATTTCTGTCAATTTCAGTATCTGGTGGTGTTTAAAAAACCTGTCTTCCAGAAAAAGCGTCAGAAATCCGGCATAAAGCCCCATAAAGGCTGCAGATGCCGTTTTGGCTATCGCCCATTGCGTGCCCAGCTCCCATTGTGTCAATGTGTAACCGGAAGGACTTAAAAGCGGAGAAGAGATTAAAAGTGCCATCACGGTGGAAAATGGTACTCCGCCGAAAAAGAGTCCAAGTGATAAGGGCAAAACACCACAGGCACAAAGAGGGCTGATCATTCCAAGTATTGTTGCTATAATAATGGAATAGGCTCCGTATTTTTTTATGGTGTTTTTTATCTTTACGTGCCATTTGTAAGTCCGTATAAGTGCCTCTATTCCTACCCCTGCAAAAAAGTAGGGCAGTAAGTGAATCACCTCTTCCAGAAAACTTTCAGCAAAATCTATAAGCATTTCCATAATGGGTTTTTATATTAGCACGAAATGTGCCACATGGCAAAGTATTTGCTGAGTCTTACAACAAATAAATAGACTGCCTGCGGTTTGGTGGTTTTTATTAAAATATTGGCGATGTTCTGGCAGAAGGCAAAATTTTCACTAAAGTTTTAACAATAATAGCCGAAAAGTTTTTTGTTGGTTAGAAAAAATTAAGACTGTAGCTTTTGTGTTTTTTTTGATAAAATAAATATGATGAAAAAAATCTGTTTTTCACTTTTGTTCTTTTTTGTGGCGGTTCAGGTTTCATTTGCCCAAAAATACTCTATTCTTGTGACCGATTTGTTTCAGAAGGCAGGGGATAAGTCCCAGAATGTCAGAATGACCTATGCAATCAGAGAAAAGGTGGCGGAGTTTAACACCTATGCGGTCATTAACAGAAACACCACAATTAAGTTGCTTTCGTCAGGCAACGGTAATGGTATTAACTATATGCCAGACAGAGAAACCTATATTAACAAGCTTTCAGATTTAATTCTGGGCAACGATATTGATTTTGCATTGTTTCCGCAGATTGTTGAGGAAGGTGGCCGCAAATTTCTGGAAATAGTGTTTTTAAATTATGAAGGGGTTTTGTTTCAGGACAGAATCTCCTTAGAAGATCATGCAAACCAGGAGGAAACAATAAAAGAGTTTGTAGGCGGCGTATTTAAACGGCTTTCTTTTGGCGAAAATGAAGGTAGTAACGTCTATGAATATGAGGAAATGGTTTTCATTCCCGGGGGTAATGCCATCATAGGCAGCAATTTAGGTGAAATGTTTGAAGCACCAGAAAAGACAGTATATGTCCAGTCATTCTACATAGACAAGTATGAAGTTACAAACGCACAGTACAAACGTTTTGTTGATGCGACAAAAAGGGAAGCCCCAAGAAATGCTATAAACAGTGATTACACGATATGGCAGAACGGCACATTTCCGGAGGAACTGGCGAATCATCCTGTTGTGAATGTGACGTGGTATGACGCCAAAGCCTATTGTGAATGGGTGGGCAAGAGGCTTCCAACGGCGATTGAATGGGAAAAGGCAGCCCGTGGACCTTATGGAAATATATACCCCTGGGGGAATGAATTTTTTCATGGGTATGCCAATTTATACACAAAAGGTGTATCTTACAAAAACCGCCAGACCGTTCCCGTAGGCAGCTTTGAGCAATCAA
>FWPU01008226.1_pt1 | contig 18031 bp, 16 predicted proteins | sample 2228361 | NCBI WGS metagenome assembly FWPU01 (sample SAMEA103939777, study PRJEB20133) | metagenome
AGGGTTTTGCCGTTTGTGTGTGAATTGCCGCTTGCCGAGCTTGTGTCTTTGTTTGGGGATTATGCCAAGGCGTCGTCGGGGCGGACCTCTAAACCGGGGATAATCATGGAACCCTGTAAGGGCGGACCGATGTGTCCGCCCCTTTCCCCTCCTGGCTTTCCAGGGCAGCCTGTGTGTGACGCATGGTGCAAAAGATAGCGCCGCCCTTGTCGGCCTTTGAGCCTCTGGGCTAGACTCCGAAAAAAGACAAAGCATGCAGCAAGGGAGGAACTTCCGTGGCAAGGGAAGTCTTTTTCCCGTTCACGGAAAAAATGAAGGGAAAAGGATGCGGAACACGGAAGTCTCCACAGGACAGGGATCCCTCTGGGGTACTCAAAGACTCGAGACACACTTGAATGCCGGGAGGGAAAAGCCGTGGGGCTGCATTGGTTGACCGGCGGAGAACGAGGATTTCGTTGCGGCATTTGTGGGCAGCATGTGGATGGAGCGGGTTCCGGGATCGGCGTGTGCGCTCATTGCATCGTCCATGACTGGGATCGAGCGAGACCTGTGGTGGAAGCCGTGCATCGAAAATCACGCCTCCGTTTTCACTTGCCTGAGGAAGTCCCTAAAGCTCGCATTGGAGTCGAGTGCCGCCTGTGTCACCATCGATGCCGCATGGCGCCGAGTGAAGCGGGCTATTGTGGCATTCGCACAGGGGACATGGAAAGTATGCGTCGAGATGGGCGCCTTATGGCTTCCGTTTCTTATTACCATGATCCTCTTCCTACAAACTGCGTGGCGGATTGGGTGTGTGCCGGAGGCACAGGAGTGGGTTATCCTCGATTCAGCATGGCCAAAGGACCGGAAGTGGGCTGCTACAATCTGGCCGTCTTTTTTGAAGCCTGCAACTTCAATTGCCTCTATTGCCAAAACTGGACGTTCAAAAGGAATACATCCAAGGATAGGCCTTGGTTGGCCGTTGAAGAGATGCTTCCGGCCGTAACGGAACGCACTTCCTGCATTTGCTTTTTCGGAGGCGATCCGGTGCCTCAGTTGCCGTTTGCGCTGCGTTTTGCTCGAGAAGCCGTCAAATCTCGATCAGGCCGAATCCTGCGCGTGTGTTGGGAAACCAACGGAAGCATGCATCCCAGCTGGCTCCGTTCCATGGTACAGCTTTCCCTGGAATCCGGCGGCTGTGTCAAAGTGGACCTTAAAGCCTGGGACCCTCACGTTCACTGGGCTTTATGCGGGTCAGACAACCGGCAGGTGCTGGAAAATTTCGCCAAACTCTCCCAATGGGTACCCCTGCGTCCCGATCCCCCCTTGCTCATTGCCAGCACACTCCTTGTGCCCGGCTATGTGGGTGAACCAGAAGTCTCGCGTATCGCCCGATTCATCGCGGGTCTTAATCCCGACATACCCTATGCGCTTCTGGCATTTGCCCCTCAGTTTGTTCTTAACGATTTTCCCACTACGTCACGAGTGGAAGCGGAAGCCTGCCTGGAAGCCGCACGCCGAGCGGGCCTGCGCCGAGTGCGCCTGGCGAATCGACATCTGCTGTGCTAATGGAAGGCTCGTGACAGCTTGAGATCAAGAAATGGCTCATTGCGAAAATCATCTGTGAAGACAAATTGCGGAGGCCGAAATGCGCTATGAGGAAGGGCAGCTGGGACGCATCTTTGTGATCCGGTTGGAGTCCGGGGAGCGGATTCCTGATGTGATCGAAAACTTTGCCCGAGAAAAGGGTGTACAAAGGGCTATGGCCATCTTGCTTGGAGGCATCGATGACGGGAGCCGTATGGTGGTGGGTCCGAAAGCCGGGCTAGGTCAAGAAATCGTACCGCTGGTCCATACTCTGGCCGGCATTCAAGAAATCTTGGGTGTCGGTACATTGTTTCCGGATGAGGATGGGCATCCTGTGCTGCATCTGCACGGCGCTTCCGGGCGCGAAGGCGGGGCGTCCGTGGGGTGCACGCGGGCAGGGGTGACCGTGTGGCTTGTGGGCGAAGTGATCCTTTTGGAAATCGTCGGGAGCCATGCCGTTCGCAAGAAAGATCCCCAGAGCGGCTTGAAACTGCTTCATGTGTGAAGCGCGCGATGGAGGTCCTCCGGCCCGAAGGCATCGGTTCAATGAGATACCGCTTGACAGGAAAGGCTGGTGTTTTTTACAAGGCTTTTAACCTATGTTGAAAAGGGTCAGCTCCATGAATACGAATGGCAAACAGTTTTATGGCGCGTACTTTTTTTGGGGGGAAAGTGTGGGCTGACCCCTGAAAGGTTGCGAGTTCCAGACGTGAAGCGAAACCAAGGCCGGGGGTTCAGCCCCCGGCCTTTTTTTGTTGCCGGCCCGGAGTTTATTCGACAATGGGGAATGACGTTGGTTTTCCTGGCAGCATGGGCCTCTGGCCCGCTATGGGTGTGAATGGGCTGTCCGCGCTTCAGGGAACAGCCCAGGTTTAGGTTTGTAGGGGCGAGGCGGCGCCTCGCCCCTACCGGGAAACGGCCTTCAATACCACGGCCTTTGTCGTTCTCGGACAAGCTTGTAGGGCTCTCATAGAATGGGAGAAGATGAAGTGAAGGAAATCTGGCTGCATCTGGACCATTGGGATAAGGACATGGTGACAACGGCGCTGGAATCGGGTGTTTTTGCGGTCATCGCCCCTGAAGGGCTGGCCCAAAAGATTCATGAACTCGGGCGCCTTGTGGTGGTCGGCGACGATGGGGACTGGGTGCCGGGTCGTGATGTGCACCTGGTTCATGTGCGCACTCCGGAAGACGAGCACAACGCGGCTCGGCTTCTGGCCCAGGGTTTTCCCGTAGTGGTGATGCATGCCGACTGGGAAATCATTCCATTGGAAAACCTGGTGGCGCGATCAGGTCGTCTGCTGGTGGTTGTGGATTCCGAAAGCCGTTTGGAGATGGCCCTTGGCATTCTGGAAAGAGGGGTTTCCGGAGTTGTTTTGAAAGCTCCGGACACGGCAGCTTTAAAAAAATGGGCGGCGAGAGTGCAGGCCGCCGTGCCAACGGAAGTTTTGGTCGAGGCGGAAATTGTCTCCATAAGGCCCGTGGGTTTGGGGGATCGCGTGTGTCTGGACACCAGCCTCATGATGCACGACGGCCAAGGGGCATTGGTGGGAAACAGCGCCGGCTTTCTGTTCCATGTGCAGGCGGAAACCCGCCGAAATCCCTATGTGGCGCCTCGGCCCTTTCGTATCAACGCCGGAGCTGTTCACGCCTACGTCAAGGTGCCCGAAGGACGCACTCGCTATCTGTGTGAACTGGAAGCCGGGGATCCGGTGCTTGTGGTGAACCCGTCCGGAACCGCCATGGAAGCTGTCGTGGGCCGATCTAAAATTGAAAGGCGCCCTTTGCTGTTGGTGGAAGCCGTCCACGGAGAACGTTCGGGAAGTCTTCTTTTGCAAAACGCGGAAACCATCTGTCTGACCGCCCCAAACGGCGACGGCGTGTCCGTCACGCAGTTGCAGGTCGGTCAACGCATTCTTGTGGCCTTGGCCCCCGAAGCCCGTCACTTTGGACTACCGGTTTCGGAAACCATTATGGAGCGGTGATGAAAGAGCATCCCTTATCCGCATACCGACAAGAAATCGATGAGCTGGATGGGCGCATCCTGGAACTTCTCAACCGACGCATGCGCCTTGTGCAAGAAGTGGGAAAAATCAAGGCTCAATTGGGGCTGGACACCTTTGATCCAGGCCGAGAGGAAGCCGTGTGTAAACGCCTGGTTGAGAAGAACTCCGGGCCTTTAAACGATGCATCGGTGCGGGCCATCTATCGCGAGATTCTGGCGGCCTCCAGAACCCTGCAGCAGCCGCTCAAAGTGGCTTTTCTCGGTCCCCACTGGACCTATTCTCACCTGGCGGCCATTTCCGTTTTCGGACACTCGGCGCATTATGTCCCTCAAGCCACACTGTTGGATGTGTTCGATGTCTTGTGTAAGCAACTGGTCCATGTGGCTCTGGTTCCCATCGAAAATTCTCTGGAAGGGGGTATCGGCCAAACCATGGACCTTTTGTACGAAAGGCCCGTGCGGGTGGTGGGCGAATGTTACCTGGAAGTAGCCCATTGCCTGTGTTCTACAGCTCATGCCTTGGATTCGATCCGCAAAGTCTACGCACATCCGCACGCCGTAGGCCAATGTCGTCGATGGTTGTCGGAAAACCTTCGAGGAGTGGAAATCTTTGAATGTGCTTCCACGGCCCGAGCCGCCCAGTCCGCAGCCGCAGACCCGCAATCGGCTGCCATCTGCAACACCAAGGCTGCGGAAAACCATGGACTTCATGTCTTGGCCGAACGTATCGAAGATCATCCGGGAAACACCACACGCTTTATCGTGCTGGGTCTTAAAGACAACGCCCCTACGGGCGATGACAAGACTTCTCTTCTTTTCGCCGTGGCCGATAAACCGGGGGCTCTTTACAAGGTGCTGGAATCCTTCACTCAATACGGCCTCAACATGACACGCATCGAATCGCGTCCTAACCGCGTGCATCCGTGGCAGTATCTGTTTTTTGCCGACATCGCGGGGCATGAACAGGAAGAAACTGTTCGGGCGGCGTTGAATCAAGCTTCGGAACGGACAACCTTTCTGAAGGTCTTGGGTTCTTATCCCAAGGCCAATCCCATGAGTCCCATTCGGTTTGATGTGGAGCGGGCGAGGTTTGGAGGGTGATGTGAAGAGCGGGATAAGCCTGGGGGTGCGATCGGTCCAGCACGATCTTTTCGGGGTTATCGGCCGTCCGGCACGCCATAGCCTCAGCCCTACCATGATGCAGGCTGCTTTTGACTTGCTTGGGATCAAGGCGTATTACCTGGCGTTTGAAACCGACACACTTTCCCAAGCCTTGCCCATTCTGGAAGGTTTGGGGTGTCGAGGGCTCAGCGTCACGGTGCCTTTCAAACAGGAAGCCTTGGGTTGGTGTGTACGACTGGATCATGCAGCACGGGCTATCGGGGCTGTCAATACCTTGCGGCTCACGGAAGCGGGTTGGGAGGGACGAAACACGGATTGGTTAGGAGCCGTGCGGGCTCTGGAACGGGTGCTTCCTCTACGAGGTGTTTCGGCCCTGGTGCTGGGTGCGGGTGGTGCGGCTCGAGGTGTGGTGTACGGCCTGATCCAGAGCGGGGCTCATGTGATCATCGCGAACCGTACCGAAAGTCGAGCTCAAGAGCTGGCAGCCGAGTTTCAATGTTCGTGGGTGGCTCTGAGCCACCTCGATCGAGTGCAGCCACAGGTGGTCGTTCAGGCCAGCAGTGCCGGTATGTCCGGCAATCCATACGGCTTTCAAGTTCCTGAAGGCTTTTTCACCCCGCACATGGTGGTCATGGATATCGTCTATGTCCCTTTGGAAACCCCGTTTTTAAAACAAGCCAAGGCGGCTGAAGCCCGCGTTGTGGACGGCCTTGAGATGTTGCTCTATCAAGGCATGGAACAGTTGAGCTGGTGGCTGAATCGTCCGGCGCCTGAAGCGGTCATGAGGCAGGCGTTGCGAAGAGCGGCTCGACATCGGTAAGGAAGAATTTTGATGAATGAAGCAGCTGATATAAGAAAAATTCCGTGTGTTTTTCGAGTCCAAGGAAATGTCGCCGTGCCCGGGTCCAAGTCGGTCACCCATCGAGCCCTTATTTTGGCGGCTTTGGCCGAAGGGGAAACTCTCATTGAAAACGCCCTGGAAGCGGAAGACACCCGTATCACGGCTGAAGCCCTGCGTCGCTTCGGGGTCGGCATTCACTGGGAAGGGACCAGAATCCGCGTGTCTCCTACGTCTCATCGCTGGATTTCCAACCCCGAACCCATTCTTTTGGGCAACAGCGGCACAAGTCTTCGTCTTCTTTTGGGTCTTGCAGCTGTGGGAAAAGGGACTTTTGTCTTTGACGGATCTCCTCGGCTTCGGCAACGTCCGGTAGGTCCTCTGGCGGAAGCTCTTCGACCTTTAGGTGCCGAAGTCCATTTTCTGGGCCAAGGATCATGCCCGCCTTTGCGTATACATGCCCGGGGGCTTTCAGGTGGCGAAACCCTGGTGGATGCCTCTGAAAGCAGTCAATATCTCTCTTCCGTGCTCCTTGCGGCGACCCAGGCTCGAGGGCCTGTCCTTGTGTGTTGGAAAGATCCTGTGGCCTCCTTTCCCTATGTGACCATCACTTTGTCCATGATGGCCGAAGTGGGTCTGGAATTTTATCAGGAAGCCCCGAGGGCCATCCGTGTTCCGGCACCGCAGCGTCTGAACGGGTTTCGCATGGAAGTGGAAGGGGATTGTTCATCGGCTTCCTATTTTTGGGCGGCTTCCGCCTTGACGCAAGGTGACGTGCTCACGTACCCTCTTAACCCGAACGCCCTTCAAGGGGATTGCCGCTTTTTGGATGTGCTGCGTTCCATGGGCTGTACGATTCGGTGGGAAGATCGAGGTGTGCGAGTGCAGGGGCCGGAGCGTCTTCGAGCTATGCAGGTGGATATGAACGCCATGCCGGATATGGTCCCGACTTTAGCGGTTCTGTGCGCTTTCGCGGACGGGCCGTGCACCATCAGGAATGTGGCTCATTTGCGCCTAAAGGAATCGGACCGGTTGGATGCCGTAGCCACGGAACTGCATCGCCTAGGGGTGCGTGTGGAACAAAAGCCGGACGGTTTAACGATTGAAGGGCCTCCTCAGCGGGGTGATGCCATTGACACCTACAACGATCATCGTATCGCCATGGCTTTTGCCGTGCTGGGTCTCAGGGTTCCGGGAACGATGATTCGTGGGGCTTCTACGGTTTCCAAATCGTTTCCTGGGTTCTGGAAGGCCTTGGATCAGCTTGTGCAACAGTCGCAAGCAAAAGGTGTGTAACGGAGCATGAGTCTTCGAAAAGCACGAAAAAATTTGTGGGGATGGCTGGGGTTCTGGTTTTTCTGTGCCGTGACGGTCCTGGTCGTGAGTCCGGCGGCCGGGGCGAAGCCGGAAAAAAAACCCGCACAGCGAACCAAGCCGTCCACATGGTCTGAGCATCTTCGAAATATGCAAACCGCGTGTGGAGATCTCAGCGTTCAGGTGACGGCGTTACCCTCCGGGTCCGTCCTTTGGGAATTCCAGGCCCATAAGCCCTTGGTTCCGGCTTCGCTCATGAAGCTTCTCACCAGTTACGCCGCTCTCAAAAAATTGGGTCCGGATTTTCAGTTCCGGACGGAAGTGTGGGCGGATCGAAAACCGGTTCAAGGTGTGCTTTCCGGAAACCTTTGGATCAAAGGATACGGGGATCCTTTTCTTGTTCCCGAAAGGGTTTGGGTTCTGGGCCAGAAAGTGCGATCCCAGGGTATCGAAAAGGTTCAGGGCGGCATTTACGTGGATGATTCGGCCTTTGATCCTCCTTATGAACACCTGTGCCTGGACAACAAGTGCGATCGCCCTCATAACCCCGTGATTTCAGCAACGGCCGTCAACAACAATACGGTGAACGTGGAAATCCTTCCCGGAGGAGACGGCGTGACGGCCAAGGATATTCGAACCTTTCCTCCCACGGACTATGTGGCCTTTCGCCAGGAATGGCAGAATCAGGCCAAGAATCCCTGGGTTGGACTCACGTCCCTGGGGGTCGGGGATGATGGCCGGGAGGTCTTTCGTGTCCATGGCAAAAAGCCCGGGGAAGCTTTCCTGCCGGCGGAATACCGCATGAATATTCAGGATCCTCAACGTTTTGCGGCCCTCACCTTTCGCAGAGCTCTCAAAGAGGCCGGTATCCAGATTCAAGGCACAGACGCGGGCCCCAGACCGCTGCCGCCTCAAGCTTTTCTGCTGTATCGGCTGGAGTCCCCTCCGCTCAGCGATGTGCTTTACGGACTGAACCGATACAGTAACAACTTCATGGCGGAGATGATTCTGCGCGTTCTGGGGGCTCATGTCTACGGACCTCCGGGTTCATTGATCAAAGGATGCCGTGCCGTGGAAGATGTGCTGGTCCGGCTGGGTGTTCCTGCTTCGGAGATGACTCTCGACTCGGGATCGGGCTTGACACGCACCACGCGGGTCAGTGCCGCCGCGTTCAACACGGTGCTCACAGCCGCGCATCGGGACTGGGATGTGGGACCGGAATTCCTTGCTTCCTTTGCCCGTTCCGGTGAGGAAGGAACCTTGCGAAAACGCATGAAAAGCTGTTCCCCGGAATACACGGTTCGAGGTAAGACAGGCACGTTACGGGATGTGGTGGGTTTTAGCGGTTATATCGGAGATTTTTCCGGCAAAGCCTATGCCGTGACAGTGATCATGAACGGTGTGGCCGGTCCGTGGGATGCTCGGGAAGCCTTGGATGCCTTCGTCACCGACATTCCTCGTCTCGCGGCGGCCAAAGGGCCATGACTCGTCGAATCTATCCCGTTTTTCTTCCCCATATGGGGTGCCCTCACCAGTGCGTCTACTGTGATCAGCAGACCATCACCGCCGTGCCCGGTGCTGTGCTTTGGAACGCCGTGATCCGCGAAATCCGGGAATTTGCTCGGAGTGCTTTGGAAAAGAACAAGCCGGGAGAAATCGCCTTTTATGGGGGCACCTTTACACGAATTGACAGCAAGGCGGTTTCAAATCTTCTCGAAGAAGCGGCGCTGGGGGTTCAACGCGGCGCTTTTACGGGAATACGCTTTTCCACCCGTCCCGATGCTCTGGGACTTGACGTCTTGAAGCGACTTTCCCGGTTTCCCGTGACCACGGTGGAAATCGGAGCCCAAAGCCTGGACGATCACGTGCTGGTCTGCTCGGGTCGAGGCCATACCGTGCGTGATGTAGCCGAGGCGGTGCAACGGGTGCGGGCCCAAGGCTGGGCCGTGGGACTGCAACTCATGGTAGGTCTTCCAGGTGAAGACCGCCGTTCTTTTGAACGAAGCCTGAAACGCGTTCTTCGTCTCGCACCGGATTTTGTAAGGCTTTATCCTACCCTGGTGCTTCGAGGGACAGTCTTGGAACGCTGGTTTCAAAAAGGAACCTACACACCGCTCACGCTGGATGAAGCCGTGGCACGATGTGCTCAAGCTTACGAGGTTTTGACCGATCAAGGGATTCGGGTGATACGCATCGGATTGCAGACGAGTGAAACATTGCGTCTGCCGGGTCTTGTCATAGCCGGTCCCAACCATCCAGCTTTGGGCTATCTGGTGCGAGTGCAGGCGTGGAGGCGTCGCGTGGATGCAGCCTTTTCCCAACGGGCGATTCGTGGAGGGCATATCTCCATTCATGGTCCGCGGGATCGAGTGAGTGAAATCGTGGGGCCTGGGCGTTGCAATCTTGAGTATTGGAAGAGGCGTTGGGGGCTTGAATCCATCGAGGTTAGGGGCGTTGAGGGAAAGGAAGGTTTTTCGGTCCTTGAAAGTTGAAGGTTGGAAGCTGATAGATCGGGCTCCTTGCCTTGGAAGCCGTCATCAAATTTCCATCCGTGGAAGAAAAACCCGTAGGGACGCACCTGTGTGTCTGCCCATATCCATAACACCGGTTGGGGCGGACCGATGTGTCCGCCCCAAAACCCCTGGTTGGGGACGGTTTTTAGGGCGCACACACCGGTGCCCCCCTACAGGGACCATTTGCTTAGGGCCCAAGCTTACACCTTTCGTCCCCTGGATTTTGTCACGCGGACTCAACAGCTCTGGGGTGCTGCCGGTTGCTGAAACCGGTCCGGATCGTTACAATCTTCGGCAAACGCGGCCAAGGAGGATTTCGTGAAAGGTTTGCAGCGTCGCCGAGTCTCACGGCAAATTCACGTGGGAAACGTCCCCGTCGGTGGGGACGCACCTATAGTCGTTCAGTCCATGACCAACACGGACACTCGAGATATTCCCGCTACCGTGGCCCAGATTCAAAGGCTGGTCCAGGCGGGTTGCGAAATTGTTCGAGTGGCGGTGCCCGATACGGAAGCCGTGGAAGCTCTCGGGCATATCAAGAAAGCCGTAACGGTTCCCATCATCGCCGACATCCATTTCGATTACCGATTGGCTCTGGGGGCTTTGCGAGCCGGCGCAGACGGACTTCGCATCAATCCCGGGAACATTGGAGACCGTGAGAAGGTGAGGCGGATCGCTGAAGAAGCTCGAAACCGAGGAGTGTCAATCCGTATCGGCGTAAACAGCGGATCGGTGGAAAAGGATCTTCTGGCCAAGCATGGAGGACCGACCGCCGAGGCTATGGTGGAAAGCGCTTTGAGGCACATGGACTTTGTGACTCAATGCGGCCTCACGGCTTTCAAGGTTTCCTTGAAATCTTCCGATGTTCTTACAACCGTGGAAGCCTATCGCCGGCTGGCCGAACTATCCGATGTGCCGCTCCATGTAGGTGTCACCGAAGCGGGTCCTCCCGTGCTCGGGGCTGTGAAATCGGCCCTCGGCATCGGGTTGCTCCTGGCGGAAGGGATCGGGGATACGATTCGGGTTTCCATCACGGCAGATCCCGAAGAAGAGCTTCCCATCGCTTACGCCATCTTGCGTTCTTTGGGACTCAGAAACCGCGGCGTGGATGTGATCAGCTGCCCGACCTGCGGCCGTACGGAATGGAAACTCATGGACGTGGTCCCTGAGGTGGAACGACGACTTCGGCACGTTGCTACCCCCTTGAAAGTGGCGGTGATGGGGTGTGTCGTCAACGGACCGGGTGAAGCTCGTGAAGCGGATGTGGGCATTGCAGGGGGCCGAGGGCACGGCATCTTGTTCAAAAAGGGTAAACTGGTTGAAAAGCTTCCCGAAGAAAAGGTTCTGGAACGACTGCTGGAAGAAGTCCAGGCTATGACGGTCGTGAAATCGTGAAATCGTGAAGGTGTGAAGGTGTAGATTGTGAGGATGTGAAGGCGGGAGAGGCGGTGACGCAGTATTTTCAGATCGAAGATCAGGTGTTGCGTTATTTTCCCGAAGCGGACGTGGCCTTGATGCGACGGGCTTATACCCAGTGCGCCAAAATGCACCGCGGTAAACCCAGATTGCCCGCGGAACCCTACCTTGAACACTACCTGGAAACGGCTTCCCTCATGGCTCGCCTTCAGATGGACGACCACACCGTCGCCGGATGTTTTCTGCATGATGCTCTCGATGACGGCGGGTTATCCGCCGAAGATCTCAAGAAGGATTTCGGGGATCATGTGGCGGCCATTGTTTCCGGCGTGCATCGAGTGTCCCAATTTCGCCTTGAGGAAGGCAAGGAAAAGCAGGCCGAAGATCTCCGCAAGATGATTTTGGCCATGACTCGGGATGTGCGGGTCATTTTCATCAAACTGGCCGATGTGCTCCATGACACTCGAGTGATCCATCGATTTTCCAACGGTGAAAAGGCCACCTTGGCCCGTGAGGCCATGGAAATCTATGCCCCTTTGGCCAGCCGTCTGGGTATCGAATGGATGAAGGTGGAACTGGAAGATCGGGCTTTTGCCGCTCTGTATCCGGAAGCCTATGCGGAACTGCAAACCCGCCTGCAAAAGACCGAAATCGAACGGCGTCGCTACATCGAGGAAGTTCGTCGCATTCTTACGGATAAGCTAAAGGAAAACAACCTGAAAGGGCGGGTTCTTGGGCGCCCGAAACATCTTTATAGCATCTATAGAAAAATGGCCGCCCAGCACCTGGACTTGGATCGCATCTACGATCTCATCGCCTTTCGCATCATCACAGATTCGGTTCCGGCCTGTTACGAAATTCTGGCCCTGGTGCACGCCCTCTGGGAACCCGTTCCTGGCCGCTACAAGGACTATATCGCTCGACCCAAACCCAACATGTATCAGTCCTTGCACACCACGGTCATCGGGCCCCACGGGGAACGCATGGAGGTTCAGATTCGAACCGAAGAAATGGACCGGGTGGCCAACGAAGGTATCGCCGCCCATTGGCTCTACAAGGAAGGGCGCCCTCTGGAAGGTGTAGGTCGTGAAGAAGCGGAACGCTTTTCGTGGTTGCGTCAGTTGCTGGAACCCGAAAAGGGATGGCGAAATCCCAAGAGTTTCTTTGAAAACTTTCAGCTGGATCTTTATCCCGACGAAGTTTACGTGTTTTCACCTGACGGGGATGTGAAGGTCCTGCCGCGGGGTGCCACTCCCATCGACTTCGCTTATGCCGTTCACACGGAAGTGGGGCATCGATGTGTGGGGGCGCGGGTCAACGGCAAGATTGTTCCGTTGCGATCCGAACTCAACAACGGGGACATGGTGGAGATCATCACGGCTCCCAATCAGAAGCCCAGCAAGGATTGGCTCAATTTCGTCAAGAGCAGTAAGGCGAGGAGCCGCATTCGCCACTGGATCAAGACGGAAGAGCGGGATCGTTCCATCGCCATGGGTCGGGAAATCTGCGAACGTGAATTTCGCAAAAGAGGCCTCAACTTCAACCACTACATCAATTCCCCCGAACTGCTGGAAGCAGCGCGGCAATTTTCCCTGCGTACCGTAGACGATCTTTTGGCCAGCGTGGGATACAAAAAACTGTCTCCCGTGCAGCTCATCGGACGGTTGCCTTTGCCCGAGCCGGAACTGGAAGAGCCTCGGGAAGAAAAACCACCCGAACGGAAAAAACCTTCCAAGGCCGACGAAGGGATTCGCGTTCAAGGGGTGGATGATGTGTTGTTTCGCATGGCCAAATGCTGCAATCCTCTGCCGGGAGAACCCATCGTGGGCTATATCACACGAGGCCGTGGAGTCACCATCCACAGGCTTTCCTGTAAAAACGCCGGAACTGGAGATGAAGAACGTCGCATCGACGTGCAGTGGGATACGGGGGAAGCGCAAACTTACCCCGTGGATATCAAGGTGGTCTATGACGGGGATCGGGCCACGGTGGGAGCCCTGAGCACCCTGCTGGGGCAGTTGGATGTGACCGTGAATGATTTTCGTATTGAACGCACCGGAACCGGGGTGGCCCACTGTCGATTCCGTGTGGAAGTTCGAGACAGCGAGCACCTGAACCGGGTCATGACCGCCCTTCGAAACGAAAAGAACGTCTACGAAGTGCTTCGGGTCAGTGAATGAACCAGCCACGGACGTGCGTCCAAAACACTGTCTGCCCTGCAAACTGGGTTCTCTTTTGGGCTGAGACCCCATGGGCCGGCATGGAGAAGCCTCGCGCATGCCCTTTCTTTATGAAGATGCCTTTCTTGAAGCGCTAAGACAACCCAGGCCCGATCCGGGAGGCGGATCCGCCGCTGCCCATGGCGCCTTGATGGCCCTGTGCCTTCTGGAAAAGGTGGCCGTTCTTGAAAAAAAACGAGCCTCAGGAGCTTCGGCTTTCGATCCATGGTGGGATGAGAGACGGCGAGAGATAAGCTCTATGGCCGAAGAGCTTTTATGGTGCCGAAAACACGATGTGGAAGTCTATAAAAATCTTGCTGGCACGCGGAAAAGTGAACATTCGCCATCGGCTCGGGATTCGGCGGCCGAAGCGGCGGCTCAAGTTCCCTTGAACATCATGAAAGCGGCCGTCGTGGCTTTGGAAACCTCCGGGGCCGTGGGGGCTCGGTGTGCTCGCCATTTAACGGCCGATGTGGCCGTTGCCGCGGAATTTCTCGCAGCGGCCGTCCAGGGAGCCTTCTGGATCGGGCTGGCCAATGCTCAGCTCGTGGAAAACGCAGAGCGTCGAGAAAATCTCATTGAGGCTCTTTTAAAATATCGCGATGAAGGCGAGGAGAGGCTGCGCCTTGTAAGGGAGATTCTGAAGGATCGCAATGAAACTGGCGGCCGATAACCTTCATGCTCTTAACCCACGAGTGGCTCAGGCCATTCGCGACATGGACCCTGGTCCCATTCGAGAAGTGCTCCAAGGATGTACCGGTCCCGGCGTGGACTTGATTGACATCAACCCAGGATACTTGTCCAAGCGCCACGAAGATCGTATGGCTTTCCTGGTGGAAACGGTGGAAGCCGTCACCGATCGAGGGCTCATTCTCGACAGCCCGAACCCTCGTGTTCTGGCTCGAGGATTGTCCGTATGCCGTAAGACGCCCATTCTGAGCGCCTTGTCCTTGGAACCGCACAAGATCGAAGGCATGCTTCCTCTGGCTGTGGAATACGGGACCCCTCTGGTGGTTCTGCTCATGGACGAACGATCTCGAGTTCCGGTTTCTGTGGAAGAAAGGCTCGCTCTGGCCATTCAGCTTCGAGAAACGGCCGTTGCTGCAGGTATTCCGTCGCATCACCTGATCTTTGATCCGGTTCTGCCCAATCTCAGCTGGCCTGATGCCCAGCAGCATCTGCGGGAGGTCATCAGAACCGTTCGGCTGCTTTCAGGCTGGTCCATCTTTTCTGAGCCCGCACGCACCATGGTGGGATTGTCCAACCTGCGAAGCGGCCTCAGAAAAAAATACCCTGTGGACGTGGAATGGCGATGTTTGGCGGTGTTGGCGGGAGCCGGCCTGGACACGGTCCTGGCGAACACGGTCCAGTCCGGTTTTCTCAACTTCTACGAATCGCTTAAGAATCTTGTAGCCGACGGGGATCCGTAGGGCGCATGCCATGCGCCACAGTCGAAAGAAATGCCATTCGGCCCCTGAAAAGGACCTTGGGGAGCTCGAAGGCTTTAGGCTGGTTTCACCACCATGCCGGAACGAATGCAACGGGTACAGGCCCGCACACGTCGAACCGTTCCATCCGCATGCACGTGGCGCACACGCTGCAGGTTCGGATACCAAACCTTCTTGGTCTTGTTGTTGGCGTGACTGACATTATGCCCCACATGAGGTGTCTTTCCACAAAATTGACATGTACGACTCATGATGTCATCCTTTCCCCACGTATCAGATTCATCCAACCGATATTTCTATGTTTTTCACTTTCTTTGGGCCTCACCGTAACGAACCGACTCTGTTAGCATAAGGTCCCTGTCAGGGCAAGGTTTTTTTCCAAAACGTCAGGGAAGAAACGATGCTTACGGGCCTTGAAGGGAACCGACTGAGGCACCACGCTGCCCATGCCATCAAGTCGTATGACAATGAAAACACTTGTGCATCTCCGTTTGAATTCTCTTCGGGATTTCGTTAGTATTTCTTGATTTCACATGGAAGCTCGCTGATCTTTCGTACTCACGCGCATATTCAAGGTTTGGGCAATAAAGCGCTCCGGCGTCGCCAAAAAGGGGGGGCAGCGTGAAGGCGATTCTTGTCGTGGACGATTCCCAGACCATGAGGCGGATGGTGGTAGCCTGTCTGAAGCCTCTGCCCAACATCAGGTTTCAGGAAGCAGGCAACGGGCTTGAAGCTCTCGAGCGCCTTTCGTTGCATCCCGTGGACTTGATCGTTTTGGACCTGAACATGCCCGACATGCATGGTGTGGACCTGTTGCGGTTCTTGCGGCAAAGCCCTGCGCTTACGAGCATTCCTGTGGTGGTGCTTACGACGAGGGACGACAAGGAAAGCCGTGAGGAAGCACTTCAGTTGGGCGTGGCCCACTATCTCACCAAACCCTTCGAACCTTCCCAATTGCTGAACACCGTAGCGAGCCTCTTTGAGGGGGCATAAGATGAGCGGCGGCACCGTTTTTTCCGAGTTTTTGGATGATTATTTCGCCGAATGTGATGAACACCTGGCGGTGATGCGTCGGGCTTTGATCACCTTGACCAGCCTGGTCGGGACGGTGTTGGAAGATCCAACACCCTTGGAAGATTTACGCCGTCATCTTCATACTGTGAAGGGTCTTTCGGGCATGGTGAGGTTCCGGGAGGCGGAGGAAATCGCTCATGCCCTTGAAGATTGCGTCAAAATGCAGCTTTCGATGGACAGGCCTCTTGGCGATGCCTTTGTGGCAGTTCTTCGGGACGGATTGGCTCGCCTCGAAGCGGCTCTGATGTCCCGGCGGGATGGCTTAGAACCGGAGGATCCAACGCCTTTTGTCCAAGATTTACAAGGTCGATGCCGAGCTCCTGAAGGAACCGAGGTGGGTCAAGCGACCGAAATGTCCACACGAATGCGCCAGTGGAGTGCCCTGGATCGCAAACGTCTGCGGGAACGTCTAAGGGCGGGTGAAAAACTGTGGTGTTTTTCCTTTGTGCCCAGTGCGGAGAGAAACCAGCGAGGGATCGATGTCAACGTTATTCGAGAGCGCCTGAGCTGGCTGGGGCAGATTCTTAAAGGGCTTCCACGGGTCCTGCCTGAGGCGGGGATTGCTTTTGACTTTTATGTGACGACGGCGGAAGAACCTGACAGATGGCGTTCCTGGGCGGAAGACGGTCTGTCCTGGAAAGAGTGTTTCGAGCTTATGGAAACCATTGGTTTGGAGGACCGTCGCGAAAGCAATCTGGGGTTGACACGGGAAAGGTCTGAAGCGCCGTTTCGTTCTTCCGTGGTTCGGGTGGATGTGCATCGGTTAGACGAGCTGTTTCGTTCCGTGGGGACGCTTTTTACTTTGACACATCGACTCCAAGACCAGGTGAAAGCCTTTGCGCCCGTGCTAGGCACGGAACTCTTTCGCACGTTTGGGGATGTGACCCAGGAGTTGTCCCGGGAACTTCGGAACCTTCGGGATCGAATCACGGGCTTGCGCATGATGCCTGTGGGAGATGTTTTTGACCGTCTGCAATTGGCCGCACTGAATCTAGCCGGTGAACTTGGAAAATCGATTCGGGTGCACATCAAGGGTTATCGGACCGAAATCGACAAGTTTGTTGCGGAAAAAATGCTGGATCCTTTGCTTCATGTGGTGCGCAATGCGGTAAGCCATGGCATTGAGCCGGTGCAGGAGCGGGTGGCGGCAGGCAAAGACCCTGTGGGCACTGTGTTCATTGAAGGCCGTTCTTCTGGCGATCATATTGAAATCCTTATCGGGGATGACGGCCGCGGCATCGATGAAGCAGCTGTTCGACAAGCCGCGCGGGCTTTCGGGCTGAGGGCGGACGAAGCCGTGGAAGATGACGACTTCCAAGACCTTTTGGATATTCTGTGCCATCCGGGGTTCAGCACGCGGGAGGAGGCGGATCGAGCCAGCGGACGTGGGCTGGGGTTGAGCATCCTAAGGGAAACGGCGGCCTCCCTTGGAGGACGTCTGAGCCTGCACAACCTTTTCGGCAAAGGTTGTACCTTCACGGTGCGTCTTCCCGTGACCCTCGTTGTGCAATCCTTGTTTGTGGTGCGTGCGGGCCCGGTGTCCTTTGGGCTGCCCATAGGCAGTGTGCGGGAAGTGGTTCAGGCGGAATTTGAGAAATTCTCACATGTTCCCGGTATGGTCGTGATGCCTTACGCAGACGGCCCGTTACCTTTGTTGGACTTGCGTGCGTGGGCCGGATTCGGTTCAGGGCTTGGCACGGCGACCGTTCCTGTCCTTGTGGTGGAAACTCAAGGACGCAAGGTGGGGATTGTTGCCGAACGGGTGCTTGGTCTTCGTGATCTGGTTGTTCACGGCATGAAGGATCCTTTGCTGAATCTTCCGGGCCTTGTGGGAGCTGCAGATGTGGGGAATGGGCGATTGATCTTCGTGCTGGATCCCGAAGGCGTGACGGTCCATTGGCTCAATACCGCGAGTCGCCGAACATGAAAGGACAAGACCATGGATGCGATACGTTCTGAAGGGGAACCTTACGTTCTTTTTCAGATGGCGGGGGCTTCCTACGCCATTGCCAGCGCCCATGTGAAGCACGTGGAAATGGTGGAAGCCTTGACCCCGGTGCCCAATGCTCATCCTTTTCTCGCCGGCGCGGTCTTTTCGCGGGGTGAAGTGGTGCCCGTGGTGGATTGTCGGGTTCGCTTTGGCTTTCCACCCAAGCCTTTGGATTTGCAGTCACGCCTCATTGTGGTGAGCCCTGGCGGTCGGACTGTAGGGCTGTTGGTGGATACGGCGCGGGAATTTCTTAGGCTGAGTTCCCAAGAGATTCTTCCCCCGCCCGAGGAGATGACCCGACGCAGCGGCCGGTATCTCAAGGGAATTGCTCTTGTGGGGGAACGATTGGTGTTTGTCCTGGACGTGGAAAAGCTGTTGGACTTTGACGGAGGAGAACGGCTGGAGGCGCTGGCCGGTGAATTGCAAAGTCTGGCCGGGACTGATCCCCGAAACATTCTAGGAGCTTGTCCGAGAATGCGACTTAAAATTTCAACCTTGCATCATTCATGAGCAAACATTCCGGGTG
>FWPU01005432.1_pt1 | contig 18028 bp, 19 predicted proteins | sample 2228361 | NCBI WGS metagenome assembly FWPU01 (sample SAMEA103939777, study PRJEB20133) | metagenome
CTTAAAACATATTCAATATATTTCTGAGACGATACAATACGAAGTAAAATATAATTTGCTCTCATTAATAATATTTGGGTAAAGCCCCAGAATCATAACAGATTATTTTTTCCTCTTCTTTTATGGTTCGGTATCAAAGTTGCTTCTCTTTTTGATAACCAGAAGTTCAGTAAAATTTTTAGCAGGTCAAATATGGGGCAGAAACAAAGCCGCGTGCTGGTCATTGAAGACGATTTGGAGATGAGGTCGCTCCTCGAAGATTTTATGCAAGAAGAAGGGTTTGAAGTGAGGTCGGCGAATAATGGTTCAGAAGCTTTGCGCATCATGGCCAGAAATGAATTTGAATTAGTCATCACTGATGTGCGGATGCCTGGATTAAGTGGATTAGATATTCTTCCGGGTATAAAAAAACTTCAGCCTCATTCAACGATTATCGTAATTACAGCTTTCGGCAGCGAAGAAGTTTATAGGCGGGCTATGGACAGAGGTGCCGATGGTTATTTAGAAAAACCAATTTCTTTGGAGAAGTTAAGAATTATGATAAAGAAATTGCTTTGGCCATAGCATGGCTAAGGAAGAGAATAAAAATTTATTTAAGAGGGCCGATGCTCATGTATGAACTTATCTGGTACTTTTTCGTGATGGTCATGGGAATCCTTTTAAGTATTGGTTTATTTGGTCTGCTACTTACTCCCTCGATTAGAGGGAGAATCACCAGGGATATTCTTTTTCTTTTATCAGTGCTCATTTTAACAGGAGTAATATACCTTACATATAAATGGTATTCTTCAAAGAATGAAATTATGACCATCGCTCACCAGATAGAGCAGGCCATTAAACAATATGCCAACACGCAAAATCAAGAAAAAATTTCAGAAGATGGGAAATCAAATTAGGGCATGGATTTTTTCAACACCAACCAGTTTTTTATAATCGGCTTAAGAGCTAAGCCATGGAAGAAATGCTTACCGCAATAAAAGCACTAATTTTAGGGTTACTAGGACTGGTTTTCCTAATCTTGGCTGTAACCTTATTGAAGAAAAAATATCCCTGGGCCGGAAGAGGATGCCTTGTTTTATCGCTCTTCTTTTTTACCTTGGCCATCTTGATCAGTTTACTTACTTTAGCCACCCAGGGTTATCGGGCCTTAATTCGGGAAGAAATAGCGGCTGTGGTGGAGCTTGTCCCCACCGGCCGCGATACTTTTAGGGCCCACTTTCGTTTTCCCGACGGTCGGGAGGAATCCTTTAACCTCGCCGGAGATGAATTATATGTAGATGCGCATATCCTCAAGTGGAAAACGCTGGCTAACCTTCTGGGCCTGCATACTTCTTATGAATTGGATCGTGTAGCTGGCCGTTATTCTAAGATTGAAGATGAAAAGAACAAAACGAGAACAGTCTTTGCCCTTTCCCCTCAAAGAGTAATTAATATATTCAATCTTCGACAGAGGTATACCTTATTAAGGCCTTTGCTGGATGTGGAGTATGGATCGGCTACTTTTATTACCGTGCAGACTCCGACTAAACTGGAAATACGCGTATCCACCACGGGCCTTTTAATCCGCCGCCTTAAAAGGGGAAGCGAAATAAATTAAGCCAATTTTATTTTTTAGGGGAGGAGATATTGATGAGAGCAGATAATAATTTCCACCCTAAGTTATGAATCATAGCGAAGATGCTTGAGGCGAAGGTCGATGCGACCAAAACCCTTTAGGCTGACGACAACCTTGCTAAGAAAATAATTAGAATATTTAATGCTCTCTTTAATAATTAAAATCCTTTTCAAGGAGGTAGAAAATGCGTTGGGAAGAAGATTGGGGAGGGACTCAGCGGGGTACACCGCTGGATGATTTGGTCATGAAAATCCAGGAAAAATTCTCCCGGTGGGGAGGAAGCAAGGTCCTCTTGGCAATTATCATTATTTTGATCGGATTGTGGGGGGCTTCGGGCATTTATATGGTCGGCCCTGGCGAGGAGGGGGTTATTCGCCAGTTTGGAAAAGAAGTTGATCGTACTCCGCCAGGTCTACGATATCGCTTACCCTGGCCTATACAAACTCATGATGTTGTTCAAGTATCCAAGATAAGACGGGCAGAAGTGGGTTTTCGCACCGATGCTATGGGGCGCGTGCGACCGGAGCCCAGAGAATCCTTAATGCTCACTGGGGATGAAAACATAGTGGATGCTCAATTGTTTGTCCAATATGTGGTGAAAGATTCTTCGCAATTTCTCTTTAGAGTCCGCGATCCAGAAATGACTTTAAAAACAGCGGCGGAAGTGGCTTTACGGAGCGTGGTAGGAAGGAATACGATAGATTACACTATGACCGAGGGCAGAGTAGTGGTTCAGGATGAAATTAAAAAATATTTACAGACCCTACTTGATGATTATCAAACTGGATTGATGGTAACCGAAGCGCGCCTCTTAGTAGTTGATCCTCCCGACGAAGTAAAGGATGCCTTCCACGATGTAGTCAGAGCTTGGGAAGATCGCGAACGGCTGATGCGGGAGGCAGAGGGATACCGGGAAGACCTAATTCCTAAAGCCAGAGGAGAAGCCGCGCGCATGGTGCGAGAAGCTGAAGCATATAGAGAGCAAAGGGTTATTAGGGCTCAGGGAGATGCCGCCAAATTCTTAGATGTCTTGAAAGCATACCACAAGGCCAAAGAAGTAACCCGGGAACGTCTTTATTTGGAGACTTTGGAGAAGATCCTTCCCGGGAAAGAAAAATATATCCTTCCTTCAGCCGGAAAAGATACGGTTTTAAAATGGCTGCCCCTTAAAGAAGCCTTCAGCTTGCGCGAAGATAAAAAGGAAGAGAAAGATAAAGGAGGTAAATAGCCATGACTGACAAGTCAAAAATTCTTGTGATCATTTTAGCCATCGTTGGCTTAGTTGTTATCGGCGGAGCGACCTTTACTATTGATGAAAAAGAACAGGCGATCATTACCCAATTTGGAAAATATATTCGGACTATCAAAGAGCCAGGACTGCATTTTAAAATACCTCTAATTCAGACCTTACATCGTTTTGAGAGTAGAGTGTTGGCCCAAGATGCCGCCGCTGTGGAATATATTACTTTAGATAAGAAAAGGGTAGTGGTAGATCATATTTCTCGCTGGAAGATTGAAGATCCCTTGGAATTTTATCGTAGTGTCAGGTCGGAAACAGGAGCTCTGGCCCGATTGGAGGACATCGTGGTGGCTCGGCTCAGGCAGGAAATCGCCAAGCATGCTTTTATTTCCTTTATAAGGGAAGAAAGAGAAAAAATAGTCGAGGAAGTGGCCAAGGAAGCCAATGAACTAGCCAGAAGATTTGGCATTAAGATTATCGATGTGCGAATCAAGAGGGCCGATCTGCCTAAAGAGGTGCAAGCCAGCGTCTATGCGCGGATGCAGGCAGAGCGCCACCGCATTGCTAAAAGGTATCGAGCCGAGGGGGAGCAACGCTCGCGAGAAATTCGGGCGGAAACAGACAAAGAGAAAGAAATAATTTTGGCTAAAGCATACGAACAGCAGATGAAACTTTTTGGGGAAGGAGATGCGCGAGCGACGGAAATATACGCCGCAGCCTATGAACAAGATCCAGAATTCTACTCTTTTTTGAGACGCCTGCAAACTTATGAGAAATTGGCTGAAGGGAAGACCACCTTCCTCTTAGAAGCAGATGCCGAGTTGCTTAATTATTTTCGGAGTCCGCGAGTAAAAGGAAAGTGAGCCAGAAGCCAAGTCTTTTTGAGAAAGAGACTAATAAAAATGACAACGGCTGGAGGAAGAGGTTAGATGGTGGGAGTTCTCATAGTTTCTCACGGGCATTTGGCCGAAGCCTTGATTTCTTCCGCAGAAATCTTAGTTGGCCCGATGGAGAAGATTAAAGCAGTTTCCATCTGGCCCGGGGATAAAAAAGAAGAAATCGAGAAGCGGATTGAAAAAGAGATCAAAGAAATTGATAATGGAAAAGGGGTCATTATTCTGACCGATTTATTAGGAGGGACGTCTACCAACCTGAGCTTATCATTTTTGCATGATGGACGGGCGGCAATAGTAACTGGGGTAAACGTTCCTATGCTCTTAGCCTTGGCCAGTTATCAAAAAGAAAAACCTCTGGAAGAGATAGCGCGTTTAGTCAAGAAAGCAGGGCAAAGAAGCATAACCTTAGCGCACATTATGGGAGTTCCGGAAAAAAGGAAGAAGTGGATCAGATGGTACTCTTTCATACGCCCAAGGGCCAAGTAAGCCATGAGTTTTTTAGGCGCTAAATAAGGCGTTAAATAAAAAGAGGAGGTAAAGAAGATGGCCAGCAAAGAGCTTATTCGGGTAGGAATCAATGGGTTCGGGCGTATTGGGCGGTGTACTTGCAAACAAATTATCCAAAAGGAAGAATTTAAATTGGTAGGGATTAATGATTTGGCTAACAAAGAAGACTTGGCCTACCTTTTAAAATACGACTCCGTGCATGGCTGGTATCCCAAGAAAATTGACACAACGGAAAAGGCCATTTTGATTGGTGATCAATCTATACCCTTTTTTTCTAGCCTGGACCCAGCCAAAATTCCATGGGCAGATTTGGGAGCTGATGTGGTTATCGAAAGCAGCGGGGCCTTGCGCAGTCGGGCCAGGGCGGCAGGGCATTTAGAAGGGGGGGCAAGAAGGGTTATAATTTCCGCCCCTTCTGATGATGTGGAGGCCACCATAGTTTTGGGAGTGAATGAAGAAATTTATGACTCTAAGACCCATAAAATTATCTCCATGGCTTCCTGCACCACTAATAACTTGGCCCCAATCGCCAAAGTTCTTCTACATGAATTCGGTGTGGAAAGCATAATTTTTACGACTGTGCATGCCTATACATCCAGCCAATCGCTTATGGATATTCCAGCCCGCCATAGAAGACGGGGGCGAGCAGCTGCTTTGTCCATAATCCCTACGACCACCGGGGCAGCTAAAGCTACCGAGAAAGTCCTTCCCGAACTTAAAGGAAGAGTTACGGGAATGGCCTTACGCGTTCCTATTCCCGATGGGTCAGTCACTGACCTTGTCGCCATACTAAAAAAAGAGGTCACTCCCCAAGATGTGAATAATGCTCTGCGGGCGGCAGCGGAGAAAGCACCTCTCCAGGGAATCTTACGCGTGACTGATGAAGCTCTCGTCTCTCGGGATATCATTGGTGATCCTCATTCATCTATTGTGGATGCGCAAAGTACTATGGTTTTGAATAAGAAAGTGGCCAAAATTATCTCGTGGTATGATAACGAATGGGGGTATTCGGCCCGGCTGGTGGATTTGGCCAAATTTGTGGTTGGCCAAGAAAAGGCGAAAAAGATTTGAAGGCCGAAATGGAGGGTAGCAAACTATCGTCTTCTTACGCCAATCTGCCAGGCCTTCGATTTATATTTTCTTAGTCACGACGCGAGCGAGTTATTTTACATGGGTAAACCGATTGATGCGCGGATTATTTTTGGCGTTGTGCTCATCAACTTCTTGCTTGGTTTTTTCAGGAGCAAAGAGCCGAAAGAGCTATGGAAGCTTTAAAAAAGTTGGCCGTGCCTAAAGCTAAAGTGCTCAGAAGGGGCCTTAAAAAAATTGCCGCCTTTGATTTTGTGCCAGGAGATGTTATTTTTCTGGAGGCAGGAGAGAAAGCTCCAGCAGATGCCCGGATTGAGGAAGCTATCGACTTAACCGTTGATGAGTCCATTCTCACCGGGGAATTTGTGCCTAGGGAAAAATTCATGGCTCCTATAGAAGGGGAAGTAGCAATAGCGGATGCAGAGTAATGTGGGCGGGTTAGGGCGATCCATTGGTCTTCTCGTTTGGCCATCGTCTTTGGGCTTTCAATTAGCAGCTGGCTGTAGGGCTATGGGTTTGAAGACATCTTTACCCTGGGAACTGCTGTCGCCATTCCGGCCATTTCCGAAGGTTTGCCGGTCATGGTCACCAGTTTCTTAGCTTTGGGGATGAGACAGAAGGCCTTTAATAATGCCTTCATCCGCAAACTGTCGGCGGTGGTGACTATGGGAGCAGTAATGGTAATTTGCTCAGATAAAACAGGCACGATTACCGAAAGGGAAATGACCGTGCGGGAAATTTATGTAGAAGGTCAGACCATAGAAGTAACTGGTGGAGGTTATCAGATTGAAGGAGAGTTCTTAGAAAACGGCCGGAAATTGGATGGGGGGAAAAGATGAAAGTTTGCTCCTCGCCTTAAAAATAAGTGCTCTCTGCAATAATTCTCCTTTGAGGGCGGATAGCTGAAGGTATTAATTAATAGGGGATCCTTCGGAAGGGGCTTTGCTTATTGCTGCTTCAAAGGCTGGCTTAATCCAAGAAGATTTGCAGAAGGGATTTCTCCGGCTGGCCAAACTCCCTTTCACCACTGAAAAAAGATATATGGCCACTCTCCATCCCAGCTAAAATGGCCAGGCCCGGGCCTTAGTCAAAGGGGCAGTGGATAGAATTCTGGCGATGAGCAATAGGATTTACGAAAGGGGAGAAGTAAAGGATTTATTCTTGCCCATGAAGGAAGAAATAGAAAAAAGAATGAACAGATGGCCGCTAAAGCTGTGGACTTTTGGGCTTTGGCTTATATGGATTGTCCTTGTTGTCGGGAAAATCTTTGTCTGCAAAATCTCGATGGCCATTTAGTCTTTGTCGAACTGGTTGGCATGTTTGATGATCCTCCCCGCAAAGAAGCCAAGGAGGCCGTGGCGGCCTGTAAAAGGACTAGTGTTAAGGTGGTTATGATTACGGGAGACTGGAAAATTACGGCCCAGGCCATAGCGGCTGAACTGGGCCTTCCTCTGGGCGAAGCGTGGCCGGTTTAGAATCAGATAAAATGAGCACAGAAGAGTTTCAGGAAAGAGTGGAAAAGATTTGCGTATCTGCCCAGGTGGGTCTGGAAGAAGCGAGCCCGATTGCTTTTTCCATTCTCGTTGCCTTCCAATGGTTTAATGCCTTGAATGCCCGCTCTGATCAACAGTCTTTCTTCAAACTCGCTCTTTTCCCTAATCATTGGTTGGTGGCCGGGATTGGTTTGGTCATAATTCTGCAGTTAGGAATTATTTACCTTCCCTTTAGGTAAAGATTATTTTACACCGGGACTTTGGGCTGGGATGATTGGGTAGTGGTGATTTTGGCCTCCACCAGTATTTTAGGAACAGAAGAAATCCGCAAGCTTCTCGCCCCCGGATCTTAGCCGAGGGAAATAGGAGGTTAAAAATGAACAACCTGGCCATGCAGCAAGGATCTTGGAAGATAGGGACAATTATGGGCATCCCTTTTCGTTTGCATTATTCTTGGTTCATTATTTTTGGATTAATCACTTGGTCGCTCTCTTCTTATTATTTTCCAGAAGTTGCTCCAGATCTGCCCACGGCCTCATATTGGCTTAAAGGAGCCGTAGCTTCTGTGCTTCTTTTTTTCTCGGTGGCTTTTCATGAGTTGGCCCATTCTTTTTTTGCTCTTAAACATGGCCTGAAGATATTGGGCATTACTTTATTTATCTTTGGTGGAGTGGCCCAGATGAAGACCGAACCACCCAATCCAAGAGCGGAACTGGAGATAGCTCTCGCCGGTCCTTTCTCCAGTTTTTTCTTGGCTTTGATTTTTTTCTTATTAGCTTTAGTCACTACCTCACTTAGCAGTGGCCTTTTTTATTACTTAGCCCGCATTAATCTTATTTTAGGCTTATTTAATTTAATACCTGGATTTCCCATGGATGGGGGGAGAGTGCTACGTTCTTTCCTTTGGCAACGCAAAAAAGATTACGTCCAGGCCACCCAGAGAGCCTCTAGCGTTGGCAAGAAAATTGCGCTCTTCTTTATCTTTTTTGGCCTCCTTTCATTTTTTGCTGGTTACCCCGGAGGTTTTTGGTTTTTGCTGATTGGCTGGTTTGTATACTCGGCAGCGCAATCAAGTTATCAGCAAGCCACTTTACAAGAGGCGCTAGCAGGTGTAAAAGTTAAAGAGGTGATGGTGCAAAGGGCAGATTTAGTGTCAGTGCCTCTCGGTTTAGAATTAGAAAGAGCAGTAAATAATTATTTTCTCAGGTACGGGTTTGGAGGTTTTCCAGTTATGCAAGATGGAAAATTTTTAGGAATCCTTACCCTCAAAGAAATTAAAAAAGTTCCCCGGGAGATGTGGTCTCAAACCAAAATCGATGAAATATATATCCCCCATGATCGCCGCTGGGAGCTCAGCCCTGAAGACGAAGTTATAAAAGCATTGCAGTTTATGATCCAGGAAGATAAAGGGCGGATAATAGTTACGCAAAATAATCAAATACTCGGTATGGTGACGCGCAATGGGATTGCCCGCTATCTACAGATCAAAAAAAATTTAAGTGTTTAAATAAGGCCGTCCCTTAAATATAAATGGAGAGAAGCTGCCGAAGGGTAAAAGGGAGATATGGGAAGCGGAAAAATATATTTCATCTTTTTGAGCGCTTTGGTAGTGCTCCTTGGTTATCTAAGCTATCAGATATTGGCGCCCTTCTTATTAGCCATTGCCTGGGCAATTGTCTTGTTCGTACTCTTTTATCCGCTATATATATTGATCCGTAAGTATGTGAAAAGTTCTTCTTTAGCCTCCTTCCTGACGCTTCTTATCATCATTATCCTGGTTGCCGGTCCGCTAACTTACCTCTCTTTTTTATTAGTGCAGCAGATGGGAGCTTTAGCTACTTTTCTGGCGAGCGGGAAAATTTCTTTAACCGAGCTTCTACGCCATCCAATTATCATAACCATTTTGGAAAGGGTTAGCTCTTTTTTGCAAATGGACCCCCAAAGCTTCCATGAAGCTATCGGCCAGGAGATTTCCCAATGGGGAATGGGCTTGATTAGCAAGCTGGGGATTGGTCTGCGGAATTTGGTGAGCGCGATCTTTAATCTCATAATTATGGCTTTGACAATTTTCTTTTTGTTCAAAGATGCCCCTGCGCTATTTGATCGGGTTTACAAATACTTGCCTTTTAACGAGGAACAGAAAAAGAAAATTATCAAGCAAGCCCAAGATATTATAGTTTCCACAATCTATGGAGGAGTAATTATTGCTTTATGCCAGGGAACTATAGGGGGTTTAACCTTTTTTATATTGGGTATTTCTTCTCCTGTGTTATGGGGATTTGCCATGGCCGTGGTTTCGTTCCTGCCGTTAGTAGGCACCGCCGTTATTTGGGGGCCAGCTTGTATATATTTATATTTTCAAGGAGAATTAGGGAAAGCAATTATCTTAGCCATTGTCGGAGCCGGCGGCATAAGTTCTATTGATAATTTTCTGCGGCCCTTAATTGTGGGCCAGCGCACGCGTTTGCCATTCATCTTGATTTTTTTCAGTGTCTTGGGGGGAATTAAATATTTTGGCTTAATAGGCTTCGTCATGGGGCCACTTGTTCTCGCTGTCTTCTTATCTGTTTTGGAAATTTTCCGCGGGATGGGCGAAGCCAGCCAGGCCTGACTTCTTTATTTAGCTTTTTATCCAAGCTCCAGGAGATTTTGAAGAACTTGCGGTGAGAAGAATTTCAGGTTTTCAAACTGACTAACCCTTCCCTTACCCGAAGAGCTATACTTTTTTCTTTAGGTCCAGAAATGGGTCATAAAGTTTAATTTTTAAGGAGAACGAAAATAATGAATGTTCATAAAATCGCTGTGTCTAATTTTGAAGCAGTCATCTTTGACCTTGACGGAGTAATCACGGATACGGCTTCTGTTCATGCTGCTATATGGAAAAAGATGTTCGATGATTTTCTCGGGCAATATGCAGCCCGTCAAGGAAAAGCAATTAAACTTTTTGACCCAGATGAGGATTATCGCCTCTATGTTGATGGTAAACCCAGGATTGATGGGGTTCGGGATTTTCTCTTAGCGAGAAAAATCGAGTTACCTGAAGGCCAACCGGAAGATCTGCCGGGAACAGAAACCTGGCACGGTCTGGGTAATCTGAAAAATGAGTATTTTAGGCGCTGGATCGAAGAACAAGGCGTAGAAGCATACAAATCCACCATCGATTTAATTCACCGGTTTAAAAAACATGGGTTGAAGACGGCCGTCATTTCGGCAAGCAAGAATTGCGCTTTGATTTTGGAAATGGCAGACTTAGCCCATCTTTTTGATGTGCGGGTGGATGGAATAGATTCTGAATTGCTGAAGATTCCAGGAAAACCAGCGCCTGATATATTTCTGGAAGCAGCGAGGTTATTAAGTGTTAATCCAGCGAAGACCATAGTAATTGAAGATGCTCTTTCTGGCGTGCAGGCCGCCAAAGCCGGAAGATTCGGATTAGTAATTGGTCTGGCCCGTCATGGCGAAAAAGAATCTTTGTTGACTGAAGGCGCTGATCTTGTGGTAACTGATCTTTCCGAGATCTGTCTGGTTATAGACGAAGGAAGTCATAAGGCACTACCCTCGGCCTTAGATTGCTTCGCGGAAATTAGACTAAAGGTGCAGGGAAAGAAAATAGCCGTTTTTCTGGACTATGATGGCACCCTAACCCCTATTGTATCTACCCCTGACCAGGCCATTATGGCGGCAGAAATGCGGGACACTGTAAGAGAGCTATCCCATTATTGCCCCGTAGCTATCATTAGTGGTCGAGACTTGAAAGATGTGCGGGAGAAAGTGAAGATTGATTCTCTAATCTATGCTGGCAGCCATGGTTTTGAAATTGCCGGCCCAAAAGATTTAAAAATAGAAAGTGAGATTGGCCAGAATTTTTTACCCGTGCTCGACCAAGCAGAGGACGAGCTGTCCTGGAAATTAGGCTCTATTCCCGGTCTCCTTTTGGAAAGAAAAAAATTTGCTATGGCCATCCATTACCGACTTGTAGATCCAGAGCGGATAGGAATTGTGGAAAAAGTGGTCAATGAAGTTTCTGCCAGCCATCCTCAACTGCGGAAAGCTTACGGAAAAAAAGTTTTCGAACTGCAACCCAACGTTGATTGGCATAAAGGGAGAGCTTTGCTGACTTTGCTGCATTCATTGAAACTTAGAAAGGATGAAGTTCTCCCTTTTTACATCGGCGATGACGTTACTGATGAGGATGCCTTTAGGGTATTAAAAGGGTGGGGTATCGGCATTGTCGTCTGGGAAAGGCCTTATGAATCCGCCGCCACTTATTATCTAAAAAACCCTGATGAAGTTCAAGAATTCTTGCTTAAGCTGATTTCTTTCTATAGGAGAAGAGAATGAATACTTGGATCCTGCGGTATGAAGGATTTAAACCGGCGCAAGAAAAGCTGCGCGAAGCACTATGCACGCTGGGGAATGGATATATTGCTACCCGTGGGGCAGCCCCTGAGTCTGAAGCGGATGAAATTCATTATCCGGGAACATATCTGGCTGGAGGATATAATCGGCTCAGAACGAAGATTGCTGAAAGGGAAGTGGAAAATGAAGATCTGGTAAATATGCCTAATTGGCTGTTAACAAAATTTAAGCTCGTTGGTGGCGATTGGTTTAAGTTAAGAGGAATGGAAATCCTTTCTTATCACCAGGAGCTGAATATGAAAGAAGGCCTCCTTACCAGGAAGGTAAGATTTAAGGACAAACAAGATCGCCAGACTACTTTACTTCAACGGCGTTTTGTGCACATGGAGCTTATGCATTTAGCCGCCTTGGAAACAATAATAATTCCCGAGAATTGGGCAGGTCCGATCCAGATCCACTCTGCTTTAGACGGCACGGTGATCAATGCGGGCGTCGACCGGTATAAGCAGTTAAACAATAAACATCTAGAACCAATTAACACAGGAGATGATCATGAGGAAGTCATCTATTTGGTGGTAAAGACTAATCAATCCCAGCTCATGGTGGCTGAAGCAGCCAGAACAAAAGCTTTTGTGGATGGAAAAATTATCGAGGCCGAAAGAAAATTAATTAAAGAATCCGGTTATATTGCTCAGGAGTTTACTGTAGATGTCCGGCCTAATACTCCGCTGCAAATAGAAAAGATAATCTCCTTTTATACTTCCAGAGATATGGCTATCGCTGAGCCAGCTTTGGATGCTTGTCAAGCCCTGAGCCAGGCCGGGAATTTTGAAGAGTTGTTGCGGAGTCATATCTTACAATGGAAACATTTGTGGGAGCGATGTGATATCCAACTTATGGAAAATGATCGGACTCAGATGATTCTCCGCTTACATATTTTCCATTTGCTTCAGACGGTCTCCAGAAATTCCATCGATCTGGATATCGGCGTTCCTGCCCGGGGATGGCATGGTGAGGCCTACAGGGGCCATATTTTTTGGGATGAGCTTTTTATTTTCCCTTACCTTAATTTGAGAATCCCTACGCTGACTAGATCTTTGCTACTTTATCGGTACCGGCGCTTAAATCAAGCCCGCTTGGCGGCCCGAAAAGAGGGCTGGCGGGGGGCACTCTACCCCTGGCAAAGCGGGAGTAACGGAAGGGAAGAAACCCCCAAATTGCACTTGAACCCCAAATCGGGCCGGTGGCTTCCGGATTATACTCATCTGCAACGCCATGTAAATGCGGCCATCGCCTATAATGTCTGGCAATATTATAAGATCACTGGTGATCTGGAATTCCTGTCTACATACGGCACGGAGATGATTTTAGAGATTGCTCGCTTCTTGACCAGTATTACTACTTATAACCAGGCCATTGACCGTTATGAAATTCTTGGGGTGATGGGGCCAGATGAATATCATGATGCCTATCCAAGGGCAGATAAGCCTGGTTTAAATAATAACGCTTATACTAATGTGATGGTAGTCTATGTCCTTCGTACTGCCTTGAAGGCCCTAGCTGCTCTTCCACCCAGGAGAAGGGAAGACCTGCAGGAGGCCCTGCAAGTAGAACGATGGGAATTAGATCTGTGGCGAGAAATCATGAGTAAAATGCGGGTCATTTTTCATGATAAATTCATTATCAGCCAATTTGAGGGGTATGAGAAGTTGTTAGAGTTTGACTGGGATGGCTATCGGCAAAGATATGGGGATATCCAGCGCCTGGATCGTATTCTGGAGGCTGAAGGGGATTCCACGAATCGTTATAAAGTTTCCAAACAGGCTGATGTGCTCATGCTCTTTTATCTCTTCTCCGCCGAGGAATTAAAAGACTTATTTAGCCAAATGGGCTATGAATTCGATCCGCAAATAATACCAAAGAACATCGATTATTATTTAAAGAGGAGTTCTCACGGTTCCACCTTAAGTAATATCATTCACTCTTGGGTTCTGGCACGTTCAGATCGAGCGCGCTCCTGGGAACTCTTCCACAAGGCTCTGGAAAGCGACATATCAGATATCCAAGGTGGAACCACGCATGAGGGAATTCATCTGGGCGCCATGGCTGGGACCGTAGATATTCTGCAGCGCTGTTATACGGGAATTGAATTTCATGAAGACATCCTTTATTTACATCCGAGCATTCCTTATGGATTGCCCAAGCTTACTATGAGAATTAAGTTCAGAGGAAATTGGTTAGCAGTAACGGCAACTCCGCGATCATTGTTGGTTGCTTGTGAACAGGGAGGGGGGCAGGTGGTCAGGGTTCAGTTCGAGAGCAAGATATACGAGCTATCTCCAGGGGAAACGATCACGTTGGCCATAGAAAAGTAAAAAGAAAGGAGGCAGATAATGAAAACTTTTTTAATCGGTTTATTATGCGGGATTATCATTTCTTTGGGGGTGGTTTGGTTTTTTACCAGCGGCCGCCAAATTTTAGAAGTTGAAAAGGCAGAAGAAAGGGCAGCTGCGCAGGTGGATCAGGCTCGCGAATTAGTTCAGAAAGCGGCCGACCGAGCCAAGGAGACATTAATGGCTAAGTTGGAAGTTCTGGAATTAAGGAGCGAACAAATTCAAAAAGAGGTTGCTGAGAAGGGTAAGATCGTTCGCCGCAAAGCGCGCGATCTGGGGGAAACCGTAGTTGATGCGGCCAAAGATGCCAGCTTGACCGCCATTATTAAAGCTAAACTGGCTGCCGACCCTGATCTTTCAGCTCTGAATATTTCTGTATCCACTACGGCCGGTCGAGTTACCCTCTCCGGCACGGTTAGTTCATTCGAAGAAATGGGTAAGGCCATAGCTCTCGCTTTGGAAACAGAAGGGGTCAAAGAAGTGGTCTCTACTCTGCAGGTTAAATAAAGCTACCTTAAATTTTTTTAAGCCTTAAAATAATGAAGAGGGATAAATGAAAAGAATATTATCTTTAGCGATAAACCCGGCTGTCGATATAAGTGTTAAAGTGGAACATGTAATTCCCGAATGAAAACTATTTGGCCATTCTGCGCAATTAGAACCTGGAGGAGGAGGGGTAAATGTCTCCCGGGCTATAAAAAAACTGGGAGGAGAATCAATTTCGGCAATCAATCATTTTGGAGGTGGCTGCTAGAGGTGCTGCCGTCATGCCCCCGGGAACGGAACTATGCCGCCGAGAAGATGCCGAGCGACTTTATCAGAAAATGCTTGCCCAGTCGAGCTGATTTTTTGAGCAGGGAATGAAATAAAATCCTAAAACGACTTGGGGAATTCTTTTGGAATAAGCTTATATGGAATATCGAAGATGCCGGCAAAGCAAAAGAAGAAGAATGAGACATATGTTCCATTTTGCCCCACGCTGTTTCTTTTATCCCCATGGTTGCTTCTTGCTCTTTTAAAAGTTTACTGAAATTAAAGACGATTAAAATAGTTGGCTTTCGGTATGTTAATTGCTAATTAAATTTAATAATCATTAAGGGAAAGGAGGATAAAAATGGAATGGTTGGCGCTTATCATTTCAGTAATAGCTTTGATATTATCAATTTGGGCCGTTAAAACAATTGGGGGCATGAAAGAAATAAAAAAGGAAGTTGAATCCCTTTCTTCATTAGGTGAATCTCTACGCAAGAAGACCGCCGATCTTCTCGATCGAGTCGAGAAGAAAGTGAGAGGTGAAGAAAGAGAGGAAAAAAGGGAAGACCAGAAAGAAGACCAGAAGCAAAAATAAAATAAAAAATTATTTTTAAGAAAAGAGGATATAATACAAAGACAAAATACTATTCCCCTCGGCAAGTAGAAAGGAGTGCAAAACGAAGGTTACTAATTTTATAAAATTGTCTATAAGTATTATTCTCTGTCAGTTAGCCGGAGTAATAGGGTCTTTTTTTACGACTCCGGCTATACCAAATTGGTATCAAACTTTAAGTAAACCTTTCTTCACTCCCCCTAATTGGCTCTTTGCCCCGGTATGGATTATTCTTTATATGTTAATGGGGATCTCTTTGTTTTTGGTGTGGGAAAAGAGAAGCCGGGAAACCCACACCAAGTCGGCCTTGATAATCTTTTTTATCCAGTTGGCTCTTAATGCCTTTTGGTCTATATCTTTCTTCGGCTTCCGCTCTCCTCTAATGGGATTCATAAATATAATTTTCCTGTGGTTGGCTATTCTTTGGACCCTGCAGAAATTTTTAAAAATATCCAGGATTAGCGGGATACTTATGGTTCCTTATTTTGCCTGGGTAAGTTTTGCCGCAGTTCTTAATTTTTCTATTTTAATTTTAAATTGATCAAAATGATTCAAAAGGAGAGAATAAAATATTTGAATCAGAAGAGCCCATCAAAGGGAGCTTACGTCCTTTATTGGATGCAGGCCGCGCAAAGGACAGAATATAATCATGCCTTAGAATACGCCATAACCCAGGCTAACGAATTTCGCCGCCCACTGGTTGTCTTTTTTGGAATTACTGACCATTTTCCAGAGGCCAATGAGCGGCACTATTTCTTCATGCTGCAAGGACTAAAGGAGGTCAAACAAGATCTGCAAGAGAGAAATATCCAAATGGTTATCTGGCATACATCTCCCGAACTAGGAGCCATTAAGATGGCCGCCAAAGCTGTGCTTCTGGTGGTCGATCGCGGCTATCTCCGTATCCAGAAAGAATGGCGAGAAAAAGTAGCCGCCCAGATAAACTGTCCTTTGATCCAAGTAGAAACTGAAGTTGTTGTTCCTGTGGAAGTAGCCTCCTCCAAAGAAGAATACGCCGCGGCCACTTTGCGGCCAAAGATTAAGAAAAATCTCGCCCACTTTTTAGTGGCCTTGCCGCAAGAAAAACCAGCCCGCTCATCTCTGTCCATGGAATTTTATTCCTTTGATCTTTCGGACATAGGAAAAGCAATTAGTAAACTTAATATTGAGCGCAGCACTAAAAAAGTTCCTTATTTTATAGGAGGAACGAGAGAAGCAAAGAAGAAGTTGCAGATATTCTTGGAAAAGAAACTTGATTATTTCGGCCAAGAGCGCAACGATCCTAGCCTAGATTATCTTTCGCATTTGAGCCCTTATTTACACTTTGGCCAGATATCTCCTCTTCATATTGCCCTAAAAGTCTGGGAGACAGATTCTCCAGGGAAGGAATCTTTCCTCGAAGAGCTCATCATTAGAAGAGAATTGAGTATGAATTTTGTTTTTTACAATAACCAATACGACTCCCTGGGCGGGCTTCCTGATTGGGCCAGAAAAACCTTAAAGGATCATCAAAGGGATAAAAGACCGTATCTCTACTCTCTGGAAGAATTAGAAAAAGCTCAGACCCATGACGATTATTGGAATGCCGCCCAAAAGGAGATGGTGCTCACTGGAAAAATGCATGGCTATATGAGAATGTATTGGGGAAAAAAGATTTTGGAGTGGACTGAAAAACCGGAAGACGCTTTGCGCTGGGCTCTTTATTTGAATAATAAGTATGAGCTTGATGGCCGAGATCCGAATGGCTTTGCTGGCGTAGCTTGGTGTTTGGGAAAGCATGACCGACCGTGGAAAGAGAGGCCCATTTTGGGAAAAGTAAGGTATATGAACGCCAAGGGGCTGGAAAGAAAATTTGCTATAAAAAAATATGTGGAAAAAATTAAAAAAGTCGAAGATGAGATCAAAAGTCAAATTAAGAATTAAACGTTTTTTAAAAGGAGGTCAAATGAAACTAAGCGAATATTTTGAAAAAGCAAAGGGGCGAGGAATTATCGCCACTGCTAATTCCGAAGGTAAAGTGGGTATGGCTGTCTATGCCCGCCCCCACTTTATTGATGAAGAGATCGTAGCCTTTATAATGGCCGATAAGTTAATGCATAAGAATCTACAATCCAATCCCCATGCTGCTTATCTTTTTATGGAAAATAAAGAAAGGTACGTGGGCAAGAGATTATATTTAACCAAGATTAAGGAAGAAAAAGATAAAGATCTTATTGATCAGATCAGGCGGAAAGATAAATGCCCTGTTTATAGGGTTTATAAAGATAGTTTGCGCTATCTCGTCTATTTTCATATAGATAAAGTTCTGCCTCTCATTGGAGAGAAGGGCTAAGAAATAAGAGCTAAAGACTCCGCGCTTTTCATTCCCCTCACCCTTTCCGTTGGGGAGGATCGAAGGAAGCCGACCACGGAGGATGGGTGAGGGGGTTGGAAAAACTTTCCTATTATGATTTAAGAGCTCAACAGGGCACCCCAATATTTAACAGGGTCCTTTTCAAATCTTTTGCTCATCAGCGTTTCGAGCATAGCATGGTGTGTTTTCTCATCACTCCAAATCTGCTCAAAGATATATTTTAAAGCAGGGGTTTCCGTAAGTGTTTTCATATTGGCAAGATTATCTTTGTGTTTTCTTTCCAGCTCTTCATGCTGCTTGAGTAAATCCCAAACTTCTTTTCTTTCTTCGGCACCGACGATTTGCGAGTATTCCAGAATTTCTAAGGCAGCTCGTCCTAACTCCGCGTGCTTACGGGAGTCATGTTGAATGGCGCGTAGTAGATACTTCACAGTGGAATTGGCCGCCATACCTGCTGTTTCCTCAGTAAGCCTAATAACTTCTTCCTCCACCTTGATCAGGCTTTTTACCATTTCTTTAAGCTCTTCGACTTTTTTTTCTTCGTCCATAATCCTTCCTCCCCTCTTTTTATTTAAATCAGGCACTCCCGGTCATAGTATGCTTCCAAATGGCAACCTTTGTCAACCCCCTCTTCAGCCTCCGGTCCTGCCTGTTTTAGGGACTGCCTGCTCCTGGACCCGCTTGATCCCGAGTCTGCCCCCGTTTCTGGGAAAGACC
>FWPU01008227.1_pt1 | contig 18027 bp, 14 predicted proteins | sample 2228361 | NCBI WGS metagenome assembly FWPU01 (sample SAMEA103939777, study PRJEB20133) | metagenome
GCAGCCGCCCCGGGCCGCGGCTCAGGCACACCCGCCGCAGCCCTCATCGGGCGCGGCTGAGGGAGACGCCGGATCATGGCCGGCACCAGCGGCTGGGGTTGCAGCTCCGCCATGCCGTGAACTCGACCCAGGCCGAGTTCACGGACCGAGGCGGACCGAGTTGGGGAACCGACTCGGTCTGGGGCGGCCGGTACAGATGGGGAGAAAGGAGGTGCACGTCGTACTCCTCGCAGCTAGCCGGCCCGCTCCGCCGCGGCACGCAGGCGGGACACCACGCGAGACCGGCCCAGCAGCTCCATCAGCTCGAACAGCCCCGGCCCGGCCGTCTTGCCGGTGAGCGCCACCCGCGCCGGGTGGATCACCTCCCGGCTGTGGACGCCCCGCTCCTGCGCCAGGCCGCGCACCGCCGCCTCGGCGGCCGCACGGCTGAGGGCACCGTCGCGTTCCAGGCGGTCGGCCAGCGCGCGCAGCAGCTCGCGCGCCTGCGGCCGGCGCAGGTACTGCTCCTCCGCCGCAGGGTCGATGGTGACCTCGCGGAAGAAGAAGTCCCCGTAGGTGAGGATGTCCTCGCCCACCTTCAGCCGGTCCCCCAGCACGCGCACCACCCGCTCCACGTAGTCCCGCTGCTCGGGGGTCACCGGCTCCGCCAGCAGCCCCTCCGCCACCAGCACCGCCAGGCATACCTGGGCCACGCGCCCGGGATCGACCTCCAGCGCGCGGCGCATGTAGACCCCGTTCATCCAGGTGAGCTTGGCCGGGTCGAAGACGGGCGAGGCCTTGCCCAGGTCCTCGATGCGGAACCTGGCCACCAGCTCATCCAGGGAGTAGATCTCCCTGTCCTCCTCCGGGTACCAGCCCATCAGGGCGAAGAAGTTCAGCAGCGCCTCCGGCAGGTATCCCCGCCGCCGGTAGTCGCGCACGGCCGTATCCCCCAGCCGCTTGGAGAGCTTTTTCCGGTCGGCCCCCAGGATCACAGGGAGGTGGGCGAACTGCGGCGGCGACCAGCCCAGCGCCTCGTAGATCACCAGCTGCTTGGGCGTGTTGGAGAGGTGCTCCGCCCCGCGGATGACGTGGGTGATGGCCATGAGGTGGTCGTCCACCACGTTGGCGAAGTTGTACAGGGGCGAGCCGTCGGAGCGGACGATGATGTAGTCGTCCAGGTGCTGCGGTGAGAACTCCACACGCCCGCGGACCAGGTCGTCGACGACGATGGTCCGGCCGAAGTCCGCGAGCCGCAGGCGGATGGCCGGCCTTCGTCCCCGGGCCAGGAAGGCGGCCCGCTGCGCCGCCGAAAGGTCCCGGCAGCGTCCCGAGTAGCGCTGCGGGAGCTGCCGCGCCCTGGCCCGCTGGCGCTCCGCCTCCAGCTCCTCGGGGGTGCAGTAGCACTCGTAGGCCGCCCCGTGCTCCACCAGGTCGCGGGCGTAGCGCGCGTAGAGCGCAAGCCGCTCGGTCTGGCGGTAGGGGCCGTACGCTCCGCCTATGTCCGGCCCCTCGTCCCAGTGCAGCCCCAGCCAGCGCAGGTCCTCCAGGATCGCCCGCTCCGACTCCTCGGTGGAGCGGGAGCGGTCGGTATCCTCCACCCGAATGATGAACGACCCGCCGTGGTGGCGGGCGAAGAGCCAGTTGAAGAAGGCAGCCCAGGCCCCTCCCACGTGCAGGAGGCCGGTGGGGCTGCCGGCGTAGCGGGTGCGGACGGACACGGCGTTCACCTCTGAATCCAGACCGGTCCTAGTGTACACTGGCGGCGTGCCGCCGTGGCGCGGCACGGAGGGAGTTTGCGGCTATGGAACTGGGCCTGTCCACCAGCATGCTGGGACGCCACGCGCTCCCCGAGCGGCTGGACATCCTGGCAGAGGAGGGGATCCCCTGGGTGGAGATCCACGGGTACGCCCGGGAGGAGTTCGACTACTTCGACCGGAAGCTGGTGCGGGCCACCGCCGCCGCCCTGCGGCGGTGGGAGCTGCGGCTGTGGGCCTGCCACAGCCCCGCCGGCGGCGCACTGGATGTGGCCGCGGAGGAAGAAGAGGTCCGACAGCACACCGTGGAGGTCCTGCGCCAGACCATCCGCGTTGCCGCGGACCTGGGGGCCCGGGTGGTCGTCTGCGACGCGGCTCGCGAGGCCCCCCGCGACTCACGGCGGCGCCGCCGTCAGGCCCTCCTCGCCGACAGCCTGCAGCGGCTCCTGGAGGAAGCCGACCGGGCACGGGTGCGCCTGGCGATAGAGAACCACCAGTGGTGGGCGCTCTTCGAGAACCCGGAGGACTTCCACGAGCTGGTGGCGGCGCACCCGCTGCCGGGGCTGGGCGCCTGCTGGGACACCGGTCACGGATGGCTGGCGGGTCATCCTCCGGAGACCGCCTGTCGCCTGGGCACGCGTCTGCTCACCGTCCACCTGCACGACAACGACGGGCGGCGGGACCTGCACCTCCTGCCCACGGAGGGCAGCATGGCGTGGGAGCCCCTGGTGGCGGGCCTGCGGGAGGTGGGCTACGCCGGCCCCCTCATGATGGAGCTGGCTCCGCCCGACGACGCCACGGATGAAGCCGTGGCGCACCTGGCGCGCAGGGCCCGCCAGGTCTTCCACCGGCTCCTCAGGTGAAAAGGATGCTCACGGACTGGTTCATGTGGATGCGCCGGATGGCCTCCGCCAGCAGCGGGGCGGCGGAGAGCACGGTGAGCTTGTCCAGCCGCCGCTCCGGGGGCAGGGGGATGGTGTTGGTGACGATCACCTCCCGGATCTCGGGGCGGGCCAGCCGCTGTGGCGCAGGGGCGGCCATCACCGGGTGGGTGGCGCAGACGTAGACCTCGGGCCGTGCACCGTTGCGGATCAGCGTATCCACCGCGTTGCTCACCGTGCCGGCGGTGTCGATGATGTCCTCGATCATGATGGGCACCCGCCCCTCGACCTCGCCCACCACCTGCATGGGCTCCTTGATGTCCTTACCCACCCGCCGCTGGAAGATGATGGCCAGCGGCAGGTCCAGGCGGTCCGCCAGCTGCTTGCTCCGCCGCACGGCGCCGTCGTCCGCCGCCACCACCACCCCGTCCCTCAGCCCCTTCTCCCGCAGGTAGTCCGCGAACAACGGCAGCGCCCGCAGGTGGTCCACGGGGACGTTGAAGAACCCCTCGATCTGCCCCGCGTGCAGGTCAACGGTCAGGATGCGGTCGGCCCCGGCGGCGACCAGCAGGTCCGCCACCAGGCGGCCGGTGATGGGCTCGCGAGGCGCGTCCTTCTTGTCCTTGCGCGCGTAGCCGTAGTAGGGGATCACCGCGGTGATCCGCCCGGCGGAGGCGCGCCGCAGGGCGTCCATCATGATCAGCAGCTCCATCAGGTGCTCGTTGACCGGCGGACAGGTGGGCTGGACGACGAAGGTGTCCTCGCCGCGGGCGTTCTCCTCGTAGCGCACGTAGACCTCGCCGTCGGCGAAGCGGGTGATGGTGCGCTTCCCCGGAGGAATGCCCAGGTAGGAGGCGATCTCCTCACCCAGCTGCGGGTTGGCCGTCCCGCAGAAGAGCTTCAGGCGCCCCGCCAGGCGTTCGTCCATCGCCGCGTCCCCATTATCGCACACCGAAGGAAAAAGGGGCGCCCGGCGGCGCCCCGGCCCCCTGCGGGCAGCAGCCCCTCTACCGCTTCTCCACCAGAAACTTGATGGCCGTGCGTTCTTCGCCCTCGATCTCGACCTTGGTGAACGCGGGTATGGCCACCAGGTCGATGCCGTTGGGGGCGACGAACCCCCTGGTGATGGCGATGGCTTTCACCGCCTGGTTCACCGCCCCGGCGCCCACCGCCTGAATCTCCACCGAGCCTCGCTCGCGCAGTACAGCGGCCAGCGCACCGGCAACCGCTTTGGGCTTGGAATCGGCCGACACCTTGAGCACCTCCGGCATGGAAAAGGCGCCTCCTCGAACGCTGCGATTGAGGTCCGGTAAGGGGAAAATATTCAGGCTGCGGGGGAAGAAATCCTCTCACGCCGCGGCGTAAAGACGCGCCGCCTCCGCCGCCGCGACCTCCGCCCGGGCGCGAAGGCGGGCGACTGCGGCCAGCAGGGCCGGCCGCAGCGCCTCGGCCCCCTCCCAGGCCCGGTCGATGGCGGCCGCCAGGACGCCGGCGGGGGCTTCCAGGGGCAGGGGCTCTTCCAGCGCCAGGTCGCGGTGCAGCGCGTCGACCTTCGGATCGTAGGCCATCCCCACCGGGGGCACGCCCGAGGCGGCGGCAAACATCAGCGCGTGGACCCGCAGCCCCACCACCACCCGCAGGCGGGCGATCAGGGCCAGCGCCTGGGGCGGGTGGAGTGGCCGGCTGACCAGCGTCCCGCCGCACGCCTCCGCCACCGAGCGCGAAACGGGCAGGTCCAGGCTCGGGTGGAACGGCAGCACGACCACCCGTGCGCCGCGGCGCCGGCGGACCTCTGCCAGGGCTTCCACCAGCGCCCCCACGAAGGCGTTGCTCCCCCAGGGGCGGACGGCGACGCAAAGCGCCCCCGGAGCGGTAACGGGAGCCAGATCCGCGGGCACTTCCGCCGGGCGCAGCAGGAACGCGGGATCGGCCGTCAGAACCGCCGGCCGCCGCACCCCCAACTCCTCGGCCAGGGCCGCGGAGCCCGCGTCCCGGACCGTCACCACGTCCGTCCGCTCCAGGACGCGGCGCGCCAGGGCGCGGAGGGACGGGCGGCGCAGAGGACCCAGGCCGGCGGCGTACACCATCGTCCGCAGCCCCATGGCCTGTGCCAGCCGCAGCAGCCCCAGGTAGTAGAGGGCGCTGCGGGCGCTGGTGGCGTCCTGCAGCAGGGACCCTCCGCCGGAGAGGAAGAGACGGCAGCGCCGCATGGTCCGCAGGACTGCGGGCAGGTCACCCCGGGGCAGCGCCGCGACCCCGTGGACGGCGGCGGTAGCAGCGGGATCGGCGGAGAGCACCACCAGGGGCACAGGGCCCAGGTGCGCCCTCAGGCTGTGCACCATGCCCGCCAGCACGGCTTCGTCGCCCAGGTTGCCGAAGCCGTAGTACCCGGAGATGAGGACCCCGGGACCCCCGACGCGCACTCAGTCGTCTGCGGCCGGCGCCGCCGGGGCCGCCGGACGGATGGCTGCGGCCGACACCGCGCGGCGGAGGAGATGCTGCAGGACCAGCAGCGCGGCGCTTCCCAACACAGAGCCGATCAGCAGCGCGTAGAGTGTCCGCAGCACCACCACGACCAGCGGCGTGTGGATGTGGGAGAAGGAGTTGATCAACCCGGCCTGGCCGACGACACCCACCATCGCCAGGGGGACCACCCAGGCGCGCAGGCGCATCGCCGCGGCCCCCGCGGCCAGCATCAGGGCGGGGTGGCCTATCAGGAACTCCTTGGTCCGCGGCCGCGCCACCAACAGGTCCTCCAGCGCCTGGCGCAGCCGCACCTCCGGCCCGAAGACCGGCAGGCCGAAGTTCCCGCTGCGGAACAGCAGCATAACGGCGGCGACGGCCACCAGCACCGTCACCACCGCGTACTGGAGGCGCAGCGGCCGCTCCAGCCACCTCCAGATGCGCTGCGCCGTGGAGCGGGGAGCGCCGGCTTCCCCGCCGAAAGCCAGCAGCAACCCCAACAGGAGCGGCGGGAGCACGTGCGCCGCCTTGACGCCGACAAATACGTGCACCGCCAGCATGAAAGACCACCCGGTGAGCAGTCCGGCCACCAGCACGCCGGCGGCGGCGGAGATGCCCGAGGCCAGCCACAGGGCGGCGAGCCCGCGGCGCAGGGGTCCTCCCCCGCCCCGGGCGAGTGCCACGTGGACCGCCAGCGTCGCCCCGGCCACCGCCGCACCCAGCGCCAGGAGGCGTCTCCACAACAGGAGGAACCCGTCCCCGGAGAGCGCCGCAGCCGCCGTCAGGACCACCCCGGCGGCCACCAGCAGCCACAGGGAGGGGCGCAGCGGGATGCCTGCCGCCCCGGAGATCTCCCCCAGCGCGATCGCCCCCAGGGCCAGGGCCCCGGCGGCCACCAGGACCATGGGGAGGGGGCCGGGCTGCAGGTCGGGCAGCGGCCGGGGCCGGCCCGGGGCGAAGCCAAGCCCCCGCACGCTCCCCGCAATCCGCCCCACCAGGTCGAGGTTGGCCGGGATGGCGTCCACGCCCCCCGGCGTGTTGGTCAGGGGCCGCAGGTACAGCAGGCGGATGTTGCGCTCCAGCGGCGCGCGGCGGAACTTCTCCACGATGGCCTCAGGGGAGAGGGTTACCATCTCCTCTGGGGTCAGGCTGAAGAGCCGCAGCACCGCCGGGCGCATGCGGGCGGTCAGCGCGTCCTCGCCGCGCTGCTTGCGCCGGACCGTGAAGACCTCGATGCGGGCCACGCGGTATCCGCCCGCCCGCAGCCCGCGGGCGGCCTCGCCGACCAGCCGCTCGTAGCCCAGCACGTCCGCCCCGTCGAAGACGAGGGTGGCCCCCGGAGCCAGCCGCTGCATGGCTGCCAGCTTCCAGGCGAGCCCGGCCGAGGTCAGGCCCCGGTAGTTCCTGGGCCGCAGGATCACGGAGAGCCCTACCCGTCTCGCCGCCGCCAGGTCGGCGGGAAGGAACCCCAACCCCAGGTCCTCCAGGTCGTCGCGGCTGCCTGCCACCTCGACGACAGGCCCGCGCAGGCGGGCCCGGGAGGGACCGAGGATGCCGCGAAACGCCTCCAGCAGCCAGGGGCGCAGGGCGGGGTCGGCGATGACGTAGACGGCTTCAGGCCTGACCGCCCCCGCCGCCACCAGTTCCCGCAGCGGCTGGGCCAGCACCTCCGCCCTGGACGCGGCCAGCATGTCGCCCCCGCCGAAGTACGCCAGCCGTCCCTGCCGCTGCAGGGTCCGCAGCGTGCGCTCGTACACCGCGACGGAGGTGGCGCCGCGGTCGCGCAGGGCGGTGAAGAGGGCGGCGGGGCTCCACCCCTCGCGCACGGCCAGCTCCTGCCAGGCCGGTCCGTCCAGGATCACCTCCACCGTGCGGTCCTGCCGTTCCAGGCGCCACCGCCCGGCCAGCAGGACCAGCGAGGCGACCACCCCCAGGGCCACAACCCCGGTCAGCGCCCCGTAGCGGCGCATCAGGAGCGCTCCCCCACCCCCACGCGCATCCGCACCTGGCCTCCCTCAACCGCCACAGATTCGATCCACAGTGGCAGCGGCAGGCCGTCCAGGGAGATCAGGGGGTTGAGGCGGGAGACCAGGAGGCTGCCGATCTCCCGCGGAAGCTCCACCCCGCTTACGGTGAGGGTCTGCACGTACAGATCCACTGTGGTGGGCGACGCCGGCACCAGCCTACCCTCCATGCGCATCCGCAGGTCCACCACACCCACCCGCACATCGCCCTCGACGGTCACTGCGCCGCCGTCGAGGCGCAGGGCCGCCCTCTGCACCCCCCTGGCGCTGGCCAGGAAGAGCTGCAGGTCCTCCTGGGTCAGGGCGACCTCCCCCTCCCCACGCCCCACCCGCGTCATCGGTGACCCCCCACCGCGCCACAGGCGTGCGGGCTCCACGCGCACCTCCTGCAGGCGCAGGGTGAGCCGCTCCACAGGCAGCTGGCCGGCCATCGCCCGCCGCGCCTCCAGCGTCACCGCATCCAGCCCGCCCGTGACGATGCTCCAGGGCGGGGCATCTACGCGGACGGTGACGCGGGCCGGTCCGGCCAGACTGCGGGTCACCGCGACCCGCAGCCGCCAGGCCAGAAGCGTGGGGGCCAGGGCAACGGCCAGGATGAGGACGACCGCAACCGCGGTGAACAGCCAGACGGCCAGGCGGGCGCGGGTGTCCATCTACGCGCTCGCCGCATTCCTCTGGCGCAGGTAGGCGTCGATGAAGGGGTCAAGGTTGCCGTCCAGCACCCCCAGCGCGTTGCCCACCTCCACGCCGGTGCGGTGGTCTTTGACCAACTGGTAGGGGTGCAGGACGTAGGAGCGGATCTGGTTCCCCCACGCCGCCTCCTTGTGCTGGCCGCGCAGGGCGGAAAGCTGCTCCCGCTGCTTCTCCTGCTCCAGCTCCAGCAGGCGGGCGCGGAGAATGCGCAGAGCGGTGAGCTTGTTCGCATGCTGCGACCGCTCGTTCTGGCACTGTACGACGATCCCGGTGGGCAGATGGGTGATGCGCACGGCCGTCTCCACCTTATTCACGTTCTGCCCGCCGGCTCCTCCGGCGCGGAAGGTGTCGATGCGCAGCTCCTCCTCCCTGAGCTCCACCTCCACCTCCCCGGCCTCCGGGATGACGTCCACCAGCGCGAAGGAGGTGTGCCGCCTCCGCGAGGCGTCGAAGGGCGAGATGCGCACCAGCCGGTGCACGCCGCGCTCCCCGCGCAGATAGCCGTAGGCGTTGGGTCCCTGGACGATGACGGTGACGCTTTTGATCCCCGCCTCCTCTCCGGGGGAGAAGTCGGCGATCTCGGTGGTGTAGCCGCGGGCTTCAGCCCAGCGCAGGTACATGCGCAGGAGCATCTCCGCCCAATCCGCCGCCTCGGTGCCTCCCGCCCCGGCGTGCACCGAGAGGATGGCGTTGGCCGCATCGTGCGGCTCCCGCAGCAACGTGGCCTGCTCCAGGCGGTCCAGCTCGCTCTGCACGGCCCGGGCCTCGGCGGCCAGCTCCGCCCCGGAGATGCCCCCGGGCTGCTCCTCCGCCAGGGTCAGCAGGACGGCGAGGTCCTCGAGGCGGCCGGCCAGGCGGTCCACCTCGGTCAGCTGGGCCTGCAGCGTACTCAGCTCGCGGCCGAGGCGGCGCGCTTCTTCGGGGTTTTCCCAAAGGGTGGGCCGCCCCATCGCCTGCTCCAGCTCGGCGACGCGGCGGCGCTTGGCATCCAGGTCAAAGGTGGCCTCGAACTGCCGCCAGCTTGCGCCGGCTCTGGTCGAGGACGGACTTCACATCGTCAAGGGTCATGATGACGCTCCTGGCAGAACGCGCACGGTCCGATCTACGCCATTATACCCCAGGAGGGACCGCCCTGCGGGGCCACACCCGGTCGGAGGTGCGTCGCGGCGAGGACGCGGCACCGGCGGGGCCTAGCGCAGCACCGTGAGCATGCCCAGCAGCGCCAGGCCGGCTGCGCGGGGAAGCGCCAGCCCCACGGCGTCGCCTGTTCCCAGGCGGATGAGGCCGAACGCTGCCCCCACCAGCAGCGACCATATGAGGACCTCGGGGGGTCGGGACGGGAGGACCAGCAGCGGTGGGAGCGTGGAGATAGCAATGGCAGCCGGCGTCCCCCGCCATGCCCGTGCCGAGGTGAGGACCGCCCCCCGCAGCCAGCCCTCCCAGGCGAGCGCGCCCAGCAGCAGCGAGGCGCCTCCGACCACCCATCCCCCCGGAGGCGGGGTGATCTGGAGGAGAAAACCATAGCGCCCGTAGGCCGAGATCATGACGGCCTCCAGCCCTCCCACGACAGCCAGCCCCAGGAGAGCCGAGAGAGGGGCGCGGCGCAGGCGGAATGCCAGGCCTCCCGCTCCCGCGGCGACCCGGGCCGCGAGCAGGATGGCCACCGGGAGGACCCACGCGCCAGCCGGAGCCAGGAGCCCCTCGAGCGGGCGTTGCAGCCCCGCCAGCAGCCCCGGGCCCGCCAGGGCACCGACGAGGCGGCGAAAGGACGGCTCCCGCCAGGCGGCCCGCGCGGCCCGGCCGGCCAACGGCAGGAGTAGAAGCGCCGTCAGGGCCACGACGGCCGGCGCAAACATCCACCCACCGGCCACGTACGGTGTGGGGATGGATGCGGGGACGCCGGCGACCAGCCACCCTTCCCGGTCCAGCGGCAGTTGCGCCCGCACCCGCCCCAGGGGGTCGGCGATCAGCGAGATGCCGGTGTTGGCGGCCCGAGCCACGGGCCGCCCCGTCTCCACCGCCCGCACCGCGGCGTAGGCGGCATGCTGAGCCGGCCCCGCCGAGGTGCCGAACCACCCGTCGTTGGTGACCACCACCAGCGGTCCCGCGCCCGGCCGAGTCCCCGTCCGGGCGATATCGGCAAAGGCCGACTCGTAGCAGATGGCGATGCTGAGGAACCCGGCGCGGGTGGGGATGGGGTCGCCGCGGTCGCCGGGGGTGACCCCCGCCTCGCCGAAGGGCACCAGGCGGCGCTTGGCATAGGTCCCCCGCACCGCACCGTCCTCCAGGACGACGGCGCTGTTACGCACCCTGTCGCCGGTCGCCTCGAAGCTGGTAACCACCATGACCCTGTCGGGGGCCCACGCCGCCACCTCTGGAAGAGCTCCCGCCGGACCGAAGAGGTTCACAGGAACCGCCGTCTCGGGGAAGACGATCAGGTCGGCGCCGCGGGCCCGCGCCTCCCGCACAAGCCGGGCCATCACCTCCATCTGCGCCTGCCGCGTCCCGGCGTCGCCCTTGCGCAGCGGCGGGATGTTGGGCTGCAGCACTGCCACGCGCAGGACCTCCCCCAGGGGCTGCCGCAGGCGCGCAGCCCCGTACGCCGTCCCGCCCCACAGCAGCGCCGCCAGCGCCAGGACCGCCCCTGCGGCTGCGGGCCGGCCGGGCCGCGCCAGCACCAGAGCCGCCGCCGCGTTGCCCAGGGCGACGGCAAACGAGACGAGGGAGACGCCCCCAAGCGCCGCCAGCTGCAGCAGCGGCAGCAGGCGGTGCTGGGAGACCCCCAGCAGCGCCCAGGGGAAGGCCAGCGGTCCGGTCGAGCGGATAGTCTCCACCGCCGTCCAGAGGAGGGGGACGAGCAGTAGGTCGCGCGGGGAGGAGCGCGGACTCATCCAGCGCAGGAGAGCGGCGAACCCGCCCGGGTACAGGGCGAGGAACGCGGCCAGGAGGGCCCAGGGCACGAGCCCAAAGAGGGTGATCCACGAGAGGGTGAGGGCGAACCAGACCGCGCCGCTGATATAGCCCAGGCGGAAGGCCTCCCGCGGCGTGGCCCCGCGCAGGGACCAGAGAAGAGGGACCAGCGCCACCCAGGCCAGGACGCCCCGGTCCAGCGGGGGAAATGCGGCCCACAGGAGCAGGCCGGAGGCGACCGCTGCCGCCAGTGGGGCGACCGGGCCCCGTTCCCGGGAGGGTGGCCTCGCCGGGGGCGGGAACGCCCGGAATCGCGCGCGGCCCCCGCGGTGCTCTAGGTCTCCCGACCGTGGCACTTCTTGTACTTCTTGCCGCTCCCGCACCAGCAGGGGTCGTTGCGCCCGATCTTCCGCACCTCGCGCGCGGGGGCGCCGCGGGCGCTGCTGCCGCCGCTGCGCGCGCCCAGGGCGACGGGCTGACGCGGGCGGGGGGCCGCCGGCTGGGGCCCCACCTGCACGCGCAGGAGGAACTTCACCGCCTCCTCCTGGATGTCGTGCAGCATCTCCTGGAAGAGGTCGTAGCCCTCCCGCTGGTACTCGATCAGAGGGCTGACCTGCGCGTAGGCGCGCAGGCCGATGCCCTCCCGCAGCGCCTCCATGTTCTGTAGGTGGTCGATCCACTTGCGGTCTATGACCTGCAGCAGCACCAGCCTTTCGATCTCGCGGAAGGTCTCCGCCCCCACCTCCTGCTCCTTGGCCTCGTACGCCTCCAGCGCCCGCGCCACCAGCAGCTCGCGAATCTCGTCGGCCGACCCCCGCAGCTCCTCCACGCCCACGCCGCCCAGCTGGGGAACCAGCGCCGCCGCCGCCTCCCGCAGCCCCTGCAGGTCCCACTCTTCCCGCGGCACCCCGGAGGGACAGTACAGATTCACGGTCTCCTCCAGCAGCCGCTCGATCATGCTCACCACATTCTCGCGCAGGTTCTCTCCGCGCAGCACCTTGCGCCGCTCCTCGTAGATCACCCGGCGCTGCACGTTCATCACGTCGTCGTATTCCAGGACGTGCTTGCGCACGTCGAAGTGGTACTGCTCCACCTTCTTCTGCGCGCTCTCGATCTGGCGGGAGACCAGGCCGGCCTCGATGGGTGTGTCCTCGTCGATGCGCAGTCGATCCATCCAGGCGGCCACGCGCTCGCCGCCGAAGATGCGCATCAGCTCGTCGTCCAGGGCGACGTAGAAGCGGCTGCTGCCGGGGTCTCCCTGGCGGCCGGCCCGGCCGCGCAGCTGGTTGTCGATGCGCCGCGCCTCGTGCCGCTCGGTGCCGATGATGTGCAGCCCCCCCAGCGCCCGCACCCGCTCCGCCTCCACCGGGTCGGGAGGGTTGCCGCCCAGGATGATGTCCACCCCGCGGCCGGCCATGTTGGTGGCCACGGTGACCGCCCCCACCCGCCCCGCCTGGGCGATGATCTCCGCCTCCTTCTCGTGGTTCTTGGCGTTGAGCACCTGGTGAGGGACGCCCCGGCGGCGCAACATCTCCGAGAGCAGCTCGTTCTTCTCGATGGAGCGCGTCCCCACCAGGACGGGACGGCCCTGGCGGTGACACTCCTCGATCTCCGCCACCACCGCCTTCCACTTGGCCCGCTCGTTCTTGAAGACCACGTCGGGGAAGTCGATGCGGATCATGGGCTTGTGGGTGGGGATGACCACCACCGGCAGGTTGTAGATCTTCTGCAGCTCCTCCTCCTCCGTCTTGGCCGTGCCGGTCATGCCCGCCAGCTTCTCGTACATGCGGAAGAAGTTCTGGAAGGTGATGGTGGCCAGCGTCTGGCTCTCCCGCTCCACGCGCACCCCTTCCTTGGCCTCGATGGCCTGGTGGAGGCCGTCGGAGTAGCGGCGGCCGAACATCAACCGGCCGGTGAACTCGTCGACTATGATCACCTGGCCGTCCTTGACCACGTAGTCCACATCCTTGCGGTAACAGGCGTGGGCGCGCAGGGCCTGGTGGATGTGGTGCATCAGGTCCACGTGCTCCGGGTCGGAGAGGTTGCCGATGCCCAAAAGGCGCTCCACCTTGGCCACCCCCCCGTCGGTGAGGGTGGCGTTCTTGATCTTCTCCTCCACGGTGTAGTCGACGCCGGGGGTGAGGCGGCGGACGATCTGGGCAAACTGGCGGTAGCGCTCCGTGGGCGCCTCCACCATGCCGGAAATGATGAGGGGCGTGCGCGCCTCGTCTATGAGGATGAAGTCCACCTCGTCGACGATGGCGTAGTAGAGGTCGCGCTGGACCAGGTCCTCCAGCCGCAAGACCATGTTGTCCCGCAGGTAGTCGAAGCCGAACTCGTTGTTGGTGCCGTAGGTGACATCCGCCTGGTAGGCCTCGCGCCGCGTGACCGGGCGGAAGTGGTTCAGCCGGTCGTCGTGGTGCGGGTGCGGGTCCACATACTCCGGGTCGTATATCCCGGAGAACTCGTGGCCGATGGCCGCCACCGTCAGCCCCAGGGCGTGGTAGATGGGGCCCATCCAGCCGGCGTCGCGCCGGCTGAGGTAGTCGTTCACGGTGACCAGGTGGGCGCCCCGCCCCAGCAGCGCGTTCAGGTAGAGGGGCAGGGTGGCCACCAGCGTCTTCCCCTCGCCGGTCTTCATCTCGGCGATCTTGCCGCGGTGCAGCACCACGCCGCCCATGAGCTGCACATCGAAGTGGCGCAGGCCGATGGTGCGCTTGCTGGCCTCGCGCACCACGGCGAAGGCCTCGGGCAGCAGCTCCTCCAGCACCTGCTGGGCGGCGGCTTTTTGCTGCTCCTCCTCCACCCCCCGCAGCGCCGCGGCGATGCGAGCCCGGAACTCCTCGGTCTTGGCCCGCAGGGCCTCGGCGGAGAGGCGCTCCATCTCGGGCTCCAGCCCGTTGATCTGCTGGACGAGGGGCTCGAGGCGGCGGATCTCCCGCTCGCTGCTATGGCCCAGTAGCCTGCTCAGCAGTCCCATGCGGCGCCCTACTGCGGGCGACCCACCGCCAGCCAGCCCACCGGACGGTTCAGCGCGTTGAGCACCGCACGCACCACGGCCTCCCGGGGGTCCAGGCGGACGACGGAGGAGCCGCTGAGGACCTGACCGTCTCGCCCGGCCAGCGTGAGCACCACCACCGCCACCTCCCGCTCCCCCACCCGCGTCACGCGCACGCCGTCCAGGAGGAGCAGCCCGGCCGCGCGCAGGAAGACCTCCACCGCCCGAAGCGCCGCCGTCGCCACCAGGTGCAGTGGCGGGCCGGCGGTGGGACCGCTGGCCACCCCCTCGTACAGGAGGCCGCGGTCCTCCAGGTGCACCTTCACCTCAGTGGTGCCGCGCAGGGAGGCCACGGTCAGGCCCACGTACTTCAGGCGGGGGGAGGGCGGCGGGGGCGGCTCGGAGGCGCGGAGGGTGGAGACGCGGACCTGCTGTGGGTCCACCTGCACTCCAAGCTCCGCGGCCAGCGCCGAGGCCACGTCCATGGCGATGACCTTGGGGCTGCGGCCCGCCTCGCCCAGCACGTGAATGACGGAGAGGCCCCCGGCGGGGTCCGCCTCCACCCGGACCGAGACCACGCCGTGGAGGCGGCGCACGATCTCCTCCGCGTGCTGCTGCAGGGTCACACCGTCCCGCTGCTGCTCCACCCAGGGCCCCTTTCGGGGAGGACTAGTCCGGCTCGATCAGGCCGTAATCTCCCCCCTTGCGCCGGTAGAGCACGTGGATCTTCTCCGTCTGTGCGTCGCGGTAGACGAAGAAGGCGTGTCCCAGCCGCTCCATCTCCATGATGGCGTCTTCCGCCGTCATCGGCTTCATGGGAAACCGCTTCAGGCGCACGATCTGCGGCGGCAGCGGGGACGGCGCCCCCTCCCGCAGCGCCGCCTCCGCGCCGGCCATCCGGCGGCGCTTGTTCCGGGTGGCAGCGATGCGGCGCTTTTCGATGAGGCGGCTGCGACGCTTCTCGATCTGCTTCTCCAGCTTCTCCACGACACCGTCGATGGAGGTGAACAGGTCCCCGCTGCGGTGCGTCCCCCGCAGCACCAGCCCGTCCCCCCAGACGGTGACCTCCGCCACCTGGGTGCGCCCGGCGGAGCGCTGCCGCTCCACCTCCAGGACGACCTGGGCCCGGCGCAGGTGGCCCAGGTGGCGGGTGAGCTTGCGCACCTTGCGCTCGGCGTAGCGCCTGAGGGCATCGCCGACCTCCAGCCGGCGGCCCTGGATGATCACCTGCAACGCCCCTACTCCTGGATCCTGACCACGTTGGATGCCTGCGGGCCGCGGGCGCCCTCGACGATTTCGAACTCGACCAGCTGGCCCTCCTCCAGGGTCTTGAACCCTTCCATCTGGATGGCGGAGTAGTGCACGAAGACGTCCCGCCCGTCCTCCCGGGCGATAAACCCGTAGCCCTTCTCCGGGTTGAACCACTTGACCTTGCCCCGGTATGCCATACTACCGCCCTCCCCAAGCGCCTCCCCAGGTCCCCGACGTCACGTGTGGGCTTGTATTCTGCGCGGCAAATCCTTCCCCCTCCGCGGCACCGCCAGCGGGGTCACAGGGCGCTCCAGGCCCGGGCGGGAAAGTAGGTCTCGAATGCCCGCAGGGCGTACCGGTCGGTCATGCCGGCGAGGAAGTCGCAGGCCATCCGCGGCGGTGCGGGGCAGTCGGGGACGGCGCGGAACTCCTCCGGGATCTCCTCCGGGTGCTCCAGGTAATAGGCAAAGAGCTCCCCCACCACCAGCTCCGCCCGACGCACATCGTCCGCCGTCTGCGGCCCCAGGTAGACCCGCTGCGACAGGAAGTCTTTCAGCCGGTTCTGCGCCTCGCGCACCCGGTCGCTGAGCGCGATGCGCCCCGCCGTCCGACCCTGCTCCACCACGTCGTGCACCATGCGGGAGAGCCAGGCGCCGCGGTGCGGTCCCAGCGCCTCCCGCACCTCATCCGGCACCTCTTCCTCCCGGACGATCCCGGCGCGGACGGCATCGTCCATGTCGTGGTGCACGTAGGCGATCCGGTCGGCAAGGCGGACGACCTGCCCCTCCCACGTCGCCGGAAGGGCCTCCGGGTCGGGCCACGCCTCCAGGTCGTGCAGCCCCTTGGAGTGGCCGCCGATGCCGTCCCGCACCTCGGCGGTAAGGTTCAGCCCCCACAGGACGGTCCCGTCGGCCCGCCGCCGGCGCTCCAGCACGTCCACCACGCGCAGGCTCTGCTCCCCGTGGCGGAATCCTCCCCACCGCCGCATGGCCGCATCCAGCGCCGCCTCGCCGGCGTGGCCAAACGGCGGGTGCCCCAGGTCATGCGCCAGGGCGATGGCCTCCGTCAGGTCCTCGTTCAGCCGCAGCGCCCGGGCGATGGTGCGGGCGATCTGCGCCACCTCCAGGGTGTGCGTCAGCCGCGTGCGGTAGTGGTCCCCTTCGGGGGCGAGGAAGACCTGCGTCTTGTGCTTCAGGCGGCGGAAGGCCTTGCTGTGAACGATGCGGTCCCGGTCCCGCTGGAAGCAGGTGCGCAGGTCGTCCTCGGGCTCGGGAACAGCGCGGCCGCGGGAGCGGGCGGCCAGCGTCGCCTGCGGAGCCAGCGTGGCCGACTCCTGCGCCTCGATCTCTTCGCGGATGGTCACCGCGCCGTCCCTTCCCCGCGCCCCGCCCGCGGGCTACACGTCCCGGGCCACCTCCACCTTCTCCCGCAGCGCCGCCTGCGCCGCGGCCAGACGGGCGATGGGCACGCGGAAAGCCGAGCAGGAGACGTAGTCCAGCCCGATCTGGTGGCAGAACTCCACCGAGGAGGGGTCGCCGCCGTGCTCGCCGCAGATGCCCACCTCCAGGTTCGGCCGCGTCTTCTTGCCCAGCTCGGTGCCGATCTGCATCAGCCTGCCCACCCCTTCCCGGTCCAGGACGCGGAAGGGGTCCTCGGCCAGGATCCCCCGCTCCACGTACTTGGTCAGGAACTTGGCCTGGGCATCGTCGCGGGAGAAGCCGAAGACGGTCTGCGTCAGGTCGTTGGTGCCGTAGGAGAAGAACTCCGCCACCTCGGCGATCTGGTCGGCCACCAGCGCCGCCCTAGGCAGCTCGATCATCGTGCCGAACATGTAGCGCAGGCTCACCCCGGAGGTGCGCACCAGCTCTTCGGCGATGCGGCTCAGCTGCTCGTGCACGACCCGCAGCTCGTTGACGTGGCCCACCAGGGGGATCATGATCTCGGGGATGACCTCCAGCCCCTCGTCCCGCTTCAGCTCGATGGCCGCCAGGAGGATGGCCCTCACCTGCATCTCGTTGATCTCCGGGTAGAGGATCCCCAGACGGCAGCCCCGCAGGCCCAGCATGGGGTTGACCTCCTGCAGCTCCTGGACGCGGCGGCGCAGGGCCCGCAGCCGCTCCAGCCGCTCCGGGTCCCGGGAGGGGATGCCCAGACGGTCGCGCTCCTTGGCCAGCCAGGCGGACTCCTCCCCGCCAAGCTCGAGGCGCGTGATCTCCTCCGCCAGCTGGTGCAGCGGCGGCAGGAACTCGTGGAGCGGGGGGTCGAACAGGCGGATGATCACGGGGCGGCCCACCATCTCCCGGAAGAGACCCTTGAAGTCCTCCTTCTGCAGCGGCTCCAGGCGCGCCAGCGCCTGCCGCCGCGCCGCCTCCGTCTCCGCCATGATCATCTCCAGGTAGATGGCCTGGCGGTCCTCCTTGGTGAACATGTACTCGGTGCGGCACAGACCGATGCCTTCGGCGCCCAGTTCCCGCGCCTTGCGCGCGTCCTCGGGGTAGTCGGCGTTGGCCCGCACGCCCAGGGTGCGCACCTCGTCGGCCCACTGCAGGAACTCCTCCACGTGCCCTCCCAGCCGCGGCTCCACCAGCGGCACCGCGCCCAGGATGACCTCCCCGCTGCTGCCATCGATGGTGATGACGTCTCCCTCGCGCACGGTGGTGCCGTCCACGGTGAAGAGGCGGGCGTGCTCGTCGATGCGCAGCGCTTCCGCCCCCACCACCGCCGGCGTGCCGATGCCGCGGGCGACGATGGCGGCGTGGCTGGTCATCCCGCCCCGCCCCGTGAGGATCCCCTGGGCCACCAGCATGCCGTGCACGTCGTTGGGGTTGGTCTCCGTCCGCACCAGGATGACCCGCTCCCCCGCCCGACCGCGCTCCGCGGCGGTGTCCGCGTCGAAGACCACGGCGCCCTGGGCGGCGCCGGGGCTGGCGGCCAGCCCACGGGCCAGCACCGTCCGCGGCGCGGAGGGGTCCACCTGGCGGTGGAGGATCTTCTCGAACTCGTTGGCGTCCACCCTCAGCAGCGCCTCCGCCTTGTCGATCAGCCCCTCGTGCACCATGTCCACGGCGATC
>FWPU01008228.1_pt1 | contig 18027 bp, 18 predicted proteins | sample 2228361 | NCBI WGS metagenome assembly FWPU01 (sample SAMEA103939777, study PRJEB20133) | metagenome
TTATACCTGTTGCCTCACGTAAAAATCTACTCGAAATGATATTCGTTGCTTCACGTAAAATCTACTCCGAGTAATTCTGCTTTTTTACCATCTTCAAGGTCTATATTATCAGAAAGGACAGATTCAGGGATTAAACCTGAAAAACCGGCTTCATAAAATGCCCTACAATCAATTTTCTCAGGGCAACCCATATCTAAGTATCCCCCTCCTGAGATGATCTTATCGTTTGACTTTCCTTACTGCCTATTCTTGTCTTTTCTTTTAGCTTCTTTACAGGCTGAAAATAGTTTGTATACAGAAGCCTGTCTATGGTTGAAGCACTTATCCTCTGTAGCTTATTACGTGTAACCCTATCAAGCTTTATCTCCTTCTTTCCATAGACCCTGAAAACATACGATGCATATGAGCGGTTATAGCCTGTAAGTTCAATAAACTCCTTGAGAATAATCCCTTTAAGCTTCTTCCTTTATTTTTCGTATAGATTTTTAAATGAGGCAACGATTCAGTTTCATATAGATTTTTGGTGAGGCAATTCGAAGGCTTGACTACAGTTAACGATTATTTTATGCTTACTCCATGGAAAAGCCGTGGTCTGGAAGGTTCAGTGAGAGGACAGAGAGGATTGTGGAGGAGTTCACATCATCCATCCCATTTGATGTGCGTCTCTGGATGTATGATATAGAGGGGAGCGTAGCACATTCAAGGATGCTTGCAAAGCAGAAGATTATCTCTCAGAAGGATGCAAGATTGATAATTAAGGGTCTCAATGAGATAAAGAGAGAGATAAAGAGAGGTGGATTTAAGTTCCTTGATAGCCTTGAGGATGTGCATATGAATATAGAGCATGCCCTTATTAAAAAGATAGGACCTGCGGGTGGAAGGTTACATACTGCAAGGAGCCGCAACGATCAGATCGCCCTTGACCTCAGGCTTTATCTGAGGGATGAGATAGGAGAGATCATTAGGCTGATTCGCTCCTTTCAGGATGTTATCGTTAGCATCTCTAAGAAATATGTAGATATCATAATGCCTGGCTACACCCACCTACAGAGGGCACAGCCTGTGCTGCTTTCGCATTATCTACTTTCATATTTTGACATGTTTGAGAGGGACAGAGAGAGGCTTGAGGATTGTCTTAAAAGGGTAAATGTCCTCCCACTGGGCTCAGCAGCACTTGCAGGGACATCGCTTCCTATTGACAGGGAATATGTGGCAAAACTTCTGGGGTTTCCTGCTACCTCTAAAAACAGCATAGATGCAGTTTCTGACAGGGATTTTGTGATGGAGTTTCTCTCTGTATCAGCTATTTTAATGGTTCATCTCTCAAGGCTTGCAGAGGAGTTTATTATATGGAACACTGCTGAGTTCGGATTTATTGAATTACCAGATGCCTTTTCAACAGGCTCAAGCATCATGCCCCAGAAGAAGAATCCTGATGTTCTTGAGCTTATAAGGGCAAAAAGTGGCAGGGTATTTGGAGACCTTATCTCAATCCTTACAGTTATGAAGGGACTTCCTCTTGCATATAACAGGGATATGCAGGAGGATAAAGAGCCTCTTTTTGATGCTGTTGATACTGTTAAGGGTTGTCTTTTAATATTGATAAAGATGATACCAGGGGTTAAGTTTAATAAAGATGCCATGGAGAGGGCTGCAGAGGGCGGATTTTCAACAGCTACAGACTTTGCAGAATATCTTGTGAAAAAGCGTGTACCCTTCAGAGAGGCACACAGGATTACAGGTGAGATAGTCAGATACTGTATAAAGAAGAAAAAGTCACTAATAGATTTAGACATTGAAGAATTGAGGAAATTCTCGAAACTTATTGGAGATGATGTGTTTTCTTTTCTTACTGTCGAGGGTTCGGTGAATTCAAGGTCTTCAATAGGTGGGACATCAAAGAGAGATGTCTTAAGGCGAATAACAGAAATCAAGAAAAGTAGAAGGAGAGGTTAGAAATGAGATATAACTTTCTACTTTCTACCTTTTGCTTTCTACTATTCATCTTACTCATCGCTTGTGGCAGGAGGGGTGATCCTGTTGTAATTATCCCTGTTGAAGGGATGGCCACTGAAAAGGTCATTAAGGATGAGAAGCTACCTCTTACAGAAATGGAGGATACTGGTGTATCAGAAGGGGATGAGACTCTTCCACCAAAGCCTCCAACAGGTCTTGTTGCTGTCTACACCAGAAAGAGTATCGTACTCACATGGGATGAGATTACCAATCAGGATATAAAGGGTTATAATATATATCGTTCCACAGGTGATGGCTATACATTCATAGGCATGACCATTACCCCTGCCTTTACAGACACGAATGTGAAACCTAACACAAGTTACCTTTACAGGGTGACAGCTGTTGGTAAGACCGAGGGTCTTCCATCGAAGGAGATCGAGGTTCTGACAGAATTCAGATAATCTGAAGGAACCCATCGTTGACATCCTCTATCAGTATCTAATAGTATTAATAAAACTTCGGTGATTCGTATGGGTCTCTCGGTGGTTATACTTGCAGCAGGTCGAGGAAAGAGGATGTTCTCTTCTATCCCCAAGGTTCTGCATAATGTCTTTGGCAGACCAATGCTCCACTATGTGGTAGATGCGGTTAAGAGATTAAAACCAGATGATTTGATAATCGTTGTTGGTAACGGTGCAGAGGCTGTAAGAGATAGCCTTCCTGACAGGGGCGTAACATTTATCGTCCAGGATAAACTCCTTGGCACCGCACATGCCTTTGAAACTGCAAGAAAGGGATTATCTTCAAACAATAATACAATCCTTGTACTTAATGGTGACTGTCCGCTCCTGACAGCAAAAACATTGAGGAAATTTCTGACGATGCATAAGCATAGCAGAAATACATTGTCATTGCTTTCCTTTATGGATGAATCCTTCTCAGGATACGGAAGGGTCATAAGGGATGAACATGGGCGTGTCAGGAAGGTTATAGAAGATAAACACACAACTCCTGAAGAGAAAAAGAGGTTCAATGAATTAAATGGAGGGGTTTATCTTATAGAACCAGAGTTGCTTGGTTATCTAAAGAAGATCAGGAAGAATAAATCCTCTGGTGAGTATTATCTTACCGATATTGTGGGGATAGCCTCGGCCAGAGGACTGAAGGTAGAGGCATATCCTTTCTCCTCTGAGGAGGTGATGGGTGTTAATAATAGGGAGGAGCTTTACAGGGTCTCTGAGATATTTAGGAGAAGGATAATATCAGGATGGATGAAGAAGGGTGTTACATTTATTGATCCCAGGGTTTCAATAGTTCACCCCTCTGTAAAGATAGGGAAAGACACGGTCATCTATCCGAACACATATCTTGAAGGCAGGACATCGATAGGAAGGAACTGTATTGTCTATCCAGGAGCAAGGGTTTGCGATAGTGTTATTGGTAATAATGTAATCATCAAGGATAACACACTGGTGGAGGGAAGCAGGATTGCTGATGGTGCTACAGTAGGCCCCTTTGCGCATCTGAGACCTCACAGTATTATAGGACGAAATGTTAAGATCGGTAATTTTGTGGAGATAAAGAAGTCCCGTATAGCTGATGGCACAAAAGCACAACATCTCAGTTATATAGGCGATTCAACAGTGGGTAAGAATGTGAATATAGGCGCTGGCACTATCACCTGTAATTATGATGGTATTAAAAAATACAGGACTGTGATAGGTGAAGGTGTCTTTATCGGGAGTGACTCCCAGCTTATTGCTCCTGTCAGTGTTGGAAAGGGGGCATATATTGCAGCAGGGGCAACAGTTACAAGAGATGTACCGCCAGGTGCCCTGGCCATAAGCAGGGTCGATCAGAAGAATCTGAAAGGATGGGCAGAAAAGAAGGTCAAGAGTAAAATGAGGAAATAAGGATGTGCGGGATAATTGGTTATATAGGCAAAAAGAATGTTGTTCCTATCCTTATAAACTCCCTTAAGAGGCTTGAATACAGGGGATATGACTCTGCAGGGATAGCATTCTTCATGAATGGCAGGATAGAGTTGAGGCGATGTGCAGGGAAGATAAAGGACCTCGAATCCTCTATAAAGGGTCAGAGGCTTAAAGGGTCTCTTGGAGTGGGACATACAAGATGGGCAACACACGGAAGGCCAACAGAGGAGAATGCCCATCCACACAAGGCAGGTAGTGTTATTGTTGTACATAATGGAATCATAGAGAATTATCTTGAATTAAAGGAGTCTTTGATAAAGGAGGGAAATGTCTTTACATCAGAGACCGATACCGAGGTGGTGTGCCATCTTATAAGTAGATATTCAAATGCTGGCCTCAATCTTGAGTCAGCAACCAGAGAGGCATTGAAGCATATCAGAGGGGCGTATGCCCTTGCCATAATAAGTGAATCCGAACCTGATAAAATTGTTGCTGTAAAGAAGGATAGCCCCCTTGTGATAGGCCTTGGCAATGGAGAGTATTTTGTTGCATCAGATATCCCTGCATTTCTCAATTATACAAGGGATGTGATAATTCCTGAAAACGGTGAGATAGCGGTGATAACAGATAAGGGGATAAGACTTTCAGATTTAAATGACAGGCCAGTGAGAAAGAAGGCCACGAAGATAACGTGGAGTTCTACAATGGCTGAAAAGGGCGGATACAGACACTTTATGCTTAAAGAGATATTTGAACAGCCAAGGGCAATCGCTGATACCATAAGGGGGAGGGTATTTTATGAAAGAGGGGAGGTGAATCTTAAAGAGTTTTCTCTTACCACCAAGGCGCTCAAGGGGTTCAGTAAGATATTTCTTGTTGCCTGTGGCACATCATGGCATTCTGCCCTTATTGGAAGGTATATGATAGAGGATATGGCGAGAGTGCCGTGTGAGGTCGATATAGCATCGGAGTTCAGGTACAGGAAGCCTATCATTCCTGCAAATAGCCTTGTCATTGTCATAACCCAGTCAGGAGAGACAGCTGATACACTTGCTGCACAGAGGGAGGCCAAAAGGCAGGGTGCAAAGGTGCTGAGCATATGCAATGTTGTTGGAAGCACCTCATCGAGAGAGGCTGATGCTGTATTCTACACACATTCGGGTCCGGAGATAGGTGTTGCATCAACAAAGGCATTTACTACACAGCTTGTAGCACTTTATCTCTTTTCAATCGCCCTTTCAAGGGCGAGGAATGTAGTCAGTGCAAGAGAGGCCATGGAACTCTTCAAAGACCTCCTTGCACTGCCTGAGAAGATTGAGAAGGCTCTGGGGTTGAATGATTATATCAAGAAGATTGCAAGAAGATTTTATAAGGTCAGAGATTTTCTTTATCTCGGAAGAGGTATGAATTATCCTATTGCCCTTGAAGGTGCATTGAAATTAAAAGAGATATCTTATATCCATGCAGAGGGATACCCAGCAGGCGAGATGAAGCATGGGCCGATTGCGCTCATAGATGATGGGGTTCCTGTTCTTGCTATTGTGCCAGATGATGATCTATACGAGAAGATGCTCTCCAATATAGAGGAGGTAAGAAGTCGCGGAGGAAGGGTCATAGCTGTTACAACAGAGGGTAATAAGAGGCTCTCAACCCTTGCCTCGTATACAATCTCTCTGCCAATAAGCAACCATTATTTAATGCCGGTTATCTTTTCCATCCCGATGCACCTCCTTGCCTATCACATAGCAGTTTTAAGGAAGTGCAATGTAGACCAGCCAAGAAATCTAGCCAAGAGTGTGACCGTCGAATAACTATAAGTTTTCCTTTTAATATTATAAAAAGGCATATTTTTTAAGGGGAAATTGTTATAATAAAATATTATTACTGTCCAAGATATTCTAAAAATAATTGTTAATCTTTATTTTGGACAGATGTGATAAAATATATCTTTTTATAATATTAACTTGTTAGTTTTCTGTGACGTACTACAGGTTTCAGGTATCTATTGTCACTCTGTGTGTGATACGGAATCCAGTTTTTTGTTTTTCTGGAAGATCGGAGAATGGCCTGTAGCTTGCAGGAGAGAGGTTTATTTCAGCAGGATTTAGTATGACAAAACATGATATGTTAGACGGGCTCAATCCTCAGCAGAGGGAGGCTGTACTCCACGAAAAAGGACCACTCCTTGTCCTTGCAGGAGCAGGAAGTGGTAAGACAAGGGTTATAACACACAGATTTGCCTATCTTACAAGTGTTCACAAATTCCCTCCCTCATCGATGCTTACCATGACTTTTACAAACAAGGCTGCTGAGGAGATGAAGATGAGGATAGAGAATCTTCTTGGAAGGTCTGTTAAAGGGTTATGGATAGGAACCTTTCATTCTCTCTGTTGCAGGATACTCAGGAGGGAGATTGAAAGAATCGGTTTTCATAGGGACTTCTGTATTTACGATGAGCATGACTCGTGTAACCTTATTCGTTCGATCTTAAAGACATTCAAGATTCATGAGGCCCTCTATAAGGGTTTCTCATCAAAGCTTTCTACACTTAAGGCCTCACTTATAAGTCCTGAAGAACTCCTCATGAATGAGGACAGTTACGGCTTTGACGAGAAGTTTGCACGGGTCTATGTTAGATATCAGGAAGAACTCAGGAAGAACAACGCCCTCGATTTTGATGACCTCATTATGTATACTGTCAAACTCTTTGAAAAGTATCCTGATGTCCTGAAGAGGTATCAGGATGAATTTCTCCATATAATGATAGATGAGTTTCAGGATACCAATGTCTCTCAGTATAGGCTGTCGAAATTGCTTGCCTCGAGACTGAAGAATATCTGTGTTGTTGGTGATGATGATCAGAGCATCTATAGGTTCAGAGGGGCAAATGTTGGAAATATCCTTTCATTCAAGAATGACTTTTCAAAGACCAGGGTGATCAGGCTCGAACAGAATTACAGGTCTACACAGCATATACTGAATGCAGCCGGTGGTGTTATATCTCGCAATTCCTTAAGGATGCCCAAGAAACTATGGACTGACAGAACAGGTGGTGAGAAACTCTTTTACTGTATAACGAATACTGAAAGAGATGAGGCCAGGTATATAGCTCAGACGATTAAGGAACTTTATCTAAAAGGTAGATATTCCTACGGCAGTTTTGCTGTTCTTTACAGGCTCAATCAACAGTCAAGGGTTATAGAGGATATAATGAAGGAAAATGGTCTTCCCTACAAGGTGATCGGAGGGGTCAGTTTTTACCAGAGAAAAGAGGTGAAGGATATTGTCTCTTACCTCAAGGTTATCGTTAATCCGAATGACTCTGTTGCACTCAAAAGAATCATCAACTGCCCTCCAAGGGGGATTGGCAATGCCACAATTGGAAGGATTGAGAATGAGGCACGAAAGAAGGAAAAGGGCCTCTTTGAGATGATGAGACATATTATGATTAATAATGGGTATTCTACGACACTGAAGGAGAAGGTGAGGGGATTTGTTGAGCTTATAGAGGAATTGATCAGCCACAGGGACATGGAATTGTCAAGACTTGTAAAATTAATCTTTGAAAAGACAGGCTATCTTGAATGGGCAGGAGAGGAGAGGGCCGATAACCTCATGGAACTCGTAAATGCAGTGGAGGGCAGGGATATCAAGAGCTTTATCGATACAGTATCACTTTATAGCCCTGTTGATGAATCCTATAACGGTAACGCTGTTTCTCTAATGACCCTGCACTGTGCAAAGGGTCTTGAGTTCCCTGTTGTATTTATAGCTGGGGTTGAAGATGGGCTGATACCTTATTTCCATGCAATAAATAAACAGGAAGAGCTTGAGGAGGAGAGGAGGCTTCTCTATGTTGGTATTACGAGGGCAAAGGAGATGCTCTTTATTACAAGGGCCAAAAAGAGAAAGTTTTACACATCCTTTAAGGAACTTCAGCCATCAAGGTTCCTGGATGATATTCCTGTGGAATGCTATCAGTGCTATGAGAGGAGGCCGAGCAGGGAGACAACCACTACTGAGGTGAAGATGCCTTTGCAATTTCTGACAAAGACACCATTTGTTGCAGGTGTAAGGGTGAAGCATCCCAAGTGGGGTGTTGGAATTGTCAGAGAGAGTTACGGAGAGAGTGATGATGTGAAGGTTATGGTGAACTTTCCTTCTGTAGGTATAAAGAAGTTATCACTTAGATTTGCTCATCTTGAAAGGGTATGATGGAGATTGAATATATTGCATTACTTGCAAGGCTGAAGCTTACAGACGAGGAGAAGGGTCTCTTTAGTAAACAACTCAGCAGTATAATTGGCTACATTGATAAGTTGAATCAACTAAATACATCGGATATCGAACCCACCTCTCATGTCTTACCGATGAAGAATATTTTCAGGGAAGATAAGCAGGATATCTCTCTTAACAGGGACAAGGTCCTTGAAAATGCCCCTTCCCAAAAAGGGGGTTTTTATAAGGTGCCAATGATTATAGAGTAGGGGTTATCATTATGCTCAGATGCATGCTCAGGTCAAAGATCCACAGGGCAACGGTTACAGAGTCAAATATTGCCTATGAAGGAAGTCTCACTATTGACGAGGTTCTTCTTGATGCTGCAGGCATAAGACCCTATGAACAGGTCATGGTGAGCAATCTGAATAATGGTGAGAGGTTCGAGACATATGTTATCCCTGGTCAGAGGAATTCGGGCATTGTCTGCCTAAATGGACCCACTGCAAGAAAGGGTACGGTTGGTGATGAGATTATAATATTCTGTTATAGCTACTACACCGAGGCTGAGGTCAATGATTTTTCCACAAAGATTGTGAGGGTTGATAAGAAGAATAGGGTTATACCGGTGTTACCAAAAGGAAGACCTCAGTCTTAAACATCACTTCACTTTTGTAAAGTGGACCCGAGATTATCTCCATATATTGGGAAAATGAATTTTGAAGGCTTAACCTCTAAGCCTTATAACCGAGTCTTATCCTTTATATTATTAAACGAAGATCAGCAAGGCAGGAATAGATTTTCCCTGTTGCCTAAATTCCCTTTGAAAGGTTATATTATTCCAATCTGTTATAGACAGCCGAGGCTTAGAAGGGGGAGGTGAAGCAGGATGCCCTTTGTGAAGGTAGGGGAGAATGAGTCCTTTGAGAATGCTCTCAAGAAGTTCAAGAAGCAGTGCGAACGAGAAGGCATACTCTCAGAGATCAAGAAGAGAGAGCACTATGATAAACCCAGTGTAAAGAGGAAGAAGAAGGCAATAGCTGCCAGGAAAAAGGCTATAAAGAGGATGAGGATGCCTTCTCCGAGGTAGTGATGTCCATTTTAGAAAGGATTGAAACCGAGTTCAAGGAGGCACTGAAGGCAAAGGATGAGAGTAAGGTCTCGATCCTCAGGATGGTAAAGGCTTCGATAAAGAATAGGGAGATAGAAAAGAGAGCGCCATTAAGTGACGATGATATTTACGATATCCTGAATTCCTTTATAAAACGCGGGAAGGAATCAATAGAACAGTTTTCAAAAGCAGGCAGGGAAGGTCTCGTAAAGAAGGAAGAGGAGGAAATCAGGATAATACAGTCTTACCTTCCAGAGCAACTGTCAGAGGGGGAGATAAGAAGATTGGTTTTGGAAACCATTGATGAGATAGGAGCAAAGGGTGTGGAGGACATTGGTAAGGTTATGAAGGCGATTATGTCAAAGGTGAAGGGAAGGGCTGATGGAAGATTGGTCAATAATCTTGTGAAAGAGGTGCTTCAGAAGAAATGAGACTGAGAGAGATATACGAGACTATAGTTGCCAGGGGCATAGAGGCAGACCCAAGAGGTGAAAAGGGGGTAAGGAGGTTTATCGAGAACCGTAAAAAGACCTATGATGATCTAAAAAAGGATGAGAGGGAGTTTTATGATTCCGAGAGGCTTACCAATCCATATGATGATACAAGGATACTTCATGGCAATGGTGATGAGGAGATCAGAACTGCCCTTGTAGGGATAGACATTGAGGTCCAGGAGGTTCTTCTTGCTGACAGGCTCTCATCAAAGGGAAAGAGGATAGACCTTCTTATATCACACCATCCTGAGGGAAGGGCATATGCAAGTTTTTATGAAGTTATGCATATGCAGGCGGATATATTGAACAAATTCGGTGTCCCAATAAATATCGCAGAGGACCTCCTTGAGGGAAGGATAAAGGAGGTTGAGAGAAAGGTGTCTCCTGTAAATCATACAAGGGCAGTGGATGCTGCAAAACTGCTTGATATCCCCTTTATCTGTGCACATACACCTGCAGATAATATGGTTACAAGATATCTGCAGGGATTATTCGACAGAGAGTCACCTGATACCCTTGGAGATATCATCAAGGTTCTTAAGGAGATCCCTGAATATCGTGAGGCATCAAAGAATAATGCTGGCCCACGCCTTCTCATTGGAAGCAGTGAGAGGAGGGCTGGAAAGATTTTTGTGGATATGACAGGTGGCACAGAGGGTGCAAAGAATATATTTGAGAGCCTTGCCAATTCAGGTGTGGGTACAATTGTTGGTATGCACCTCAGCGAAGAGCACAGAAAAGAGGCAGAGAAGCACCATATCAATGTGGTCATAGCAGGCCATATCTCCAGTGACAATCTCGGTATGAATCTATTGCTTGATGAGCTACAGAAGAAGGATAATCTGGAGATAATCCCCTGTTCGGGTTTCAGGAGATTTAAAAGACTACAGGGCCATAATTAACGATACAGGCTCAGGTTGCCATGCCATCATATGATAGCACCCTTGAAGAGATAAAGAGCAGGATAGATATTGTCGATTTAATCTCCCAATACGTCACATTAAAAAGGGCAGGACAGAATTTTAAGGCACTTTGCCCTTTTCATTCTGAAAAGACCCCTTCGTTTATGGTGAGCCCCTCAAAGCAGATATATCACTGCTTTGGGTGTGGTGAGGGCGGTGACATATTTACATTTCTTGTAAAGCACGATGGTTTAACCTATAAAGAGGCTGTAAGGGAACTTGCAGGAAGGGCAGGTGTTGAATTAAAGTGGCATAAGAATGAAAAAGAAGCAGATGAAAAGAGGATACTGCTCAACCTGAATAGGGATGCACTCACGTTCTTTCAAAAATCCCTTATGAAGAGTCAGAGGGCAAAGGATTATCTTAAAAACAGGGGAATAGAGAGAAGGGCACAGGAACTCTTCTCAATAGGTTATGCACCACGGTCATGGAATTCTTTAATCACTTATCTTGATGGCAGAGGGTATAAAGCTGAATTAATCAGGAAGGCGGGTCTTATTACCGCAGGAACAAAGGGCTACCACGATGTCTTCAGGGATAGGATAATCTTTCCCATATTCGACCTCAGGGGCGAGGTGGTTGCATTCGGAGGCAGATCCATTGATGACTCAGGGCCAAGGTATCTGAACTCACCGGAAACCCAACTCTTCAATAAGAGCAGGATTCTTTATGGACTCAATCTTGCAAGGGACTCTATAAAGAAGATGGGTTATCTCCTATTGATGGAAGGATATCTCGATGTAATAACCGCCCATCTCTATGGTTTTTCAAATTCTGTTGCACCCCTTGGCACAGCCTTTACAGAGGAACACGGGAGGTTGATAAAGAGGTTTACCGATGAGGCGGTATTGGTTTTCGATAACGATCAGGCAGGTGTAAAGGCAGCAAAAAAAGCAGCATCCATTCTCTTTGGTGCAGGTATTAATGTGAGGATGCTATGCCTTTCAGAGGGTGATGACCCCGATAGCTTTTTGAGAAAGAATGGTGCTGATGCCTTTGAGCGTCTGTTGAAAAAGCCTCTATCCATTGTTGACTTTCTCATTCAGTATGAAGGGGATAGACGTATAATTGCACGGGATGCTATTGAGGTCTTCTCAAGGATGCCTGATAGGATTCTTCAGGGTTCTTATGTAAAACTACTCTCAGAGAAACTGGGTATAAATGAGTTTTTTATAATAGAGGAGCTAAAGAGGACAAAGATAAGGGGCAAAAGGAAGGATATTGTTGATGCACCAGATGATTCATTAAGGCAAAAACCCCTTGAAGAGGCTTACATCCTAAAACTATTACTACAATCCCCTGAAAGGTCAGAGGATATCTTCAGGAGTATCTCTCCTGAGGATTTTGAGGATTATGTTACAAGGTCTATATTCAAGAAGATAAAACAGGTCTCAACAGACCCCAACAGGTTACTTTTAGAGTGTGATGAAGAAGAGAAGAGGCTGCTTACAAGGATTATGTTAATGGTAGATTTTGATGAACCTGAGAAGGCTCTCAGGGATTGTCTTAAGAGGATAATGAGCAAAAGACGCAGGATAATGCTCGAGGATATTCAGCTTCAGATAAAGGATGCAGAGCTAAAAGGCGATAGTGATAGATTGAGGCTCCTTCGGATGAAGGTGAATGAACTCATAAAAACAGGAGGCTTTAAGGATGAAGGAGTATCTTGATGACCTTCCACTTGATGAACAGGACATAGTGGATTCTATAGAAGAAGGGTCAATCGATGAACTTGAGGAGATACCTCCTGAAAACGAGATTATTCATGAAGATTCGATTTCTCTCTATCTTAAGGAGATGGGCGCATTTGCCCTGTTGACAAAAGAGGAGGAGGTTGATATAGCGAAAAAGATATACGAAGGAAGAAGGAGGATATTCAAACTGGTCTTTACCATGCCTTTTGCCATCAAAAAGATCATGGCCTTTAAGGATATGATTAGAAGAGGTAGGATTACGATGGCAGATCTGGTCTCAGAATGGGAGGAGATGACCAATGCAGACAAGGATAGTATCCGACAGGAGTTTTTTAAAAATATAAAGACCATAGAGAATCTCTATGATGAGAGGGTTCTTTTGTTAAAGAAACTTAATAGGAGGAATCTTAAGAGTACAACGAAAAGAGATACGATGGAAGGGTTAAATAAAAACAGGGATGCAATATTTGAGGCTATATCCTGCCTTCGGCTAAGGGAGGATGTAATTGGTGCCTTCATAGAGCAACTTAGGGTGTCTGCATCGGATATCGATAACCTTCACAGGAGGGCCTTGAACATAAAAAAAAGGAACGTACAGGTCGTAGAACAGATTAGTGTCGGTGATATAAAAAGGCTTAAGGAATATAAAAGGCTCAATAGTGAGATAAAGAAGATTGAGTCAAGTATTGGTTTAGAGAGGTTAGAGATAAAAAAATCACTGAGACTGCTGAGGCATTATGAGAAGGAGGTAGTTGAGGCAAAGAGGAGACTTATTGAGGCCAACCTAAGACTTGTTATCAGTATAGCAAAAAGATACATGGGCAGAGGGCTTAGCCTTTCAGACCTTATACAGGAAGGCAACATCGGCCTGATGAAAGCAGTGGATAAATTTGAGCACAGGAGAGGATACAAATTTAGCACTTATGCTACATGGTGGATAAGGCAGGCCATAACACGTTCGCTCGCTGACCAGGCAAGGACGGTCAGGCTTCCTGTACATATGGTGGATACGATAGGAGCAATTACGAAGGCATCAAGGAAACTTGTTCAGGAATTTGGCAGGGAACCAACCGATGATGAAATAGCTGAAGAGGCAGGTCTTTCTATAGAAAGGGTGAGGTTAGCACTTAAGATAGACAGAGAGCCTTTATCTCTTGAGGATCCTGTTGGTAGAGATACAGACAGCTTTCTCAGGGACTTCATAGAGGATACGAGGATTCAATCTCCACTGGATATAGCCATCAAGCATGACTTACAGGAGCAGATGGAGAAAGCTATTGAGACTCTTCACCCTAAGGAGGCTAATATTATTAAGAAGCGTTATGGAATAGGAGATGACAATTCACTTACACTTGAGGAGGTTGGTAAGGAATTTAATGTCACAAGGGAGAGGGTAAGGCAGATAGAGGCAAATGTCCTGAGAAAATTGAGACACCCTGCAAGGAGCAAATGGCTTAAGATATTTGTTGAATAGGTGCACTTGTCCTTCCAACAGAAGAATACACAAAACCCATCTTTATTAATTTATCAGGCTCGTATATATTCCTGAAATCAAAGAAGAACTTACCCTTGAGGTATCTCTTGATCTTCTTAAGATCGAGATTCCTGAACTGGTTCCATTCGGTCATTATTACGAGTGCATCGGCTCCTCTCACTGCGTCATAGGCATCTCTGCAGAATGTTATATTTTTTGAAAATATTTTTTTTGCCTCTTCCATAGCAGCAGGGTCATAGGCCCTTATCTTTGCCTTTGATTTTAGGAGTTTCTTTATGATATACACTGAAGGCGCCTCTCTCATATCATTGGTATTTGGTTTGAATGAAAGACCAAGCACACATATGGTCCTCCCCTTAACTCCTCCCATTGTCTTATTTATCTTCATCACGCACCTTTCTTTCTGGTGTTCATTGGCTTTGATAACAGCCTCTACAATGCCAAGCCTTGTATTGTTCTGCTTTGCTATCTGGAGGAGGGCAAGGGTGTCCTTTGGAAAGCATGAACCACCATACCCAGGCCCTGCGTGCAGAAACTTTGGGCCTATTCTTTGGTCAAGCCCCATGGCCCTGGCAACAACCTTCACATCTGCTCCCACATCCTCACAGAGGTTTGCAATCTCATTGATAAAGGATATCTTTGTTGCAAGGAAGGCATTAGAGGCGTACTTTATGAATTCTGCGGTCTTTATGTCTGTTATGACAAAGGGGGTCTCTATGAGATAGAGAGGCCTGTAGAGGTCCTTCATGATGGCGATTGCCTGTGCACTCGATGCACCAATCACAACCCTGTTTGGTCTCATAAAGTCCTCTATGCCCGCGCCCTCTCTGAGAAACTCAGGATTTGAGACTATATCAAAGTCAATATTCTCTTTTAAGTTCTTAGATATTATCTGGCGCAACCTCTCACCTGTCCCCACAGGAACGGTACTCTTTGTCACAATAATCTTGTAGCTCTTTATATACTTTGCTATCTCCTTTGCTACTTCCTCAACATGCCTCATATCAGCAGAGCCATCACCCCTTGGAGGTGTACCAACTGCTATGAATATCACAAGGCCAGAGTCAACGGCCTCACTGATATCAGTTGTAAAATGTAGCCTTCCTGCCTTGAGATTTCTCTGGAGGAGTTCTTCAACCCCTGGCTCATAAAAAGGCACAACACCCTTCTTCAATAATCTTATCTTCTTATCATCATTATCAACACAGGTGACATCCAGACCAAACTCTGCAAAACACACACCTGTGACTAATCCAACATATCCTGTGCCTATGATAGATATATGCATCTTAACCCCTTCCCATCTTTCGCAGTTTTGAGTACTTTTTATATGTATAAATCGAGTATAACCAGGCTAATATTATGCCATAAATCCCATCAAGGATTCCCAATTGCAGAACAGACATCCTTAAAAATGTGACAGGTGGTCTGAATATTATGTCAAGGATTGTGGCTCTACGATTATTCTTATAGAGTTCCTTTGCTGAAAGGCTTGAGTATACCTCCATCCTTTTTAAAAAATCATAAACATTTCTGTATGTGTAATGTTCAATGCCATTCTTCAGATAACCCACCTCACCATCAACCTTTATTGCCTCATGCACCTCCCTCTCTACAAACCTTCCCCTATCACGCTTGAAGAGTCTTAATGTATAATCAGGCCACCAACCACCATGTTTGATCCACCTGCCGGCAAAATAATTTCTGCGTGGAAGATAATAACCATCAAATGAATTCTTGTTCTTTATGATCTCTATAATTTCTTCTTTCAATCCTTCTGTAACCCTTTCATCAGCATCAATTACAAGCACCCATGGCATGGTAGTCAATGAGATCGCCTTATTTTTCTGAGATGAAAATCCTGACCATTCAAGAGAAAAGACCTTATGAGTATACTCTCTACATATCTCGATCGTCCTGTCTTTGCTGAATGAGTCAACTACAATAATCTCATCTGCCCATTTAACACTCTCAAGTGCATCCCTTATATTCTCTTCTTCATTATATGTGATAATGGCTACTGAAAGCATTATAGAAGGCTCTTTACCTCCTTCATAACCATTTCCACGCTTATACTGCTCATACAGAATGGGTCCTTACACCGTTTCTTAAAACACGGACTGCACGGGGTATTTGATTTTATTACAGTCAAATTTTTGTTATCCTGCCAACCGTAGGGACCTGTTCTCATTGGGTCTGTTGGACCGAATAATGCGACAACAGGAACATCAAGGGCAACAGCAATGTGCATGGGTCCTGTATCACCACTTATGACTATTCTTGCATCAGAGATTAATGCAGCGAGGCTCTTCAGATCCGTCTTTCCACAGAGGTTAAGGGGTGTCTTCGTGGATAATTCGGAGATCCTTTGCGCCATGAGTCTGTCTGATCTGCTTCCTGCAATAATGCATTGTATGGAAAGTCCTGATATAAGGCTGGCAAAGTTTTCTATGGGCCATCTCTTTGTATGCCATCTTGCTGATGGAAAGATAATGATATATTCATCAATATCACTGATAAGGCTTTTGGCTTTTTCCCTTACACTCTCGTCAACGTAGAGGGGGAACTCTATCCCTTTTACCTCAGCACCGATTGCCTTTGCAACCTCAAGATTCTTGTCCACAGCATGAGATATCATATTAACAGAAACCCTCTTGTTATAGAGATGTTTGCTTCCCTCTCTTGCATTATCAAAACCAATCCTTAAAGGTGATGATGTAAATAATGAGATGACTCCGCTTCTTAGAAGCCCCTGCAGATCAATCACCATGTCATAATGCTTCTCCTTAAGGGTCTTCTTGAGATTATATATCTCTCTTGAGGTTCTTCTAAGATTCATTATGTCCTTCCACGAATCCTTATCAATAACAATAAGTTCATTAATAAGGGGATTGGCATCGAGTATATCTTGAAGATTTCTGCTTATTATCCAGTCAATACCTGAATCAGGGAAGGTGTCCTTTACGGCCTTAAGAAAGGGCAATGCATGTATTACGTCACCAAGTGAACTCGGCTTTATTACCAATATCTTCACTTAAATATTTTATCACAAGAGATAACTATTATTAGCCTCGCGATTTGCTCTGGTGTTAAAATAAAACCAAAATCCTGTCTTTTGGGAAGATGTGCTTATCATTGTTGTCCAAGATATTCTAAAAATATAGGGGCTAAATGCTGAATAAAAGCAATCAGCGACACAAAGCTACTTATGTTATGCATAAAAACCTTGTAGTCAAATACTGTATGATAATTATATGCATTATGAATCTCAGGTTAACATCTTCAACAATCATGTCGCTTTATTGATTTTATTCAGCATTTAGCCCATTGTTAATCTTATTTTGGACAGATGTGATCTTAAGGATAATCTAAGGGATGATTATTGGCTTAAACCGGTTGTGATTTATGTTATCATCGGACCTACTTTCACTATGTAATCAAAATTGCATTGTGGGCAGATCCATCTTTTATTTGATAATCTCCATACTGAATAGATGATGCCAGGTATAATCAAGAGCAGCCATAAAATTACCTCGACCCCAAAAGATCCTTTTGTCTTAAATTCCCCGACTCCTTCATATTTACAATTCGGACAGCGTATCATTATTTTTGTATCTTTTTTAAATGCTATACGATAAAAAACTATTGGATAAATAAAGAGTGATGTAATTATTAAGAATATTCCAATATCTGGGGCTGAACCAGCTAAGCTTGCAGTAATTACCATAACTACCATAAAACCCAAAACCCCAATTATCAACCTTTGCCATACCGGTAAAATCTTTAAATCCATCTTACCCCTCCTCTGTTAAAAGATTTTTGATTTCAATACCTCTAAAAGATTCTCCCATATCCTTTTTTATCTTAGGGAATTTTAAGACAAGCCTTTTATCTTGGGGATGCTCTATTAGAAGACGGATGATCTCCTCCAATTCAGGGTCTTCCCTTACATTATATATAGCAGGTTTCTCAGCGGCCGTCAAGCCTTTTTCTTCTGGGATGGGATATCCTTCCTTCTTCATCTCGCCCTCGCCAGTAAGAAGCCAGTCGATATTTATGTTCTCTCGTTGGGGTTTTGTCAATAGGTGTGTAAACAACATTTAGGCGGCCTCCCTTTCTGAGCCATTAATGGCCATTATTATCTCACCATCAACAAACTG
>FWPU01008230.1_pt1 | contig 18022 bp, 14 predicted proteins | sample 2228361 | NCBI WGS metagenome assembly FWPU01 (sample SAMEA103939777, study PRJEB20133) | metagenome
TTTTAAAAAGACGTTTTTATCTATCTAAAGGCCTTGTTTTACGACTGTGAATCGTCGGTTTCAAATTATTTTGGACAGCGGTGACCAGATATAAGATGAAATTGTAGGGGACGCATATCCTTCCCCGATTAAATCGGGGACCAGCTCAGGACAGATATGCGTTCCTATCATAACATTGTTGACATGTAGAGTGATTGTGGCCATTGGCTGATTCCACGATTAAAAAAGAAATCCTGTTGGAACCGCCTCTACCTTCAATGTGCCTCAGCCCAATTTTTTCCTATCCCTATATCCACCCGGAGCGGGACGCGTAGCCTCCAGGCGCCCTCCATCTCTGCCTTTATTATTCTCGAGACCTCGTCGAGTTCATCCTCGTGGGCCTCGAATAAAAGCTCATCATGCACCTGGAGTATCATTCTGGATTTAAAACCGGACTTTAATTTCTCGTGTATTTTAATCATGGCAATTTTAATTATGTCGGCGGCAGAGCCCTGAATAGGGGTGTTTATGGCCGTGCGCTCTCCGAATCCTCTTGTCCCTCTGTCTTTTGACCAGAGTTCCGGAATAGGCCGGCGGCGTCCAAGTATGGTTACGGCATAGCCCGTCCTTTGTGCATCCTGAACGGACTTTTCCATGTAAGACTTCACGCCCTGGTAACGCTTGAAATACTCGTTAATATAGCTCTTGGCAATGGAATTCGACGTCCCCAACTGTTTTGCCAGCCCAAATCCGCTTATCCCGTATATGATTCCGAAGTTGATGGTCTTAGCCAGCCTTCTCATCTCCGGCGAAACCAGGTCTTCGGATACCCCGAATATCTCTGAAGCGGTGCGGCTGTGAATATCGCTCCCGGCTAGAAATGCGTCCACCAGGCTTTTATCCTCGGAGAAATGGGCCAGCAGTCTGAGCTCTATTTGAGAATAATCGGCGGAAAGAATTAGATACCCCTCCTCAGGAACAAATGCTTCCCTAATCCTCTTACCCTCGGGGGTTTTAATGGGAATGTTCTGAAGGTTCGGTTCGCTCGAACTGAGTCTCCCGGTGGATGTCCCTACCTGGTTGAAGGAGGTGTGAATTCTTCCCGTTTCCGGGTTTATGAGCTTAGGCAAAGCATCAACGTAAGTGGACTTTAGTTTTGAAATCCCCCGGTAATCGAGCACCTTTTGCGGGACCGGGTGAAACTTTCCTAACTCGTTTAAAACCTCCACATCGGTGGATGCCTCCCCGGTCCTGGTTAACTTCCTGCTCGGAAGTTTTAGCCTGTCGAAAAGAACCTCCCTCAGTTGTATCGGAGAGTTTAGATTAAACTCAAACCCCACTTCCGAGTAAATGTCCCTCGCCATTTTATCAAGACTTTTCTCAAACTCGACCGATAGTTCGGCGAGAAAGGAAGGCTCGACCCTCACACCGTTTATCTCCATTCTTGCCAGCACCTCTATGAAGTCAAGTTCTATGTCTTTGAAAACGTTCAGTAGGTCAAGCTCCTGGAGTTGGGAAATCAATTTTTTACTGAGTATCATAGCCACATCTGCATCCTCGCAGGCATAAACCTTGGCCTTTTCTATTTCTACATCGCTAAAATCTATCCTATCACGGCCCGTTCCGGTGACGTCTTTGTAGGTGATGGTCTTGTGTCCGAGGTAGACCTTAGCCAGCTCATCCAGGCTGTAGCTCATTCTGGAGGCGTCGATCATATGCGCGGCGATGATGGTGTCGCAGTGTATTCCTTCGAGCTTTAGCCCATATCTCTCCAGGACTATGAATTCATACTTCAGGTTCTGTCCGATCTTTTTGATTCGAGCATCTTTTAAGAGCGGCTTGAGCTTTTCGAGGACATAACCTAGCTCGAGTTGTTTGAAGCGGCCGGTAATCATGGAGTTATGGGCGACAGGGATATAATAAGCCTCGTGCGGTGCCGGTGATAAGGCAATCCCGACAATCTGAGCCTTCATCGGCTCCTGAGACGTGGTTTCCAGGTCGATCGATACCTCTCCGGTCGACCGGGCCCGGGTTAAGACCTTGTCCAAATCCTCGGGTGAAACCACCAGGTGGTAATTGTCGTAGGATACTTGGTCTGACCGGGAGATAGTTATAGGTGAAGAAACGGGGTTCGGGTATGGAGGCTCCTTGAGAAACCCTAACTGGGAACTGTTTTGTGCAGGCTTTTTAGACGTTTTTCCAGAAATGCTGTCCGGTTTGGACTTGGGGTGACCCCCGATCTCTCTTACCAGGGATTTGAATTCCAGTTCTTCGAAAATCCCTGCCAGCTTCTCTTTGTCAAAACCCCCATACCGGAGGTCTTCTAAGCTCACGTTAATCGGTACATCGGTCTTTATGGTGACGAGCTTTTTACTTAGTAGCGCATTTTCCCTGTTAGCTTCTAATAGTTCCCTCTGTCTCTGCGGGATTTCGTTAATGCTCTCTAGGAGCTTTTCCAGTGACCCGAACTTCCTTATGAGTTCCGATGCAGTTTTCTCTCCTATCCCCCGCACCCCGGGGATGTTATCTATGGAATCTCCGGAAAGGGCAAGAACATCTGTGACCCTCTCCGGGGACACCCCGAATTTCTCTATTACCTCTTTGATGCCGGTTTTTTTGTTGCGCATGGTGTCGAGTAGCGTCACCTTATCGGAAACAAGCTGGCAGAAGTCCTTGTCCCCGGTTACCAGTACGACATTAAAGCTTTTTTCCTCACTTCTCTCTGCTAGAGTTCCGATAATGTCGTCGGCCTCGTACCCCTCTATCTGTACCTGTGGTATCTGAAGGGCATCCACGATCTCGAATATCTTCGGTATCTGAACTTCCAGGTCATCGGGCGGGGCGCCTCTATTTGCCTTGTATAGCGGGTAGATATCGTCCCTAAAGGTTTTGCCCTTTGAATCAAAAACGATGCCCAGGTAATCCGGCTTGTAATCCTTCAGGAACTTGAAGATCATGGAGGTGAATCCGAATATGGCGTTCGTGGGGAATCCAGAGGAGGTGCGGAGGCTCCTTATGGCGTGGTATGCCCTGAAGATGTAGGAGCTTCCGTCTATCAGATATAGGGTCTTATTATCCATTGCTTTAACATTGTAGGCTTACGAAGAAGAGGTGTCAAAGAGAATCCGAAGAATTAGTAAATTCCTTATTACTACGTTTTCTCGACATTGATTGTATTTCCTCTTATATGACTAGAAAGTAAAAACGGTTTATAATTACACCGGGTTTGGCGCAATTAACGCCGCAATGCCCGAAGATTCATGGATAACTCTATTTCAAAAAAGACACAATGTGAAGAATGCGGTGAGGAATTAAGCACCGCTTCTGACTTTCTCAAGCACATTAATAAACACAAATCCGAAGAGCCTCCATCCAAGCATTTGGCCGTTGCTCGGCTTTATAAGAACTTCAAAAGATTCATGGAAAATGTGGTTCTTGGTCTTGTTTTTTTCCTGGGAATCTTACTTCTTATAGTCCTCTTCTTTGAGTTTAGGAAGAACCAGCCGATTGTCACGCCGTTTGACGTCCCTCCGGAGCTGAGGGGGATGACCGGAGTGGCTGTTGCCGAGCTTCTTATAGACAGAATTAACAACAAGATTTCTTCCGTGCCCACTACTAATTACACCGGGGTGGTAGGAGCTGGGCTTGACTTTGGGTACCAGGCTGCACAAAAGCCGGAGCCGGTTCGCCTGAAGCGGGCCGGTCCGGAGGGTTTGACCATAAAGATGGAGGTAGGGGGGATATCCTTGGACTCCTTTGTTTCCTACGTGAAAGGAATATTCGGGAGGGAGAACGAGGTAATTTCCGGGGACGTCATAAAGAAAGGAGACGACATAAAAATAATAGCCAGGACGAATAAGAAGGGGCCCTGGGAGGAGGAGGGAAAGGAAAAAGACCTGGAAGCTATGATCGATAAACTGGCCGAGGAGATGGCTTTCGGCATGGCCCCCGACTATTTGAGCCGGATTGAGCTGGCCAGGTTCTATTCTAACAACGGAAAATATGAAGAGGCGGATATGGTCTATAGAAAGATTACGGAAGCGAGTCCTAGGAATGTAGAGGCTTACACGGAGTGGGGCCGGGTTCTTTCAAGGCTTGTGCGTTTGAGAATAGCGAAACCAGAAGAGGTAGATGAAAAGTATGAAAAAGCTTGTAAAATAGCCTGGAACTGCGGCGACCTTAGCTTTGAAGAATGCTTCAATAAGTACAAACAAGCTCAACCCCAGGGGAAGGATGCAAACGTTCTTGTGGAGTGGGGTATCGCGGAATCGATTATGGGTCAAAGCGAGGCGGCAATCGAAAAATACAGTCAGGCAACTGAAATCTCCCCCGATAATCCTAAAATCTATGCCCAGTGGGGATATGAGCTAGCTCTAATAGCCAGGACAAAGAAAGCAAGTGTGGATAACCGGGGAGGGGATAGAGTCTATACCGAAGCCCTCTCCAAATTCCAGGGGTTCAAGGGAAAGCCCGATGCGGAGTTTTATAATTACTGGGGAACTGTGCTGGCCATGATGGGAGAATATGACCAGTCAATAGAGAAGAGGAGAGAGTCACTCAAGATCGACCCGGAATACTATTTGGCTTATTATGACTGGGGCCTGGATTTATATTATTGGGGAAGACAGTATGATAACGAAAAAAAATTCAATGAGGGAACAGAGAAATACCTTGAGTCCCTGAGCAAATTCAGACAATCGATCTATCTAAACCCCAAGTTTGCCGATTCCTATTACCGCATGGGGGTTAGTCTGGTAACTTTGGGAATGAACGAGGATGCAAAAGGGGAGTTTCAGAAAGCAATTCGGCTCGACCCAAGACATCCCTATGCTTACAGCGATTTAGGGTATGTGTTTGAACGGCTTGTCCAATACGATAAGGCTATAGAGAAGTATAAAGAGGCTAGAAGAATAAACCCTTATTATGTTCCTACCTATGAGGGGTTGATAAAATCCCTGGAGGCTAGCTCTAAGGGGGAAGGAAGCACTCCCGAGCTGAAGAGAGAACTTGCCGAAGCCTATTATGGCTGGGGCTGGGCACTGGATAAATCGGGCAGGCATGATGAAGCAGTCGAGAAATACAGAATGGCGGAGGAATTAGGGAGCGATTCTTTCAAATACGGCTTTGGCGGTCAATCAGGTGAAAGTCCCCCCTGAGCAATTATCAGGCATGAAGTTAATCAGTACCGGTCAAGCTTTGGACTAATAATAGCGTTTCATAGGTTAAACTCAGCGAGAATCGGCCTCCCTCATGAATGGAAAACTCAGCCGGCGGAGCTCCCCCTCAACTTCGTAACCAATTTCGACGGTTACGTGCTCAGCTTTGGTTGAAACCTTCTTAAAATAGACGAATCCCTCAAACTTTGCATTCGGTTGTAGTATCCCGGGGGTAAAGGCTTGGGTGAATATATCATCATAGCGCGCCGAATAATAAGCTGGGGGATAATACCAGCCCGGGTAAAATGGATCGAAGAATGGGTCATAAAAAAAGGTGCTGAAGCCATGGTAGCGATAAAACCGGCTATATCCGAAACCGAATGAAAAAAATGGACGGAAGAACAAGCCGGGCCTGAAGTCCGCCCTTATGATGTCGACCACCGTCTCCGGGGGAAGGGAGTTATACTGGACCCGGTTCTCATCGATTATGGCCATGCCGGCATAGTCAAAGAAAAGTGTTTTATCCGTATCGTTCCTTACCAATAGGTAAAAGGGAGTAACGTAGCTGGAAAGGTCGCTCGGTCGTCCGCTCCAGGCAGATGCCTGTACCCTTATGGTGACACCGCGGTCGCTTTTGGTAGCGCTCCGAAATTGAGGATCTATCGAGCCCCCGTCCGGTATGGGGACCAATTGACGGGATGCACAGCCGGACAACAGAAAGATTCCCAGGATTAAGCCTAGACTCAAATTAAACTTCAATCTGTATGAAGGCATTGATGACTTATACATGCGTTATCCGTAACTAATATTGTAGCCAAAGGCGGGGTTAACTTCTACGTTTTGTTTGTCGATTTTATTCATTAAATTTAGCCTGGAGCAATCTGTCGAATGATCATTCCGAATCCTTCGCAATTTGTAGGATCTATTTGAGTTCCAGGATTTCTCGCTGTTTAAGAACGTTGGATGTTTTGTCATTCAGGACGTTCATATCGCTGTCATTCCGAACGAATGTAAGGAATCTTTTTGTGTTTTAAGATTTCTCCTTTCAGTCGAAATGACAGGTGGCAGAGCAGGGCTGAACAGTGTGGAGGTCGAGATAAAAGCAGTTGGAGTCCAGGTGTCATAATCCTAATTTGACATTCTTAGTATGTGCTTCTCACCTGTCATCATTACAAACCCGTGAAGCCACTGCTCTTGTCATTCCGAATGTGAAGAATCTTATTCGTTTTCGGGAATTCTTCCCTTCTTGTCATTCCCGCATGTTACCCGATTAATACTTTCCGATACGAGCTTAAGTGGGAATCCCCCAATCTGTCATTCCCGCGCAAGCGGGAATCCAGTTTTTCAAAAAATGGATCCCCGATTAAAGTAGTATTTACTTGGTATCAATACACCCGCAGCTTGCAGAAAGTTTTTCATTTCTATACGGTTCTGGTTACAATATTAAGTATGTATTTCCTGTCAAAAATATAAAAGCACAATGGGACAAGAGGTTCTTTCTCCAAAAATAAAGAAAATATCCTGGGGACGGATAGAGGTTGAAGGTAACGAGAAGCCATTCAAGGATGCCAAGCTCTTTCCCGGGGGCTCAAGGGAATGGGATTGGAGCGAAACCGGCACCCGCCATGTGCCGGGCATCCAACCCGCCGATGTAGAAGAATTACTGGACCACGGTGCTACCGAAGTGATACTCTCAAAAGGTGTGTATGAGCAACTTCAAGTTTGTCCGGAGACCTTGGAGATGCTCAAGCAAAGAGGTGTTACCACACACGTATTGCAAACCGAAGAAGCAGTTAGGCTCTACAACAAGTTGAGGGAAAAGAAGAGAGTAGGTGGACTATTTCATTCAACCTGTTGATGCTTTTACAGGCAGATTTTCTATATTGGCATACACATTTCCGACGGTTATTTTGTATATGATGTTTTGATACTGGAGATACCAAATGAAACGCACAAATATTGTAATTGACCAATCTCTGATAAAAAAAGCACTCAAGGTTACCGGATTCAAGACACTTAGAGAGTTGGTTGATTACGCCTTGCGTGAACTAATCCGTCGAGAATCCCAGAAAAAGATTCTGGAATTGAAAGGAAAGGTTACATGGCAGGGTGATATCAAGGCTATGCGTAAATCTCGAATATCCTTATGAGAACAAAAACCACATTCCCTTTTACAGATCCTGCCAAGCTTCATCCTCCTCAGGCCTAAGCCAGTCCTTTTTCAGTGAGGATTCGCTGGCGACTGTAATTTCATATTTTTCCTTAATCATTTTAGTTTTGAGGAACCTGAGGAAATCTACCACTTCCTCCAATAGAGCATCTGGTACATGCTCAATTTCCTTTAAAATAATTTCTTTATTGCTCATATTTGTCTCCTAATATTAAAAACAACCTTAATTACTGCTCAACCACTGTAGTGCATTGTAATTCAAAATTCCCAGAAATTACAGCTCAGACTATCTCACTTGCTAAATTATAAAAAGCTTATAACTTGGTAGGAGCACTACTAATTGGAAAATATACTAATGATGTATACACTTATAAACTAGTTTAACGCACGTTGATTTTAAAACTTCTAGGATGGCTGTTTCCCATATCAAACTAGAAAATAAAGTATGTTTAGGAACAAAATTAAAATTGAACTTCTATGAATGAATCTAAAACTCCAAGGATAGCATTTCTTGGGATTTGTGATCGTGTAGGAAAAGTAAGAAATATAGATCCGCGTTTGTATAGCCTCAACATATTGGGTCTCAGATGTGAAGTAATCTCCCATATTTTTCCTATGCCTCTTCGTGCTTTCCGTTTAGTATTTGCTGCTTATAATGCTGGACCTCCAGAGGATTTTGACATTATCTGTAAGTTGAGTTCAGGTCGAGAACTGGTTCGATTTCATCTAGACTTTAATCCAAGAGAAGTAGGAGAGATTCCTCCAGACCCAACTTCTCTTGACGAGATGCTTTTATCTTCCAGCAATGCTGGGCTATATTCATAGTTCCGTTTCCTGATTCAGAAGCAATACAAGAACCTGAAAGTTTAGAATTGTTAATCAAAGAAGGAGAAAAAACTGTTTGCATCGGAAACATTGAATTTTACTATATAAAGGCACCTCCCTTAACACCGGAACGAGTCGCAGCTATTCGAAGTCACCCTAGGGCCGCAAAATTTGCACAATTCAAAGTTTCTTGCAAGCATTGTGGACACGAACTCCTAACTTATAGTGGTCTTGAGAAATCAGGAAAACTTGAAGGGGATGGTTATATATGGTATCAAAATCTGCCGGACAGATTCGCCTGCAAGTGCGGAAAAAGCGATGTAAACCTTAATTACATTCGCGAGAGCCTTCATTCCTTGCTTGGCCAAATAATTGCATCTCAAGAAGAAGAAGAAGTTTCTTTTATTCATCTCTATGAGCAGACTTCAGTCCAAACTATACTCGAACGATTTGAGAAATTATTGGAAAGAGATCCAGATGAACCAGATTTACAGAGCTTTTTTGAAAATAATCCTATTCTTTTTCACAGGTTCTCACCCGATCAAATCATTAAAAAAGCCCCTATCCTAAATAAATTTCAAACTGATTTTGCAGTACTATCGAGGACCGGAGAACTATTCTTAATCGAAATTGAGAAACCAGGCAAAGCAATTCTCAAAAAAGACGGTGGTAGAACAGCCGATTTCAATCATGCCTTTGACCAAGTACAGGATTGGCTCCATCTAATAAGTGAACATCGAGTAACGTGTCTTCAAATGATGGGGTTAAAGGCGGAATTAGTGTCTGCAGTGCGTGGTGTAGTCGTGATTGGTCGAGATTCTGCTTCTGATACTTACCATCTTCGCAAACTTAAAAGCACTGACTTTGGCCAAGTTCACTTTCTTACTTATGATGATTTTGCAGAAGGTCTTGCTTCGTTAATACGTGATATGAAAAAGCTCTGAGATAGCATTGTGGTTATTGCAAAGTGAGTTGTCAAGTTCAGGTTAGCTAATCGATAAGACGTGGGAATCATTTAATGCATTTGCAGATTATCATTATACATTTATGTCAATTTTACCCTTTTATTTTTCGTTTCAAAGTAGCTTCTTTTCATGAATCTCTTTGATAACCCCCCATCTATTAGCTAAACTAAAGATTCACAATTCAATTCCAGAAGAGGAATAGAGATGAGCAAATATCCGAAAGGACTGGAGACGTTTATTGATTACCGGTTTATTGATGCAGTATTCCAGCGAAGGTCGAGGAGATTCGGGCTGGGTATGGAGATTGATAAAGGGCCTCTCAAGTATCGATCCAAGCATAATTCCGTCCCGCTTACCGAGCTTGAAGAAGCATTACTGGTCTGGACCGGGCTGGGAATAAAGAGCATAAACCTTTCCGACTTTCCCCCTCATGTGGGGCTAGACCTGGAGATGCAGTTTACCAGTAAGACCATACCGGCACTCGGCGACGTTCACAGGACGGAGCTTTTCTACACTAACGATAACGGCACATACATGATCAAGATGCACGACAAAAAGCCTGATGATTTTAAAGGCCTGGAAGGGTTGAGTCGAGAAGAAAGGGTGGAAAGAATACTGGACCTATTCAAGGAATCGAAGATAACCATCGAAGATAAGCGCGCCAATCTGCCCAACCGTCCGCCGGGTATAGCTTCGCATAATCTATGGAATGTCAACAAGCCGGGCACGACAGTATTCATGCCGGTGACAGACCTCTCCGCTTGCATCATAAACCTCTACTTTTTCTACATGAGGCCGGACCACCGGTTTAACTTTGTGGACGAACTCCACGGAATGAGGCCGCCCGGAACTGCCGGATGGCTCAAAAAGGGATTAATAGACGAGGGAAAGAGGATGCCTCTCATCGAGGCAGAATTGAGATTTGCCAATGGCTATATCGCCGAGCAGGCCTTCATGGGACAGAACATGGTGCTGGCGCTACAGGCTCTCGGCCTGGGGGGATGGCTTTTCAGCGGATTTGCCAGCATGTTTATGCTTGGTGGGACGCCGTTTTTTAGGGGACTAGGCTTTAGGTTTATAACTCCAAAGATTAAGGGTGAGACCGGAAATCCTAACCCGGTGGCGGTAGGTAAAGACGGTCTATTTGAAGCGTTTTGTCCTCCCTACTACAAAGATATGGGCGAGGCGGTGGAGGCGCTAAACGATTTAAAATGGAGCAACTGGGCGTCACACAAAATGCCCTACAAAAATCCGGAAGGGGTAATGCAGGAGATCGAAAGGCCAAGCAAAGAGGAGATCCAGATCGTGAAGGATATCTGCAACTACGTGTATGACACCTACGGTAGATTCCCCGCTTTCTCAGACCCGATGTTCTTGCGGTTCATGGTTCAGGCCCATCATCTCGACCTTGATTTTTATGATGAGTTTTATCCGGAGGGCGCCTATACGGAGAACCACAAAAATCACTTCAAGCTCTGGCACCCGGAAATCCGCGACCCGTTTGAGAAATAAGAGAATTTTCAACCACTAAGGTACCACGGGACAAAGAAAGAATATGCAATGTAAAAAAGTGGTTTCAGGAAAAAGTTCAGGAATCAGAATACAGAAGCCAGAATACAAGAGTGAAAATGGCTTTTCCTCTGACTTCTAACTTCTATATTCCAACTTCGTGTCACTTCGACTTGGCTCAGGACAAACTACGACGAAGGGTGAGTAGGATTAAAAAGCTATTTCAACAAATAGGGTTAGCACGGTGCTGGCATGAGAAACATAAAAGGGGATAACCTGATTTTAAAAAGACGTTTTTATCCATCTAAAGGCCTTGTTTTACCGGTATGAACCTCTGGTTTCTAATTATTTTGGACAGCAGTGCTATCTATGTAAGATTTTCTGACACTTGACACTTCATAATATCTGATTTTTGTATGAACATGAGAAAATCATGGTGGCATCTTTCTTGCAAAATTACGGGGAAGTTGCTTGAACTTAAAATTGATATGGGAAAATTGAGAGGATAACCAATGTTTGTAAAAAAATATATGACTCCTAATCCTCTAATAGTAACACCAGAGGAAAATGTCCGTAAGGTGTTTCATTTACTAGTTGAGCATGGAATCCGCCAGGCACCCGTTCTTAAGGAGGGAAAACTTGTAGGTATAGTTACAGATCGAGATCTGCGCATGGCCGTAGTGCAATCCTCGAAAGAGTCCAATCTTGTGGTGGGTGATATTATGACACCTAATCCCATCACAGTAACCGAATATACAAAGGTGGAAGATGCCGCGCGGTTGATATGCAGGAACAAATTTAATGCACTTCCGGTTGTTTCTGATAAGGGTGAAATAGTAGGAATTATAACAACCACTGATATTCTTGAGGGGATGCTTGATGTACTTGTCTCGACTGGTTGAGAATAAGCCTTAAACTAAATCTTCACCATGATTTTAACTAAACATTTACTAAATGTTTCCAAAGGGAGCATAACGATAAGTGAATAAAACTGAAGACAAGGCTCACTCTTCTATCTCGGACGCAGGTCCAAGTTTACCCTTGAAGCAGGCCCGTTGCCTCCACTGCGGAAGCGAACTCGGCATCGCGGGAATAGTGGAACCCGATGGCAAGGCATTCTGCTGTCGCGGGTGCCTGTCTGTTTACCAGTTCTTACACCAACTTGGACTAGACGGCTATTACAAACTGAAGGAATCTCTATCCACAGAGCAAAAGCAGATTCCCATCGACCCCGATTCTACGGAGAGCTATGAGTACCTCAACCAAGATAACTTCATAAAACTTTACACAACCGAAGAATCACCTCTAACCATGAATTTTTACATCGAGGGGATTCACTGCGCCGCCTGCCTTTGGTTGATAGAAAGGATTCCCAGGACGGTTTCGGATATCGAATCCGTTTCGCTCAATATGTCCACCAACGTGGCTGAGGTGAAATTCAAAAGGGAAAGGAGCTTCTCCTCATTCCCGGATATGGTAAGGCGATTTGGCTACAAGGCCCATCCCATCAGGATCGATGAAGAGGCGGAAGAGTTTAGGGATAAGGAGAACAGAAGGTTTCTTATCAGGCTGGGGGTGGCAGCGGTTTGCGCCGGAAATATCATGCTCCTCTCTGCGGCTATATACGCCGGAGCAAGTGGGGTATTCGCCAAACTTTTCACCCTCTTGAGTCTTATACTGTCGGTTCCAGTAGTTACTTACAGCGCTTTTCCCTTTTATCGGGGTGTGCTCTCGTCTCTCAAAGCAAAGCGTGCCACCGTGGACATACCGGTTGTTTTCGTCATCGTGGTCGGTTTTCTCCTGAGCGCCTACAATTTCTTCAAAGGGAGCGACCATGTTTACTTCGACACGATAACCATTTTCATTTTTCTCCTACTGGCCAGCCGGTATTTCCTTAAAAGCGTCCAGGAAAGGGTATCCGGAAAACAGCTATTAGGCAGGAACCTCTTTCCTTCAAACCGGATTCTGGTATGGGATGAGAAGAACAGGCAATACTTTTTCCAGCCGATAACCGACCTCAAGATAGGAGATAGGGTCAAGCTTAGGGGCGGAGAAAGGATTCCGGTAGACGGCACTCTCATATCATCCAGCGCGCTCCTAAACCTCTCCGTGCTTACCGGGGAGAACATTCCTCAAACCGTCCTTAAAAGCGACGAGGTGTTCGCCGGTTCGGTGCTGGAGTCGGACGAGGCTGTTATTCAAGTAGTAAAGACCGGGGAGGAAACACGCATCGGAAAGATTCTTAGCGAGGTTGAAAAAAACTATCAGAGTAAAATCAGTTTCTCCACCTATAGCGATAGGTATGCCACGGTATTCACTTCTCTGGTGGGTATAATTGCCGTCCTATCTTTTCTCTTGATTTCTGCTGTTTATGGCCCGTCTGAAGGATTGAATAGGGTAATGGCATTTGTGCTAATCGCCTGTCCCTGCGCTTTTGTCTTTGCCCTTCCCCTCTCCCTAGGATTATCTTTAACCTCGGCGGTTGAAAGCGGTTTTCTGGTCAAAGACTCAAAGGTCTTTGAAAAGGTAAGGTCGATAAAGAACGTCTTTTTTGACAAGACCGGAACCTTAACCAGGGGGGTATTCAGGATCCTAAGCTGGGATGTTGAGGCTTTATCCCTTGAAGACCAGGCAGCGATTCTAGCTATTGAAAAAGAATCAAGCCATCCCATAGCTCGCGCCATTGTCACCCATCTCTCCGATAAAAAACTGGTTTTGCCCGTGGTGGAGGGGTATAGGCACATCTATTCAAAGGGAATAGAGGCCAGGGTCAATGGCCACACTTACAAATTCATATCGGATAGAGAACTGAATTGCCGGAATAACTTAAACCAGGTCATAACCACAAGGATACTCATCTATAAGGACGAAGAGCCTCTTTCCGAGATTTTACTGGGTGACTCGATTAAGGAGGATGCCAAATACGTCATCGAAGAGCTTAAAGCGAGAAGGCTAAATATCTTTATTCTCTCGGGCGATAGAGAAAACAACGTGAAGCAGGTTTCGGAGAAGCTATCAATCCAGGGAAATAATGTATTTTGGGAAAAGACCCCGGAGGAAAAGTCAGAGATTGTTAAATCCGTCAAAAATTCGATGATGGTCGGAGATGGATTAAACGATGCCGGCGCGCTTTCATCGGCGGATATAAGCGTGGCCATACAGGGGAGCGTCGAGGAAAGCCTTAAGGTATCAGACGTCTATGTGCTGAATAACGACCTTTTCACCATCATTGATCTTTTAGACCATGGGGACGCCTCGGTTAGAACGATGAAGCGCAATAGAACCTTCTCCGTAGTTTATAACCTGACGGCGGGCGCCTTTGCCTTGCTCGGATTTATCGGTCCCTTAATCGCAGCGATACTGATGCCCTTGAGTTCTCTTATCTTGATAAGTTCAACACTCTACGGAAAAAGCGTCACCAAAGTGAGGGAGAAAAGTAGGGTTTACTCATGAACGTCATTTTCCTGACCCTGGGTATTTCATTAACGCTCGCCCTGGTTTTTCTCCTGGGCTTTTTATGGGCCACCAGGAAGGGTCAGTATGATGACCTTGCCACACCGGGCCAAAGGATATTGATTGACGACTTTGATGGAAAAAAGAATGCAAGCAATAACGAGGAGGAATAGCTAAATGCCTGATGGGAAAGAAGTCGAAGGCGGAATTATGGAAAGGGTTATCTATGACGACGACATAGTAAAAAAGTTTATACTGGCCACCATCTTCTGGGGGGCGGCCGCTTTCCTGGTCGGTTTGCTGGCGGCATTGCAGTTGGCGTTTTGGCAGAGCAACTTAAACCTGGAATGGCTAACCTTTGGACGAATCCGGCCCCTACACACCAATGCGGCTATTTTCGCTTTCGGCGGGAATATAATCTTTGCCGGGATATACCATTCGACGCAAAGGTTACTAAAAACAAGGTTATATTCGGACATTCTCGGTCGGATTCACTTCTGGGGCTGGCAGCTCATAATTCTGGGAGCACTTATAACCCTTCCGCTGGGTTATTCTCAGAGTAAAGAATACGCCGAGCTGGAATGGCCTCTGGACATTGCCATCGCTTTTGTGTGGGTTGTTTTTGCGGTCAACTTCTTCGGCACCATCGCCATAAGAAGGGTGAAACACCTCTATGTGGCCCTCTGGTTTTATATAGCCACGATAATAACCGTTGCCGTACTGCACATCGTGAATTCCATCGAGATTCCGGTCAGCTTCTTCAAGAGCTACCCGGTTTACGCCGGGGTGCAGGATGCCCTCGTTCAATGGTGGTACGGACACAATGCTGTAGCGTTTTTCCTAACCACTCCTTTCCTTGGCTTGATGTATTACTACGTCCCCAAGGCGGCCAACCGGCCGGTTTACAGCTATAAATTATCGGTAATCCACTTCTGGTCCCTGGTGTTTCTTTACATCTGGGCCGGGCCCCATCACCTGCTCAACTCCGCTCTCCCGGACTGGGCGCAGACACTGGGAATGCTCTTCAGCCTCATGCTCTGGGCTCCAAGCTGGGGAGGAATGATAAACGGACTACTGACATTAAGAGGGGCCTGGCATCTTCTACGCACCGACCCCATAATCAAGTTTCTGGCCGTCGCCGTGACCTTTTACGGAATGTCCACGTTCGAGGGGCCGCTCCTATCCATAAAATCGGTAAATTCGCTTGCTCATTATACCGACTGGATTATTGCCCATGTTCATGGAGGCACGCTCGGATGGAACGGTTTTCTCACCTTCGGAATCATCTACTACCTGGTTCCCAAGCTCTGGAACAACAAGATATACAGCCACAAACTGATGAACACCCACTTTTGGATTGGCCTATTGGGGATTCTCCTTTACTACATATCCATGTGGGCTAGCGGGATTACCCAGGGTTTAATGTGGAGAGCCGTCGATGAAGGCGGTCGACTGGTTTACCCCGATTTCGTGGAGACGGTCATGAGGATCGTCCCATTATATTACGTGAGATTCCTGGGCGGGTCGCTTTATATAGTCGGTTTCTTCCTCCTTGTATATAACGTATGGATGACCATTAAAACTGCTCCCAAGGAGGAAAAGCTAGCCGCTGTCGAGGTTCCGCCGAGAGAGGGCGAACACGTTTCGCTGGGCACGGGCCATAGGAAGCTCGAGGCGCTCGGAGCCATATTTACGGTATTACTCTTTATATCCATTGCCGTAGGCTCGATTATAGAGATTATTCCCACCCTTTCTATATACAAATACCTGCCTCCGGCATCTAAAACTCAGCCGTACACTCCCCTTGAGCTAGCGGGAAGGGACATTTATGTAAAAGAGGGCTGTTATGTGTGCCACTCCCAGATGGTCAGGAAACTGCCATTTGATGTTCTCCGTTTCGGCCAGCCGTCCACTATAGAAGAGTCCATGTATGACCGGCCATTCCAGTGGGGGTCTAAGAGAACGGGGCCGGATTTAGCCAGGGTAGGTGGGAAATATCCGGATATGTGGCATCTTCGCCATATGATCGACCCGAGGGAGATTACACCAAACTCGATTATGCCGTCATATCCGTGGCTTGCCCATAAGAAAATAGACTACCTCTCGCTTAGAAAGAAGCTAAGCGCCATGAAACGGCTTGGCGTACCTTATGACGATGATACGGTGGCTAATGCGGATATACATGCACAGAAGGAAGCGGAGAGGGTCTATGAGGGACTTTTAAGCCAGGATCCATCTCTTACCGAAATAAAAGACACCGAGGTCATCGCCATGATTGCCTACTTGCAAGCCCTGGGCAAAAAGACCAGTGCGGAGGGGGTGTCCCAATTAAACAAATAGCGCTCTCATACTACCAAAATACGGGGTCAGTAGTTATCGCTCTTATAATATTCCTGGCGGTGTTTATAGGTTTGGTAATTTGGGCAAACCTGAAACCTAACCAGAAGCTTTACAAAGAGCTTGAACGATTGCCTTTAGAGAGTGAGGAGGATAAGAATGAGTGATACGAAACCGGGCGAGGATAAATTAATAGAAGGTCATGAATACGACGGCATAAGGGAATTGGATAACCCGCTCCCCGGCTGGTGGCTTATGACCTTCTACATTACCATAGTATTCTCCGTCATATATTTCGCTTACTACGAGTTTCTGGGAGGTCCCACCCTTGACCAGGAGCTTGCCAAAAAAATGAGCGCTATCGAATCCGAAAGAGTGGAAGCGGAGAAGGCCAAGGGGGTCAAGTCGGAAGAGGATTTAGTTGCTCTGGTGAGAGACCAGGAGGTCTTGGCGAAGGGTAAGGCAGAGTTTGTGGCCAAGTGCGCCGCCTGCCACGGAGACAAAGGGCAGGGCATCATCGGACCTAACCTTACCGATGACTACTGGATACATGGTAACGGAAACATATCTTCGATATTAGGTGTCATTAATGAAGGTGTGCTGGATAAAGGTATGCCCCCCTGGAAGGGGGTTATACCACCCGACCTTGTGGAGGAGGTAGCAATTTATGTTTACAGCTTGCATGGAACTAACCCGGAAGGGGCAAAGCCTCCTCAAGGAGAAAAAGTAGAGTACAAATGAAGGTACTGGACCAAAGGCATTTACCGGAAGAAAGGTTATCAACGATGGACGAGACCGGAAAGAGAGTCTATATCTTTCCGGCTGAGGTCAAGGGGATATTCAGGCGTTACCGAACGATAGTCCAAGTTATCCTTATCCTTTTTTTTCTTTTCCTGCCCTGGGTCAAGGTCGGCGGCCATCAGGCAGTTCTCCTGGACATAGCGCAGAGGAAATTCGCCATTTTTGGCCTGACATTCTGGGCCCATGACGGCCCTCTAATCTTCTTCCTGCTTGCCGCTCTCTGTCTAGGACTTGCCTTTGTAACGGCGATATGGGGAAGGATCTGGTGCGGATGGGCTTGCCCTCAAACGGTGTTCATAGACGGTGTATTCAGACGAATAGAGTACTGGGTAATCGGAAGCCATATAAAGCAGATGAATCTGGCTAAGGCCCCTATGAGCGGGGAAAAACTTCTCAAATACTCGGGTCCCTGGATTCTTTTTACCGTCATAAGCCTCATCATCGCCCACAGCTTTTTAGCCTATTTCGTGGGCGTAGAAAGGCTTGTGGAGATGACCCAGCACAACCCACGCGAGAATTGGACCGTGTTTCTAATAATGGCCTTCATAACCGCAGTTCTGCTCTTCGACTTCGGGTGGTTCCGGGAGCAGTTCTGCATTATTATGTGCCCGTACGGCCGGTTTCAATCTGTATTGATGGATGACGACTCGCTAACGGTATCTTACGACCCGGTGAGAGGCGAGCCTCGCCGGGGAACTACAAAACCCGGAGAGGCCGAGGGAGACTGTATTAATTGCTATAAGTGTGTAGTGGTGTGTCCTACCGGAATAGACATAAGAAAGGGTATGCAGATGGAATGCGTCGGGTGTACGGCCTGCATAGATGCT
>FWPU01008234.1_pt1 | contig 18013 bp, 21 predicted proteins | sample 2228361 | NCBI WGS metagenome assembly FWPU01 (sample SAMEA103939777, study PRJEB20133) | metagenome
ACATTACCATCATATCAAGAATTTGATTTCCAAAGAGTTTTATTGCTACAATGCATACTACAGCAATAAGCGCTATTATAAGTATATATTCGGTCATACTCTGTGCATCTTCAGAAGAAATTAATTTTTTTAACATGTTATTTTTACCTCCTTTCTAAATCTCCTCAATCTCCATTTTCCAAAGTGGGAGATCATCACCTCTTTGTAAAAGAAGGGCCGGGAGAGATTTTTATTACTCCTGCCTTTTTCAATTCACTGTTTTTGACTATGAAATGGCATTTCCCAGCTAAATTTGCTTTGAATATTACTTTTTTACCAACCGACGGAACAAATTTCCCAAGATTTATATTTTTTTCGGATATTTTCCATATCGGATAGAAATCTTTTTCAATTTTTTTTAAATTTCTATCAAATCCAACTGCTCTGAATATAACTTCATCTCCAGTAAAACATGAATCTGGTCCTTCAATTGAGATATATACTATCTGTGATGATGTTTTTCTTCTAAAAATCAAAACACAAAAAACAATACAAAAAATAAAAATAACTGATACAAGAATTTTAATTTTTTTGTTCTTCATCCGGGATTTTAAAAAAATCTATAATATAAGTATCATTATAAACCTCAGATCTGGCAGAAACGTAAATTTTTTTACCAGCCAAAGGTGATACATCTACAGGACAATAAATTTCAACATAAGATGATGGCGGACTAAATGCTGGCGAAGGAACTTTTTCTGATATCTTTATATTTATCTTTAAGTTTTTCTGACCTAAAAAATCTTTAATTTCTTTTTTTATAAATTGTTCATTTTTGCATCCCTGAAGTATAAGGTCTGTAGCGTATCTTGATGCAATAACTAATTGCTGTCTCATTATTAAAATTTTTGCATGCCATGAGATTGCCAGGATAAAAACTATTATAACTGGCATAAAAAATATTGTTTCAACAAGTGCATTGCCTTTTGTTTCAATGTTTAAATTTGTCTTTAGCAGGAACAAGTTGTGCATGCCATCCACCTGATATTGAATTTATATACTCTAAGTATGGGATTTTGAAACTGGTATCGTTTTCTTTTGGAAACATAGGACCTTTTTTATTATAAGCACAAGCACAAGCAATTGTTTTTATATCTGGCCATTTTTCAAGACCAAGTAATCTTTTGCCAACAGGATATCCTTTATTTGAATAAGAATTACTTCTCTTATAAGCCATTATTTTTATTATTTGTTTATGGAATTTTCTGCTATCCTGTTGTAGCCACCTTTTTGATTTCCTATCTATTTCATAACTAATAGCTAAAGGCCAGATCCAGATTTTCGGAGGAAGATAAATTTCAGTTGTATGAAAATAGACCACATCACCGTAATTTCTTTTAAGATGCAGAGAAAAACTGGTAAGTGGAATTATTTCATCAGCACCTGTTTCTCTATTTGATGAATCCAGTTCCTGTCTTTTTGCAATTCTTTTAGTACAGAGATAATTTGTTCCACCACCATAGGTTTTAAGTATTGCATCTTGTGAATCTATAATATTTTTTATCGCTTTTCTTGCCATTCTTGCTCTCTTTTTATAAGTATGTATTCCCTTTTTTTTATGAGACGTTTCAATCCACCAGACATATGAAACTCCATTTTCAATCCAACCCAGCCCAGGTATAGAAACTCCATCTGCTGGGAGTCCAAGTATAGCATTTAATTCTCCTAATTTATTCAGTGCTCTTGCTCTTAAAACTGCAGAGCTGATTGCTGCGTTATCTGCTGCATTTTGCATCATTATTTTATCTTTTAGAAGTTTACCAATATTCAATAGTGTAAACCAGAAAAGACAGAATATAAGAGTAAAAATCAATAATAGTGGAAGTAATTGGCCAGAATTATTTAATTTTCCCATTTTTTTGCACCCGGATATATAACTTCTAAGAAATCACTTGAACAGGGTCTACCCATTTTTGAAACCAATTTACCTTTATAAAAATATTTACCTAAAAACATAACTCTTTGGTGATATGTCAAATCCATAGTATATATAGAGTTTTCTTCTGTTAATTTAATGCTGTAATAAAAAATGTTATTTTTGTTAATCTGCCTTGATAGAATATAGGAAAAAGAAAAATTTGCCAGTTTTTTTGCATCTTCCATATTTTTCTGCACAATCGCTGACCTGTTTGACATAAAGACTGCCTCATTTCCTGTTAAAATTGTAAAAAATATTATTGAAATTTGAATAACTGCAAAGAAAAGCACAAATAAAAAACTGCTTATAAGGATAAATGTTTCAACAGTTGCTTGACCTTCTTGTCTTTTATGGCAACATCCCAAGATTTCCTGCACGGAATATAGCAATCCTATTAAAATATTCATTTAATGATTTCTGGAATATCTTAAATCCTGTATAACCTATAAAAATAAACATTAAAATCAACAGTGTATATTCTATTGTTGACTGAGCATTCTGTCTTTTAAGATTCATTTTTAATCTAACAAAGATGGAGTAACAAATATAAAAACTGTAGAATCTACATCAATTAAGGTCTTTTTACTGAATAATAATCCAACTAGAGGTATATCTGATAGTAATGGAACACCTTTTTTCTTTTCTTCTTTTTTTGTCTCATTTAAACCAGCTATTGTTATGGTTTCTCCACTTTTAACTCTAACAAATGACTCTGCTTTTCTTGTAGATATTATTGGATAATTATAAACAAGACTATTCCAGTCAATTCTTGAAATTTCTGTTTGAATAAAAACATCAATTTCTTTCTCAGTTAAAACCTGAGGTTTTATTTCAACTTTTATACCAAACTCTTTCCATTCAATTGTTCCTCCACTAATTCCAGATGAAATTACAGGCATTTCACCTCCAACTAAAAATTTAGCGGAAGAACCACTTCTTGTAACTAATTTTGGTTTTGATAAAATTCTTGCAGCACCTTTTTCCTGTAGAAGTTTAAGTTTAGCAAAAAAAACTGAATATCTTGATATTTCGCCTATTTTTAAGACAGAAGGAACTTCAGGTAAATACTCAGGTAAACGTCCTGGTTTTGAATATGAAATTTCTCCAATATGAAACTCGTCCTGCCACTCTATACCAAGGTCTTTTGCTCTGTTGTTATTAATTTCTGTTATTTCTATTGAAACCTGGACCATATAATCTGAATAACAGAATAAATTTACAGCAGATAAAAGTAATATATAAAAAATTAGTTTATTTTTGGCTTTCAATTTCTTTCTCTACTTTTTCTTTTGCTTTCTTTGCTTTTTCGTAATTAGGATTATATCTCAATGATATTTCCCATTCCCTTATAGCATCATTCAACTGGCCTGAAGAATAAAATACTAATCCCTGAGTATAATGTTTTTCTGCCAGTTTTTCATCAACAAATATTTCTTCTGGTTTATTTTCATTATTATTCTCTTTTTTAATTATTTTTTTAATTTCCGACAAAACCAATTCTATGTTGTTTTTTGCTAGTTCTGATATTTCTTTAAAACTGTCTGTTTTTTCATGTTCACATATTTCTATCATCTTTTTCCATAAATTTATAGATGATTGATATTTTTTTAATTTGAAATATTCTTCGGCTCTTTTATTGAGTTCTTCTAAAACAAGTTTCAGCCTTTTAATTCTTTCTGTTTCTATTAAATCTTTCAATAACGATTTAGTATTTTCAAAATATTCTCTTACCTCTTTATTCTCAGGTTCAATATTAAGAAATTTTTCCCATTCATTTATTGCATTTACATATTCTTCATTATTATAAAACATAAATCCTTTTGCATAAAAAAGCATTTTTATGTCACTGTAAGTTTCAAGTTTTGAGATTTCAGACATCTCTTTAGTTATAACTGACATATAATACTCAGTGTCCTTATAATTTCTTTTTATTTTATTTATTTCTTTAAATTTACTAAATGCTCTAAGATAGTTGCCTTTTTTATATTCATCTTTGGCAGTTAAATAAAGGTTTTTTAGCCTTGAAAAATCTTTCTTTTTTTCTTCTTCTTTCAGTTGTTTTTTTGCTTTATCTAATATATGTTTTCTTTCTTTTAAAATTTTTTCTTTTATTAACATTTCATATTTTTTTGCTGATTTCTTTAAGTATTTCTTTGCTTTTTTATCATTCGGGGTAATTAATAACACCTGCATAAATGAGTCCATAGCCTGTTTATATTTATTTGACTTATAATATTGTATGCCCTGTTCCATAAAAATTTCCCTACGAATGTTATGGTTTATTTCTTGAGAATTTAACATATCATTACAGAAAATAACAATAAAAAAACTAACAGAATTTATACCCAAATCCAGCAACCGTAACAATTCTTTTCCCATATTCTTTAAGTTTTCTTCTAATAGAGGCGATATGTTTATCTATTGTTCTTATATCTATTCCATAGTCAAAATATCCTACTATGGTTTGTCTTAGATAGTTTCTGGTAAGAGGTTTACCTTTTTGTTTCATAAGTTCATAAAGTATTTTCATTTCTGTATTTGTGATGTTAATTTTTTCACCATTTATTCTGACTTCCATTTTCTCTATATCTAATTTTAGAAGTCCACATCTTAATATTTCATTTTTTGGTTCATTCAAGATATATGTATTATTTCTTAAAAGTGATTTTACCTTTGCAAGAAGCACCTCATTAGAAAATGGCTTAACAAGATAATCATCTGCTAAGAAATTATTTATTGCTCTAACAATATGAATTGGTTGTGTATATTTACCTGATACTGCTATTACCCATGGTCTAAAATTGCTATTATTGTTGTTACTTTTAATGGTTCTTAATAACTGCCAGCCATATATATCAGAAAAATCTAAATCCAGTATGACTATTTTTGGACAAAAATCTTTTATTTCTTCAAGATGGTTATCTTCTTTATCTACAATTTTTACCAAAAAATTCTCCCTTTCAAAAGAAATTCTTAGAATCTCAATTAAATCATAATTTCTGCAAACAATTGCTACTTTAGTTTTGTTGTAGTCCATAGGAATAGCACCTCCATTGTAAATTAAAAAATACAAGATATTCAAAGAGCCTCTCCTTTATAATTCCTTTCTTCAAATAAAACCACAGAAACCACAGAGTCCACAGTTTTTTTAGAACCACAGAGAACACAGAGTAAAAGCACCGCTACATTTGCCTGATAAATCAGGCAACTACAAATCTTTTAAATCTTTTTTAATCTTTTAATTCAGTGTTTTTATTTGTTTCTCTGTATACTCTGTGGTTCATTCTTTTGAAATTCCTATATTTACAATGAGCTCTTCTTTATTTTGAATTTTTTTGGTTTGAAAATCTATTTCACCAAAAAATTATATTAGATATGCATTAACCAAATCAATAGGACTTTCGGGAAGTTTTTTTAAGGACTTTTTTAGAAAGATTAGAGGATTTGAAAGGATATAGAAAATAGATAAGTTATATATCTGGGGCAATTATATTTCTTTTTATTGCCTCTTTAACAAGTTGTGCTCTGTTAACTACTCCAAGTTTATTAAATATAACATTGAGCTGATTTTTAACTGTTTTCTCTGCCGAACAAGTAATTTTTGCTATTTCTTTATTTGCAAGCCCTTTTGCGACAAGTTTGATTAGTTCAATTTCTTTAAATGTGAGACTATCTTCTTTTATGGTTTTCAATTTTGAAAAAGCATTAACAAATCTTGGGACAGATTTTTTTTGAATATAAATTTCCCCTTTTATGACTCTATTTATTGCTTCAACAATCTCTTCTGATGTGCAGTCCTTTGTAATATATCCACTTGCACCTGCTTTTAAAGATTCAATAATGTGAACTTCATCATCATACATTGACAGAATTATAATTTTTGGTTTCTTTTTATGTTTGCTAGATTTAAGTATTTTTTCTGTTGTTTCAATTCCAGAAATTTTTGGAAGTTTAATATCCATAAGAATAACATCAGGGTTTAATTTAGATGTATATTTTATTACACTTTCTCCAGAATCTATTTCACCAACTATTTTTAAATTTTTGTTTGTAGAAATTATTCTGGATAAACCTTCTCTTACTATTTTATGGTCTTCAACAATAAGAATCTTAATCAAAAATCCTCCAGAGTTTTTGGAACTTTAAGTTTATCCCTGCGATTGCCAAAATTTTTATGGTATCGCCTATTATAAATGGAGCAAAACCTTTATAAAATGCTTCAACAGGCGTATAATTCATTACAAACATAAGTTGAAGTGAGCCAAGAAATAAGTATATTATCATTCCTAAAAAAAGAATAAGAATTGAGTTAGTTTTCCTTGAAAGTTTACCGACAAAAAAAGAGCTCAAGATAAACCCAAGGATATAACCACCAGTTGGGCCTGTTATTCTTGCAATTCCTGATATACCTCTAGTAAAAAAAGGTAATCCCAGAACACCAAATATTGTGTATGTGATTTGAGATATTCCTGCTGGAATTCCACCAAGGACAACACCTGAAAGAAGAACAAAAAATGTCTGCATTGTGATAGGAACAGGTGTCCATGGCAAAGGAATATATATCTGAGCACCTACTGCAGTTAAAAAAGAAAAAGAAAGTATTCCAAAAATTTTTACTGCTGTTTTGTTTTTTTCAATTGCTTTTGTTAGTGTTTGTGACATAGCACCTCCTTGTTTTATTTTACGGGTATATAATTCTAAACCACAAAGCACATAGAGGAGACCAAAAATACCTTCAGGCTTCCATTTTATTAAAGAAAAGAACCAAAAAAATTCCTCTCTAACTCCCCATTTAATAGAATCAAAAATTTTTATAAATCTTTAAAACCTATAAGAGATATTCCCTTTTCGTTTAGATATCTTTTTAAATCAGGATTACAACAGACAGAGAGTTCATATTCTCTCCATACTTCTCCATAGCCTGGATGAGTAGATAGCTCTGCTATTTCATATGGCTCATCAACATTCCCCCAGTACCATCCTTCAATAAAATGTGGTGGAAAATAAATTCCATTTTCAATTATAAGATTTTTAATCCTTTCATAAGTTTTCTGGTCCTTATAATACTTTCTGAAAAACCTCATTTTTAATATATTATACTCTTTGATTGTTTTTATTACCGAATGAATGAGTTCTGGCTCCAAATGAACATGATGATGACTTGTAAGATATTGAATTTCTATACCCCTGGATTTTATTGTATCTATTTGTTTTTTTACTTCATTTTCTATCTCTTCTATAGGTAAAGGAATTATTTTAGGACCTGTAGACAAACCTATTGAATGGTCAATATTAAAAAATTTATCTATATCTATATGTATCCCAACTGAGAGTTCCTTGTTTTCTTTTAATAAATTTATTGCTTCTTCAAATGCTTCTCCTGTCGGGATTATTGTTACAGCAGAAACAACTCCGTTTTTATGGGCAGTAATAATGCCCTGATTTATTTTTGAACTCATACCAAAATCATCTGCTACGACAAGAATTTTTTTCATATGAATTTCTTTTCAATAAGTTTTTCAGCAATTTGAACAGCGTTTAGTGCTGCACCTTTTCTGATGTTGTCTGCAACTACCCACATATCAAGTGTATTTGGTAAAGATGGGTCTTTTCTTATTCTACCAACAAATACCTCATCTTTACCTGCACAGTATATAGGCATAGGATATAAACTTTTTTCTGGTTCATCTATGACTTTTACACCAGGGGCATTACTTAAAATTTCTCTTGCCTCTTCAACAGATATTTCTTTTTCAAACTGGACATTTATTGCCTCTGAATGACCAAAATACACAGGAACTCTTACACAGGTTGCTGTAACTTTCAGGTCTGGCTCACCAAATATTTTTCTTGTTTCTTTTATCATTTTTACTTCTTCTCTGTAATAGCCAGGGAATTCTTCATGAAGAGAACTGATATGTGGAATAACATTAAATGAAATTCTATGCGGATAAACAGAAACATTAGGTTCTTTATTTTCAAGTATATCTTTTACCTGCTGGGACAATTCCTGTATTGCTAGTCTACCTGTTCCAGAAACCGACTGATAAGTTGTAACAACTATTCTTTTTATTTTTGCATACTTGTGAAGTGGATAAAGTGCAACTACCATCTGTATAGTTGAGCAGTTTGGATTTGCAATAAACTTTTTATCTTTTTGAAGGTCATAAGGATTTACTTCAGGAACGATAAGTGGCACTCTCGGGTCCATTCTGAAGTCATCGCCATTGTCTATGACATAAGCTCCCTGTTCAACTGCTTTCCAGCCAAACTGTTTGGATGCGCCTTTTGCGCCTTCTGTGCCTGCAAATAAAACTATATCCAGTCCATTAAAAGAATCTTCTTTTGCTACTTCAATAAAATATTTATCTCCTTCAATTTCTTCTATTCTTTCTCTTGTAGCAAAGATTCTTAAAGATTCCATTGGAAATTTTCTTTCTTTTAGAACCTTTACCATCTCAGAACCAACAAGACCAATTCCAACAAGTCCAAGTTTGTATTTTTTCATAGATTTGAATGTTTAGCAGACATCAACCTCTCTTTCTAAAATTTTTAAAAGAACCTCAACTGAAGTTGGGTAAAAACAAGCTCAATAAATTGAGCAACTACATTTGCCTGATAAATCAGGCAAACTCGACTGAAGGGTAGAAATTATATATTCTCAGCAATCAGGTCGCCAACTTCTTTAGTTGAGAGACCCATTTTGCCAGCATCCATTGATTTTATTCTGCCTGAAGAAAGAACTTTTATTATTGCATTTTCAATAGATTGAGCAACTGCACTTTCACCAAGAAATTCCATCATCATACTACCTGCAGAAATTGTAGCGATTGGATTTATTACATTTTTACCTGTATATTTTGGTGCAGAACCATGAATTGGTTCAAACATTGAAACACCTTCTGGGTTGATATTGGCACCTGCTGCAACACCAAGCCCGCCCTGAATGATTGCTCCAAGGTCAGTAATTATATCACCGAACATGTTATTAGTTACTATTACATCAAACCATTCAGGATTTTTTACCATCCACATACAGCAGGCATCAACATAGGCATGGTCAGGTTTAATATCTTTGAAATCTATTGAAACCTTATCAAAAACTCTAATCCAGAGGTCATGTCCATAGGTCAGGACATTTGATTTGTCAACCATTGTAACTTTTTTTTCTTTTCCTTTGGGTGTCTTTCTTTTTCTGCAATATTCAAAAGCAAATCTTATACATCTTTCAACACCTTTATATGTATTTATATCTAACTGAGTTGCGACTTCATCTACTGTGTCTTTTTTGAAAAAACCACCAATTCCAGAATATAGACCTTCTGTGTTTTCTCTAATGACAACAAAATCAATATCTTCTGGATTTTTATCTTTTAATGGAGTCCATACACCAGGATAAAGTTTAACAGGACGCAGGTTTATATACTGGTCAAGTTCAAATCTTATTTTAAGAAGAAGTTCTTTTTCAAGAAGGCCTGGTTTTACTCTTGGGTCGCCAACTGCTCCAAGATATATTGCGTCAAGTTTCTTGAATTCTTCAATTGCTGATTCAGGTAAAATTTCACCTGTTTTTAGGTATCTTTCTGCGCCAAAATCATAATGGACATATTCAAGTTTAATATTTTTTTTCTGACAAGCAGTATTTAGAACTTTTATTCCTTCGTTTATACATTCAGGACCAACGCCATCACCTGGAATTACTCCATTAAAATATTCTTTTTTTGACATAGTTCACAAGCCCTCCACTATCTATTATTTCTTTCAAAAAGTCAGGATAAGGTGATATTTTCCATATTTTATTTTTTGTTTTGTTTTCTATTTGACCTTTTTCAAAATCAATATATAATTCGTCATCTTCTGATGTTTCAACAGATGCAGATGGACACTCTACTACTGGCAGGCCAATATTTATTGCATTTCTGAAAAATATTCTTGCAAACGACTGTGCTATTATACATTTCACTCCTGCAGATTTTAAACTTATAGGTGCGTGTTCTCTTGAAGAGCCACAGCCAAAATTTCTTCCTGCAATAAGGATTGAGTTTGTAGTTAGTTTTTCAATGAAATTCGGATAGATGCTTTCCATACAGTGTTTTGCTAATTCCTGTGGGTCTGATGTGTTTAAATACTTTGCAGGAATTATTACATCTGTATCAATATTGTTGCCAAATTTTATTGCTTTTCCTGTGATTATCATTTTTTATACTTCTTCTGGTGATGCTATTCTTCCTTTTATTGCACTTGCTGATGCAACTGCCGGATTTGATAGATAAACATAACTTTCAGGATGACCCATTCTTCCTATAAAATTTCTATTAGTTGTTGCAATACAGGTCTCACCTTTTGCCAATATTCCCATATGTCCACCAAGACAAGGGCCACAGGTCGGTGGACTAATAATTGCTCCTGATTTTAAGAATATATCTATTAAACCTTCTTTAATTGCCTGTTGATAAATAAGTGGTGTTGCAGGAATAACAATTACTCTAACATTTTTGTTGATTTTTTTTCCTTTAAGAACTTTTGCTGATATTCTTAGGTCATCAAGCCATCCATTAGTGCAGGAGCCAATAACAACCTGGTCTATCTTGACATTTGAAAGTTCACTAACTGGCTTTGCATTAGAAGGAAGATGTGGCGCTGAAACCTGTGGTTCAATTTTATTTACATCAATTTCAATTATATCTGAATATTGAGCATCTTTATCTGATTTGTAAATTTTATATTTCTTTGATTTTACTGTTTTTTTGATATATTTAAGTGTTATTTCATCTGGCTCTATTATACCATTTTTTGCACCTGCTTCAACTGACATATTGCACATTGTAAATCTTTCACTCATTGGCAAATTCTTTATTGTTTCTCCTGTAAATTCCATTGATTTGTAGTTTGCTCCATCAACTCCAATTTTACTAATTGTGTACAAAATAAGGTCTTTGCCATAAACCCATTTTTTTCTTTTTCCATAATATATAAATTTAATACTTTCAGGAACTTTTAGCCAGATTTTTCCTGTTGCCCACACACATGCAAGGTCAGTTGAGCCAACCCCAGTCGAGAAAGCACCAACTGCTCCATAAGTACAGGTGTGTGAATCTGCTCCTATTATTAACTGTCCTGGCTGAACTATCCCCTGTTCTGGAAGAAGTACATGCTCAATTCCAACATTTCCTCCATCAAAAAAATACTTTAATTTTTGTTTCAGTGCAAACTCTCTTATGAATTTACATTGCTGGGCAGAAAAGACATCTTTATTTGGAGTAAAATGGTCAAGAACAATTACAACTTTATTTTTGTCATAAACTTTTTCTTTGCCAATAGAATTAAATTGTTTAATAGCAAGCCCTGATGTTATGTCATTACTCAAAGCAATATCTACTTTTGCTTCAATAAATGAACCTGGGACTAGAAATTTATTACCTGAATGTTCTGCAAGAATTTTTTGTGTTATGGTTTGTGCCATGTCCAAAAATAACCATCAACTGAATTAGAATAAAATTCCTCTATTATTATCCTCCTTTTTTAAGGAGGATGTTGATTGAGAAGAATTCAAACTTGTGCCTTAACCTTCTTTGTTTTTACACCTGATAGAACAATTTTGTTAAGTGCATTAAGATATGATTTTATACTTGCTTCTATAATATCTGTTGAAGCGCCACGGCCTGTAAAATCTATACCTGAATAGTTTACTTTTACAGTAACTTCACCCTGGGCATCTTTACCACTTGAGATTGAACGCAATGAATAGTCAACAAGTTTTGGAACTATTTTCCAACCAAGTTGTTTTTCAATAACTTTATCAATTGCTTTATAACAGGCGTCAACTGGACCATCTCCATATGCTGCTTCTTGATATGTGAATATCCTTTTATTCTTCTTTACATTTATTCTTACAGTTGCAGTCGGCAGAGTGCCAGTACCTGAAGATATATGAAAATAGTTTAATGTAAATAACTCTGTTTTACCTGAAATCTTTTCTTCAACAAGTGTTATTATATCTTCATCAAAAACATATTTTTTCTTATCTGCAAGAATTTTAAACTGTTGGAACAAATTGTCTATTTGTTTTTCTTTCAATCTGAAGCCAAGTTCACTAAGTCGTTTTGTAAAAGCATGACGGCCAGAATGTTTTCCAAGTACAAGTATACTTGATGGAATACCTACTGATTGTGGTGTCATAATTTCGTAAGTTGTTCTTTTTTTCAAAATACCATCCTGATGGATTCCTGCTTCATGAGCAAAGGCATTACTTCCAACAATTGCTTTATTTGGTTGAACAGGAATGCCTGTTAATGTAGAAACTAAACGAGATGTTTTATAAATCTGTGTTGTATCTATTTTTGGCATTTCTATATTTAATTCACTAAAAAATTTTTTTCTTGTTTTTAGTATCATTACAATTTCTTCTAAACTAGCATTTCCTGCTCTTTCACCTATACCATTTATAGTGCATTCTACCTGTCTTGCACCATTTATTATTGCACTTATTGAATTTGAAACTGCAAGTCCTAAGTCGTTGTGACAGTGAATACTTAAAACAGATTTATGAATGTTTGGAACTTTTTCTTTAAGATTTTTTATAAGTTCTCCAAATTCTTCAGGTATCGCATAGCCGACTCTGTCAGGAATATTTATAGTTGTAGCTCCTGCTTTAATTGCATTCTCTACAACTCTGCACAGAAAATCAAAATCACTTCTTACAGCATCTTCTGCTGAAAATTCTATATCATCAGTAAATTTTCTGGCATATTTAACAGCAGTTTCCGCTATTTCAAGAACTTGTTCTCTTGTTTTTTTAAGTTTATATTTTATATGAATATCAGAAGTTGCAATAAAAGTATGAATTCTTTTATTTTTAGATGGTGCAAGGGCCTCAGCGCAGACATCAATATCTTTTTTTGTTGCTCTGCTTAAACCTGCAACTATTACACCTTTAATATTTTTTGCTATAAGATTAACTCCTTTAAAGTCACCAGGACTGGATACCGGGAAGCCTGCCTCAATAACATCCACTCCAAGGACTGTAAGTTGTTTTGCTATTTCAAGTTTTTGCTGTGGGTTTAAACTTGCCCCCGGAGATTGTTCTCCATCTCTCAAAGTTGTATCAAAAATTAAAACTCTATCCATTTGTTTTTCCTCTTATGTTTTTTTCTTAACAAAATAAATTCTGAAAAAATAATCAAAAATGCCTGAGAGAATATACAGAGAAAATATGACAAATATTATATTTTCAGGGTAGGATATAATCAAAAGGCCACCAATTATAAACATAACAAACATACGAATAGAGATTCTTTTTACATTAAATATTTTTGTGAATCTAGTATAGTGAAGTCGTGTAATCATTAAAAAACTTAGAATAGCAATTAAAACAGGAAGAGAATCAAATAAAAATGGAACTCTTTTCATAATAACCGGTATAGTTTTTGCTGTGATTCCTTGATTAAATTTCTGAAACATTTCAAACATTAAAACTATAGAAGCAAGTACACCTCCTGCTGCAGGTGCTGGAAGACCTTCAAAATAATTCAAATAAGATTTTGACTCAAATGTTCTAATATTATATCTTGCCAGTCGTATTGCTCCAAAAACAATATAAATAAATCCTAACGTAAGGCCCGGAACTTTATATTGTGCAAGAACAACATAATACATAAGCAATGCTGGAGCAATACAGAAAGAAACAAAATCCGCAAAAGAATCTAATTCTATTCCAATAAAACTTGTTGTCTTTGTTGCGCGGGCAACTAATCCATCCAGACCATCAAAAACGATTGCTAAAATTATAAGCCAGGCAGAAAATGTAAATTCCCCTTTCGTTGAGTTCAATATAGAATAAAGGCCAGAACCCAAATTAGCGATAGTGAAAATATTCGGTAAATACAACCCTAAGTTCAATTTATATAACTCCTTTATTTTTTTTGAGCTATTACTGTAATGGCTGCTTTCACTTTTTGCCCTTCAGAAATTCTCAAATTATATAAAGCTGGTAAAGAAATATCTACCTGTGAGCCAAGTTTTATCATCCCGATTCTTTGTCCCTGCTGAACATTTGCACCTTCTTTAACCCAGCAGACAATTCTTCTTGCAATTATTCCTGCGATTTGTTTTAGTTCAATATTTTCTATTTTGATTATGTTCTGCTCATTAACTTCTGAAGATTTTTTAGCATAAGCTTTTAAGAATTTCCCTGGTCTATATTCTATTGAATTAACCTTTCCAGTGATAGGGGCTCTTTGGATATGAACATTTAAAGGTGACATAAATATTTTTATGAGTTTTTCCCCTTCTTTTTCAGAAATTTCTATAACTTTCCCATCAGCAGGAGATAGAACATAATTTTCGTTTATTATAACTTTTCTTTCAGGGTCTCTGAAAAAAAACAATAAAAATAGGGTTATTATCAAAGAGCAGCCACAAAAAAAATAAAAAATCCAGTGCAGATAGCTAAGAATATAAAATCCTATTACAAAAATCAGAGAAAATTTTATAAGTTTGAGTCCTTCTTTTGCGATTGGAATCCTCATAATAAATGCTACATAAGAATGAGATTTCTTGTTTCATCTGGACGATATTTCATGTCATTTTTTCTTCCAGTTTTCTGGTCTCAAAGACCTAACAACCGCTCCTGCCTGCCACATCTCAGAATTTCTCATTTCTTCAAGTTCTTTTTCTAATTTTTCTTTATAGTCAGGCATAGAATTTGCTTTTAAGACAATTTCTGTTTCTTTACCTGAAACAACACTTTGATAAAGTTCTTCAAAAACAGGCTCTACTGCTTTTCTAAATTTATGCCTCCAGTCAAGCGCTCCGCGTTGTGCTGTAGTGGAACAGTTAGCATACATCCAGTCCATTCCATTTTGTGCTATAAGAGGAATTAAACTCTGTGTAAGTTCTTCAACTGTTTCATTAAATGCTTCACTTGGACTGTGCCCATATTTACGAAATAGATTGTATTGTGCTTCCATTATTCCTGCAATTGCTCCCATAAGAACACCTCTCTCGCCTGTTAAATCGCTGTAGACTTCTTTTTCAAATGTAGTAGGGAATAAATAACCAGAACCAATTGCTATTCCAATTGCTAAACATCTTTCTTTTGCTTTTCCTGTATAATCTTGAAATATAGCATAACTTGCATTTATACCACTTCCTTTTAAGAAATTTTCTCTGACAGTTCTGCCTGCTCCCTTAGGAGCAACCATAATTACATCTATATCTTCTGGCGGAACAACACCTGTCTGGTCTCTATAAACAATTGAAAAACCATGTGAAAAATATAGAGCATCGCCTTTTTTTAGATGTGGCTTAATATTTTTCCATTGCATCATTTGACCTGCATCTGAAATTAAATAACAGATAATTGTTCCTCTTTCTGTTGCTTCTTCAAGAGAAAAAAGAGTTTTTCCTGGAACCCAGCCATCGTTAATCGCTTTCTGCCAGTATGATTTTTCTTCCGGTCTTTGTCCTATAATTACATTTATGCCATTGTCTCTCATGTTCAATGCCTGAGCAGGACCTTGAACACCATAACCAAGAACAGCAATAATCTCATTTTTTAGAACTTCTTTTGCTTTTGAAAGTGGAATTTCATCTCTTGTGACAATTTCTTCAACTACATTACCGAATTTGAGTTTGACCATTGTGTTGCCTCCTTGTTATAATTTTGTTCTTTGCTTTTTGGAATTTGGCTACATGCTTTTGCAAAATAACTGCCTTTTTTACAAATTGGAAAGATAAAAGTCTATTCATCCACGAGCTATTGCAACAACTCCTGTTCTGATAAGTTCCTTTATGTGGTACGGTTTTAATAAGTTAATCAGCGCCTGTATTTTATCTTCATCACCAACAACCTGTATTATTAATGTGTCATGAGAAACATCTACAATATCTGCTCTAAATATATTAACAATCTCCAATATTTCTGAACGATTTTTTTTATCAGCACTAACCTTTATTAAAGCGAGGTCTCTTTCTATGTGTTCCACTGAAGAATATTCCCAGACCTTAATTACATCTACAAGTTTATTTAATTGTTTTTCCACCTGTTCAAGAATTTTTTCATCGCCTCTGACTACTATTGTCATTCTTGAAACAGTTGAGTCATCTGTTTCACCTACTGTAAGTGAATCAATATTATAGCCCCTGGCTGCAAAAAGTGTTGAAATGCGGGCTAAAACCCCTGGCTTATTCTCAACTAAACAAGATACAATGTGTTTCATAAGACCTCCGATTTTTCAAGATTCTTTTTATATCAATTTTTTTACACTAAACTTGTTATTATTTCATCAAGTGCCGCGCCAGCAGGAACCATAGGAAAAACATTTTCTTCTTCTTCAACTATGAAGTCAATAATTACTGGCTTATTTTTAACTTTTAATGCTTTCTTTAAAGCAGGTGCAACTTCTTCTTTTTTTTCAACTCTGATGCCTTCTGCTCCGTATGCGTGTGCCACTTTAACAAAATCAGGCACAGGGCAAGAATCAGGCCTTTTTGCATGGGTACAAAGCTGAACAGCAGAATATCTTCTATTATAAAAAAGTTGCTGCCATTGACGAACCATACCAAGATATGAATTATTCAAAATACAAACAATAACGCCAACTTTGTTGACCACAGCGGTAGCAAGTTCCTGAATATTCATCTGGAATGAACCATCTCCTGCTATATCAATAACTATTTTATCAGGATTTGCAACTTTTGCTCCTATTGCCGCCGGAAAACCATATCCCATTGTCCCAAGCCCACCGCTTGAAATAAAATGTCTTGGATGTTTTGGATGATAAAATTGTGCAGCCCACATTTGATTTTGTCCTACTTCAGTAGTAACAATTGCTTCCCCTTTAGTAATTTCATCAATTTTTTCTACAATAAACTGCGGACGAAGTTTATTGTCTTTTTTGTAACCAAAAGGTTTTTCTTTTTTCCATTTTTCAATCTGTTTTAACCAGTCAGTGTGTTTCTTTTTATTTACAAGTTTAATAAGTTCTGAAAGAATATTTTTTGCATCACCAACAACAGGTATTTGCGCGGAAACATTCTTTGAAATACTTGTAGGGTCAATATCAATATGAGCAATTGTCTTTGCTTTTGGTGCAAAAGATGAAAGTTTTCCTGTGCATCTATCATCAAATCTTGAGCCAACCGCAATAATTAAGTCAGCATTTTGCATTGTCATATTTGCCCAGTACATTCCATGCATACCAAGCATTCCAAGATAAAGTTCATGCTCAGGTGGAAATGCACCAATTGCCATAAGTGTAACAGTTACAGGTATTTCTGCTTTTTCTGCAATCTGCAACAATTCATTATGTGCTCCAGAAATAATTACTCCACCACCAACATATAAAACAGGCCTTTCACTAGAATTTATCGCATCTGCAAGTTTTTTTATTTGAACAGGATGTCCTTTTGTATTTGGTTTATATGACCTTAATTCAATTTTTTCAGGATGAACAGGTTCACATTTTGCTCTTTGAATATCAACTGGTATATCAATTAAAACAGGACCTGGTCTTCCTGTTTTAGCAATATAAAATGCCTGATGTATTGCAATAGAAAGGTCCTTAACATCTTTAATTAAAAAGTTATGTTTGGTTACGGGTCTTGTAATTCCTGTAGTATCTGCTTCTTGAAAAGCGTCGTTACCAATTAAGTTTGTTGCTACCTGTCCTGTGAAAGCCACAATAGGAATTGAGTCCATATATGCGGTAGCAAGACCTGTTGTAAGATTTGTAGCACCAGGGCCTGAAGTTGCAATACAGACACCAACTTTTCCTGTTGAACGGGCATAGCCATCTGCCATGTGAGCTGCACCTTGTTCGTGTCTTGTGAGTATGAACCTTATAGGAGAATCATATAATTTATCAAAAATTGGTAGAACCACACCACCCGGAATTCCAAACAAAACATCAACTTTCTCTTTTATTAACGACTCAATAAAAATTTCTGCTCCTGTTTTTTGTTCATCTGACATTTTTCCTCCTTAATCTCATTGATGGCAACTGAAACAACCATAGCAATCACATTATGTAAGGTATTGCTTCGCGTCATCTTAAA
>FWPU01008197.1_pt1 | contig 18007 bp, 10 predicted proteins | sample 2228361 | NCBI WGS metagenome assembly FWPU01 (sample SAMEA103939777, study PRJEB20133) | metagenome
TCGGTGTTGACCGGGAACTGGAAGGCGTAGATGTAGGTCGGCAGGATCCCCTGGTAGGCGTTGTGGACGGTGGCCGGGAGCGGAAGGGCGGCGACGTTCGGGTAGACGACGACGAAGGTCACGACGACCGCGAGGAGGGCCCCAGCGACGAAGCGCCGCGGATCCCGGGCTCCAACGACGAACCAGGCCCCGATGCCGAGGGGGACGAGGAGGAGGAGGGCGACGAGCTCGCTCTGGAAGCCGCGGACCGCGACGAGGACGACCTCACCGAGGACGGCGTTGACGGCGAGAAGGCCGAGGAGCGCGGCGGTCGCCGTGGCGGCGAGGACGAGGAGCCGGCGGAGCGGCTCCGGTCGCCCACTCGGCCCCGGCAGATCGAGGCGGAGGAGCTGCCAGAAGAGGACGACGAGGGCGAGCCCGAGGACACCGACGAGCCCCGCGACCCGGGCGGTCACGACGAGCTCCCCGGGGTTGCCGACGCAGGCCGGGGAGTTCGCATAGACCCGCTCGACCCCGACGAACCAGCAGAGGGGTCCCTTGAAGAGCCAGAGGAGGCCGGGGCCGAGGACGGCGAGGGCGGCCGTGACCCGGGCGAGGAGCCAGGTCCGGCGCGACGGGCCGTGCCAGAGCTCGGCGAGGAAGTAGGCGAGGGCGAGGAGGGCGAAGGGGAGGACGGTGTACCAGTGGTACTGGAAGGTCGCCCGGTCGATGCGCGCCCAGGGGATCCAGAGGGCGAGGAAGAGGACGACGACGAGGCCGAGGCCGAGGCTCCGACGGGCGAAGGCCTGCCAGGCGGCGAAGCCGACCGCCGGTACCGCCAACCACCAGCTCGCCAGGTTGCCGTGGTCGTAGATCGCCGCCGCCGTGCTGCCGGCGAAGCTCCCCTGGTAGAACCAGACCGGCTTGAGATCGAAGGGCCAGGCCCACCACGGCGACGAGGCGGCGTGGGTCGCCCGGAGGTTGTTGTGGTAGTCGTACATCCCCCGCGTCAGCTCGAGGAGCGTCTGGCCGGTGTGGCCCGGCGGCCAGCCGGGCACGAGCTGGTGACCGTCGAGCATCGCCCACGGGACGTAGGAAGCGACGTAGACGGCGAGCGGGATGCCGAGGAGGGAGAGGCCGAGCCAGAGGAGCGGGAGACCGAAGGCCGACCCCGGCCGAAGCCATCCCGGGGCCGGCGGTGAGGGCGGGGGAAGGAGAGCTCGCGGATCGTCGGCCTCGGGCGGTGGGGCGAAGGGGCCAAAACCGAAGCGGCCGGCGACGACGAAGGTCGCCCAGACGGCGACGGCGAGGCCGACGAGGAGGAAGCCGAGGGCGGCAAAGGGGGCGACCCCGAGAGGCCCGAGGGCGACCCGAAGGCCGTCACCGAGGACCCCCTCGACCCTGTCGCCGAGGGCGACCCCGACCAGGAAGACGGCGATGCCGAGGCCGGCCGGCCCGCCGATGGCGAACCGGACCTCCTCCTCGCTCCAGGCGACGGGATGGAGGACCGCCGCGGCCGCCGCGGCCAGGGTCCCGCCGCTCGTCGCTCCCGCCGGGACACTGAGGCCGAGATAGCCGAGGACCGCGGTGAGGACGACGAGGGCGGCGAGGAGGACGATCCGACCGAGGGCCGACCGGGCGAGGACGAGGATCCCGAGGCCGCCGATGGCGTAGGCGGCGACCCACTTGCTCGCCAAGGCGAGGCCGAGGAGGAGGCCGACGAGGGGCATCCCGAGCCAGAAGGCGATCGCCCGCCGCCAGAGGCCGAGCCAGAGGGCGGCGAAGAGGGTGACCGCGGCGACGATGAAGAGGCCGACGTAGACGTCGTTCATCGCGATCCGCGACTGGACGAAGAGCATCCCGTCGGCGAGGACGAGGGCGCCGAGGACCACGGCGACGGCGCGGCGGGCGAAGAGGAGTCGGGCCAGGAGGTAGAGGAGGGCGGCGGTGAGGACCCCGGCCAGGACCCCCGGCAGGCGCCAGGCGAAGGCGTAGCGGCCCGCCTCGACGAGGGCGAGGCGACCGTCGGCGGCAAGGGCGAGGATCGCCTCCCGGTCGGCCGACGGGTAGCGGGGCGCCGCATCGACGAGCCAGGCTGCCGGCTCGAAGGAGAGAGGGACGTCGGCGAAGACGGCGTTGGCGTGGGGCTCGACGGCGTAGATCCTGCGGCCGTTGCCGTCGGGGCCGAGCCCGAGGACGTGGACGATCCGGGTCGCCGGGTTGAAGCGGACGTCCTCGACGGGGGCGGGCATCGGGAAGCGCGACTCGTAGCGGGGCAGGTCGCTCGGTCCGCTCCCGAGGCCGACGACGGCGACGCCCTCGCCGCTCGCCACGTAGAGCTTCGGGGTGTCGAGACCCGAGACGAGGTCGAGACCGCCCGCCGGCGCCTCGAGGGCAACCGTCGTCCGGAGGTCGGCGCCGAGGGCGGTGAGGATCGTCACCCCGCCGGTCCCGGCCACAGCGACCTGCGGTCGCGACTCGATCGTCAGGCCGAGGAGACGACCGTCATCGATGGCTGCCTGGACGGCGTCCCGGACCGAGCCGTCTCGGATCGGGGCGAGGGGAACGAGGTCCTCGGCCGTCGAGGCGAGGCGGCTCCGGAGGAGGGACGTGTCGGCCCCGAGCAGCCCAGCGAGGGTCGTCGCCGCGCCCTGCGGGTCGGGAACCTCGAGGGGCCGGGCGAGGACCATCTCGACGGTCCCGGCCGGAGCGAGGGCGACGGCCCCCTCGACGGTCGTCCGGCCGAGCTCGAGGCCCGTGCCGCCGTCGAGGGAGACGATCGTCCCGCCCGGCAGCCGGGCGAGGACCGCGCCGCCGTCCTCGGTGGCGAGGAGCTCCTCGACGGGCGCCCCGAGGGCGGCGAAGGGCGCCGCCGCGGCAGCCGGGTCGACGGGTTCCCCGACCCGGAGGCGGTCGAAGGTCGCCGCCGTGTCGACGACGAGGACGTCGCCGGCGGCCGTCCCGACGAAGAGCCGATGTCCGGCCGGGTCGACGGCGAGGGCCGTCGCCCCGGCGATCGGGAGGGCGGCGAGCCGCTGGCGGGTCGCCAGGTCGTCGACGACGACCTCGGCTCCGGTCGCCGTGTAGAGGCGGTCGCCGGCCCGGGCCCCGGGGAGGGTCGGGTCGTCCCAGCGCGGCTCGATGGCGGCCGACCGGACCGGGACCCCGAGGTCGCTCGTCGCCGCCACGTCCTTCGGGCCAGCGAGGACGATCCCGAGGGCCATGGCGTACTTCGCCAGGTGGGGGTGGGTCCATTCGTAGATCGAGTGGTCGAGGTCATAGCGCCACTTCTGGAGGAACTCGGTCGCCGTCCTGGCGTGGTAGACCTCGTCGAAGTGCATCTCGGTGGGCTGCTCGAGCCGCCAGAGACGGAGGACGAGGGCGGCGACGACGAGGACGACGAGGAGCCAGAGGTCGAGCCGATCGAGGCGGCCGGACCCCTCGCCGTGGAGGTCTCGGGAGCGGTCGCGCCGAAGGGGCCGCGCCGCCAGCCGCCGGCGGAGGGTGGTCAGCGGCCCCGACCCCGGCGCCGACGCCCGATGGGATCGAGCTTCTCCGCCGGTCTCCGAGCCGACGACCGTCCTCGATGGACTGGTTCCGACCGCTTCCGCCGCCCCGACCCGGCCGGAGATCGTGGCCTCGGATCGCCCGACCCGCTCGACCTCGGGCGTGAGCGCAACGGCTGCTGGAGCCCTCACCGGGACCGTCGGCCCCAGCTCGAGCCGCCGACCGGCGACGAGCTCGACCGCCAGCCGCCGCCGGGCCCCCGGCCAGAGCTGGGCCAGGACCCATGCCCCGGCGACGGTGTGGGCGAGGGCGATGGCGGCGACGCCGGAGGGAGCCCGGATGAGCGGTCCGATGCCGAGCCAGTCGCTCACCCCCGGGTTCTCGTAGAGGGTGGTGAGGACGACGTAGAGGTTGAGGGCGTTCGCCACGCCGAGGACCCCGTAGGCCGCCCGCCAACGGAGCGAGGCGGCGGCGAGGACCGCTCCAACGACGAAGAAGGGGAAGAGGTATCGCTCGTGGACCCGGGTCGGGAGGATGAAGAAGACGACGGCCAGGGCGGCGAGGGCGATGGTCAGGGTCCGCGGGTCGGGCCGCCGGGCGGCGACGAGGACGATGGCGAGCATCGCCAGGAGGAGGAGGCTCGTCCCGACGAAGACGGCCCAGAGGGGGCCAAGGGTCACCGCCGAGCCGGGCGGGCAGGGGGTCCCAGCCACGGCGTCGCAGAGCCAGGCCCCGTTGGCCGCCAGCCCCGAACCGCCGCGCTCGACGAGGGCCCAGAGGTTGTAGGCGTTGACGGTCAGGTAGGGGTAGCCGCCGGCAGCCTCGGCGACCTGGCGGAGGAGGTCGACGAAGGAGAGCCCGAAGGGGGCAGCGAGGAGACTCGCGGTGGCGAAGGCCGCCCCGGCGCTCGTGAGGATCCGGAGGGGGGCCGGGCGTCCCGGCTCCGACCCTGCCCTCGCCGACAGAGAGCTCCCCGCCCGACGACGCTCGAGGGTTCCCGGTGGGGCTCCCCAGATGGCCCGCCGGAGGACGACGGCGCCAACGAGGACGGCCAGGATCCCGAGCTGGGGCTTGATGACGGCGGCGACGGTGGCGAGGACCGCGGCTCGCTCGTAGCGGCCCCGCCAGAGCTCTCGGAGCCCGAGGAGGAGGGGGATACAGCCGACGGCGTCGACCTGCCCCCAGAGGGCGCTGTCGAACCAGGTGATTGGGTTGGCGACGATGATCGCCGCCCCGAAACGGGCCGCCCGCCGACCGCCGCCGAGGTCGCGGACGAGATCGTAGACGAGCCAGGCGAGGACGAGGTCGGCGACGATCGCCGGCACCTTGACGAGATCGCCGAGCCCTCCGACGAGCTGACCGAGGTAGCCGAGGAGCCAGAGGACGTAGAGGTAACCCGGCGTATAGTCGATGAAGAAGCCCCGGTCGTAGAAGCCGAAGGGCCCCTGTTCGGCCAGGTTGGCGGCCCAGAATCGGAAGGCGTTGAGGTCGACGCCGAAGCCGGCACCAGGAACGAGGAGGACGATGAGGAGACGGAAGGCGAGCCCGGCCCCGAGGAGGACGGCGAGGACGCGGTCCGGCCGCGGTTCGGCCGGCCACGACGACCCGCTCGTGGCCCGAGGGGGCACGCCCGTGGCGGGGCCTGGCAAGCGGCACGACCTCCTGCACGAGCGCTGAGGGTGGCTCGGAGTCTAGCACGGGCTGCCCTCCCGGCCGCCGGCGCGAGGGCAGCCGGTCGCCCGCTCAGGAGGGTCGCCGCCAGGGTCGGGCCGCCAGTGCTGAGCGGCCTCCTCGTCGCCGCCCTCTGCCTCGGCGTCTACCTCGTCAGCAACCCGGAGCGGAACAACCGCTACAACCACTTCGTCTGGCAGGCAGCGGCCTGGCTCGAAGGGCAGGCCGGGATCCGCTACCCCGTCTTCGGTGAGTCCCCCGGGGGACCGGCGAACTGGTACTTCCAGGACGTCCTGCCCGTCGTCGGCCCCGACGGGTCGCCGACCGGTCGGGCCCTCGTCCCCTTCCCGCCGCTGCCCGCCCTCGTCCTCCTCCCCTTCGTCGCCCTCTTCGGGCTCGCGACGAACGCCCAGCTCGTTGCCGCCGCCATCGGCGGCCTCGACGTCGCCCTCGCCTTCTGGGTCCTCGGCCGCCTCGGCCTCCGCCTGGCGAGCCGCCTCGTCGCGACCGTCTTCTTCGGTCTCGGGACCGTCCTCTGGTACGCCGCCATGCTCGGCACGACCTGGTACCTCGCTCACCTCGTCGCCGTCGCCTGCACCCTCCTCGCCATCGGCCTCGCCCTCGGCGCCGACCGACGCGCCGTCGCGGCGGCCCACCGCGCCCTCGCCGACCGGACGAGCCTCGAGCGGAGCGGCCCGCTCGGCGTCCGCGACGTCCTCCGGGCGCCCCGGAGCCTCCTCGCCGCCACCCTGCCCCTCGATCCAGTCGGGGTCGGCGCCGGGATCCTCCTCGGCCTCGCCGCGACGGCCCGCCTCACCGTCGCCTTCGGCTTCCCCTTCCTCCTCCTCGTCGGCGGAGGCCGCCCCTGGCCTCGCCGGGCGGCGTCGGCCCTCCTCGGGATGAGCCTGCCGATCCTGGGGCTCCTCACCTACAACGTCGCCACGACGGGCCATCTCTTCCACCCCGGCTACGAGGCCCTCTACCGGGCAGAGGTCAGCTTCTATCCGCTCCTCTACCCGTACCTCGAGTACCACCCCGACTGGGGCCTCGAGGACCCCCGCTACCTCCCCCAGAACCTGCGGCTCATGCTCCTCGCGCCCCCCGAGGTCCTGCCACCCTGCCCGGAGGGCGCCGTCCGCGGCCTCTTCGACCCTGACTGCTCCTGGCTGCGACCGAGGGACGATGGCCTGAGCCTCCTCCTCGTCAGCCCGGCCTGGCTCCTCGGCCTCGCCGCCCTCGGCGCCTACGGTCGCAGCCGGCTCGTCACCGGGGCCGCCCTCGCCGTCGTCGTGATCGCCGTCGTCAACCTCATGCACTTCTCCCAGGGCTGGGTGCAGTTCGGCTACCGGTTCAGCAACGACTTCGCCCCCTTCCTCCTCCTCCTGACCGGGCTCGGGATCGAGCGGCTCGGTCCGCGGCGCCCTCTCGTCCTCGGCCTCGTCGCCTGGTCGATCCTCGTCAACGCCTGGGGCGTCGTCTGGGGCGTGACCCTGGGTTGGTGAGGGGTCCGATGGTCCGCCGGGCCGTCGCGGCGGCCCCCCTCGCCCTCGGTCTCCTCGCCCTCGGGCTCTACCGCACGACCCTCCTGCCCGGGGTCGGCTGGTGGGACACGGCCGAGTTCCAGACCGTCGGCCCCCTCCTCGGCACGGCCCACCCGACGGGCTACCCGAGCTACCTCCTCCTCGGCTGGCTCGCCTCGGTCGCCCTCCAGCCCCTCGGGGAGCCGGCCTTCCGGATGAACTTCCTTTCGGCGATCCTCGCCGCCCTCGCCGTCGCTGGCACGGCGGTCGTGGGCCGGGCCCTGACCGGCCGGCTGGCGATCGGCCTCCTCGTCGGAGCCGGCCTCGCCCTGACGCCGGCCGTCTGGGAGATCTCGACCGCCGCCGACCCCCACGCCCTCCAGCTCGCCTTGACCGTCGGCCTCGTCGCCCTCCTTCTCCGCTGGGAGCAGTCCGTCCGGGCGGATGGGCCTGCCGCCGACCGCTGGCTCCTTGGCGCTGCCTGCCTCGGTGGGGTGGCGGTCGGCAACCATGGCCTCACCCTCCTCCTCGCCCCCTGGCTCGGTCTCTTCGTCCTCGCCGTCGAGCCCCGCCTCCTGCGCCGGCCGCGCTTCCTCGCCGCCTGCCTCGGCCTCACCCTCAGCGTCGCCGGCCTCCTCTACCTCGAGCTCCCGCTCCGGGCAGGCCCCCTCCGGGCGCCCCTCGTCTACGGCCACCCCGACCGCCCGGACGGCTTCCTCGAGATCGTCCTCGGGCGCCAGTTTGCCGGCGCCGTCGGCTCGCCCTTCGAGGACGTGGGTGGGTTCGCCGGCGCGGCTCTCACGGCCCTCGCGACGCAGTTCGGGCCGCTCTCGGTCCTCGTCCCCGTGGCGGCCCTGGCGACGGTCCGAGAGCGGCCCCGCTTCGCCCTCCTCAGTCTTCCGGCGACGGCGACGACCCTCGTCTTCGCCGGGGTCTACGAGAACGCCGCCATCGATCGCTACTACCTCGGGCCGATCGTCTTCGGCTGGTGTTGGCTCGGCGTCCTCGGTGGGCTCGTCGTCGAGCGGCTCGAGCGGCTGGAGGGGCTGGAGGGGCTGGAGGACCTCGGCGAGCCCGGCCCGGAGCCCGACCGAGGGCTCGGCGCCCGGCCCGGGGCGTCCGACCGCGCCTCGCCCGAGAGGCGGCACCGCCTCACCCGGTCCCCGGCCCACCTCCTCGTGACCGGCCTCGTCGCCCTCGTCCTCCTCGGTCCCTCCCTCCTCGGCCTCCCGACGACCCGAGCCGCCGCCGACCGAAGCGGGGACCACAGCGCCGCCGCCTGGCTCGACGCCATCCTCACCGCTCTGCCTCGGGATGCCGTCGTCGTCTCGTGGTGGAGCGCCTCGACCCCGCTATGGTACGCACAGCTGATCGAGGGTCGACGACCCGACATCTGGGTCGTCGACGACCGGACCCGCCTCGATCTCCAGCTCGGTGAGGTGACAGACGTGATCGAAGCGAACCTGGGCCACCGGCCCGTCTACGTCATCCGAGCCCGGGCGGAGGAGCTCGCCGCCCTCGCCGCCGCCTACGTGCTCGAGCCCCTCGCCGTCCCCGCCGAGCCGACCCTCTGGCGGGTCGTCGCGCCGCGGGCGGCTCGATGAGCGGGGCGGCTCGCCAGGCCGGTCCGGCCCCAGCGGTGACACCCCCCGAGACGACCTTGCCGGCCCGCGTCCCTCGCCTCTCCTATTTCTTCCCGGCCCACGACGAGGCGGCAAACATCGAGGCTCTCGTCGAGGAGGCCCTGGCGACGCTGCCGTCCCTGGCCGAGACCTTCGAGGTCATTGCCATCGACGACGGCTCCCGCGACGCAACGGGGTCGATCGCCGATCGCCTCGCCGCCGCCAACCCCGGACTCGTTCGGGTCGTCCACCACCCGACGAACCTCGGCTACGGCGAGGCCCTCCGCTCCGGCTTTCGGGCCGCCCGCTACGAGCTCGTCGCCTTCACCGACGGCGACCGTCAGTTCCGGGTCGCCGACCTCGGCCGCCTCCTCGCTCGCCTCGCCGAGCCCGACCAGCCCGATGCGGTCGTCGGCTACCGGCTCCGGCGGGCCGACCCACCCCTGCGGATCCTCTACGCCCGCCTCTACCGCCTGGCGAACCGGGTTTGGTTCGGGCTCCGGGTTCGCGACGTCGACTGCGCCTGCAAGGTCTTCCGCCGCGAAGCCCTCGCCGACGTGGCCGTCGAGTCGGGCGGGGCCTTCTTCTCGGCCGAGCTCCTCATCAAGCTCCTCGCCCGGGGCCGCCGGATCGTCGAGGTCGGCGTCCCCCACCACCCGCGGCGGGCAGGCTCACCGACGGGGGCGAAGCCGTCGGTGATCTGGCGGGCCGTCGTCGACTTCTGGTCCCTCCGGCTGCGGATGTGGCTCGATCGGGGGCGGGCCCTCCGCCGGGGCCGGCCGCTCCTCGAGCCGATCGAGCCCGCGGAGCCGGGAGGGGGCGGCGAGGACCGGTCGGGGGCTTAAGAGCGGCGCGGCTCCCCGCCCTCCCCCGGCAGGTCGATGTCGAGGGAGTTGATGAACTCCCGGAAGGGGGCGAGGCGGGGATCGTCGGGCGGTGTCTCCCCGGTCCGCTCGAAGGGACTGCCGGCCTCCTCCGCAGCCTCCGTGTCGGGGCCGAGGCCAGCGACCTCGAGGACCGCCTCGGCCGCATAGATCGGGACGCCGACCCGAACGGCGAGGGCGAGGGCGTCGGACGGTCGAGAGTCGATCTCGATCCGTCGGCCATTCGCTTCGAGGAAGAGGGCGGCGTGGAAGGTCTCCTCGGCGAGCCGGGTGATGACGACCTGGTCGAGGCGAACGCCGAGCTCGGCCAGGGTGTTGGCGAAGAGGTCGTGGGTCAGCGGCCGCTCGGGGGTCACGCCCTGGAGACGCATGGCGATGGCGCTCGCCTCCCAGGGCCCGATCCAGATCGGAAGGTAGCGCTCCCGGTGCGCCTCCTTGAGGATCACGACGTGGCGGCTCGAGGGCATGTGGACCCGCACGCTCTCGACGATCATCTCGACGAGTTCGTTCGGCATGGCTCCATTATCCCATGGACCAGGGCCGGGCTGGTCGGCGGTGCCGATAGGGGAGGGCGAGGACCGCCCCGGCGACGAAGCCCCCGATGTGGGCGAAGAAGGCGACTCCTCCCCCCGCGCTCGGCATGCCGAGGGAGACGACCCCATTCGCGAGCTGGAGGAGGAACCAGAAGCCGAGGACGAGGACGGCCGGCACGGCAACGAGCTGGTAGAAGAAGCCAACGAGGACGAGGGAGAGGACGCGGGCGTGGGGGAAGAGGACGAGATACGCCCCGAGGACGGCGGCGATCGCCCCCGACGCGCCGACGAGGGGGACCTCCGAGCCCGGGTCGATCGCCCACTGGGTCAGGGCAGCGGCGACCCCGCCGACGACGTAGAAGAGGATGAACCCGCCCCGGCCGAGCCGGTCTTCGACGTTGTCGCCGAAGATCCAGAGGTAGAGCATGTTGCCGAGGAGATGGAGCCAGCCGCCGTGGACGAACATGCTCGTGAGGATCGCGAGGACGGCGGGCGAGAGGAGGTCGCCGGCGCTGAGCGCCTCGGACAGCCGGGCCGGGACGACCCCGTAGGTGAGGTAGAAGCGGAGGAGGGCCCGGTCGCCGCCCTCGGCCTGGACCGCGAGCTGGGAGAAGAAGACGACGAAGCAGGCCCCGATCAGACCGAGAGTGACGATCGGGAGCCGCCGGGTCGGGTTCGCGTCCCGAAGGGGGATCACGGTCCGATCAGGGCGCGCTCGGCGAGGCCGCCGGCGCCGGGGACCCGCTCGCGCTCGGCCGCGGGGTCGGGGCCGGGCGGTCGGGGACCCGTTCGAGGAGGCTCGAGGCGAGCCGGCCGCGGTCGATCCAGACGATCGTGTCGGGGACGTCCTCCGCCCCGGCCACGACGACCATGCCCCGGAGGTCGCGCCAGCTCGGATCACCCCCGGCCAGGCGGTACTGCTCGATGTAGGCGCCCGTCGCCTTCTCGTAGGCGACGATCCGGGCGTTCTTCGCGTCGTAGGCGTAGAGGCGACCGAGGCGCCGCGGGCTAGCCGAGGCGAGGAGCCGGTAGTGCGGCGCCGGCCGGAGGAGCTGGTCGGGGGGCAGCTCGGCGTCCCAGCCGCCGCTGCGACCAGAGGCGAAGCGCTCGATGACCCCGCCGTCGGTGACGAAGATGTCACCGTCGATGTAGAGGGCCTCGAAGGCGCTGACGTCGCGCTCCGTCGCCAGGCGACCCGACGGATCGGCCGGGTAGCCACTCCCGTCGGCGGCCGGCGAGTAGGTGAGGATCTGCCGGGCCGACGGGTCGACGACGTAGAGGTTGTAGAGGCCGAGAGAGGCGTTCCGAACGTAGGTCCCGAGGGCGCGGACGTCGTCGCCCCAGCTCGCCGAGTCCTTGACCCGGATCCGAGCCAGGGTCCCCTTGCCGGAGGTGTTCGCTGGCCGCCAGCGCCAGAGCTGGTTCGCGGCATCGAGGACGAGGACATCGGGGCCGCCGACGAAGAGGAAGCGCGGCGCCGCAGCCGTCGCCCCCGAGGCCTTCGTCCCCTCCCGGAGGATCGCCGTCGCCGTCTGGGCCGCGACGTCGATTCGGTAGACGGCCTTCGTCGCCGCGTCGAGGACGAAGGGCGCCCCGTCGGGCCCAAGGACGAGGCCCCGGAGGTCAGGTCTCGTCTCGGCTCCCTCGAAGCCGAAGACCGGGGTCACCCCGACCGGCACGACCCCGAAGAGCCGATCGAGGCCCTCGACGACCCGTTGCCGAAGAGGGCCCGTCGTCGAGGTCGGGATTCCAGCACGCTCGGCGACGGCGAGTTGCTCGTAGGCCGTCTCGAGGAGCCGCCGGGCCCGGCGCGGATCGCCGGTGACGAGGTCGACCCCGGGCGCCCAGACCGTGTCGATCGCCTCCCGGGCGGCCGCCAGGGCCTGCTGGCCGACGGTGAGGGAGGAGACGACCTCCCGCGGTTGCTGGCCCCCGGCGGCGTAGACGGCGAGGCCGAGGCCGCCGGCGACGACGACGAAGGCGAGGACCGCCACGGCCGCCCGGCGCTGCTGCTCTCGCCGGGCGCTGTAGGGGGTGACACGGCGGTAGATCGTCGGCCGGTGTGGGAGCCGGTCCTGGATGGCGAGGATGAGCCGGTCGAGGAGGCCTCGGGCCGCCCGCCGGGCAGTCCGGGCCTGAGCACCGAGGCTGGCGACGCCCTCGCTGACCTGGTCGACGATCGGGAAGGGGCCTCGGTCGGGAGCCCCAGCCAGGGGCTCCGGCGCCCGAACGGGCTCGAGCGTCCGGGTCCGGGCCGTCGCCGCGACCTCGGCGAGCTCGATGACGATGGCAGCGTCGCTGCCGGAGCCTCCGGCGGCGACGAAGCGGTGGTGGAGGTGCTCGACCGCCGACTGGGGGTGGAGGGTGACGAGGGCGTCCTTCAGCTCCTCGGGACCGAGGCGGGCGCTCACGTTCGGGCTGACGAGGAGGAGGGAGTCACCGACGGCGATCTCGCCCCGCCAGACGTCGGGTCGGAGGCCGGTGTAGGGGAGGCCCCGCTCTCGTTCCGGGTCGGGGAGGGTCGAGAGGCGGGCCCCGCGGACGAGGTAGGCCTCGGCCGGGCCGGCCGTGGAAACGTAGAGCTCGGTGCCGCGGACGACAGCGAGGGCGACGCCGATCGGCCCGCCGATCTCGGGATCCCAGCCGCCGCGCTGGTGGAGGAGTCGCTTGTTCGCCAGATCGATCGCCTTCTCGAGGACGATCCGGATCCCCGCCGACTCGTCGTAGTAGTACTCGGCCCGGATCGTCTCGGCGACGAGCCGGGTCAGCTCACGGAGGCGTGCCCCGCTGCCGCGAGCGGTGACGAGGAGGTAGAGGCTCCCCTTCGAACGGGCGACGGCGCCGATGGAGGGCTCGGTGACGAGGACCGTGTCGGCCGAATCGGCGAGGCGGTCGGTCTCCGGAACGACGCCGAGCTTCGTCTGGAGGCGAACGGCCATCAGTCACGCCTCACGGGTGCTTCGCCGCCGGCGCGACGCCGCGGGCGGTGGTGGTGCGTCCTGCCCCGGGCCGAGGCGGGCGATCGGCTGCTCGGGCACGTTGGGTCGGGCGATTATAGCCGGCCGGGCGGTCGGACTCGGACGACGAGCTCGGCGACACCCTGGCCACCTGGCCGGCTCCGGAGGGCGGCGATGAGCTCGCCGGCCCGCAGCCTGAGCTCCTGGGCGACGATCGGCGCGTCGGCGTCGACGACGGCCCGAGATCCGTCGAGACGGACGAGCCGCGACGCCCCGGCCGCAGGCGGGACGAGCTCGGCGACGAGCTTCGTCCAGCTCGACCGGGCCTGGGCTTCCCGGAAAGCCGCTTCGAGACCGAGGCGGCGAGCAGCCTCGGGGAGGAGATCGCCGACCCGCTCCATCGGCCGCCGGCGGATCATCGGACGCTCACCTCGGCCGCCGACCGACCGGCGACGACGGGCCACGACTCCGATCCGAGCTCGGTGCCCTCGATCGGTCCACTGAGGTGCGCCCCCTCGGGGGTCGGGACGACCTGCCAGCCGACGGCCGAGCGGAGAAGCTCGGCCTCGAGGTCGTCGACGGCCGTCGTCGTCAGGAAGGCCTGGGGCAGCTCCCCGATCCGGCGGATCAGGTGGGCTCGCCGCGCCGGGTCGAGCTCGCTGAAGACGTCGTCGAGGAGGAGGAGCGGGGGGCGGCCGTCGTGGGCGGCGAGGAGGTCGAGCTCGGCGAACTTCAGGGCGAGGATCGCCGTTCGCTGCTGGCCGCGAGAGGCGAAGGGGGCAAGATCGCGGCCACCGAGGACGAAGGCGACGTCGTCGCGGTGGGGTCCGACGAGGGTCGTCCCGTTCCAGATCTCCTTCTGGGCCACCTCGACGAAGCGGCGGCGGAGGGCATCGCGGAGGGCCTCGCCGGGCCCGGGAGGGGTACTCGAGCGGTAGTCGAGGGCGAGCGGCCCGGCCGTCGCCTCGTCGGGGGCGACGAGCTGGTGGGCTGCCGCCAGGGGGCCAGTGAGGGCCTCGAGGACCTCGTGCCGCCCGGTGAGGATGGCGGCCCCGAGCTCGATGCAGGTCTCCGTCCAGAACCGGAGCTGACGAGGGTCGGCCTCCTCGTCCCGGATCTGCCGGAGGAGCTGGTTCCGCTGGCTCACGGCCCGGCTGTAGGCACTGAGGTCGGCGCCGTAGGTCGGCAGGAGCTGCCCAGCCAGCCGGTCGAGGACGTCGCGGCGGAGAGCCGGCGACCCGACGACGAGGAGCATCTCTTCTGGGGCAAACACGACGACCCGGAGGACGGCGCTGAGGGCCCTCGTCCGACGACCGATCCCGTCGACCCGAACGCGCTTCCGGCTACCGGCTCCAGCGCGGGCGACGACGACCTCGACGACGGTCTCCACCCGGACGCCCGTCCCGTCCTCCGCCGGGCCGAGGTGACCCTCGACCCGAGCGAACTCAGCGCCCCAGCGGACGAGCTCGGCGTCGCTCGTCGTTCGGTGGGAGCGCCCCCAGGCGAGGAGGGCGATCGCCTCGACGAGGCTCGTCTTCCCGGCTGCGTTCGGGCCGACGATGAGCTGCGCCCCGGGCCCGAATCTCGCCGCCGCCCGGTGGTAGGCCCGCAGATCGTCGATCTGGATCGAGCGGAGGACGGTCACGGGCCTCGACCGGGCGCTGTCAGGACGTCGTCCGGACGGGCATGACGACGTGGATGTAGGTCTCGTCGCCGACCGGCCGGAAGACCCCTGGCTTCAAAGGGCCATTCAGTTCGATGGCGAACTGCTCGGCTTCGACGTTCGTGAGGACGTCGGTGAGGTAGCGAACGTTGAAGGCGATCGTCGTCGGGTCACCCTCGACGGCCGCGCTGACGCCACCCTCGTAATCGCCGACCTCGGCCGCGGCCGTGACCTTGATCTCGCCGTCTGCCTCCCCGCCGACGGCGAGCTTGACGATGTTCGCCGCCGTGCCAGCGATGTGGCCGGCGGGCCGGAGGGTTCGGAGGAGCTCCTCCCGGTCGACGACCGCCGCCGTGGCGTGGCTCGTCGGCAGGACCTGCCGATAGTTCGGGAACTGCCCATCGATGAGACGGCTGACGAGGTCGATCCCTTCGAGGTGGAAGAGGATCTGGTTCCTGGCCCCAGCAAGGATGACGTCGACGGGGTCCTCGGACTCGGTGAGGATCCGCTCGAGCTCGGTGAGGGAGCGAGCAGGGACGACGATGCTCGTCTCCGGGACGGGGTCGAGGATCGGGATCGTCCGGACGGCGATCCGATAGTTGTCGGCGGCGGCGAGGGTGAGCCGGTCGGCGTCGAAGTGCCAGAGGACCCCGGTCAGGATCGGCCGGGCCTCGTCAGTCGCAGCGGCGAAGATCGTCTCGCCGAGGGCGCGCCGGAGGGCCCCCTGCGGGATCCGGGTCGTCGGCCGCTCTCCGGCAGCCTGGATGGCTGGGAACTCGTCGGCATCGATCCCCCGGATGTGGGTCGCGACGCGGCCACAACGCAAGGCGAGGGTGTCGGAGGCCTCGACGGTCAAATCGACCCGTTCGGAAGCGGGGAGGGAAGCGACGAGATCGGCGAAGAGGCGGGCGGGAACGGTGATCGCCCCGTCGGCCTCGATCTTGCCAGGGACCCAGCAGGTGATCCCGATCTCGAGGTTCGTCGCGGTCAGCTTCAAGCCTCCATCTTCGGTTCGGAGGAGGACGTTGGCGAGGACCGGCAGGGTCGCCCGCGACGAGACGGCCCGTCCGACGACGGCCAGACCTCGGGCGAGGTTCTCCTGCATGACGGACAGCTTCACGGTCGGTTCTCCCGCGTTTCTTGGGGGTCTCGTGGATTGGCTGGATTGTCGCTCATGTTCTTCATCCCGTCATCACCTTCATCAGGGTGTGGACGCTGTGGGAGGCGACTCGGCAGCCTGCACGGGGGCGCCGTGGATGAGTCCGCCGAGGCTGTTGATCGAGGCCGTGGTGGTGGTGGGTCGGCCGCGGGACGACGGTGGACGACTGGAACTCGGGGCGCTGGCAGGCCCTCCCCAGTGGGCGGCCTGTTCGGGCGGGAGGGCGGAGATGTCCACAACGGGAGGCGGTTTTCCACGAAGGAGGGCGGGTTGTCCACAGGATGAGGCCGGAGGAGCCGCCTCTCCGGGGAGACGTGGCCGGGCGCGCGTTCAGTCGGCGTAGATGAGCTCGCGGACTGCGGCGATGTCGCGCCGTAGCTCGTCGTTCGCAGCGACCTCGCGGGTGATCTTGTCGCAGGCGTGGAGGACGGTGCTGTGGTCGCGTCCGCCGAGCTCGGCCCCGATTCGCAGGAGGGAGGCGTCGGTCTCCTCCCGCATGAGGAACATCGCGATCTGGCGCGGCAGGACGATCCCCTTGTCCCGCTTCTGGCCCTTCAGGGCCTCCATGTCGACGCCGTAGTACTCGGCCACGGCCCGGGCGATCCGCTCGGGGGTGACCTGGCGCTTCTTCGGGTTGTAGAGGACGTTCGAGAGGACCGCCTGGGCGAGCTCGATGCTGATCGGCATCGCCCCCATCGAGGCGTAGGCGACGATCCGGTTCAGCGCCCCCTCGAGCTCGCGGATGTTGCTGACGACCTTGCGGGCGACGAACTCGATGACGTCGGAGCTGATGGCAACCCCCTGCTCCTCGGCCTTGGCTCGGAGGATCGCGATCCGTGTCTCGAGGTCGGGCGAGGTGAGATCAGCGATGAGGCCCCACTCGAAGCGACTCCGGAGCCGTTCCTCGAGGGTGAGGATCGCCTTCGGCGGCCGATCCGAGGAGAGGACGATCTGCTTCCCGGCCTCGTGGATCGCGTTGAAGGTGTGGAAGAACTCCTCCTGGGTCCGCTCCTTGTCGGCAATGAACTGGATGTCGTCGATGAGGAGGACGTCGATCCGACGGTAGCGGGCCCGAAACTCGTCGATCCGCCCCTGCTGGATGCTCGTGATGAACTCGTTCGTGAACTTCTCCGAGGTGGCGTAGACGACTCGCTTGCGGGGGAACTTGGCGACGACCTGGTTCCCGATGGCGTGCATGAGGTGGGTCTTGCCGAGCCCGACGCCGCCGTAGAGGAAGAGGGGGTTGTAGGCGTGGCCGGGCCGCTCGGCGACCGAAAGGCTGGCCGCATGGGCGAGGCGGTTCGCCGAGCCGACGATGAAGTTGGCGAAGGTGTAGCGGGGGTTCAGGTTCGTGCCGCCGCCCTCTCCGCCGACCCGCCCCGGCTCGACTCGGACCGGCTGGGGCGGAGCGGGGCGCTCTCCGTCACCGTCGGCGGCGGGACGGACGACGAACTCGACTTGGACGGAGTAGCCAACGATCCGGGCCAGGGTCTGGCTGATGAGGGAGCGGTAGCGGCTCTCGAGCCAGTCCTTGGCAAAGCCGTTCGGGACGGCGATCCGGAAGCGGTTGTCGTCGACGTCGAGGAGGGCGGTGTCGCGCAGCCAGGTCTCGAAGTTGGCGGGCGACAGCGAGACCTGGAGCTCTCCGAGGGCGGCTCGCCAGACGTGCTTCGTGTCCATCGGCTCGAGGACCTGTCGCTATCGGGTGGGTTGAAATTGTCGTGACGTCGGCCGCGGGAAGCCGGGAGCGGGGGGACCGGTTGCGAGATCGGGCCGACGCCGAAGGTGGCTGACGAACCGCTCTCGGGGAGTCCTCCGGGGCTCCGTCCGGGGTTTCCCACGAGCGTCCCGGCGCCGGGGCTTCGAGAGGATAGCACCGCCGGAGGGCCCCCGCAAGGCAATCCGACGTTCTTTGGCCTATACCCCCTGGGGGTATCGTTTGGTAGGGAGGGCTGGGCCGCGAGGGAGCGCCGTGGGCTTCGCTGGATCCGGCCGGGGCGGGTCTTCTTGTGGCTCGGACCGCAGGGCGAGTTCGAGGGCGTGCCGATCGGCTGGTCTGGGCTCGAGGCCCTGGGCCTCCGAAGGTGCGCTGCCGACGGCCGGATTCGGCCGCAAGACGCGGGATGTGGGCCGGCCCTCCTGGCCTCTCGGTCGCCTCCGCGGTCTCCGCTCGCCCGGGCCCGGTGCGGGCGGCGGTGCCACGCAAGGCTGGCCCGGCGCTGTCGGGGCCCCGGGGGTGCGCTCCCCCCGCCGCTGCCGCCTCCCAAGGTAAGGTCCCCGGCGTCCGTTTCGCCAGATGCACGTGTCAGCGTGTTCGAGGGGCTCGAGGGCGCTGAGGTGGCTTCGTGCTTGCATCCGGCGCAACGAACCGACCGGCTCGGCGCCAGACGGGCTGATCCCTTGCGCTGAGCACAACGCCGAAGGTGGAGTTGCCCCGCTTTCGTGGCCGGTCGATTTCATGCGCTGGCCTGCTCGGAACGGTACCTCCTCTCGAACTCGTCGGGTGAGAGAT
>FWPU01008236.1_pt1 | contig 18006 bp, 19 predicted proteins | sample 2228361 | NCBI WGS metagenome assembly FWPU01 (sample SAMEA103939777, study PRJEB20133) | metagenome
CTTCGAAAGGTGGGCATTGTTGCACTCATCTCGCTGATTCCCATCCTCGGTCAACTGGTGCTGATCGGCTGGTCGTTGAACATTACCAAACGGGTCATTGACCGCCACCCCGAACCGCTCCCCGAAGTGGATTTTGGCAGTGATCTGGGACGCGGTTTCTCGGCCTTCGTGATTGGCTTTGTTTATTCTCTGCCGATCACCCTCTTTGCACTGGTTTTTGCCATTCTGGATTCAGCCACCTATCAGTCCAGTTCAGATGCCGTATTCACAATGGTTACAATTGTTTCGCTGTGCTTCAGCCTGTTTGCCTTCGTTTACGGCATTGCCATGGCCATCGTCCTGCCGGCAGCCTATGGTAATTATGTGGCCAAAGGCAACCTGGGCGCCGGTTTTGCGCTGGGAGAAGTCTTCGGGTTGGTACGTGCCAATATCGGCGCTTATCTGATTGTGCTGCTGGGGTCATTTGTCAGTGGGTTGATTGCTCCCCTCGGCACGATTTTATGTATTGTGGGCGTGGTTCTGACCTACACCTACACCGTTGCAGTGATGGGGCATTTTTACGGCCAGGCATACAATGCCGCCACCCAGAATCGCGCAGCTGCTGTTGCCGGATAATCGCTGGCTCCCTCAATAAATAAAAGCCATCCAAAGCCATGCTGGGTTAAAACACGCAGCATGGCTTTTTTATTCGTGAAACTCCTCCACCTGATAGGTCAATACCATCAGTTTCTTCATCCGCCACAACTTGCGTGGAGCACCCATTTTGAGGCACAACTGATCCAGAAAATTCTCCGCGTCCGGCAGAGAATGCCAGACCTGCGGCAAAAAAGTAGCCCGCCGACCCTCGTCTATCAGCACCACACCATCTACCCCGGGTCGCAGTTTATGAATCAAATCCAGCGGACTATCATACTCCAGGGGCTGAGGTTTGGTCAGGCGGGAAATTTCGATCTTAAGCCGATTGACTTCCTCCGGTCGCACCGGCGGAAAGCGGTAATCCGCCAGGGCCGCGGCAATCGCATGTTCGCGCACATCCTCAATCAAAGGCTGATGCGCTTCCAGTGTTCCAATACAGCCGCGCAACTTGCCGTTCAGCGTCAGGGTTACGAAGGTTGCCCCCTCCTCCTTCAAACGGGGAGGAAGGTTCTCCCAGTCCAGCGGACGCAGGGAACGGCCATTCACCGCGTCTTCAATTGCCTCACGGGCTGTTTTTAAAAGGATCTTGCGTTCGTTTTCAGTTAACTCATCTTCTGCCATCGCACAACCTGTGGTAAACCCGATTGTGATAGACCAGCGGCTGTCCCGCGCGGTTGTGTTGAATGGCAAGAACTTCACCGATGTACAGGGTGGAATTTTTCATGGGGTAACGCTCAACCACCCGGCAATCCAGACAGACCAGCCCACTGGATAAAAGGGGCACACCGCTGACCAGAGCGTAGGTTTCAAGCCCTGTCATCCGATCCTCGTCTTCCGGTATTCGCCCCGCAAAACGATCGGCCATCTCAGCCTGATCCTCTGCCAGTATTGTAACTCCAAACACACCGGATTGTTCGACCAAATTGCGGGTACGGGTAGTGTTTGCCAGCGTCACCCCCACCAATGGTGGATCGAGCGAAATCGAAGTGAATGAGTTAACCGTCATGCCGTGTTGAATTTCACCAGCACGTCCGGTTAAGACCGCTACTCCGGTTGTCCAGTGACGCATGGCATTGCGCAACGCTTCTCCAGTTACGGTTTCCATTTTCACCTTCCATTATGTTTCTACCGGTTGGCAGTGAACTTGCACCCCATTCCGGCACTACGGTTATACTTTTCAGCATCGGACAAGTCAAGCCCTTGTTGAATGTAGAATTGCTGCGGTTAATGTACAATGGTAAAAAAGCAAACAAAACCGATAGTAGGCGATACTCCGGAAATTGATATTTGCCAAAACCACTCCGATTAAGGTATGATGAAATCCAGATCATGATGAGCAGCGAACCAACTCCCACTTCCGAAGAAACCGGCAAAAATCCACCGGCTTTCAGCGTACTTTGGACAATCCTCAGTGTCGCACTGGTGGTTGCAACCCTGTTCACTTTGTGGACCCCCGCTAACCTGTTTTCCAACCAGATGCTTGACCGCATGTTTCAGGCCATCCAGAGCAACCCCACCCTCACCTACCCGACTCCAACCCCCGCTCCCCGCCCGCGTATTGGGATTGTTGCCGGACACTGGGGAAACGATTCCGGTGCAGTCTGCCCGGATGGCCTGACCGAAATGCAGGTCAACCTGGAGATTGCCAATCGTGTTCAGCAGCAATTGCGGGAAGAAGGATTTGAGGTGGATTTATTGGAGGAATTTGACGAACGCCTGAACGGTTATCAGGCTCTTGCACTGGTTTCCATTCATAACGACTCGTGTGATTACATCAACGATGAAGCCACCGGTTACAAAGTCGCCGCGGCCGCTTCCAGTGCCTTCCCTGAAAAGGCGCAACGCCTGAGCGGCTGTCTGATTGACCGCTACGGCAAGGTCACCAACTTGAAGTTTCACGCCAACTCCACCACGCCGGATATGGTCTATTACCACACCTTCCGCGAAATTAACGCCGACACCACCGCCGCCATCATCGAAACCGGCTTCCTCAACCTTGACCGGCGCATCCTGACCGAGCAACCCGACCTGATTGCGCGCGGCATCACCGATGGTATTTTGTGCTACGTGCGAAACGAGCCAATCCCCGTGCTGGACACCGGACAATGAAAATGGAGCAGCAGCCAGACCCGCGGCAACTACTTGGGGAAGCCCGCCGCGCGCTCCGGCAGGGCGATCGCAGCGCTGCCCGTCGCCTGGCTGCTGAGGCTGCCCGATTACAGCCCAATCTGGAAGAGGCCTGGCTGATTCTGGCGGCATTGGCCGAACCGCAAGCCAGCATCCAATACCTCACCCGTGCCTTGCAAATCAACCCGGCCAGTCAGCGGGCGCGTCGTGGAATGCACTGGGCCGTGCAGCGCTTACGGCATCAGCCGGCAAGAATGCGCCCGCCGTCCACCTCCTCCACGGACCTCTTCGCCAATGGTCAAACCCAGCCGGTGCGCATCCAGCGTATTCAGACCATTCCGGCGGAAGCAACTCAACCGGTGCGCCTCTCCGGAGCAGCCCCATCGCAAGCCGTTACCTCATCAGCCCCAAAAGCCGCCATTTTTGGCAGCATCCCCTCCGTGGTGTGGGTCAGCCTGCTGTCCGTGTTGATGGTGATTTGCCTGGCGGCTTTGCTCTGGCTGGTACTGCCCGACCTGCAAACAGCCCTTGCCGAAAGTCCCTCTGTTGCCCGCCCGGTTGGCGCTTTGTTCAAACCCTCGCTGACCCCCACCTTTACCGCCACCTTTACCCCAACCGCCACTGCCACCGCAACGCCTACCGAAACTCCCACCCCAACACCAACCGACACACCCACCCCCACCCCCACCGATACCCCACAACCAACCGCCACTCCCCTGATCGTCAGCGGCGGCATGGAGGTGGAGGTAGCCGAGGACGAGCCGTGGATAGACGTGGATTTGAGCGATCAGATGGTCTACGCCTATGTGGGCAGGGAGCTGGTCAACAGTTTTCTGGTTTCCACCGGCACATGGCGAACACCAACCGTTACCGGACAGTACCGCATTTACGTCAAATACCGCTATACCGACATGGCTGGGCCGGGCTATTACCTCCCGAATGTGCCATATACCATGTATTTTTACAAAGGTTACGGTCTGCACGGAACGTACTGGCACAATAACTTCGGCACTCCCATGAGCCACGGCTGCATCAACCTGCGCACCGAAGATGCCGCCTGGCTGTTTGATTTTGCCTCGGTCGGCACGCTGGTCAATATTCACGACTGACTGTTGGGTTTGATGTTCACCCTCTTTTCTTCCCATCTTGCCCAAATTTCCCGCCGCGAATTCCTCAAACTTTCCGGAATCGGGGTACTGGCATTTTTCACCCTGCCGCTGAGACTGGATCGGCTGCTCTCCTCCAGTCTGCCGGAACACGAGGTATCTTTGCCCCGCCTCGGACGGGTGACCGTCCCAAAAATTGACGGCTACGACCGCCCTTCTTTCAATGCCGAACTTAAGAAAACCTACTGGCGAGATCTGGTACTTTCCATCCACGAGGTAACCCTTGGCGGAGAAGATTCGGGGCATAACCGCATCTGGTACCGCGTCGAGGACGGCGCTTATGTCCATTCCGGGGACATACAACCAGTGGATATTCAAAAGCAATCTCCAGCGGCCAGCCTGCCAGAAGGCGGCGCTCTGGCAGAGGTCAGTGTACCCTTCACCGACACGCTGTGGGACCTCCGCCGCCAGGACTGGTTTTCTTACCGCCTTTACTTTGGAACCACTTACTGGGTAGATCAAATTCAGCAGGATAAAAACGGGAAAGTCTGGTACCGCATTCGCGATGACAAATGGAAGATTTTTTTCTACGCCGATGCCACTCATTTGCGCATGGTGAAGGAGGAAGATGTAGCCCCCATCTCGGCAGATGTACCGCCAAACGAAAAACACATCGAAATTCACTTACCCGAACAAATCGTCATCGCCTACGAAGGGGAACAAGCCGTTTTCATGGCACGCACTTCTACCGGCGCCCGCTTTATTGACGGCGATTACCGCACCCCACCCGGCACTTACATCACCAACCGCAAGCGGCCTTCCCGTCACATGGCAGCCGGCGACCGGGCTGCCCCCAACAGTTACGACCTGCCCGGTGTGCCATGGGTGTGTTACCTGATGGATAACGGCATTTCCTTTCATGGCACCTACTGGCACAACAATTTTGGCAGGCCGCGCAGTCATGGCTGCATCAACCTGTCCATCCCCGATTCGCGCTGGGTTTATCGCTGGACTCATCCCCCTGTACCTCTACAAAACGTGACTCTCATCGAAAAAACCGGTACAATGGTTAAAGTGATTGACAAGCCAATGGCTTGACACATCGTAGTTAATTTTTCAGCCTGCCCCGGAGGTAATCATCATGCCGCAGCCGCTTTTTGCAGGTTTGGTGGTTGACGAGAACGATCAAGTTGTGGAAACTGCCATGGTAGGATCCGAACCGATGTATGTGGTCAATGATGCCGGCTTCCGCCGCCATATTCCCGCCGAATATGTGGATCGCCAGGTGTTGAATTTTCTCAAAGAACAAATCAGTGGACACGAAGACTTGCTCACCGAACAGACGGCCAAAATGCTGGGACAGGAGGATATTTTCTCCAAAGCCATCATCGAAAAACAGTTTCGTAACATTGATCAGCAGTTCGAACAGCTGCTCAAAACCGGCATACCGGAAGAAGGCCGCGCCTACATGGGGATGATGGGCTTTCGGATTGTGATCAACTTTCACGGTGATGTCGTCCGCATTGACCAGCCCGGCCTGATTACCGGGGAAGACGAAGGGGAATGATTCTAAAAAAATGTTTACAGACCTCTCTATTATTCCGATAAAACTCTAATACGAATTGGGTAAAATGGAGACGCTGGGAGATTTTACCGGCTTTTGGATGGAGGAGTAAAATGACGCCTGACAACATCATTGACGTGACCGAAGCCGATTTCGAATACGAGGTGATCGAATATTCCCAAAACACCCCGGTCGTGGTGGATTTTTGGGCTGCCTGGTGCCAGCCCTGCAAAGTGCTGGCGCCCATGCTGGAAAAGTTGATCAAAGAAACCGCCGGTGCAATCCGTTTGGCGCGGGTTAATGTGGATGAAAACCCCAACCTGGCCATCCGTTTCGGAGTGCGCAGCATTCCGGCGGTTAAGGCGTTTAGCGGTGGTCAAATTGTGGGTGAATTTACCGGTGTTCAACCCGAAGCGCGTTTGCGGGAGTTTCTCAGCCGCATCCAACCGCCCAGCCCGGCAGGTTTAGCCCTGGAACACGCCCTCAGCCTGCTCAATCAAGAGCAGTGGACCGAGGCTGAACCAATTTTACGTGAGGTGCTGGAACAAATGCCCGGCAATCCCGTTGCTCTGCTGGGGTTGGCGCGCGCTCTGCTGGCACAGGGCAAAGCCCATGAAGCCCACAACATCCTGACCGCCTTCCCGGCCAGCCGCGAGTTTACGAACGCGCAAACCCTGCTGCCACTGGCAAAGGCAATGGAAGACCTGCGCCATCACCTGCCGGGTGATGAGCCGGATGAACAGAGCGCAGCCTACTGGAACGCTATTCGGCTGGCTGCCCGCGGGCGTATTCCGCTGGCGCTGGACGGTCTGCTGGACTTACTGAGGCAGGACCGCCGCAACGAAAATGTGCGGCTGACCATCCTCGCCCTGCTGGAAGTACTGGGCGACGATAACCCGCAAACCCGCAGTTACCGGCGCGAAATGGCAAGCATCCTGTTCTAAACCGTTGTCACCTTCTTAAAACCAGCACAGCCCAGGTGGTCGGGTCGGTCAGGCGGCGATTGGGAGCCATCGAAACCATGCTTTGCTGGACATTTTCGCTTTCTCTGTCATTGTCCGAGACCGACACGGCAAAGCCGTAACGCTGGCCATCCGCTGGCGTAATGCCAAATAAACTCCATGGAATGGCCGCCTCAACGCGGTACAAGCCGGAACCGCCCTCCGAGGCGATCTTCACTTCACTTTTTGTGCCGGCCTTGCCAGTGGGGTAATACAGGTAGGCCTCTTTGTCGCCGCTGACTGATCCCTTGCCGGGTGAGATAACCAGCTGGTAATCATCGCCGCTCAACTCGCGCGAGTTAAGATCGCCCAGCAAGTCCACATCCAGCAGCAGTTCAACCGTATCGCCCTTGTACAAATCAATTCCGCTGGCGTTTTGAACGTATTGATCATCAATCACCTTGACAGCCAGATACAGGTAGGTGTTGTCCCACCCAATTCGGAAAGACCCTTCCAGGTCTTCTTTACCGGTGTGATTCTCTCTGCCAAAAACCACGGGTTTGATCGGGTAGGCGGTCGTCTTCCACTCATCCCAAACACCATCCAGGTTTAGCGCCTCGCTCAAGAAGGGCGCCGTGTAACTCCCTGCCGAACGCAGCGCTGCGGTATGGGTCACGGTGGGGGAGGGTGGTGGTTGGGTGGGCTGCACGGCGGTGCTGGTGGGCAGTGGTGAAGGCGCGGGCGGCGGCGTTTGGGTAATGGTCACCGGTGCAGTCGTTGCCGAAGGCAACGGTGAGGGAATGCCCACCTGAGTCTGCACCAGTTCAAACAGCGCCGTCATCGTTCGGTTTGGGGTAGGTTCCGAGGGGGTTGGTGCTGGCTGACGACCGGGTAAATTACACGCCAGCGTCAACGCCAGCAGCGTTAACACTGCCAAGGCAATTGAAATCTTCCTTTTCATATGGTACTCCTTTCTCCTCCAGAGCGGCCAATCCCAATTCAAATACAATGACTGTTAATATTCTACGCTATAATTGATTTGTACCCCAATAGCAACCTTGCTGGAAAGACACCAAATTGAGCGATCCAGCTGTTTCTCCGCCTCAACTCGAAATCCGTGTGGTGGTTTTCACCCTGCAGGAAAGCCGCCTGAAAGTTTGTTTGATTCCCGCATCCGACCCGCAGTTTGCAGGAATGTGGATGCTCCCCGCCGCCCAAATTCTCGATTGCACGCTCGAAAAAGCTGCTGCCAGACAAATTGAACAGCTCACCAGCGTGGGAGAAGTCTACCTCGAACAACTCTACACCTACGGCGATCCCGGACGCCATCCCGTCTGCCGCTTGATTTCAATTGTGTATTTTGCTCTCATTCCGGCAGATAGTCTCCTGCCGGTCGCTGATCAAAAGAACGGCAGCCGCTGGTTTGCCCTGGAGGAATTGCCGCCACTGGCAATGGACCATTCCGAGATACTGGCTTACGCTCTTCGGCGTTTGCGTTATAAACTGGAATACACCGCCGTTGGATTTGAACTGCTGCCGGAATTTTTCACCCTCAGCGAATTACAACACACCTACGAATTGATTCTGGGTGAAAAACTGGATAAACGCAACTTCCGCCGCCGCATTTTGGAAGCCGGCATCATCGAAGCTACCCCCCATCGCCGCAGCGGAGAAGGCCGCCCGGCCTTGCTCTACCGCTACCGACCGGACGCGGTTGCCGAAGTCAAAGCCCGCCGCCTGTTTCCCTAATCGGTACGTTGCAGCAGGCTGATACTTTCAATGTGATACGTTTGGGGAAATAAGTCGAAAGGTTTGATTCTTTCCAGTCGGTAACCCTGCTCAACCAGTCGTTTGAGGTCACGCGCAAGAGTAGCCGGATCACAGGAAACATAAGCGATCCATTCCGGCTGCAAGGCAACCAGCGCGTCCAACGCCCGCCGATCTAAACCGGCACGCGGTGGATCAAGCACGACTACCAACCTGCCGCTCAATCGCAAACCCGCCAGTACCTCCTCTGCCGCACCCATGTAGAGTTCCACATGATCGTATTCATCCAGATTCACGGCGTAATCCTCACAGGCGGATGGGGAAACCTCCACGCCGATGCAGCGCGCAACCCGCTCGGCAAGAAACGCCGAAAACAGCCCCACCCCACAGTACACATCCAGTAAGGTAGTCTGCTGATCCAGGGGCAGTGCCTCCTGCAGGTATTCCACCATTGCCCCCGCCTGAGCCGTGTTGATTTGAAAGAACGACTCTGCCGAAACGCGGAAAAGACGACCATTCACTTCCATCGGCAGCCAGTCCTCTCCCGCCAGCACAAGGCTGCCAGCCGGGCTGAGATGCACAGCAGAAATGGGCAAATCCACCTCCAGTGCAGGCAGCTCCGTTGCCTGACCTTCCAGCGTCAGCAGCACCTCTTCATCCAATCCAACCCGCAGCCCAACCCGTTCGATCCCCAGACCAGCCTCAAAATCCAATTGCCGCCAGATCTCATCCAACGGTGGTTGAGGTAGAAAGCATTCCTCAATGGCAACAACCTGGTTGCTGCCCATGGCTTCATAACCCAGCCGGCCCCGTTCATCCAGATGAAACTGGACGGTATTGCGATAATGCCACTCCCGCGGGGAAGGCTGAATGGCTTCCAGCGGTGGAGCGCCTATTCCGCCAATCCTCTCCAGTTGTTCCCGCAGCACCTCGCTTTTAACCCGCAATTGTTCCGCATAAGGGAGATGCTGGTAATGACAGCCGCCGCAAACCCCAAAATGACGACAGCGGGGGATGATTCGCTGAGGGGATGCTTTCAGCACCTCCACCAGCCGCGCCCGTGCAAAGCCGCGCTTTTCTTCAATCAGTTCAACCCAAACGCGCTCCCCCGGCAGGGCATAAGGTACAAACACTGCCCGGCCATCCGGCAGCCGCCCCATGCTGCTGCCACCAAAGGTGTGGCGGAGGAGTTCTACTTCAAGTTGCCGGGAAGATGGGGGCATCAAATCATATGCACCCAGATGTAGTCTTCAAGGCTCTGGATGGTCATATCCTTTTCAAGCATTAACTGCTTGACCACATCCCCAATCGAAATCACCCCAACCAGTTTGTTCCCATCCATCACCGGCAAATGGCGGAAGCGCTTGGCGGTCATCAACGCCATGCAGGATTCAACCGATTGTTCGGGGGTCACATAATAGACCGCCCCCACCATGCAGTCATTGACCGGTGATTGCAGCGTGACCTTTCCACTGGCCGCCTGACGGGCAAAATCGCGCTCGGAGAAGATGCCCACAATCTTGCCGGCTTCCACTACCAGCACGGCGCCAATTTTCTGTTCCGCCATCAACTTGAGCGCATCCAGGACGGTGGAAGAGGGGGTTACATACCATACCTGTGTGTACTTATCCTTCAGCAAATCCTTTACAGTCGCCATTGGCAGCATCCTTTCCGCTTGTTGTGTCGTGCCTAGCCGCTATAACCACGCCCAAGAATGTAGTTTTCCAACCCCTGAATGGTGGTCTCTTTTTCTTCTAAAACCTGCTTGACGACATCCCCAATACTGATCAATCCAACCAGTTTGTGGTCCTCATCCAGAACCGGCAGATGGCGAATGTGTTTGGATGTCATCAGCGCCATACACTCTTCAACGGTCTGCTTAGGGCTGACATAATAAACCGCACGGGTCATCAAATCACTGACCGGCTCATCCAGCAGCAGGGCTTCGCGTTGGGCTGCAAAACGGGCATAATCCCGTTCGGAGAAGATACCGGCAATTTTTTCCCCCTCCATCACCAGCACCGCACCGATGTTCTTTTCGGCCATCAATTTCAATGTTTCACGCACGGTAGCCGTTACTGGCACACTCCACACATCCGTTCCTTTAATCTTCAACAGATTCTTAACAGTCGCCATCAGGATATCTCCTTTCATCAAGCACAGGTTGGGTGACAGGAAAAATGGCCAACGAAATTGAAGGAAAAAACTCCAATTGGTAACTTTATTATATAAGAATTCAAACCTGCCTTCAAACACCAAACCCAAATCTTAATTTTGATTATGATCAAAACGATACAAGAGTCAAGTTTTCGGAGTAAGGCGGTCGGGTTATTTAAAAATCACCCGCATTAATCTGGTTTTTAATTTAACCAATATTGTATAATTTATAACAAATCACGCGAGGATCATCCGACGAACTCTTGGAATGTCGTTCATCAATTTGACAGAGCCGGGGCGGGAAAAACATTGCGGCTCATTTTTGAATGCGGCTAATGTGGCTTAAGAAATCAGGAGACTGGCAATGAGTAAACCCATTCGAATTCCTCTGATCGTAATCCTGATGCTGGCAACCGGTCTGATCGTTTTTCATTTTCAATCTGCGCTGGCTTTCAATACTCTCTTCCAGCCGGATGAGCAACTGGTGCGCGGAGCGCAATTATACGATGACTGGACGCAGGTCACCGGCCAGGCCCCACCGGAGGGCAGCCATCCAATCTGGGCGCGCCAGACCACCAATACCCGCAGCGGCGTGGACACCTGGCGCTGTGTTTCCTGCCACGGCTGGGATTATCAGGGCAAAGACGGTGCATTTGCTTCCGGCGCCAATTACACCGGCTTTCCGGGCGTCTACGACGCCCAAAGCCTGCCGCTGGACGAGTTAAAAGCCATTTTAAGCGGCCAGAAAGACCCCCAGCACGATTTCACCCCCTACCTGAACGATGCAGATCTGACTGCCCTGGCCATCTTCATCCGTCAGGGCGTGATTGACGACAACCGCTTCATTGACCCGGTCAGTCTGAAGCCCATCGGCGGTGACCTGCAAAACGGCAAAGCCCTTTACGAACAGGGTTGTGCTTCCTGCCACGGCAGCGACGGGCAGACGATTACCTTCCGCTACGAGGGTCAAACGGTCAGTTTGGGAACACTGGCGGTTCAGGACCCCTGGCGCTTCTTGCATCGCACCCGTTTTGGCACAGCCCGCGCCCCACAAATGACCATCGGTCTTAACCTCGGCTGGAGCCCGCAGGAAGGGCGGGACGTGTTGTTATATGCCCAGACCTTTGCCACCGGACTGGAACAACCGCTCGGACCCTCGCTGGGCGATCAGCCGGGTGGCATTGTCAGCCAGCCGGGAGGCCCGGCCAATAATATCATCACCGGTATTCTCACGGCATTAGGCGCCATGGCAGCCAGTTTGGGCTTTGCCATCGTGCTGGGCAGTTTACTGGTAGGTATTCTCTTGCTGGTTGTCTGGTCGATTCGCAACCGCAAGTAAATCCGAACGAAGAACGCACATCGAGAAAGGAGACGAGCATGAAGCAACCCAAACCCTGGTGGCAACAACCCGGTTACCGGGTGGGCATTGCACTGGTGTTGCTGATTTTGCTAGGCGGAGCAGTCAGCGCGGTGTATCTCACCCAAATTCCGCCCGAACAACCTATTGCCTTCCCCCACAATCGGCATGTCGGACTGGGCGCGCCCTGTGCGTACTGTCACCCCGGCACCGCATGGGGACCGAATGCCGGCCTGCCGGGCATTGACAAATGCTGGGGCTGCCATCAGCAAGTCCAGAAAAAGTCACCCGAACTGGAAAAACTGGCCGCTTATGTTGCCAATAACGAGCCAATTCCATGGGTGCCGGTTGCCATTCAACCGGAATTTGTCCACTTCAACCATCAGCCGCACGTTAGTGCCGGCCTCACCTGTGAAACCTGTCACGGGGATATGACCAGGATGACCGTTGCCGAGCCGCAGCCACGCCAAAATATGGGCTGGTGCCTCTCCTGCCACCAGAAGATGGCCCCGGAACAGTGGACGAAACTCTCCGACTGCGCAACCTGCCATTATTGATTTGGAGCGAGGAAACAGCATGAGCAATACCCTATCACGCAGAGATTTCCTGAAATTGACCGGTCTGGGGGCGGCCGTCTCGGCAGTGCTAACCGGTTGCGGGCCGATGGCACGCTACATCGTCCGTAAACCCTACACCAGCATGCCGGAATATAACCAGACCGGGCTGAGTACCTACTACGCCTCTACCTGCCGCGAATGCCCCGCTGGCTGCGGAATCATTGTCCGCACGAAGGAAGGGCGAGCACTCACCATCGAGGGCAATCCTCAACACCCCGTCAACCGCGGGCGGCTTTGCTCCCGTGGGGTAACCGCCCAGCAGGGTCTTTACAACCCAGACCGCATCCGCGGGCCCGTGTTTCAGGCCCGCGGGGATGCCGGCCGTGCCAAAACAATCACGTGGGACGAAGCCTTGAATGTCGTCCAGCAAGCCCTGGCCAGCCCACCGGATCAAATCGCCTTCCTGCTTGGAGCAGCCCCCGATCATCTCTTTGACTTGGTCAGCGAAATGACCGCAACCCTCGGTGCCCCCTCCCCGGTTCGCTACAACGCTCTGACCACCTTTGAAGGGCGCACAACCCTGCTGGAAGCAGCCCGCCTGACCTTTGGCGAAGAATCCCTGCCTTACTTTGACCTGGCCAACGCCGATGTCACCTTTGCCTTTGGAGCCAACTTTTTGGAAAACTGGCTCTCGCCGGTGGCATATACCCGCGCCTACGGCGAATTTCGGCAGGGACGCCCCACCCGGCGCGGTTATCTGGTCGTATTTGAAGCCCGCCAGTCCCTCACAGCCGGTAATGCGGATGAGTGGATACCCATCCGGCCCGGCAGCGAGGCAATTTTGGCCGCCGTGTTCAACCGGCTGGTAGCCGAAGCGCGCGGCAAGCCGGTTTCCCCGGCTTTCAGCACGGTGACAGTCAGCGCCGCCGCCACGGCCAGCGGCGTGAGTGAGGAGAAAATCCGCCAGCTGGCGCAATTCTTCGCCGCTGCCAGCCATCCGCTCGCCATCCCCGGCGGCAGCGCCCTGGCTCAGCCCGACGGGTTGATTACAGCCCGCTCCTTGCTTTACCTGAATGCGGTGGTGGATAACCTCGGTCAGCCGGGCGGCGTCTTTCTGACCCCTGCACAAGCCTCCACAACCGACTTTGCAGCCGTCAAAGAACTGGTACGCCGCATGAACGATAGCAAAGTCAAGGTGCTGTTCATCCACGGGGTCAATCCCCTGTTTGAACTGCCCGCCGCATTGGGCTTTGCCGAAGCCCTTGCCAAAGTACCACTGGTCATTTCCTTTGCTTCGTTCCCCGACGAAACCGCTCTCGCCAGCGACTATATTCTGCCCGATCACACCCCACTGGAGTCGTTCGGCTATCAGCGGATACTGGCCGGCAGTGACCGCCCGGCTTACTCCTCCTTCCAGCCGGTCGTGGTGCCGCTTTATGATACACGCGCCACTGCCGATGTCCTGCTGGCTGCCGTCAAACAGCTGGGACTGGCCGCCGCGCAGGCTTTCCCTTACAAGGATGAGGTGGAATACATCCAGCAAAAACTGCTCCCGTTGATCAACGCTGGCGGCTTTTACACGGCAGCGGAGATTTTCACCTTCTGGTCGCGCTGGCTGCAATATGGCGGTTGGTGGAAGCCGCAAGCCGAACTCACCGCACCCCGTCAGGCAACACCTCCCGAAGAAGCCTTCCCCTTCACCCCGCCGCTGGCGCTGGAAGAGGGCAAGCAATTTTACCTGATCACCTTTCCCAATCACTTTGGAGATGGCAGCGGGGCAAATCGGCCCTGGCTGCAAGAACTACCCGACTGGATGACCACCGTCACGTGGAATTCGTGGGTTGAAATCCACCCCAGGACCGCCGAAGAACTGGGACTGCACGATGATGATGTGGTGCGCATCAGCACTCCCTTTGGATTTGTGGAAGCCAGCGTCTACCGCTATCCCGCCATTCGCCCGGATACGATTGCCATCCCCTTTGGACAGGGACACACTGCTCTGGGCCGCTGGGCTGAAGGGCGCGGCTGCAACCCGGCTCTGGTACTGCCCACAACGACCAATGCCGCCGGCGACCTGACTTTTGGCAGTGTGGTTGCCACCATCCTGCCGACCGGAAAACGCCGCCCGCTTGCCCGTGTAGAGAGCAAGGAAGGCATTTACGGCGAGCATTAATGTTAGCGATGAAATAACCAAGGAGAGAGACTCATGGCTGAACAAAAAGCACCTCAAAAATGGGGACTGGTCGTTGATCTTGACCGCTGCACAGGCTGCAACGCCTGTATCGCCGCCTGCTCAATGGAAAACAATATCCCCTTCGTGGGTGAGGACGAAGTGGCTTACGGGCGGGGGTTGTACTGGCTCTACAACAAACGCGAATGGCGCGGCGAGTACCCCGAAATTAAACCGGCTTTTGAGCCGGTCATGTGCCAGCAGTGCGGTAACGCGCCGTGTGAACCGGTCTGCCCGGTATTTGCCTCCGTCCACAGTGAAGAAGAGCAAATCAATTTAGCCGTCTACAACCGCTGCGTCGGCACGCGCTACTGTGCCAACAACTGCCCCTACCATGCCCGCCAGTTCAACTACTTCGATTATGAACTGCCTGAACCGATGAATTCTTACCTCAATCCGGATGTGACCGTCCGGCGGCGCGGTGTGATGGAAAAATGCACCTTCTGCGTACAGCGGATTGTGCGGGGGAGGCAAAAAGCCGCTGCCGAAGGCCGCGAAGTGGAAGACGGTGAGATTCAACCCGCCTGCGTTCAGGCTTGCCCGGCTGGTGCGCTGGTGTTTGGGGATATGAGCAACCCCGAAAGCAAAGCCAGCCAGATGGCGCGCAATCAGCGCCGTTACCAATTGCTGGAAGAACTGGGCACCCTGCCCCGTGTAACCTATCTCAAAGGAGGAGGTCGGAATGGCGGCTGAGACCAATTTACTGCAAGCCATAAAACCAGCCGAACACGCGGAAGAAGACCCGCGCGAGCATTTGATGTTCGACCCGCGCCCGCGCGAGGAGATGAACCGCATGGTCATGGAAGCAATGACCACAACCACCCGCCGTTACTGGATCTGGCTGATCGCTTTGGGGTTGGGTGTGGCGGTTTTACTCTTCGGCGCCTGGGGCAACATGATTTTGACCGGTATTGGCGTTGCCGGCGTGCGCCGTCCCATCTTTTGGGGCGTGTTCATCGTAACCTTTGTGTTCTGGATCGGCATCAGCCACGCCGGAACGTTTGTTTCGGCCATTTTACGCGTCTTCAAAGCCGAATTCCGCCGTCCGTTCACCCGCGCGGCCGAACTCATGACCACCTTCGGCCTGGCAGCCGGTGCCCTTTACCCCCTCATTCATCTCGGGCGGGTGTGGGTGTTCTACTGGATGATTCCCTACCCGAATGCCCGCTGGTTGTGGCCGAACTTCCGCTCCCCCCTGGTGTGGGACTTCCTCGCCATCACCACGTACCTGCTTTCCAGCACCATTTACCTCTACCTGCCACTGGTACCCGATTTAGCCATGGCACGTGACCGCACCAAAGGCTGGCGTCATACCATTTACAAACTACTGGCGTTGGGCTGGCGCGGCACCGAAGCCGAGTGGTACCGCCTGCGTAAAGCCATCAACATTTTCGCCTTCGCCATCATCCCCGTCATGTTTTCAGTGCATACCATCGTCTCGTGGGACTTTGCGGTGGGCATGGTGGCTGGCTGGCATTCGACCATCTTTGGCCCCTATTTCATCGTCGGCGCCATCCTTTCGGGTGTGGCAGCGGTTGTGACCATTCTCTTCGTACTGCGCAACACCATGAAACACTTCGATTACTTCATTCGTGTGGAGCATTTCGACGCGCTCGGTAAATTACTTCTGGTCTTTTCGATGGCGTGGGCTTACTTCTTCTTTAATGAGTATCTGCTCTCGTGGTATGGTGGTGATGCAGCCGTCAAGCAGGTTCTCACCTTGCACGCTACCGGTCCGGCGGCCTGGGTCTGGTACACCATGCTGATTTGCAACGTTGCCATTCCCTGGCTGACGCTGTGGAACAAGACCATCCGCCGCACGCCGTGGGCTATGTTCATCATCACCCTGCTGATCAATGTGGGCATGTATGCCGAACGCTACACCATCATCCCGCTCACCCTGGGTCATCAGCGCAGTCCCTTCGATTGGGGGGTTTACAACCCGCAATGGACGGAAATCAGCATTGCCTTAGGCACATTGTGTTTGTTCATGTTCCTGTATCTGGCGGCTTCACGCCTCATCCCGCTGGTGCCGGTATGGGAAGTACAGGAAGGTCAAATGGCGCACACTCTCCGCAAGGTCGGTAAAGCCGAAGTACCTTCGGTAACCGAACTGGAAGAGTAATCAAGGAGCGAACCTATGGCTGCAAAAGTCGTTCATCTGGCTCTTTTCAAAGAAGAACAAATTGATCACGCCGCCGAAGCCATCTCCCGCCTGCACGAACTGGGGATCAGTGATCAGGATATTTCGGTTATTTCCGGCATTCCCTACTCCGAGCGCATTCTCGGGCGGCCAATGTCATGGACGAACATCGCTCGAATCGGGCTGGCAGGCGCCGTGTTGGGCTTTTTAGTGGCTGCCTTTTTGAACTTTGGCACGCCGCTGCTGTATCCCATCCGGGTGGCTGCCATGGGGCTGACCCCCATCCCGACGTCCATTGTGGTGACCTTTGAACTGACCATGCTGGGGCTGTTGATCAGTACCTTCATTGGCGTTTTCGTCGAAACCATTTCACCATCCTTCGGGCCGAAAGGCTACCACCCCAAAATCAGCGATGGCCATATCGGCATCCTCTTCAGCGGCCCGGCTCAACTGGATGAAAAAATTCACACCGCCCTCAGCGAATTGGGTGCCGAAGTAGTGCATGAGGTAGAGGAGGAGAAGTTATGGCCATAGCCAAACGGTTGATCCTTGTTCTGGTGGTGCTGGCCAGCCCATTAGCGATTGGCTTGCTCTTCACCTACGATATCATCAAAATCGAGTGGATTTCCTTCATGGAAATTCAGCCATCTTACCGCTCGATGGAAGCCCCCCTCCCATTGCCCCCCCGCTCAGTGCCGGTGCAGGGAGCAGCCTACATCCCTGAACTGGGCGCACCGGTCAACCCCATACCGGCAACCGAGGAGTCCATTCAGCGAGGCAAGGAATATTATGACAATGCCTGCGCCCTGTGCCACGGGGCTACCGGCAACGGCGGTGGAGCCTTCTCCGGTTTTCTGGTGCAGTACCCGCCAGCCAACCTGATCAAACCCGATGCCAATGCCCGCCAGATCAGCGACGGGGCAATTTTCCTGACGATTACCAACGGCATTGAAGGGCGTATGCCGGCGCTGATCGAGAACCTGCCCACCGCCGAAATGCGTTGGGATGTGGTCAACTATGTGCGTTATTTACAGCAGCAGGCTAACCCCTGACCCTCTTTTCTGTTTCCAACCCAACACAGCCGCCGGTTGAAATCCGGCGGCTTTTTTTCTAATGAAACTCTAATGTTTAAGCGGCAGATTCGGCTTTTTATTTTCAAAAGTGTGTTACAATCAACCTCGTTGAGTGTGAAACGCTCAATGGTTACAGAGATCGCGTCATGGTTATATCGCCTTCCGATTTCGGTAAAGGCGATATTTTTTTGACAAGATCGAAAAATCATCAAATCTTTTTAGTAACAAATGGAGTATCTCAAATGTCTGATCGTGTAGTTGGTAATGTCAAGTGGTTCAATAGTGAAAAGGGTTACGGTTTCATCTCTCAGGAAAACGGCCCGGATGTCTTCGTCCATCACACTGCCA
>FWPU01008237.1_pt1 | contig 18000 bp, 12 predicted proteins | sample 2228361 | NCBI WGS metagenome assembly FWPU01 (sample SAMEA103939777, study PRJEB20133) | metagenome
GGTCTTGGACTCAGCGTGACATGCGGCAATGGGTCAAGAGAAAACAAGAAGAATCTGAACGACTATCTTAAATTACTTTTCAAACAGTCCAGTAGGACGACGCTCTTGATCATCCACGCGACAAACAGACTGAGCCACGCCCACATCATAGACCAGCCGCCCGAAATGGCGAAGCCTAATGCATGAAACGGAAAACCGTAAACGCGGAGGCGAATGAGCGTCAGGGCTGTGGCAATCAGGAAGCCGATGCCCATTGCCGTCGTCGCGCCCGTGTTGGGGTCGGTCGGCGCGGTCAGCCACGACGCGAGACGGTCGTAGGCTTCGCGCCCGAACCCCAATGAACTCCAGCCATGAATCCGCGCGGCGGCGCCCATCTGATACGAGACGTGCAGTGTCACCCAGAAGGTCGAAACGATGCCGACAAATGCCGCTAACATCATCGTAAACAGCAGCCCGCGCGGCGAGGTGCGCGTGAGTTGCGCCATCTTGAATCCTTCCAACTGGTGTGGCATGGGGTGACAGCGGTAAGCGCGGTTGAACCAGTAAAACAGCGTGAACACCGCGAGCGTCCCGCCGCTCAGGTTGCGCGTGCCGATGATGGTGGACAGCGATTGGTCGGGTCCGATGAAGTGCAGGTCGTGCGTCGGCGGTCCGAGTTCCGCCCTCATGCGCGTCACCGAAACGGCGATGGCGAAGTAAATCAGGAAGAACGCCACCCCCAACCAGACGGGCAGCCCCGCGAGATACGCGAACGCAACGAGGAACACAAAGCCGCCCCCCGCGCCGATGACGGCAGTGCGGAACCGCATGGCTTCCTCGTTCCTCATCCCTAATCCCTCATCTCTCATCTTCAAAACTTCTGCGAAGATTCTCCTCAACTGCCCCCGCGCCGTCCAGAGTGTGAACACGCAAATCGCCATGTAGCCGCCGAACATCTGCTCATCAACGTAGGGAACCTTCGGCTGCTGCCCCATCAAGCCCAGCGCGCTCATCAGCACCTTCTCCATCCGCCAGAACAGGAAAAAGAACCAGCAACTAAACAGCAAGTCCATCGGCAGCAAAAAGCCCAAGCCGACGATGAATGGGAAGAGCGCGAGCGGCGTCCAGCCCATGGCGTTCCACGGGCGGCTGGGAAACCATTGCAGCGCGTCCAAGCCGTTGAACGTCATGCGCGGCACGACGGGGAAAACGGCGTGCAGTCCGTTGACCAAACTCAACCCGCCCGCAAACGCGAAGCCAATCCAGAACAGGCGCGAGCGGAACAGTCCGCCATCCTCCGCCGTCATCGCCATCGGCAGTTGGATGATGGGGTAGGACAGCCGCTCCTTTTCCGTCCACTGCGCTCGCAGGAGGGTGTTGAGGCACGCCATCGTCCACAGCAGCGCCATGATGAGAAGCGTCCAGCAGCCGACGGGCAGCAGCCATGCTCGCAGCATGTCCCAGCGATACAGGCTGGAATCGCCCTGATAGTAACCTTTCAATGCGGCGTGGTCGCTGACGGTCAGCCAGCGCGGGAGATACTGAAAGAACGTCCCCTGCCAGCGGTTCGACGGCGTGGCGAATTGGAAGCCGTGTCCCATCAGCGTGATGAGCGGCGAACCGAAGTCCACACCCGCCATCGCGGTAGCGAGGGACAGCATACAAAAGATGGTCAGCAACTCGCCCTGCCGCAGCGCAACGCGTGGCGCGAAGCGTTTCAGCAAACGATTGAGCGCGGTCAACACCAGCAGCGAAAACACAGCGGTAAAAAACAGCGAAATCGTCGTGCTGAACGCCCGCCCATCTATCCGCTCCATCCACACAACCCAGAGAATGTTCGGTGGAATGAGCACGAGACCAATGAGCACGGCGCGCAGGGAGACGGGGCGGATGTTGCGTGATGGCTCAACGTTTGGTTGTGAGGTGGGGGTCATGCTGTCGAAGACACACGCTGTCAACGAATTTCGGTGGCGGATTAAACGGATTCCTCGCGGGCAACTACACCTCATCCATTTAATCCGCTACCGAAATCCGTCGACAGCATCCCCCTCCGCCGGTCGCGGCAAATCCTCCGTCTGCCACTTAGGCTCTTCGGCGGGAATCGGCAGGTTCTCTGCTGACGGCAGCGGCTCGGCGGCGGGGATGGGTTTGTCCAGAATGTCCGCGTTGGCGGTTTTGATCTTCCTCACCGCTTCATTTGCTGCGAGCATGAGAGAGACTTCAGTGTAGAGTGTCTGAAGACGATGCAGAACAGGTAGTGCTTCGCCGAATCCCTTCCAATCGTTTCTCTTCATCAGCGGAGTTGAGCAAGGTGATGGCAGTGTCGAAGGCATCGGACATGACGATTGGAGTATTGGAGTGATGGAGTAGTGGAGTATTGGAGAACAACCTATCACTCCATTACTCCAATACTCCACTACTCCATCATTTTATCCCGCCCGGAACAACTCTCCCATCCTCTTCCCCAAAAACTTCCCCGCTAACATCAAACTGACCGTGAGCAGTATCATGCCCAAAATGCCCATCGCGCTGGCGATGAACGGTCCGTCGCCGATGCGGGCGAGGAGGTCGTAGATGGCTTTGGCAATCGGATAGTATTGCTCGCGCAGGGCGAGGATGAGGCTGTCGCTGACTTCAAGCATGGCGAAGGAGAAGGCGAGGATCGCGCCCGCGATGAGGTTCGCCATGACGAGCGGCAGGGTGATGCGGGCGAGCGTTTTCATCGGCGAGGCGCCGAGGTTCAGGGAGGCTTCTTCTAATGTAACGCTGGTTTGCTGGAATCCCGCGTAAGCGGCGCGCACGCTGTAAGGCAGGCGGCGCACAGCGTAGGCAATGATGAGCAGTAGCGTGGGATTGTTGAGGGGGTTGAAGAAAGTGTTCGTAAACACGCCGCTGCTGAACGTCGCCATGTAGCCGAAGGCGATAACTAAGCCAGGCAGCGCGAGCGGCAGCATCGCGGTGGCGTCAATCAGGTTAGCGAAGGGAACGCGCTTGCGCGTCAGCAGGTAGGCGATGGCGATGCCGAGGATGATGTCAATGACCGTGCTGAGGCTGGCGTAAAAGAGGCTGTTTTTGATGGAAGGCAGCGTGAGTTCGTGCGTGAAGACTTTGCCGTAAAATTTCAGCGTCGTCTCCTGCGGTAGGACGGTCATAAACCATCGCTGCGCGATGGAGGTCAGGACGACGCTGACGTGCGGCAGCAGCGCGACCCCGATGAGGCTGAGGCATAGGACGAGCGCGGCGGCTTCTTTCCAGCCGCGCAGCGCGATAGTGCGCGTGCCGACGTGACCGCGCGCAATCATTTCGTAGCGCCGCGCTCCGACGGTGCGCTTGGCGAGGTAGAAAAATAGCATCGTGATAGCGATGACCAACACCACCATCGCGTAGCCGACAGGGTTGGCATGGATGTCGCTCACCATGTCGAAGATTTGCACGGGCACGACTTGACGATACTCAAACACGAGGGGCGTGCCGAGTTCAGTGAACGCCCAGATAAACACAATCGTCGCCCCCGCGAAAAAGCCGGGCAGCATCAGCGGGAACGTGATGGTGCGAAACAGTGTGAACCCGCTCGCGCCGATGTTCTCAGCGGCTTCCTCCAACGACGGATCAACGTTCGCCATCGCCGCCGCGACGTTGAGATACATGATGGGGTAAAGGTGCAGCACCTCCAAAATGATCACGCCCCAGAACCCGCCGCCGAACCAGTCAATCGGGTGGTTTTCGGAGAGGATACCCCCCTTCATCAGCAGCAGGTTCACGCTGCCGAAGCGGGCGAAAATCTGCCGCATCCCAATCGCGCCCACGAACGGCGGCAGCACCATCGGCACCAGCAGCAACGCCTCAATCAAACCGCGTCCACGAAACTGGCACCGCACCATGAGGTAGGCGAGCGGCACGGTTACAAGTGTCGTGAAGAGGGTGACGAGCGCGGCGACGTTGATGCTGTTGACAATCGCCTCCCGCCGCACCGGGTCTTTCAACATCAGCGTGAAGAACGTCAGCGTCGGACGCCCGTTCTCAAAGAACGCCTGCTGAAAAACGTAAAGCAGCGGCAGCGCGAGGAAGAGGAGGAAGAACAAAAACAGAAACGAGAGAAAGATGATGGTGGAGGGGGTGAGGTCGTAACGACGGAAACTCATCGAGAGGGAGCAATGGAGTGATGGCGTGATGGAGTGTTGAAGTAAAATCCAATCCTCCAATACTCCACCACTCCATCCCTCCAATCGTTCATCGTCTCTCTCTCCCCAGCCCAATCGCCAGCCCGACGCCGAGGCGGGTTTCGCCGCCGGATTCTTTGTCAACGGCAATGAGGGCGGAGAGATTCTGGTTGAGGCGCGGGTAAATCCGCAGAAGCCACTCGTTGGGCAGTCCGAAGTCTTTCAGGTTGGTGTGCTCGATGAACACGTCCACGTTGTATTTCTCGTAAAGTCCGGGAAAGTAAACACCGAACGTGCGCACGTCACGGCGGAAGGTGTCCGTGCCCACTTCGCCGTAGAAGTCCAGTTGCTTCTTGATGAGCGGCAGGGAGAAATCGCCGGTGACGCCTGTTTTGGGCGCGAGCGAGTTGCCCGCGACGTTCACACCGAACGTGCCGAAATTCGCCTGATATTGCAGGCGTGCATACGCCCCCGGCTGCGTTCCCGAAACCGCTGTCGCAAGCCCGCCGGGGAAGGCATCAATGATGTAGGACAGGTCGAGGTTGACGCGCTTGTTGGACAACTTCGGCGAGAACGTGATGGCGTCCTGAATGTCGCGTCCGCCCTGCCGCTGCAGCGTGCCAATGATGGTGTTCTGAATCGGACCTTTCAGGAACCGCTGACGCCCGATTGTGAGCGCCCCCCACCGTTTGTTTTTGACGACGACGAAGGCATCGGTCACGTCCAAATCGCTGCGCGTGCTGCCCGTCGTCGGGTCGAAGAAGTTAGAGGGCGTGACGGCAAACTCCCAATAGACGCCGCCGATGACGCCACGCTCGCGCAGGAACGCGCTGAGGCTGCGATTGCTGCCTTCACCCTTGAACAGAAAAATGCTGCTATCAAAACGCGGCGCGAAATAGTTTGGCACGCCGCCCAAACCTTCGGGCGCGGCGGGCGACCTTTTGACGGCTCGCCTCCAGCGCGGATGGTTCGGACCGACTGGCGAAGTCACAATCACGCCGACGTCGCCCGTGCCGTCGCCGGGCGGTTCGACGGGGGGAGCCTCCACAAAGCGACCCAAATTCCGCGCCACCAACACCGCCTCGGGTTCGGTCAACTGGTTGAACGTCGTGTCCTGCTGACGCTGAATCGGGTCCGAGCGCAAGTTCATCTGCGCATCGGTCCCCACAATGTTGCTAACAACCGCATTAGGGATGTTGTTGCCCGCGAGGTTGTGGTCAATGATGAATTCAACGAACTTTTCCGGCGGCGCGTCTCTCTGATGGAAGCGTTCGGGGGGAGGCGGACGATTGGGTGATTCGTCGACCGACCGATCAATCGGCGTTCCCACCGCGGGCGGGCGAGTGTTGAAGCGTATGGAAACTCCCGGCTGAATGGTCACGCGCCCGTCAGGGGTCAATATGTCAAGCCCCTGTTGATTGAGCGGTTTCCTCGGGTCGCCTGCCACGTAATTGAGGAGGCTGGTCACGCTGCCATCGTCCTCAAGAATGCTTTCAATGATGAGAATCGTGCCCGTGATGTTGGCGACGGTAGAGCCGCTGCGCACGCGGGCGGCAGACGAATACTCACCGCGCATTTTGCCTTTAGCGAGGTCCATGTCGCGCACGTTGTGAATAATGCACTCCGACAGTTGCGAGAGCGTCACCACGTTATTGTTGGTGAAGCGAATCTCCGCGCGGCTGCGCTTGCCTGTGCGCACGCGGAAGCCCTCGTTCAACGCGACGCCGACGCTGCTGGACAGGTATTTCGTCTGCCCTGCGGGAAGGTGTTCGACCGTCCCTTGAATAAACGTGACCTTAGCGACCTGAGCATCAGCTCGTCCCTGCATCACTCCAATGACCACGACTGCCAAGCACAACGTCCCAATCGTGAGCACCGTCTGCCGCATGAATTCACTCCCTTGCCCAAAAAGTCAATGGGTCAATGGGTCAATGCAATGAACCCATTAACCCGTTGACTCATTGACCCCTTGACTCGTTGACTTCATCTTGTGACTGACTCCTGGGGGCGCATGATCGGCGTGCGCGCCTTCGCCCCACAGATGGTCTCGCGGACCGACCGACTTCAAGCCGCGGATCACGTATACGTCAACTCCCTCCTGTTTCCCCTTGACTTCCACAGTGCCCTTGTGTTCGGCAATGACCAAATCGGCGACTTCCTTGTAAGTTTCATGGCTGCACATAATCCAACTGCCGAAATCTTTGTTCTTCCCTTCGAGACGCGCGCCGAGATTCACGCCATCGCCGATGCAGGTGTAGTTCATCTGATCGTTGGCGCCGACCAATCCCATCATAAACTTGTCCGTGTTGATTCCAATGCGCATGAAAAAATCGGGCCACCCCTTTTGGCGTCCTTCTTCGCGGAACTTGATGAGTTCCTCCTGCATTTCAATGGAGGCGAGCACGGCGCGGCGGCGGTGGTCGGGATAAGGAATTGGCGCGCCGAAAATCGCCATAATCGCGTCGCCGATGAACTTGTCAATCGTGCCCTGATATTTGAAGATAATCGGCACCATGCGGTCGAGGTAAGCGTTCAGCACCTCCACCACCTCCGCCTCGTCGCGGTTTTCGCTGAGGGTCGTAAATCCCTGCAAGTCCGTAAACAGCAGCGTCGCCGTCACGCGGCGGGGTTTGGGCGCGTCCTCGACGTGTTCAATCAAATCCCGAAACACGCTGGGCGAAACGATTTTGCCGAACCGCGTCGCGACTTTTTTGCGCTCCTGTTGTTCGGTCAGCAGCATGTGAATCACACCTACGGCGTAGGTCAGAATGCTTGCCGTTGCCGGATATGCGAAGGTCAGCCACATCAGGTGCGGGGGGCGAAACAGATACAACGTCAGGGAGAAATGAGCCACGATGGGCGGCACCGCGCCCAAGCCGCCGTAGAGCAGAAACCACGTCGGTCCGTAGGGCAGCAACCGAACTTTGCGTTTGCCGACGTTGAAGGTTGTTTTCAAGTCAATGAGCGTCGCGAGGTGGCTGGCGGGATGATGCCACAAAATACTGAGAGCGCTGGCGATGAACGCGAGCGCGAAGATGCTGAGGACGTTCCACCGTCTCGGCGCGGTTCTGATGAGGCGTTTGTCGCGCACCGCCGTCGCCACGTTTGCCCAGATTTCGACGCCGGGCATGTCGCCGAACGGCGTGGAGTGAATGTCCTGAAAACTCAGCACGGTTGAGCCAATCAACACGATTTTGCCGCCGAACCGCGCTTTCAAATCGTCGTCCGTCCAGAGCGTTTCGCCGGAGCGCGCCCGGTCACGATAGACGAGGTGAAACGGATAGAAGGCGAACGTGCCATAAGGTCCGACAAACATCGGCAGTATCGTTGGATGGCGCATCATGTAATAGTGCCCTTTTTTGCCGGGGATTTCCTCTTCGCCTTCTTTCACGGGTAGAGTCGGAACGGGCGCGCCATCAAACTGGGGAACGCGAGAGCGGCGCAGCGCGGGATGCAAACTGCGGTCTTGAGGGTTGAACGTCGCCAACCCTTCTTCCAACTTTTCCGGCGGAATGTCCTTCAAAATCGCCGCGCCGTAAATGCCCAACGCGGGATAGACGTAACCCATTGAATGTTCCCACGCCAATTGCACGCGGCGCACGATGCCGTCGGCGTCTTTTTCCACGTTCGTCAAGCCGACCGCGAAGCACGCCGTCTCAAACATCTCCGGCGGCAGTTTGGGCGTGACGGTGGAAAGGTACGTGAGGCGGCTGCGGCTCTGGCGATTACTCTGCAAATCCTGCGTCGTCTTCACCAGTGCGGCAAGCACGACGTTGCCCGCCTCCTCCATGGCTTTGGCGAAATCCGCATCCGCTTGCGGATTCTTTGTCCGCCCCAAGTCCAAGTCGAACAGAATCGCCTTCGCCCCTGCGCGTTTGAGTTTGCGCACGACCTTCGCGTATACGTCACGGCTCCAGGGCCATTCGCCGACGTTTTCGGGGTCCATCGAATCCTCGTCAATCGCCAGAATCACAATCTCAGGAACGGGACTCAGGTTGGGGTCGTCGGCGTGGTGAACTTTGCGGCGTGCCGTCAACTCCCTGCGCCACTGCCGCGCTGCCCTCTGCATCCGCGCATCGTAGGACTTCAACTCCAGATTCTCCAGCAGCGCGGAGATAAAGCCGGGGTCATCCGTGCTGATAAGCCGCTGCTCGAAATCGCGCTCCCATCGCGTCACGCCCAGCGCGACCACCAGCGCCAACACCATCGCCACCCCGAACCGCTTTCCGCGTTGTGCCAGCCATGACATAATATGTTCCCCCCGAAAGGTGAGGCTATTCTACACGATGAAGGGTGAGAAGTCAAGAACGTCTATGACGTGCAATGAATTGCGCTACGACCAACGCCTCGAGAATTCTACCGCAGCGTGATTTTGAACCGCGGCTCGCTGAGGGACTTTTCAAAGTCACTCGTCCGGCGATGATTGGTGAACGCTAAAATCGCCCAGTCGCGTGCAGCAATTTCGTAGTTGAGGCGGACGACGGCGGCTTGGGGCAGCAGGGGTTTGAGCCACTCTTGTTTGCGCAGGTCGTAGATGCTGATGTTTTGGGAGTCGCCGTTGTCGCTCGTAGCGGTGCGCACGAAGAGTTCCAGCGACTTCTTCTCCGCGCCGTAGTTGATGAGTCCGACGAGCAGCACGTTGCGATTGGGCAGCAGCGCGCCGATGCGCACCTCGCTGGGGTTGTCGCCTTTGATGCGCACAAGGGGGGGGGAGAGGTAGTCGGCAATCGCGCCGTAGTAGTCGACGTATCGCTGGTCAAACGGTGTCGCAGGGTCGTGCGTCTGACGGACGCGGTCAAGGTACGCCATGGCCGCATCGCGTCCGACGAAGTGAGGTGTGTAAATCACCATGCCTTTGATCGCACTCTTGGGTTTACCCAGTTCGTTGACAATCACCGCCGGGCTGCCATCGTGGAGCCTCGCAATGACGCGAGGCTTTTCCGGGGGCGGCTGGTCTTTGCCTTTCTTCTCTGGTATCCGCTCAATGAGTTTTTTGATCTTGCCCCGCACCTGAATCGGCAGGCGCATTTTGTTCGCCGTGCCGAACACCCACACATCGTCCACCGTCATCTCGCTGGCGCGCAGCGGGACTTCCTCAACCTCCGCGCTGATGAGGTCCTTCAAGCGGTCGCCCACCACCGTGCCCGTTTCATCGCGCAGCGGCAGACCCTCCAAATAAACGGCGCCGCCCTCTTCGACAAACGCTTTCAACTGCTTGAGGAAATCGTCGCTGACCATCTCGCCTAACGGCACGATGAGCGGCGATGGCTGCCGTTGATACAGAATGCCACGTTCGGGAAAAACAATTCGTTTCGTGCGATGGTTGCGCTGCAACGCCGTATGAATGCCTACCAGCGTCGCCTCCCAATTGCGAACCACCAGCGAATCTCGCGCATACTTGAACGTCGCGCGCGGAACCACCACGCCGACTTCGCCAATCGCGCGCGCCCCCGTGAACAGGTTCGCATACTGGTTAAGAAATCGGTTCACGTCTTTTGACTCATTGACCCATTGCCTCATTGCCTCATTGACCGCGAATGTGCCCGACGCGCCGTGCAGAATCGCTTCCACCCGCGCCAGCGGCGAACTGTAAGTCGTCCACACCGGCTTGTTGGGATAGCCGTCCACGTCCACGTCCGCCGCCGCGTAGACAAAGTCGGTGCGGTCAGCGGCGTCTTCCCCAGACGTGATGACGCCCAACATATCCAGCGATTTCGACCTGCCCCACTCCCATTCGTCCGCGCCCTCCAACGGATTTCTTCCAGCGGCAACGTTGCCTGTGGAGAAACTCAGCAGCGAACTCCCGAAAATCCCCAGCACGCGCTCCGGGAAGAGTTTGTTCGTCTCGCCGTGCAGCCACGTCGCAAAGCGCGGGACGATTTGAAAACGAAAGTCTTGCCAGTCGTTCCACAACGAGGGAGAAGAGCGGTCATTGCGGGGCGGCTCTACTTCGGTCAAAGAAAGAACGCTCAACTTGTGGCGCGCGTTGAACTTGTTCACGTCGCCGTAACGCTCGCGCAGAAAGGCGCGGAACTCTTCGGCGCAATAAGAGCAATAGCAGGTGAAAGTGTTGTCCGGCAACCGAGGCTGAAAGAGTTGCAGTCCCCAGAACGAGCGCGGCAGCGTGCCGTTTGTGATGGCACTTTGCTGCAACCGTTTGAGGTCGTCCAACAACCGCGCCCGATTTTCCGGGGCGTTGAAGCAGCCGACATTCTGTCGTTCGCCGCGCGGGTTGAACATGGGCGCGTTGTTTGCGCCATTGAGACCGATGCCGATGAGCGATTCCAGCGAAGCCAGCGCAGATGCTCCGTAATGGGAAACGTCACTGAGGTTGAACCCACTGCCGACGTTGAGAACGACCGCGTTGAAACCGATGCCCTCCTTGACCGTCGGACGCAGCCAAGCAAATTGTTCGGCGGGCAACGCGCCGCCGTTCCAGATGAAACCAGACACCGGATAACCGTTGACCAGCCACCAGCCCTCGTCTTTCTCATCAACGATTGCGCTCTTTTCATCTCGGCGGGGTCGCCTGCCTTCCTCTTTCTTCTCCACGCGGTCCATGCCGGGAACGATGAAGTGGGCTTTCTCGGTGATGGGATTCTTGCCGTCGAAAACCTGCACGGCGTAAATGCCCGCATCTGCCCGAAACGTCTGCGTCAAGCGCAATCCCGCCCCGTCAGGACGAAACTCGCGCCCGGCTTTCGCCAACTCTCCGCCGCGATAGGCGTCGGTGATAACCACGTCAAAGCGATTTCTTCTCTGCGGTGACGCGGGCGTGAACCTGAGCGTAATGGTGTCATTTTTCTCGCAGACGTCGGGAGTCACGGTCAGCGGACTTAGCGCGGGAGGTTGCGACCACGCGATGCTGATACAGAGCGATCCCACCACAAACAGATAGGGTAATCCTCTCAACAATCCAGAATCAATCCTTCGCACGAAACACCTCGTTTCCAAATTATATGCCGAACGTTGCCGATGACTCTAGCGTGAAAGTCGTTGGCTTCCGCCTATCAAGCATGATAGAATAATATCGCTGCTGTGTAAAGACGCTTTTGAGGAGGAATTGATTCATGAAAGGCGTGATTTTAGCCGGGGGAACGGGGAGTCGTCTGTTTCCGTTGACGAAGATTACGAACAAACACTTGCTGCCCGTTTACAATAAGCCGATGATTTACTATCCGATTGAGACGCTGGTGAACGCGGGCGTCAACGACATTCTCATCGTGACGGGCGGCAACCACGCGGGCGAGTTTCTGCCGCTTTTAGGCAACGGCAGCGAGTTTGGACTGAAGCACCTCAACTACACCTATCAGGCGCGGGCGGGCGGCATCGCCGAGGCGTTGGGTCTGGCGGAGCATTTCATTGACAATGACAAAGTCATCGTCATGCTGGGCGACAACGTGATTGAGGGCAACATCTGCGCCGCCGTGCGCGACTTTGAAAAGCAGGGACGCGGCGCGAAGATTCTCCTCAAAGAAGTGGACAATCCCAGAGAATACGGCGTCGCCGAACTCAGCGGCGACCGCATCGTGCGCATCGAGGAGAAACCCGCCGAGCCGAAGTCCAACCTCGCCGTCATCGGCATTTACATGTATGACAGCGAAGTGTTCGACATCATCAAAACCCTCAAACCTTCTCGTCGGGGCGAACTGGAAATCACCGACGTCAACAACGCCTACATCGAACGCGGCACGATGACCTACGATATTCTGCAAGGCTGGTGGGGCGACAGCGGCGAGTCCATTGATGCGCTGCTGCGGGTGAGCAACCTTGTAGCGAAGACGGGAGCGAATAAGGTGAGGCTGTAAAAGAGCGAAAAAATAACCTTTGACAACAATGTTCAGGAACGGTAGAATAAGGCAACCTCTAAAACGCGGTTTCGGAGAGGAGAGAGGTTGTCACATCCATTGATGAGGGTTGCCAGGATGGGAGAAGACAAACTCGCTTTGGGTGGAATAACGCCTCAATGAGATGCCTTTACAGTGACAAAAAGGAGGAAATATTATGGCTCGATTAAATTTGAATGTGATTACTTTTTCTCTGTTAGGCATGTTGGCAGTGTTGTCAGGGGTGATGCCTGTGGAAGCACAGGGGAATCGAGAGAAAATGAACGCCCGGATGATTGCTCCAACCCAAGAGGATGTGCCATCGGGATTTCAGTATATCCCCACTACTGGTCGCGATAGTCAATGTTACACCCGCGACTATTGGATGGCAAGCCCTTGGGACCCTAAACACCCCATTTCGCCTCAGAACCAAGCCCGTGAAAGTTTGGTGATCGAGGTCTATGTGGGCACAGATGCAACCGATGCCCGGAAGATCATGAACATGAACGATTCTGCTGTGTCGCCCGTCCAAGGCACTTATAGTGGAACTAAGATCGGCGACTTGAGCCTTCATCCCCCCGGCGATGGCAAACACTCGGCAACTCTGCAACTGATTCACGGTAATGTGATGCTCAGAGTGACCCTGAACTCCAGACCTGAATTGCGCTCCAATGCCGCTGCCGAAGTAGAGCGCATTGCCCGCCTTATGGTTGCCCGTGCCGAAGCCGCCATCAAGTTAGGAGCCGCGCCGCAGAAAAGCCTGAAGGTGGCAGACAAGTTCATCACCGGGCAGGAGGTCAAAGATGCCGGGACGGTTGTTCCCGTCAGCGACTTAGCCAAAGCCCTCGGTGCGAAGGTGGAGACCAGTAAGACGGGCAGCCGTGTGACGTTGACGGCGAAAGATAAGAAAGTGGAACTGATCGTAGGGCGTTCAGAAGCCGTCATCAACGGAAAGAAGAGCACGCTTAAATTCCCTGCGCTTCAGACGGGCAAGAAGGGGCAGGTCACGTGCCTCGTCGAACCGATTGCCACGGCTTTTGGTGTCAAGGTCAGCACCTAATGCGTCCTGCCGGACAGTGACCCTTTAATCTGCCTTCTTCTCTCGCGGTTTAGGCGGCTGGGGAGAGGCATTGCCGGAGTCGGCGGGTTTTGACGCTGCTGCCAACTTCAGTTCCTTGTCGCGCATTTCCAGCAGTTCAGGAATGGTCACGAACTTGTAACCCTTCTTTTTTAACCCCGCGATGATTTGCGGCAGCGCCTTCACGGTCGCGGAGTGATTCCCGCCGCCGTCGTGCATGAGGACGATGCCGCCGCGATGCGCGCCGCTGAGGACATTGTTGGTGAGCGTTTGCGCTGAAATGTGACGGTTGGTGTCCGCCGAGACGACTGACCACAGCACGACGGCATACTTCTTCTTTTTGGCGTAAGCCACCAGACCGTTCCGCAAATTGCCGCCGGGCGGACGGAAGAGGAACGTTTTGACGCCGGTGGACTTGAAGATGAGGGTGCCGGTGTCGTCAATCTCGCGCGCCGCCGTCGCCGTGTCCACATGGTTGTAGCGATGATGCCACGTATGGTTGCCGATGGCGTGTCCATCGGCAACGACTTTCTGCGCGAGGCTGGGGTTGTTTTGAAGGTGCTGCCCAATCCAGAAGAACGTCGCCTTAATTTTGTTCTTCTTCAGTATGTCGAGCACCTGCGAGGTCGTCTGGGTCCACGGTCCATCATCAAAAGTCAGCGCGATGACCTTCTCCTTGCCCGCCAACTCCGCGCCGCGCACGGTCACGGCTTGATACCGTTCCGGCACAGAAAAAACGAGGTTTTTAGGCTTGTTCTCTTCCTCCTTCTTCTCTTCCTGCTTGGGAGAAGTCGACAGAGGTGGGATCTCCTGATTCGGCGGACGCCCTGCGTCCGCCGGTTGCCGTGAACGCAGGAAAATAGCGATGACCAGAATTCCCGCGATGGCGACCACACCCATGAAAGTTCTGCGATACCAAACGAACGGGTCGCGCTCCGCGCCCGGAGTTGTCAAATCTACCACTGAAAAGTCAAGGAAATTAGGAGATGGGGAGATGAGGAGATTTGGAGATTTCCCAGTTTCCTAATTTCCAAATTTCCTCATCTCCCCATCTCCTACTTCGGCACGTCCACCACGCAATTGCCTTCCCACGACTGAATGGCGGCTTCGATGATTTCCTGCACAGCGAGACCTTCTTCGCCCGATGCCTCAATGTTCTCACGCGGCACTTTGTTCGTGACCTGCTCCAGCCAGCGGTGGATGCGGTTGTTGAACGTCGCTTGAAATCCGGACATGCCGCCCATGATGCTGTTGCGGATGACGGTCAACTCCGGCGAGCGGCGCGGGTAGAACGTCAGTTCCTCGTAGAGGTTGTCCAGCACGAACCGCCCTTCCGTGCCCATGACCTCGCAGCGTTCGAGGTTGTGCGCGGGATTGGCGTCGTAACTGCCGGTGAGATGTCCGACGACCTCGTTTTCAAACAGCAGGTTGGCCTGCACGTTCGACCAGCACACGCGCTTGCCGCCCGGTCCATCCGCTTTGGGAGCGCGGTTGAAGAAGGCGTGGACTTTCTTCACGTCGCCGCAGAAGTAGCGCATGATGTCGAGGCTATGCGGATGCAGGGCGCGGATGTGGAACCACGGGGAAGTTTCGTTCGGGTTGCCAATCCACATCGTCATGTTGATGAGCAGCAGGTCGCCCAACTTCCCCTCCTGAATCCACTGCTTCGCCTTCGCCGCCGGCGGGACGAAGCGATGGTTCAAGTTGATGCCGAAGTAAAGTCCCTTCTCCTTCGCCTTCGCCACCATCTCGCGGGCGTGGACAATGTTGTTGGAAATCGGCTTCTCGCACAGGACGTGCAACCCCACTTCCAGACATTGCATCGTGGGAACGTAGTGGTCGCCGCCGTTCTCCACGCCCGCCGTGCAGACGCTCACCGCGTCCAACTCCTCGTGCTTGAGCATGTCGTCCACGCTGTAATACGCCCTCACGCCAAACTGCGCCGCCGCTGAATCGGCGCGGTCCCGTTGAATGTCACACACGCAGCGCAGGTCGGCTAAATTGTCGCTTTTGTAAACTCCCGCGTGCGTGCGCCCGATGCCGCCGCAGCCGATGACTCCGACTCTGAGCATTTCTATTTCCTCCTCGGTGTGCGTGGTTTTTTCGTTTTCATGCGAGGCTGGATGGCTTCCTCGCCCCCTATTGTCTCCAACAGCGCTATCCACCGTCGCCGTTCTTCTGGAGATAGGGCGCGCGCTAACTCTTCTGGTGACAGAGCGCGCACTAACTCTTCTGGGGGCAAAGCGTGAACGATATCTTCGGGTTTGAGACCTGCCATGCGTTCCTCCGGTGTCAGCCCGCTAAGAACTTTCTCAGGACCTTGCCACCGCGCAATGTAAGCAATGTTTCTCACGATGTCAGGCGCTTTTGTAGACTTCGCCATTCTCATCGCCTCCTCTACCTCATCAGGATACACCAACGTCGCTATCCGAATTAAGTCTGAGTCGTTCAACCCCACAAACGTCCGGATGGCTTCGTGTCGTCCTTCTTCGTCGCCGAACAGTCGCAAGAATACAGTGGATGGTTCGGCAGGCAGTTCGGGCACAACGACAACGTGAACGGGTATCCCGACGCTGCGCGTCACGTAAATACCTTGTGTCGTGAGCGCAAACGTCGCCACCGATTGACTGTGCTGTAACAAACGGCGTGGACGGCGGGCGCAGATGACACACACGATTAAGTCCTTGTGACTGCGAACTTTTTCATTTGCCGCATACAAATATGCCCGCCCCACAATCCGCTGAAATTCGTCCAGCGTCAATCGGTCTGACAATGACTTGCACTCTAACAGGTTGTGCTGTGTGAAAAAGCCAAACGGCGTGCGCTCTGCCAAGCGCGCAACATCGTCGGGTTGACAGCGCACCACGCCGTCAATCCGCAGCGGCAAATCGCCGACTGCCCATTCCGTCTGAAGCGACAGCCCCACCAGCGCGAACAGCCGCTCCAGCACCAATTTGAACGCGAAGTCCCATTGACCAGACACAGAGTTTCGTCCTCATCGTTGGCTGAACTTCTTTGGCGCAAGCGTGAATCTGGGCACAGTATAACCGATTCGGAAGGGAGCGTCAACCGACCCCAATTACTGCCCCGTGTACGCTTTGATGAACTCATCCCACCGCGTCGCTTTCGCAAAATCGAGACGCGGATACACGACCGTCACATCCCGCCCGCGCGGGAAATAGATAGTCGCGCCGTGCGAGCGCGATACCGACGAGCCTTTGTGTTTTTCGGCAAGCACAAACTTTCCGTTGCCGGTCAGCGCGTTCATGGTCGCCTGCGCCGCGTCTTTGACCGCTTTCGTTTTGCAGCGATTCTTGAACTCTTCGCACAGGCTGTAAAGGTCGAGGAAGTCCTTGTAGGTGTAGGCTTGGGCGGCGTTGATGGCCTTGGTCACCGCCGCGTATTCTGAGGGAGTCTGAATCGCACCAATGAGCGCCTGCGCCAACTGGTCAACGGCAGCAGCGACCGTCGCCGACTGTCGCAGGTCGAGCAGCGATTGCGTGACCGCATCGTTGCCGTAAGACGCCACGTAACGCTGCACAATCGCTTCGCCCAACTGCTCGGGCGTCATGTCGGGGTTCGACGCTAAACTCTTGAGTACCGTATCATAGGGCCAGCCGTCGCCGGGTTCGGTCTCCTCCGAGCCGACGGCAAGGTTCGCCGCGCCTTTGAGTTGGTAGGCGACCTCCACCATGTTCATCAGACAGGCGTCAAAGCCCACCACGTCAATTTTGCGCTTGGCGTTCTGCTTCACCTTCGTCAACACGCGCTTGAGTTCGATGTTGTCGAGGAAATCGCGCGAGGTGTCGTCGTAGGCGATCGCTTTGCTCAACAGCGCGTTGTCAACCGTCGTCGAAAACAGCGAGCGGCGAAAGCGGCGGGTCGCCACCGCCCGAACGTGACGGCGCGGAATGGACTTAGAACTTCCCCGAACCTTGCGGTGCACGCCCAATCCCCGCGCCTTCGCGCTCTTGTAGATGTCGTCTTCATCAATGCCGCTTCCGTGATTCCACAGCACGGCGAGGTAATGCTGCGCGGGATAGGTTTTGACGCCCCACGTGAAGAAATCAATCGCCACTTTGGGGTCGCCCGTGTTCGTTTCGTCCAATGTCTGCACGACGTCGGCGTCCATCGTCGTGCCTTTGCGCACGTAATAGCGGCGCGTCTTGTTGTCGCTCATGCGGTCGAGTTGCACGAGAACGGCGATGTCGTCGTTCGAACCGACCGCTTTCATCTCCCCAATGTCTTCCGAACCGTAATCCTCCAAATCATTGTCGCCCGCCATCCACACCATAACCGTCCATTTCTTTTGGTTTGCCATCGTTGTTCCCTCCTGAGTTCGTTTCCATCCTGCGATGGTTGTTACCAGCATAGCACGCTTGTTCAGTCCTTGTCAAGGGATGATTCAATCCATAACCCTGCCGCTGATCGTAAGCGTTCAGAAGCCGTTCGCGATGAAGAAAACGACGGAGGTTTTCGATGAGGGGAAAGCCCGCCCATGGACAGAATCTCCAGAGATGCGAGTGTTACGCTCTCCGAAGGGGAGAGCAGTCAAGTAGAGTTACCGATTGATTGTCGGAACGTGCTGTGGAGGCTGCTCGGCTTTCGCATGATATCCGATGGAAATTGCAAGACGCCATCCTGTGCCGACCGGGACGATTGTGTAGAAATCAGCCCCTGGCTCTGTGTAGTCCTTCGGACAAATCACCAAGCCAACAGGAGTATCAGGTTTCGGAGTCTTTATCTTAATCGTCCCTTTCGCAATTTGTCTATTACGTCCGTCTTGGATCATGTAGTCAAGTTGGCTGGACATTTTGCCTTTTGAGACAAACACCAAGTGAGTATCGCGAATCTTGTTGGAGAATGTATACCGCCAACGGTCACAAAGTTTCATTTTCCACCACCTGAAAGTTGAGGGTCAACAGGGTGGCCAACTTGTCCTTATGCTTCCCCTGGG
>FWPU01008238.1_pt1 | contig 18000 bp, 16 predicted proteins | sample 2228361 | NCBI WGS metagenome assembly FWPU01 (sample SAMEA103939777, study PRJEB20133) | metagenome
AGGTAGATGGGAGGCGGTCAGGCCGGGGACCGACCTCACCCCATGCTGTATAAGGCCAGGGCTGGCCTGGTGCGCCCCCTCTCCGAATTCGGAGAGGGGGAACGGGGGTGAGGTCTGGACGTTTGCTCTCGCTCCGCATCCCCTTTCCTTCAAGAGTTGTTAAAATCCATCCGGCGGGGCTGGGCAGGGTGAGCATTCCTGGATGACCACGGAAAGCCGCGTATGCCGCACCGGGACACGCAGCCATGCCAGGAGCGGCCACCTGCCCCAGCAGCCCATATGGGACAGTGGTCTGCCCCCTCTATTGAGCAAAAAGGGTATCAGTAGTCCGCCGGCCAGGAAACTGTTAGACTGGACTTGGACTAGCTCTCAGCTTTCAGCGGTCAGCTATCAGCCATGAGCTTCACCAGGGCGGGGTGCTGAAAGCTGAATGCCGAGGGCTGATTGCTGGCAGAGTCGTGGAACTACGGGGCTGAGCGCGGAGGTTGCGCCATGGCTATCGCAGCGAAGCTCAAGCAAGTCTCGGAGACCGTCTGGGAGCTGCCCATCTCCTACAAGCCTGGGATGCGCGTGCCGGCCCGCATCTACGCCACCGAACGCCTGATACGCGAGATGGACGAGGCCGTTTACGAGCAGGTGACCAACGTCGCCACGCTGCCAGGCATCGTCAAGTACGCCATGTGCATGCCCGACGGCCACTCGGGGTACGGCTTTCCCATAGGCGGCGTGGCCGCCATGGATGTGGAGGAGGGCGTCATCTCTCCCGGGGGCATCGGCTTCGATATTAACTGCGGCATGCGGCTGGTACTCACCAACCTGACCTGGGACGACGTGAAGCCGCACCTCAAGCGGGTCGTGGACCGCCTGTACGAGCGCGTGCCGGCCGGCGTGGGCAGCACAGGCTTCGTGAAGCTCAACCGCCAGGAGTTCCGCAAGGTGGTGGAGCAGGGCGCCCGCTGGTGCATCCAGAACGGCTACGGCTGGCCGGAAGACCTGGAGGTGACCGAGGAGAACGGCTGCATCGAGGGCGCCGACGCCTCGGCCATCAGCGAGCAGGCCATTGACCGCGGCCTGCACCAGATCGGGACGCTGGGTTCCGGCAATCACTACCTGGAGGTCCAGGTGGCCAGGCCCGAGAACATCTACGACGCCGAGGTAGCCAGGGCCTTTGGCCTCACCATCCCCAACCAGGTCGTCGTCATGTTCCACTGCGGCAGCCGCGGCTTCGGGCACCAGGTCGCCACCGACTATCTCCAGGTGTTCCTGAAGGTCATGGAGTCCAGGTACGGCATCAAAATCCTGGACAGGGAGCTGGCCTGCGCGCCCTTCAAGTCGCCGGAGGGCCAGCGCTACTTCGCGGCCATGAAGTGCGGCCTCAACATGTCCTTCGCCAACAGGCAGGTCATCCTGCACCGCATCCGCGAGGTGTTCTCGGAGGTCCTCGGCCGCTCGCCCGAAGACATGGACATGCGAATGGTGTACGACGTGGCCCACAACACGGCCAAGCTGGAGCGCCACGTGGTGGACGGTCAGCCCAGGCGGCTGCTGGTGCACCGCAAAGGTTCCACCCGCGCCTTTGGCCCGGGCATGGAGGGCCTGCCGGAGCGCTACAGGGACATCGGCCAGCCCGTCATCATAGGCGGGAGCATGGAGACTGGCTCTTACCTGCTGGTGGGAGTCCCGGGAGGCGAGCAGACCTTCTTCAGCACGGCCCATGGCAGCGGCCGGACCATGAGCCGCACCAGGGCGCGCAAGCTCTGGCGGGGCGAGAAGCTCCAGCAGGAGCTGGAGGCACGCGGCGTGTACGTGCGCAGCGTGTCCTGGTCGGGGCTGGCCGAGGAGGCCGGCGGCGCCTACAAGGACATTGACGACGTCGTGGAGGCTACCGAGCGCGCCGGCATCAGCCGCCGCGTGGCCCGCTTCACGCCGGTGGGCAACGTCAAGGGATAGCTGATAGCGGTCAGCCGTCAGCTATCAGCTTCCCGTCCCAGCTCCAGGTCCATAAGCGGACGGTCTTTCAAACTACATGGGAGGTGGGCAGGCTGGGCCAACCTCACCCCTGGCATATCAGGGCTCAACGTTGGCCTATCTATGGCCCCCTGTCCATGCGTGGAGAGGGGGCGACGGGGGTGAGGTCTTGCGGCGCTGCCCCGCGTATCCATCCCCTTTTGAAAAAGTCGCATAGTACGCCGCCCCAAAGGTGGGGCGGGGCACTGAAAGCTGATTGCTGATAGCTCAAAGCTGAGGTGCGCCCGATGCCCTACGAGTTCCTGGAAGAAGAGGCCACCGCGGACGTCGCCTTCGAGGCGTGGGGGAAGGACCTGGAGGAGACTTTCCGCTCCTCCGCCGAGGCCACTCTCAACGTCATGGTGGACAACCCCGAGGACGTGAGGCCCGTGGAGAAGCGCCCGCTGGCGCTGACCAACGAGGCCCTGGACCTGCTGCTCTTCGACTTCCTCCAGCAGCTTATCTACTACAAGGATGCCGAGCTGCTTCTGCTGAGGGTGCCCGAGGTGCGGGTGGAGGGGCGCGACGGCGCCTGGCGGCTCACGGCCGTGGCCCAGGGGGAGCGGCTGGACCCTGCCCGACACCGCCAGATCGTTGACGTGAAGGCCGTGACCCTGCACCACTTCCGTCTGGAGCAGATCCCCGGGGGCTGGCGCGCCCACGTCATCCTGGATATCTAGCGTACTGGCAGGCCGCCTCCAGCCAGGGCAGCACCTCGGCGGTGTCCTCGGGCAGCAGCAGGACAAACTGCACCCACTGGCCTTTCAGGGGCAGGGCGTCCTGGGCCTCCGGGCCGCCCGCGGGGGGCCTGAAGGGGGAAACGCCTGCCAGGGAGAGCGCCCGCGACCGGAGCTGGCCGGGCAGGCACATGCCGATGACGCCCTCCATCAGCACGGCGAAGGGCCTGTCCTGGACGAGGTAGGCCACGCCGCCCAGCAGCCTGCCGGTGGTCACCCCCTCCCAGGCCAGCAGGTGGCTGTCCAGCTCGCGCCGGACCTCTTCGTCTATGGTCAGCTCTTCCTCCAGGGACATGGGCCTACTCCCACTCGATGGTGCCGGGCGGCTTGCTGGTGATGTCGTACACGATGCGGTTGACCCCAGGCACCTCGTTGGCGATGCGGCTGGAGATGCGCGCCAGCACGTCGTAGGGGAGGCGCGCCCAGTCTGCCGTCATGGCGTCCTCGCTGGTGACGGCCCGCACGGCGACCACGTAGCCGTAGGTGCGGTAGTCGCCCATGACGCCCACGGTATGGGTGTTGGTCAGGACGGCGAAGCTCTGCCAGAGCTGGCGGTACAGGTTGTTGGCCTTGATTTCGTCCATGACGATCCAGTCGGCGGCCCGCAGTATCTCCAGCTTCTCGTGAGTGACCTCCCCCATGATGCGAATGGCCAGGCCGGGGCCGGGGAAGGGCTGGCGATAGACCAACTCCTCGGGCAGGCCCAGCTCCAGGCCGACCTCCCGCACCTCGTCCTTGAACAGGTAGCGCAGCGGCTCCACCAGTTGCAGCTTCATATGCTGGGGCAGGCCGCCCACGTTATGGTGCGTCTTGATCTTGGAAGATACCTTGCTCTCGCTGGTCTTGCTTTCGATGACGTCCGGGTAAAGGGTGCCCTGGGCCAGGAAGTCCACCTTGCCCACGTGGGCCGCCTGCTCCTCGAACACCCGTATGAACTCCTGGCCGATAGTCCGGCGCTTCTGCTCGGGGTCCACCACGCCCTTGAGAGCACCCAGGAATATCTCCGAGGCGTCGGCGTAGATGAGCTGCACCTTGAGGTGCTTCCTGAAGGTGTCCAGGACGCGCTCCGGCTCCTGGCGGCGCAGCAGGCCGTTGTTGACGAAGATGCAGGTGAGCTGTTCGCCCACGGCGCGGTGGATGAGGGTGGCGGTGACGGCGGAGTCCACACCTCCCGACAGGGCGCAAATGACCCTGCCGGGGCCTACCTGCTCCCGGATACTCTCCATGGCCTGGGCCACGAAGTTGCCCGGCGTCCACAGGCCCTGGCAGCCGCACACGCGGTACAGGAAGTTCTCGATGAGCGCCTTGCCCAGCGGGGTATGGGCCACCTCGGGATGGAACTGGATGCCGACCATGCCCTTGCGGTTGCCCATGACCGCGATGGGCGAGTTCTCAGTGTAGGCCAGGGCCGAGAAGCCGGGCGGCGGCTCCACTATCCGGTCGCCGTGGCTCATCCACACGGGCATGGAGGCCGGCAGGTCGTGGAACAGGGGGTCGCCGGTAGCATTCTGGTGGAGCACGGCGTGGCCGTACTCCCGCCTGGTGCTGGGCGCCACCTTGCCGCCGAGCTGGTGGGCCATGACCTGCATGCCGTAGCAGATGCCCAGCACGGGCAGGCCGCTGGCGTACACCCAGGGGGGCGCCATGGGCGCGCCCTCCTCATAGACGCTGGCCGGTCCCCCCGACAGGATGATGCCCCTGGGGTTCAGTGCCGCCACGGCCTCCCAGGGCGCGTCGTGGGGGACGATCTCGCAGTACACCTTGCTCTCCCGGACGCGCCGGGCGATGAGCCTGGAATACTGGGAGCCAAAATCAATGATGACTACCGACTCGCTCTGCGTCCTGCCCTGCGGCTCGGTACGGGGCTGCTGCCCGCCCTTTTCCCTGGCGATCTCCAGGTAGGCCGAGACCTCCAGGTCATCGCTGGCAGCCACCCGCAGGCTTTTTGGGGTCTGGGAATCTTGTGACATTTTGCCACCGCTTTCCTGCATTACTTGTATGATATACTAGGGCAGGTCGGAGGTAGAATGCCAGCGCATCTTTTCCCCTCCAGCGAGATGCTGCAAGAGCAGGTGCGGGCCGCCGTGCGAGTGCTGAGGAGTGGTGGCGTGGTGGCTATCCCCACCGATACGCTCTACGGCCTGGCGGCGTGCGCCCTGGACGAGCAGGCCGTCCGGCGCATCTTCAGGCTCAAGGGCCGCCCGGAGGGCATGGCTTTGCCGCTCCTGGTGGCCGACGCCGGCGACCTGGACAGGTACGCCATGGACGTCCCGGAGATAGCCAGGGCGCTGGCGGAGCGCTTCTGGCCTGGCGCGCTGACCCTGGTGCTCAGGAAGGCCTCCATCATCCCCGACGTGGTGACGGGCGGCAAGCCGACGGTGGGCCTGCGTGTCCCGGACCACTGGGTGCCCAGGGCCATCGTCCGGGAGCTGGGGGCGCCCATCACCGGCACCAGCGCCAACCTCAGCGGCATGCCGGGCCTGACGACGGCCCAGGCGGTCAGGGAGCAGCTTGGCGGCCAGGTAGACCTGGTGGTGGACGGCGGCGAGGCCCCGGGCGGAGTCCCCTCCACGGTGCTGGACGTGACGGCCTCCCCGCCGAGGGTGCTGCGGCAGGGCGCGGTGCCCGCCGCCGAGATCGCGGCAGTCTGCCAGACACTTCTGGCACACACCTGAGACGTACCGTGACTCTTCCCTCAGTAGTACAGGAACTGGCGGAGCGGCTGGAGTCCGAGCTGGTCGGCATCCTGTCCGAGCGGCCCATGCCCCTCTACCGGATGATGAGCTACCACCTGGGCTGGAGCGACGAGCGCGGGCAGCCCCTGGCCCCCGAGGAGCGAGGGCGCCCCCAGCGAGTCCACGGCATCCTGTGCCTGCTGGCCTGCCGCCTGGCCGGCGGCGAGACCGAGGCGGCGCTGCCGGCCGCGGCGGCCGTGGAGCTTGTCCACAACTTCGCCCAGATCCATGATGACGTCCAGTCAGGGGCACCCACCCGCGACAGCCGCAACGCCGTCTGGTGGGTCTGGGGCCCCGCCCAGGCCATCAACGCCGGCGACGGGATGCATGCCCTGGCCCGCCTGGCGCTGTTCCGCCTCCTCCAGCGGGGCATACCTGCCGAAAGGACTTTCCAGGCCACCAGGCTGCTGGACCAGGCCACGCTGGACCTGTGCGAGGGCCGCTTCATGGACCTGGAGGCCCAGGAGCGCCTGGACGTGACCGTGGACGCCTACTCCAGGATGGCGCAGAAGAAGGCTGGCGCGCTGGCCGCCTGCGCCATGAGGCTGGGCGCCCTGACGGCCTCGGGGGACAGCGAGGCGCAGGAGGCCATGTGGGCCTGCGGCGCCAAGCTTGGCATGGCCATGCAGGTCCGGGCCGACCTGCGGGAACTCTGGGACAACGGCAGCAAGGGCGGCATGCCCGGCCACGAGGTGCTGAACAAGAAGAAGGTGCTGCCTGTCGTCTACGCGCTGGAGAAGGCCAGCGTCAGCGAGAAGCGCCAGCTAGGGGAGATTTACTTCAAGCGGGTGCTGGGGGTTGAAGACGTCGGCAAGCTGCGCCGGCTGATGGACAGCCTGGGCGTCAGGGAGTACTGCGAGGCACAGGTGGAGCGCTACCGCAAGGAGGCGCTGGCGGCGCTGGACGCCCTCCGCGTCCACCCCAGCGCCCTGACCGAGATCAGGCAGTACGTGGACGCCCTGGTGAAAGCGTAGCAGGCCTTCGCCCTGGCGGGTGAGTGCCACTTCGATCTACACCCCCGTTCCCCCTCTCCGAATTCGGAGAGGGGGCGCACCAGGCCGACCCTGGCCCTGTAAAGCGTGGGGTGAGGTCCGCTGGCCTGCCACTCGCCCACCTGGCTTGAAAGCTGTCCGCATTGCCGGTAGAGCGTGGCCCTCGGCAGGGCCTTTTTCGCGGCGCAGGAGCTTTGCACAGACGCTCTCAGGGAGAGCAGATGATGAACAAGAAGACCATCCAGGACGTAGACGTCGCAGGCAGGACCGTGCTGGTGAGAGTGGACTACAACGTGCCCTTTCACCCCGGCACGACCGAGATATCCGACGATAGCCGCATCCGGGCTTCCCTTCCCACTGTCAACTACCTTGTCCAGCGCGGGTGCAAGGTCGTGCTGTGCTCGCACCTGGGCCGGCCCGGCGGCAAGGTGGTGCCCGAGTACCGCCTGGAGCCGGTGAGCCGGCGCCTTTCCACCCTGCTGGGCATGCCCGTCCAGCAGGCGCCCGACTGCATCGGCCCCGAGGTGGAGCGCATGGTGTCCGGGCTTCAGCCGGGTGGCCTGCTGATGCTGGAGAACCTGCGCTTCCACCGCGAGGAAGAGAAGAACGACCCCGAGTTCGCGCGGAAGCTGGCGTCGCTGGCCGAAATCTACGTCAACGACGCCTTCGGCGCGGCCCACCGTGCCCACGCCTCCACCGAAGCCGTGGCCAGGTTCGTGCCCGTGGCGGTGGCGGGCTTCCTCATGGCCCGCGAGCTGGAGATGCTGGGCCGGGCGCTGGAGTCGCCCCAGCGGCCCTTCGCCGCCATCCTGGGCGGGGCCAAGGTGTCGGACAAGATCGCCGTGCTGGAGAACCTGGCGCGGCGAGTGGACACCCTCATCATCGGCGGGGGAATGGCCGCCACCTTCCTCAAGGCCAGAGGGCTACAGGTGGGCGACTCGCTGGTGGAGGAAGACCGCGTCCAGTTTGCCGCCGAGTTCATGCGCAGCGCCCAGGGCCGGGGACTCAAGCTGCTCCTGCCCGTGGACGCCGTCATCGCCGACGCCTTCGCCGAGAACGCCAGCCATCGCACCGTGGGGGTGGAGCAGATTCCCACGGGCTGGCGCATCATGGACATCGGCCCCAGGACGGTGTCGGCCTACGAGGCGGCGCTGAGGCAGGCCAGGACGGTGGTGTGGAACGGCCCCATGGGGGTCTTCGAGTGGAAGGCCTTTGCCCAGGGCACGGAGCGCATCGCCAGGGCGCTGGCCGGCCTCAAGGGCGCCACCACGGTGGTGGGCGGCGGCTCCACCGCCGAGGCCGTGGAGTCCCTGGGCCTGGCGGACAGGATGACCCACGTCTCCACCGGCGGCGGCGCCTCGCTGGAGTTCCTGGAGGGCAAGGTGCTGCCTGGCGTCGCAGCCCTCAACGACAAGGAATGAGGCCATGATAGACTTCCCTTACATCAAGGACATCTGCCAGTCAACGCCGTCCAGAATCGTGATGCTTGTGGCGGACGGCCTGGGCGGTGCGCCTCACCCTGAGACAGGCAAGTCGGAGCTGGAGACGGCCCATCTGCCCAACCTGGACCGGCTGGCGCAGCGCAGCGCCTGCGGCCTGACGACGCCGGTGCTGCCAGGCATAACGCCGGGCAGCGGGCCGGGCCATATGGCCCTCTTCGGCTACGACCCGGTGAAGTACCTCATGGGCCGCGGCGTGCTGGAGGCCCTGGGCATCGGCGTTGAGCTGGCCGAGGGCGACGTGGCCGCCAGGGGCAACTTCTGCACCGTGGACTCCCTGGGCAGGCTGACAGACCGCCGCGCCGGGCGCATCCCCACCGAGGAGAGCGCGCCGCTGGTGGCGCTGCTGGACCAGGTGGAGGTGCCGGGCGTGGACATCTCGGTCTATCCCGTCAGGGACTACCGCTTCGTCCTGGTGCTCCGGGGCGACGGCCTGGGCGACAGGGTCGGCGAGACGGACCCCCAGGCGCTGGGGGTGCCGCCCCTGGAGGCCAGGGCGCTGTCGGGCGACTCCGAGAAGACGGCCCGGGCGGTGAACGCCTTCGTCGCGGCGGCCCGCGAGCTACTGGGCGACCGGGACAGGGCCAACATGGTGCTGCTGCGGGGCTTCTCCCGGCTGCCCCACCTGCCCAGCATGGGCGAGACCTACAACCTCCGGCCGGGCGCCATCGCCGCCTACCCCATGTACCGGGGCCTGGCCCACGTGGTGGGCATGAAGGTGCTGCCCACCGGCTCCACCTTCGATGACGAGCTGGACACCCTGGAGCAGCACTACACCGAGCACGACTTCTTCTTCCTGCACTACAAGCCGGCCGACGCCGCCGGCGAGGACGGCAACTTCGAGGCCAAGGTGGCCCGGCTGGAGGAGCTGGACGCGCGCATACCCAGGCTGCTGGACCTGAAGCCCGACGTGCTGGTAGTCGCCGGCGACCACGCGACGCCGGCCATCATGAGCAGCCATAGCTGGCACCCGGTGCCGCTGCTGGTCCACTCGGCCCTGACCAGGGGCGAGGGCGCCCCCGAGTTCTCCGAGCGCGGCTGCGCCGCCGGCTCCCTGGGGCGCATCCCCGCCACCAGCGTCATGCTGCTGGCCCTGGCCCACGCCGGTAAGCTGGTCAAGTTCGGGCCGTAGCCCCGGGCCAGCTCCACCAGCGCTGAGCGTCGGAAATCCAAGCGTGGAGGCAGCACATATGCCCCCTGTCATCATCGCGGGCAACTGGAAGATGAATACCACCCTCCCCGAGGCCAGGGACCTCGCCACCAGGATGAGGCCGGGGCTGGACGCGGTAAGCGGCGTGGAGAAGGTGGTGTGTCCGCCTTTCATTTCCCTGGCCGCGGTGGCGGAAGTGCTCAAAGGCTCCAGTGTAAGGCTGGGCGCCCAGAACATGCACCACGAGGAGAAGGGCGCCTACACCGGCGAGGTGTCGCCGCTGATGCTGGCCGGGCTGTGCCAGTACGTCATCCTGGGCCACTCGGAGCGGCGCCAGCACTTCGGCGAGACCGACGAGGCCGTCAACAAGAAGGTGCGGGCCGCGCTCAAGGCCGGGCTGAGGCCCATCCTGTGCGTGGGGGAGCAGCTTGCCGAGCGGGAGCAGGGCAGGGCGGAGGCGGTGGTGGAGCGGCAGGTGAGGGGAGGGCTGGCCGGCGTGGAGTCGCTGGACACCCTGGCCATCGCCTACGAGCCTGTGTGGGCCATCGGCACCGGCAGGGCGGCCACGCCGCAGGTAGCAGAGGCCGTGATGGTGCACATCAGAAGAGTGCTGGCATCCCTCCACGGCACCCAGGCCGCGGCCAGCGTGCCGCTGCTCTACGGCGGCAGCGTCAGCCCTGCCAACATCGCCGACTTCATGGGCGAGAAGGACATAGATGGCGCGCTGGTGGGCGGCGCCAGCCTCAATGCCGACTCCTTCGTGCAGATCGCCCGCAAGGCCGCCGAGGCCAGGCGGTAGGGCACGCTCCTGCTGGATGCACCAGGACCAGGCAACTACGCTGAAACGACGCAAGCCCGCTGGCAGGTATAATCGGTACAGGAGGTCCTCAAGTCCTGTGTCCGGGTGCAAAGCAGGCACGCCGCTGCTGGCCATAGTCGGGCCGACCGCCGTGGGCAAGAGCGCGCTGGCCCTGAGGCTGGCTGGCGTGCTGGGCGGGGAGATTGTCAACGCCGACAGCCGGCAGGTCTATCGCTTCATGGACATCGGCACGGCCAAGCCCTCGCCCCAGGAGCGCGCCGCCGTACCGCACCATGTAGTTGACATAATCACGCCAGACCAGGAGTCCAGCCTGGCGCTGTTCCTGCGGCTGGCCGGCGAGGCCATCCGGGACATCGCCGGCCGTGGCAGGCTGCCGGTCCTGGTGGGCGGGACGGGACAGTACATGTGGGGGCTGCTGGAGGGCTGGCAGGTCCCGGAGGTGCCGCCGGACCTGGCGCTGCGCCGCAAGCTGGAGGCGCGGGCCAGGGCCGAAGGGGCCGCCGCGCTGTACCAGGAGCTTGCCCGGCTGGCTCCCCAGGCCGCCAGCCGCGTAGACCCCCGCAACGTCCGCAGGGTAGTCCGCACCCTGGAGGTGCTGCACGCCTCGCCGGACCGGGTGCCGTCGCCGCCCCGCAAGGCCCCGCCGCCTTACCGGGCGGTAGTACTGGGGCTGACGCTGGAGCGCGGCGAACTGTACCGGCGCATAGACCAGCGGGTGGACGACATGGTGGCCCGGGGCTGGGTGGCCGAGGTGGAGCGCCTGCTGGCCATGGGCTACAGCCCGGCGCTGCCGGCCATGTCGGGCATTGGCTACAGGGAGCTTGTCCAGCACCTGCGGGGCGAGCTGTCCCTGGAGGAGGCGGTCCGCAGGACCAAGCACAGGACTCACCGCTTCGCCCGCCAGCAGTACGCGTGGTTCCGGCTGGACGACCCCAGGATACGCTGGCACCAGGCCACGCCCGCCGGCCTGGCCGCCGCCGAAGAAGAGGCGCGGCGCGCCCTGGGCGGCTGCGCGGCGGCGGGCTAGCCCAGCCTGTGTAAGCAGCGCAGACCCATATGCTAAAATGGCCTGGACTTATCCGTCGGTCGGAGGCTGCCAGTGAAGTTCACCAAGATGCACGGCGCAGGGAACGACTACGTCTACATTGACGCGCGGGGCCAGGAGCGGGACTGGCCCAGGCTGTCGGTAGCCATGAGCGACAGGCACCTGGGCGTCGGCTCCGATGGCATCATCCTGCTGCTGCCCTCCGACAAGGCCCACATCCGCATGCGCATGTTCAACGCCGACGGCTCCGAGGGGGAGATGTGCGGCAACGGCATCCGGTGCCTGGTGGCCTTCGCCTTCGACCGTGGGGCCGTGCCCGCCGGCACATCGCCGGTGCTGGTGGAGACGCTGGCCGGTGTCCTGCCGGTGACGCCCCTCTGGCAGGGCCGCAGGATGGTGGGCGCCCGGGTGGGCATGGGCGAGCCGAGGCTGCGCCCGCAGGACGTCCCCGTGGTGGCGCCCGGCCACGAGGTCGTGGTGGACTACCCTCTGCGCGTCAACGGCCACACCTTCCACATTACCTGCGTCTCCATGGGCAACCCCCACGCCGTGGCCTTCGTGGACACGCCAGTGGACCAGGTGCCGCTGCAGGAGCTTGGCCCCCAGGTGGAGCACCATCCCATGTTCCCGCGCCGCGTGAACTTCGAGATCGTGAACAGGCTGGACGCGGGGCGTCTCAAGGCCCGCGTCTGGGAGCGCGGCTCCGGGCTGACCATGGCCTGCGGCACCGGCGCCTGCGCCATCGCCGTCGCGGCCAGCCTGCACCGCTACATCCAGGACCAGGTGACCATCTCGCTGCCCGGCGGGGACCTGACGGTCCGCTGGCCCGGCCACGGCGAGGTAGTCCTGGAAGGCCCCGTCGCCCGCGTCTTCGACGGCGACTGGCCGGAGGAGTAGCCCGGACCTCACCCCCCGCAGCCCCCCTCTCCACGCGAGGGGGCCATAGATAGGCCAACGCCTTGCCCTTGAACCCTGGGGGTGAGGCCTGCCTCACGCCGTCGCTTTACCTTTTGCCGCGCTTTACTTAACATATGGGGACAACTCAGTGCAGGCCAAAGGGGCCTTTGCTACTTCCCGTGGAGGCAAGATGAGACTCGCCAGCCGTATAGACAAGGTGCCGCCGTACCTGTTCGTGGAGATCAGCCGCAAGATCGCGGCCAAGAGGGCGCAGGGCATCCAGGTCATCAGCTTTGGCATAGGCGACCCGGACATCCCGACGCCCGAGCCGGTCATCGCGCGGCTGCGGGAGGCGGCGCTGGACCCTCCCAACCACCGCTACCCGGAGACCGATGGCCTGCCCGAGTTCCGCAAGGCCGTGGCCAACTGGTACCAGCGCCGCTTCGACATCTCCCTCCACCCGGACAGGGAAGTGCTGCCCCTCATCGGCGCCAAGGAGGGCATCGGCCACGCGGCGCTGTGCTTCATAGACCCGGGCGACGTGGCCCTGGTGCCGGACCCCGGCTACCCGGTGTACTCGGTGGGCACCTGGTTCGCCGGCGGCACCTGCCACTGGATGCCCCTGCTGGAGGAGAACGGCTGGCTGCCCGACCTGGACGCCATCCCCGAGGACGTGGCCCGCAAGGCCAGGGTGATATGGCTGAACTACCCCAACAACCCCACGGGCGCCGTGGCCGGGCCGGACTATTTCAAGAAGGTGGTAGACTTCGCCAGAAAGTACGACATCGCCGTGCTGCACGACGCCTGCTACACCGAGGTGACCTACGACGGCTACAGGCCCGCCAGCTTCCTCCAGACGCCGGGCGCCATGGACGTGGGGCTGGAGTTCCACTCGCTGTCCAAGAGCTACAACATGACCGGCTGGCGCATCGGCATGGCCGTGGGCAACGCCGAGATGATCAGGGCGCTGATGGTGGTCAAGTCCAACCTGGACTCGGGCATCCCCAACGCCATCCAGTACATGGGCATGGCGGCGCTGGACACGCCCCAGGATGTCATTGACCGGCGCAACGCCGTCTACCAGGGCCGCCGCGACCGCGTCCTCAAGGTGCTCAAGGACATCGGCCTCCACGTGGACCCGCCCAAGGCGGGCCTGTACATCTGGGCCAGGGTGCCCGAGGGCTATACGTCTGCCGAGTTCACCACCATGCTCCTGGAGGAGCGGGATATTGTCGTGACCCCCGGAACGGGTTATGGTAAGTATGGGGAAGGGTACATAAGGCTGTCCCTGACCATCGCCGAGCAGGACCTGAGGCGGGGCCTGGAGCGGCTGGCCTCCTGGAAGGTCCCGCCCCCTCGGACGGCCAGGCGCAAGCCTTGAGGGAGACCAGGGGAAGGAGCGGAGAGCATAGGCAAGAACCTCGTTTCCACACAGCCCAGGGCTGAACGCGCCTACCTGGTAGGCGTGCGCATCAAGGGCCGCGCAGCGGCCTGGACCCTGGAGGACTCGCTGAGCGAGCTGGCAGAGTTGGCCCGCAGCGCCGGCGCCCAGGTGGTGGGCATGACATCGCAGCAGCTTGACTCGCCGTCCCACAGCTACGTGGGCAAGGGCAAGCTGGAGGAGCTGCGGGCCCTGCGCCAGCAGGGGCGCTTCGACACCATCATCTGCGACGACGAGCTTACGCCCACGCAGCAGCGCAACCTGGAGAACGCGCTGCTGGGGGCCAAGGTCATAGACCGGACGGCGCTGATCCTGGACGTCTTCGCCCGCCGCGCCCAGACGCGGGAGGGCCGCCTGCAGGTGGAGCTGGCCCAGCACGAGTACCTGCTGCCGAGGCTGGCCGGCCAGTGGTCCCACCTGGAGCGCCTGGGCGGCGGCATCGGCACCCGAGGCCCCGGCGAGACCCAGCTAGAGACAGACCGCCGACTGGTGCGCGGGAGGATACAGCGGCTCAGGAAGGGCCTGGAGGACGTGCGCCGGCACCGCAGGCTGTACAGGGAGCAGCGCCGGGAGCACCAGGTGCCGGTGGCGTCGCTGGTGGGCTACACCAACGCCGGCAAGAGCACCCTCATGAACAGCCTGACCCACGCCGGGGTGCCGGCCGAGGACAGGCCCTTCTCGACCCTGGACCCGGTGACGCGGCGCATCAAGCTGCCCTCGGGCCACGACCTCTTGCTGACTGACACGGTGGGCTTCATCCAGAAGCTACCGCCGACGCTGGTGGCGGCCTTCAGGGCCACGCTGGAGGAGATGGAGGAGTCTACCATCATCATCCACGTGCTGGACATAACGCACCCCAACGCCCCCGAGCAGGCCGAGGTGGTGGAGGACGTGCTGACGCAGCTAGGGCTGGCGTCCAAGCCGCGCATCCTGGTGCTGAACAAGATAGACCTGCTGGGGCCCGAGGCCCAGGGCCAGGAAGCAACGCTGCTGCGCTCGCTGGGGGCCGCCGGACGGCACCGGGTGGTGCTGGCCTCGGCGCTGCGGGGCCTGGGCCTGGATCGGCTGCTGGCCGAGATTGACGCGCTGCTGGCCGAGGTAGCCGCCGGGCCTGCACCCGTGGAAGCCAGGTCGCAATAGCCGCCAGGCCTCACCCCCGGTCTTTAAGGGCACAGCGTCGGTCAATCTATGGCCGCCTCTCCAGGGTGGAGAGGCGGGCTACGTGGGTGAGGTCTGGGCGTCTGCCCGCGCGCCCTCCACTTTCCTTGATCCCCAGGAGAGAGTGCCAGCGGTAGGATTGGGCTGTGGAGGCGGCAAGTTCGCACTATAGATATTATGTCAACTCAGGAAGGGGCCATCAGTTGACATAACTACCCGGACGATGCCCGCACGGTGCAGCTCCCGCAGCAGCACCAGCGCCGACTCCTGCGGCCTGTCGGGCTGGAACTCCACGCTGCGCAGCCCCGACAGCGCCCCACCCAGGTCAAGGCCAGCCTCCCGCAAGACCACTACCCTGGGGCCGTAAAGCACCGAGGCTGCGCCCAGCTCCAGCAGCATCCTGGCCGTGGCCGGCAGCCCTGAGGCATCCCCCGAGGCCCCGGGCCTGGCAAAGACCAGGATGCCCGCGCAGCACTGGCGCATGGCGGCGGAGGTCTGCGGAGGCACCGCCACGCCGCTGGCCTCGCCGCCGTCCTCTGCCGCCAGGTAAGGAATGCCAAAGTCCTCCAGCAACTGCTTCACGGCCTGGACGGCCTCCGGGTTGCTGCTGCGGCCAATGTAGAGCTGGCCGCCAGCGGGGCCTGGCGCGGGGCTGGCTGCCGCCGGCGCCTGCGTGGGGGCCGTGGACGCCGCCGCCGTGGGCCGCTGGGCCGCCGGAAGCTCCGCCAGCGCGTCCTGGGCCGCCCGCAGGTTTACATATAGCGACCCGCCCACTTCCTCCAGGATGCGGGCGAAGAGGCCATTGGCCTTGATGAGGCCGAGGCACTCCGCGGCCAGGTCCGGCTGGACTCCAAACTCCCGCTGGAGCATGCCCTGGGCGTACTCGTCCTCGGGTATGCGCTTGCCGTCCAGCGCCCGGTAGAACTGGCCGAAGATTTCCGGCTGCAAGGCGGCCTCCAGCAGCGCCCGGCGCTGCTCGGCCTGGTCCCTGGGAGCGACTATGGCCTGGCCCCGTGGCGTGAGGCTGATGCGGGCATCATTGTAGCCGCCCTGGGTGAGGCCGTACTTGACCGAGGAGTTGAGCTTCATGGTGAAGCCGCTGCTGGTCGGCGTGGTGCCCAGGGCCTTGGCCAGCAGTATGCGGTCAAAGGGAAGCCCCGCATTGCGCTCCTGGACCGCCCTGGCGATGGCCAGCGCGTCCTCCAGGCTGTGCATCGGGTACGGGCGCACCATGCGGGTGCGCCTGCGGCCATCCGCCATTTCAACCGCCATCTTACCCGTCCTTTCCTTATTCACTCCAGGTCCTGTGTGCCTGGAATATACGCCAGGCCGGTGGCCCTGTCAAGGATATTATCAACCTTTTTCATTTTTCACAACCGTGAAAAGGCACTCTAGGCAGTCTCAGGAAAAATGCAGAAAAGATATGGTGTTGAAAATTATGTCAACCACCAGGTGCCCAGGGGGTGCCCTGGGCCAGCGGGTTGGCCACTTCACCCTGCCATCCTTGCCAGGCGCGCGACGTGCTAGAATAGTAGGAACACTCTTACTGCTGGCAAGGTGAGCCTTTGATTGACCGTCTCAGGAACCGGTTCGCACCCTTTGTGCTGGCCCTTGCGATAGTGCTGGCGGCGTGCCAGGGCAGCCCGTCTGCCACCGCCGTGACCCCCACGCCGGCAGTCCAGGCGCCCACGAGCGTCACGCCCGACAGCGGCCTGCCAGAAGTCGTGCCTCCCGAGCAGCCCCTGCAGGCCCCCTCCGAGGTGCCCGAGGAGCTGAGGGCCATCTGGGAGGTATGGGCCTACCTGACCCGCGACCACGTGGACCGCTCCAAGCTGGACCCCAAGGTCTTCACCGAGGCGGCCATCCAGGGGATGCTGGAGGCGCTGAACGACCCGCACACCTCCTACCTTGGCCCCGAGGCCTTCGCCATTGATAACGAGGACCTCCAGGGGCGGTTTGAGGGCATCGGCGCTGAGGTGTCCACCCGCCGGGATGGCAAGCTGATAGTGGTGGCGCCCATACCCGGCAGCCCCGCCGAGGCGGCCGGCATCAGGCCCGGCGACGTCATCCTGGAGGTGAACGGCGAGAGCCTGGAGGGCGTCAGCCTGCTGGAGGCGGTCAAGAAGATCCGCGGCCCCCGTGGGACCAGCGTGAGGCTCCTCGTCCAGCACCTGGGCAGCGTGGAGCCGGTGCTGGTGGAGATCCAGCGCGGAGTAATACCCCTGGTCAGCGTCAGGCTCAGGAGCGAGCCGGGCGAGAAGCTGGCCCATATACGCCTGACCAGCTTCTACGCCGACACGCCCCAGAAGCTGGCCGAGGCCATCAGGCAGGCCGTGGACTCGGGCGCCCAGGGCATCATCCTGGACGTGCGGAACAACCCGGGCGGGCTGCTCAACTCCGTTGTGGAGGTGGCCAGCCTGTTCCTGAGGGACGGCCTGGTAGTGTACGAGGTGGACGGCAGCGGCAGGCGCACCAACTGGAACGTGCGCCAGGTGGAAGGCGCGGACGTGGCCCGCGACCTGCCCATGGTGGTGCTGGTCAACGAGTTCAGCGCCAGCGCCAGCGAGGTGCTGGTGGGCGCCCTCCAGGACCACCAGCGCGCCACTGTAATCGGCGCCACCACCTTTGGCAAGGGCAGCGTGAACATCCTGCGGCCCCTGAGCAACGGCGGCGGCCTGTACATCACCTACGCCCGCTGGTACACCCCCGACGGCAGGCTCATCGAGGGCCAGGGCCTCACCCCCGACGTGGTGGTCTCCTCCAGGGACGCGCGGGATGCCGATGTCATGCAACTGGAGAAGGCCCGCGAGGTCCTGCAGGCCCTCATTGACTCCAACAAGGCAGGCTGACAGCGTGGCCCAGGAGAAGACCATAACCGTCAACCGCAAGGCCCGCCACGAGTATGACATCGTGGAGACGGTGGAGGCCGGCCTGGTCCTCACCGGCACCGAGATCAAGGCCATACGCGAAGGCCGCGTTAACCTGGCCGATGCCTACGCCAAGCCCGAGGGAGGCGAGCTGTGGCTGGTCAACGCCCACATATCCCAGTACTCGGCGGCCAGCTACAACAACCACGAGCCTACCCGCCCGCGCAAGCTGCTGCTCCACAAGGACGAGGTCCAGCGGCTGTCCAGGCAGGTGGCCCAGAAGGGCTTCACCCTTGTGCCCCTGAGGCTGTACATCAAGCGGCACGTGGCCAAGGTGGAGCTGGGGCTGGCCCGTGGCCGCAAGCAGTACGACAAGCGCCAGGCCATCATCGAGCGCGAACGGGAGCGCGAGGCGCGGCAGGCCGTGGGCCGCCGGCCCCGCTGAGGGACGCGTGGCCAGCCGGGGCCAGCGTGACCGCCACAACAAAGCAAAAGGAGAGGCCCGCCTGGAATTCATCCAGGCGGGCCTCTCCTTTTGCCCTGCGTTGCCCCGACCTCCTTTCTAGCGCCAGCGGCGACCCGACTTCCGCCGGTCCGCCACCACCTGGGCTACCTCACCCTCTTGACCTCGATGGACTCGCCCGGCGCCAGG